>Ga0172366_10002191_pt1 | contig 15304 bp, 8 predicted proteins | sample LakKivSesite69cm_FD_114533 | JGI IMG/M metagenome (GOLD analysis project Ga0172366, IMG submission 114533) | Sediment microbial communities from Lake Kivu, Rwanda - Sediment site 69cm | ecosystem: Environmental > Aquatic > Freshwater > Lake > Sediment | place: Rwanda: Western Province, Lake Kivu... | reverse complement strand
CTCTCCAACAACCAGCTATCCTCTCTCCCCGAGAGTGTAGGGAACCTCCGGTCGCTGCAAGAACTACATCTCTATTATAACCAGCTATCCTCTCTCCCCGGCACGATAGGCAATCTAGAATCCCTCACTGTGCTCGATCTTAGCTCGAACAAGATCTCCTCTCTCCCCGAGAGTGTAGGGAACCTCCGGTCGCTGCAAGAACTACATCTCTATTATAACCAGCTATCCTCTCTCCCCGACACGATAGGCAATCTCCAATCGCTGCAAGCACTATGGCTCAGTGGCAACCAGTTATCCTCTCTCCCCGGGACGATCAAGAAATGGATCGCGGATCTCAAGAACAAGGGTTGTACTGTCAAGCGGTAGGCGGGCATCCCGGGCTCGCGGCCCGCGAGGTGGTTGCGGCGGGGCCGCGTTCCTCGATGGCGCCCGCTAGGCCAGTCGGCCGGGCACGGTGCACCCAGGCGGGCGTGTCCCGTGCCGGGGTGCCGTTCCCGGTGCCGGGACGCCGCGGCCGCTCGCACGGCGGCCTGGCGATGCACCCGGCTCGATGGTCTGTCGTTCCCGCGGGGATGGTCGTCCTATCCTTGCCGCCGATCGAGGAAGGGGTGCCGGGCACCAGCCACGTGCCGCGGTACCGCGGGACGCGCTGCCGCTATCGCCGGCGGCATGGATGCATGCTTCATGGCGGCGAGTGCCTCGAACGCCTGGTCGACGTGGGCTCGGGTCACGTGGACGTAGATGTCGGGCATCCGGGACGAGGGCGACCACCCGACGATCTTCCTGATGACCTGGTCGGGCAAGGCGTCCAAGTACAGCATAGTGATGGCGGTGTGGCGAAGGTCGTAGAGCCGGGCCGCGAATGGCACAGCTGCCGCCGCGTCGTGCTCGCGGGCACGCTCGGCCGCGAGCCGGGCCTTCATGCGGTGGAAGGTCACTGACAAGTGCTTGTGGCCCCACGGGAACAGCCGCGCGTCGTCGCCGCCCTCGCGCCGGGCTTCATCGCACAGTTCGAGAAGGCGGCGGGAGCACGTGAAAACGGGAACCGGCCGCGCCCCGGTCTTGTTCTTCCGGGATGGCGTGACCGGGTTGTCGTCGGGCAATTGCACCCACGCGGCGCGCGTTGCAGGCCCGGCGGGTCCGGCGGGACCATCGCCGGTGTACCTGGCCGGCGACACGTCCTTGACCCGGATCGAGAGCACCTCGTGGGGCCGGAAGCCGCACTCGGCCACCAGCCGGAACGCGAGCTCGTGCCGCGTCGTGGGTGACACGGCCAAGAGCGCCTCGATCTCGTCGGGATCCAGGCATCGACCGGGCGAATCCGGGGCGCGATAGCGTGCCAGCCGGTCCGCCATGGCCTGCCCGCCCGAAACGAGCGCCGTGCGCCGGAGGTACCACTTCGCGGCGATGATGTAGGCGTTCTTCCCGTGCGGGCCGAGCGGCTTCCCGGTCCGGGTGCTCGTGTAACCATCGAGCCACGCGGCGATGTGCTTCGGGTCCAGCGCCGGCACGGCGCGGAACAGCCGCTCCAGCGCGGCGAGCCGCGCCTTGCTCGTCGACGGCGCCAGGCCCTCGGCCTCGCAAAGCCGGGCTGCCTCGTCGAGCATCGTGCCGATCGTCGTGACGAATGAATCGGTGTCTCGTTCGTTCATGATGGATGTTCACCTGGCACGCGCGTGGGAGGCCTTGGCCTCGACTCGCGGCGTGCCATGCATCCACGCGTGCGGGCGTTCCCTTGCGGCTTGCCCACGCGGCTGGTGGCGCGGCCAGCGGCCGGGGGCAACGCGACGATCGCTGCCCATCCCGTCCGGGTCGTCCGCGCCGGGTTACAGACGAGATGCCATCGATGCGGCTCGCGACGTCGCGCGAATCCAGGGGAAAACAAGCGATTCGATGGAGCCGGCGAGGGTCCGGTTCGCAAGGTCGACACGGGATGGTATAGAACGTGAACCGGCGAGTGACGATGGAATCACGGGCGTTTATTGAAAGACCTTGCATCCTTTCTGCTCGAGGGCCTTGATCCAATCCTTGATCGTGCCGGGGAGAGAGGATAGCTGGTTGTTGGAGAGAGATAGCCATGTGAGCGATTTTAATTGCCCTATCGACTCGGGGAGAGAGGATAACTTGTTTCCACCGAGATATAGATCTTCCAGCGAGGAGAGCTGCCCGATCGACTCGGGGAGAGACGTTAACCCTTGCTCGTGGAGGCCAAGCTTGGCGACGTGCCCCCCGCCCGCGGCGAAGCCGAAGGTGTCCCTTTGCACGTCCTCGACGCGCGGGATGGGCTTGCCGGTGAGCCGCTCGATGGCCACGAGCGCGTCGATCTCCTCGCCGGGCACGTTGATGCCAGGATTCCGCTGCTGCCAATCCCGGCGTGGCTTCTCCAGCGCCTCGCGTTCGGCACGCTTCTTGGCCTCCCATGCTGCCTTCTCGCGGGCCTCGCGCTCCGCCTTCTCCCGGGCCTGCGCGGCCGCGGCGGCCAGGTTCTTGGCCTCCTTGCGCAAAGGCACGTCGAGCAGCGCCTCGGCCTCGGCTGCTGCGTTCTGGAACTGCTGCATCGCCTCGTCCCAGTTCCCCTCGGCCATGGCGTCCTTGCCGAGCTGGACGTGGTAATCGTACTTCTTCCTACCCTCGGACTTCGTCGTTGTCGGAGCGCCCGTCACGGGGGTCTCTGGTGCTTCCATGATCCCGGCCCCGTGTCCGAGAACCGGGCCCGGCTCGCCCCCCTCGATCCACCGCTTGAGTGCCATGACGACGGGGTGGAACGCGAGATCCACGCGGTACAAGTACCGCGGCCCGCGCTTGGTGAACTCAATGATGCCCGCGGACAAGATGACTTGCCATTCTTCCAGCCGGGTCCCGACGACTTTCTCGAGCCGTTCCTCGGGAACGAGATCATTGCTCGCCGTGAAGAGGCGTATCACGTCGAAAAACAGCTTCTCGACGTCGCGGATGATGCCCATGCGGAACAAGACCGTGTCTTCGGGGTGCTCGTCGCTGTAGAACAGCCCGAGGAACGCGTTGCCATCCGACGGGTCGGGATAACCATCCAGCCCCCGCAAGAGCCTGGCCATGTAGGGGCGGCGGCACAAGTCGAGCAAGAGCGGCCTTTGCTCCACGCGGCGCCAGTCGACGCCATAGCGGGCGAGCAAGCCCTCATCGCCGGCGAGCAGTTCCCTCGGGAACGCGTCGAGATAATAGCCCACCGGCGTCCTCGAGCCGACCCTGGTCGCCACGTCCCTTGTTGCCGCGCTGTCGTGCGAATGCACGCGCAACTCCGGCTCCCGGGCGCCGATGGCCCGGTCTTGCGCCCAGACCGTGTCCCGGCACGTCAGGACGACAGACACCGCGTGGCCGAAGCCGTTCAGCAGCTGGAGCAGGAAGGAGAGGAACTCTGATCGCGGCGCGTTCCCGAACAGCTCGTCTAGCCCGTCGAAGATCAAGAGCAGCTTCACCGCACGCCCGTGGTGCTGGTGAATCGCCAGGGCGACCGAGCCGATGTCGTTGGCAAGCGACGTTTTCGTCCCGAAGATCGAGGCAAGCTGGTTTTGCCAGCCCAAGTTGAATGGAATGAAGAACGGGACGAATCGACGGGTCTCGCGCGCGATCATGCCCGCGTGGACGGCGTTCCACGTCTTGCCCATGCCCATGTGCGCGAGCACGAGAAACAGCGGCTTGGCAACGCCGCGCTGGTCGAGAAACGAGATGAACGCCATGTCAAACGCGGGCAAGGGCACGAATAGCGCGGGATCGAACGGGATGTCGAACCTCGACGCGAGCCGCGTGCGCTCGAATTGCACCGCCGATGCTTGCACCAACTCGTCCAGCGAGAAATCGGCGAGCGACCGCTGGCACAGCGCCTCGAACAGCCGTCCCATCGCTGCCTCGATGCCGTCAAGGCGTGCCGCCGCGGCGAGCACGTTCTCGTGTATCGACACGACCGACGACTTGATACTTGCCAGCTCCTTCCCGAGGGCGTTCTCGAGCTCGTCGAGCGCCTTGGCCAGTTTCACGGATTCCTCGCCGCGGCCGCGGGCGAGCTCCTCACGCTGCTCGTCGAGCCAGCCATCGAACACATCGCGAAGATCCGTGACCATTTGCTCGCCGAGCGTGCCGACCACGGCGCGTATCTCCTCGATGATGCCCGGCATCACCTCGCCGATGCTCATCTGCACGAGGCAAGACACGGCTTCCGGTGAGAGCGTCTCGCCCGCGCTTCCCCTCGTGCCCTGGTTATCGGCCCGGATGCGATCTTGCAGTTCCTGGATCATGTTCTCGGATCCGGACGTGATCGTCTCCTCGATCAGCCTGGTGGCATGGCCGGAGATCGCCAGCCCCTTCTTGCGCAAGAACGAGACGACGTGGGATACCACGGGCGCGACGGCGGCACCGAGGCCCAGCCCGCCGGTCGCCAGGCTGATGGCGACCGGGATGCTGTTTTTCAACGCCCATTTCCCCGCGCGCTTCAGCCCGTCCTTCACCCGCTCCCAGGGCATGGGCACGTCGTTCCGCACGACGCTCGGCGGCCGGACGTCGAAGTAGGGGTCCAGTTTCATGGCCTGCAGCAGCGCCGGGATCGGGGTTGCCGGGGCGAGCTCCAGTGCCTCCACGATGGCCGATATCGCCACTGCCTTGCTCTTCTTGAACAGCGCCTTGAACCGCCGCCGCGTCCCGGCGCTGGCCTGGACGCCGGGCGCCGGGACATCGCCCGGCATGGCCGTCCCCGGCACTTGCGCGGGCTGCAGCGGCACGCCGCACGACGGGCACTCGTACTGGCGGTCGTCGGGCAGCTCGTACTCGGTGCCGCATTTCGGGCAGGTCGCCCGCGGGCCGGTGCCGGGACGGTTCATGGTAGTCACGCTTGGTATTATACAAGCACGATCTCGCCGGGAAAAAATAAAGCTTCGCGCCCGCGCCTTCAACCGGGCAGCATCGCCTCGCCCGGCACGTCGCGAAGCCACGCCTCCGCTTTGAGAGCTTCGACCCGCGTGATGTCCTCGCCGCGGCGCATCTTGTCGAGGCAGCCGAGCACGTGCGCGATGCATTCGTCGTGCTCGTTCAGCGCCCCGGCGGGTTCCTCGTCAGCACCGGTGGCCCTCGCCTTGATTGCGGCGTCTTCGTCGATGACCCTTCCGTTCGCAACATGTTGAAAACCGGTGAGATCGGATGCACCGGGTGATACAAGCAATCCATCGTCGGTGATACACGTGCGTTTATATGCATGCGGTTCTTGGTTCCAACCACGTGCTAGTAGTTATATTACTCCCGCCCGGGCAATCCGTTCTCAACAAGAAACGAAGCGTCGTAGGCCGGCCACCATGCCATTTCACCAGTTCAAGACCGCGGAGAAGCTACCCGCCGCGGAGAAAGGCGGGCTGAGATGGAACCCGATGGACGCGATCCTCGGGAGGGCCATGGTACAGCTCGGGCTGGACAAGATCGCGACCTATTTCGCGCGTTACGCGAAGGACTGGCCAAACTTGAAGCCATGGATGCCCGTTGGCCTCGACGAGGACGCCTTCTTGTTGGATTGCCATTGCCACACGTCGTTGAGCGATGGCGAGGGCAACCACGAGTCCGTGCTTGCTCTCGCGGGCAACGGCCGGTATCTCGATGGCTTGCTCTTCACGGACCACGTCTGGTCGTTGGGCGATGATGGCAAGACGCGCATCCCGAATGAAAAGGTGATACACCAGTCCTACGAGACCGTGGCGATCGTGGAGAAGCTCAAGAAAAAGGGTATCCTCCCGGCCAGCTTCATATCGTTCCCTGGCTGCGCGGAGTTCGTCGCGCGCGGGACGGAACGGTTCCCCACGAAAGGCGTGGAGATCATCGGGGCGGGGCTGCCTCGCACGTTCATCGAGGACCACGGCGGCCTGGCACGCCTTCGAAAGCTGTTCGCGGAGGACATCGTTCGATTGTTTCATGATGACGGGGGCATCGCCATACTCGTCCACCCGTTCTACTTCGAGAACGCGTATTCCGACCGGTTGTGGCGCAGCGTCGACGCGGTCGAGATGGTCAACCAGACGACGCACATGTTCGTCGAGCCGGCCACGCGAGGCTTCGTGCGGAAGGTGCAGGGTGACGTTCCCCTGGTCGCCGAGGCGTTCCGCCTCCAGCCGCTCTTCGGTTATTTCGCCTGGCGGGCGCGTGTAGAGCTGGAAATGCACCCGCGCCCCGTCGTCGGCAGCTCGGATGCCCACGTCGACGTGTTCGCGGGAACGGGGTGCACGTGGTGCAAGGAGCCCGTCGAGTGCATCGAGGACTTCCGGGTGCTGCTGAAGAAGCGCAAGACCGAGGGCATCTTGAACCCCCGCTGGGACGAGCACGCGGACATGGACCGGATAATCGACGCGATCTGGCACCACTGGGGGAAAAAGATTATCCAGACCATGCACCACATCAACACCAAGTATCGTGCAGCGATCCCGGTCCTCAAGCTCGCGACGCGTTTCTTGAAGGACATCAAGGACGCGCCGTTCCGCGGCGCTTGAGCTCGGGCAAGCAGCGTGGCGACCATGTCACGAATCGACGAGCCGGACGTCTTGAAAAGGTTCTTGCGATACGTCCGGGTGCACACGACCTCGGCGAGCGGCCAGGAAACCGCGCCGAGCACGAGGCGCCAGTTCGACCTGGCACGAATGCTCGAGCAGGAATTGAAGGAGATGGGCTTGAAAGACGTCTTGCTGGACGAGCATTGCATCCTGGTAGCGACCATCCCCTCGAACCTGGACCCGGAACGTGCGTCGATTGTCCCTGCGACATGTTTCGTTGCCCACGTCGACACCTCGCCGGAGGAGCCTGGCGAGAACGTGCAGCCGCGCGTCATCACCTACTGCGGGGGTCCCATCACCTTCCCCGCCAATCCCGCGCTGTCCATCACGCCCGAGGAGCATCCAGCCCTCTCGCGCCTTGTGGGCGAGCGGCTGGTCACGTCCGACGGCACCACGCTGCTGGGGGCGGACGACAAGGCCGGCGTCGCGGAGATCATGGCCGCGGCGTCGTGGCTCGTGCAGCATCCCGAGGTCCGCCACGGCACGGTCAAGCTGGTCTTCACGCCGGACGAGGAAGTCGGGCGGGGCGTCGACAACCTCGATGCGAAGGCCCTCGGCGTCTCGTTTGGCTACACCCTGGATGGCGACGAGTTGGGCGTGATCGAAGCCGAGTGTTTCAACGCTGCATCAGGCACGATCACCATCCAAGGATACAACGTGCACCCGGGCTATGCATTTGGCAAGATGGTCAACGCGAACCGCGTGATGCGGGACGTGCTCGCCATCTTCCCGGACGATTCGGCTCCCGAGACCACGAGAGACCACCAGGGCTATTTCCACGTGACGCGCGCGGCAGGCAGCGTCAACGAGGCCACGGTCGACTTCATCTTGCGGGACTTCGACCAGGACGCCCTCGACGCCAAGATCCAGGCGGTCAAGCATGGCGTCTCGGGGGTGCAGCAACGCTGGCCGGCGGCCAAGATCTCCGTTGCTTTCAAGGAGGGCTACCGGAACATGAAATCGGTCATGGACCAGAACCCGGAGGTCGTGGCCATCGCCGAAGCGGCGATAAAGGAACTGGGAATCGAGCCGGTCCGCAAGGCCATACGCGGCGGGACGGACGGGGCGCGCCTCTCGTTCATGGGCCTGCCTTGCCCCAACCTCTTCGCCGGCGGCTTGAACTTCCATAGCAAGAAGGAATTCATCCCGGTGAGCTGGATGGAAAAAGCCGTGCAGATGGTACTGAATGTTATCAAGATCGTCGCAAGATCGAAAAATGAAAAGGAGTGAACGGTCATCATGGGAAAGAAAGAAAAGATCGTGCTGGTCGGCGCGGGATCGCTCCAGTTCGGGCTCGGGACGGTCGGCAGCATCCTCGAGAGCGAGGTGCTGAAGGGGGCGACGATCTGCCTCCACGACATCAACAAGGAGGCTCTCGATCTCGTCAGCAAGGCGTGCACGGAGGCGGTGCAGGAGCGGAAGCTCGATTTCGCCATCGAGTCGACGCCCGACAGGGCGGACGCGCTGAAGGGCGCGACGTTCATCATCAACTCGATCGAGGTGCCACCCCGGTTCATGCTCCTGGACATGGACTACCGCGTTCCCTTGCAATTCGGGAACAAGCAGGTCACGGGGGAGAACGGCGGGCCCGGAGGCTTGATGCACTCGATCCGCGTCATCCCGCCCATCCTCGACATCTGTGCCGACGTCGTGAAGATCTGCCCCGGCGCGTTCTTCATCAACTACTCGAACCCGATGAGCCGGATCTGCCTCGCCATCAAGCGAAAGTACCCGGCCTTGAGGTTCGCCGGGCTGTGCCATGAATACGAGCATTTTCTCCCGTTCATCGAGAAGATAACCGGAAAGCCGAAGAAAGACCTCGACATCATCTCGGGCGGGCTGAACCACTTCGGCGTCATCCTGGACGTGAAGGACAAGGCTTCCGGGGCGGACTTGTACCCGGCGATCCGGCGGGACGGGCCCGCGTTCCTGCGGTCGCTCAAGGCCTACGACGGGCTGACCTTGAACGCCTTCGTCCTGGAATCCTACGGCTACATTCCCTACACGCCGGACAGCCACTTCGGGGAATACGTCCAATGGGCATGGGAGCGGGCCGACATACCCGCGATCCGGCGCTTCATGAGGTCGTACGAGGAAATGTTGATGGCAGACTACAAGAAACTGACCCGCCGCATCGAGAAGGGAAAGGGTGCATCGTGCGTCGTGCCTGACGAGGAGCGCGCGGTCCCGATCATCGAGGGCATCGTTACGGACAAGAATTATATCGAGCCGTCCGTGAACGTCCCGAACGCGGGCGTCTACACGAACTTGCCAGAGGATCTCGTGGTGGAGTGCCCCGTCGTCGTGAACCGGCAGGGGGTGAAGGGCATCGCGTACGGCGAGTACCCGAAAGGGCTCGCGGCCTTGCTTCGAACGCAAGCGTCGGTCCAAGATCTCGTGGTCGAGGCGATCCTCCAGAAATCGAAGGCGCTCGCGCTCCAAGCACTGCTGGCGGATCCGGTCGTCGAATCATCGTGGCAAGCGAGGCAGATCCTCGACGAGATGCTGGAACTGCAAAAGAACTACATCAAGATCCAGCTAGCTTGATTTTTTCCTCGCTTTTTTAGTCGCGGGATTAAATAGTTTCCGAACGAATTTTCCAAGCAACCAACGATCTCATCACCCGAGGGACAAGCCATGAAACCGCGGCATATCAAGTTCACGAAGCACCAGGCGGCCTTCCTTTTACTCGTTTTCGGCCTCACCGCGTTCGCGGGCGTTTCCACGTGGTTCAACTACAACGGTAGCGCCGAGCGCGGCATCAGCGCTGGATACAAGGTTGTTTTTGTCATCCCGCACACGCATTTAGACCCCTGGTGGTTAGATCCATGGCATGCTGAAGCAGAACGCTGGTCGGCAAACGTGCGCAATGCACTCGATCAAATGCGTGTACAAGAGGACATGTGCTTCGTGCTCGACCAGGTGGTCGCCATCAAGTACTTCTGGGAGCATTATCCGGATTACCAGCAAGACATCCTCCGGTTCATCCGGGAAGGGCGCCTGGAGATCGTCCAGGGCTTCGTGTCCCAGCCAGAGGTCAACATTGCCGGCGAGATCGGGCTGATCCAGGACGCTGCCATCGGCATAAAGTGGACAAGGGATGTACTCGGTGCGAAGATAACCACCGGCTGGGAAATCGACGTCTTCGGCTTCGGAGCCGGAACCCCCACGTATTACAACAAGCTGGGCTTGAATTACTCGATCATCTGCAGGACGGGCATCGGGATGTGGGACGGGGTCTTCAACTGGACGGGCGTGGATGGCTCCAGGATCTACGGCTACAAGATGCCCCATTATGATCACGGCTATGGCAACGATGGCCAGGTCACCGCCACGGACTTCACCAACGTCAACGAGTTCATGCAGAAGGTCCACGAGTGGATCAGGCCCACCAACAACCCGTTCCAGCACACGGTGAATCCTGGAAACTTGAGTAACGACCAGGGTGACATGATGATGTTCTACGGCTCCGATTTCTCGAACCCGAACTGGGAGCTCCCCGGCTTTGTCAAGGCGTGGAACGCGCAGGAGGCGGACAAGACGGGCTACGTCTGCAAGATCGGGACGCCGAAGATGTTCTTCGACCGGCTCGGCCCGCTGCTCGCCGCGGGCGGTGTCGTGCGCACGGCGATCACCCCCGCCAGGGACTTGAACCCCGTGTTCTCTGGCTATTACACGAGCCGCGTGAACATGAAGAACTACACCCGGTTCTTCGAGCACAAGCTGACCACCCTCGAGACCTTCGGGTCCATCGCGAAGCAATCGTTCCCGGCCTTTACCTACCCGGAGCCATCCTTCGAGCAGGCATGGTACAAGGCGTGCGCCAGCCACCACCACGATTCCATAACGGGCACGTCCCGGCAAGCGGTCTACGAGGACAACATGCAAGTGTTTTACCAGGAAATGCCGGTCTTGCGGGACCTGGAAACGAGCATCCTCGGCACCATGGTCGACAACATCAACACGACCTTCCCGGACGCGACCGTGCGCCCCGCCGTGCTCTTCAACCCCATGGGCTGGGAGCGCACCGAGCCGGTCGAGGTCCCCGTGTCCATGGCCGCGTTCCCGGCGGCCGTGCAAAACTCCACCGTCGACGTCGAGGTCATCGACCCGGACACGGGCAATATCAGCCCGTCCCAGGTTCGACCGATCAAGAATGTCACCGCTGGAAGCCCGTTCCTGGACAGATTCACGGTCTCGTTCCTCGCCACGGTGCCGGCAACCGGGTACAAGACTTACTTCTTGCGACCGCTCGCCGCGTACCAGGCGAACACGACAGCACTCTCCGGGTCTTTCACGTCCACCGGCTTCACGCTTGACAACACCTATTACACCATAACTTTCAACGCGACGGGCAATAACATGTTGCAGATTCGTGACAAGGATCTTGGATGGAACGTCCTGGACGGGGCAAGGGACCCGTGGCAGCTGCTCGCGTACAACGAGATAGGAAACGCGTGGATCTATGATTTTCGAGGGATCCAGTACAACGTGTCAGCACTCGTGCCGCAAGTCGTCGTGGAAGAACGCGGCCCGGCTCGCATTCACGTGAAGTTGTGCTATGCAACTGCGGGCTCGGAATACAACCGGTCGATCATCCTCGCGGATGGCGTGAAGCGGGTCGAGTTCAAGGACGAGATGGATTTCTTGCCTCACAACGCGACTGCCTTGGCTGTTCGATTCGCGTTCAACGTCACGAGGGCGAACCGCCAGTACGATGCCCCGTTTGGCTTTACAACGCACGATGATGACGGGGTATACTTCCCGGCGCTGTATCACGTTACCGTGCAAAATAGCACCCGCGCGGCGAGCTGGGTAAATTACGGCATCCACGGGTACAGGCGCGTGGGTAACCAGCTCGAGGGAGTACTCGTGCGGTCATCGAACAACACGAGCCCGGTCCCGCCCGATGATGTCACGTCGACGGATCACGGGTACTTCAACTTCTCGTATTGCATCACGACCTTCGACCCGTCTGTTCCAGGCGAGGCCAACCAGGTGGCCCGGGAAAAGCTCGGCTACGCGTGGAACTTCCCGGTAACCCCGTTCGTGTCGGACGGGCTGCACGCCGGCACCTTGCCAAAAAACGAGAGTTACTTCTCCGCGAACGACTCGCGCGTCCTGTCTCTTGGCCTCCGGAAGGCATGGGGGGAGAACGGGATCGTCGCGCTCCTCCTTAACGCTGCCAGTGCGAGCTTCCCGGCGAGCATCACGACAAGCCTCGGCCACGACGAGGTCATGAACGCCACGTTCTTGAACGATGCCACGGGAGACATCGCCTCGGATCCCGCGGGCTTCAACACCACGATCGGGCCCTACGGGTGGCAATCCGTGCTCGTGAGGCCGCATGCCCTCGACATCAACGGGCCGCGCATCGGTGCCCTCCGCCAGGCGGATGCATTCTCGACCGACCGGATCGCCTTGGAAGCTATTATTTCCGATGCGGAAGGCTCGGCCATCCAGGCAGCATGGCTCGAGTACTGCTTCAACGAGACCTTCGAGGGGCAAGCATGGACGAGTGTATCGATGTCGCAGGCTAGCCCGGGCAAGTATCGCGGGGAGGTAGCCCTCGATGCCCTCGTGTCTCGTCCCGTGTACCTGCGCGTCCGTGCAATCGACGCCTCGGGGAACGTCCAGGTGAGCCGCGCGTGGACCGTGCTGGACAAGCCGGCCCTCACGGACACGGAAGTGGGGACGGGCGCCGTGCTCGCGGTCGTGCTCGTCATCTTCGTCTTGTGCTTGCTTGCCACCGTCGTTAGATTGAGGCAGAAGGCGAAATTAGCGACGGATGCTCGGCCAGCGGGTCCTACAAATGACAGGATCGGGATGGGCCAGAAGATCGCCCGCTTTGTCGTGCACCAGGTCGCAATACCGCTCCTCGTGCCGATGCTCGCGATCGGCACGTGGGTCTCGTTCTGGCTCGTGTCCAAGGGATACTTCGGCTCGCCAGCCATCGAGTTCCTCAATCCAGGGTACGATGTTCCTGGCGGGGGCGTGGGATCTCCCTGGACACACACGATCCGGAACAACCTGTTCGACTTCTTCGTGCCCGGGTTTTTCATCGGGACCATCATCGTCGGCACGTTGGCCTTCATCGTCGTGCTAGCACTGCCGAAACAAGTCTCGATGAAAGGGCGCGTCTATGCAGCTACCATCGGGGCCGCCCTGGCGCCGGTCGCTGCCTATGCCGTCCTGCCGGTCCTGCTCGTGGTCGGCTCGGCACCCGCGAGTTACTGGTCGCAGCTCGGCACCTTGCCCGGTTTCTTGTATTCCCTCGTCGACACGGACTTGTACAAGGTCTTGTACTGGTTCGTGCTCCCGCTATTCGCGGCGGCGATCATCGCGCTGCTATCGGTCTCGCTGATCAAATGGACATGGAACAGCGTGTTCACGCCATCGATGAAATTGTCGATACTTGCCGGGGTGCACCAAGTGAACAAAATGCTTGCAAGAACATGGACCCGGTTCACGAGCGAAATCAAGAGCAAGGTATCCCAAGATAGAGGAGGTGCAAGAAGGCCATGATGCAACAAGCATCCGCGGGAGACATGACCGCCGGCATCGTTGCCCTTTGCGTTTCCATCGTCTCGATCCTCGCGATCTTGAACGCGCTCGTCACGCGTTACTTCAGGTGGCGTGTCTCCCGGGAGCCGAAGCTGCTCGACACGTTCACGCAAAGGGAATTCGATTGGAGCTGGAACCTCACCGCCCTCGTCACGGTTAGCCATATTTATGGGTTGCTCTGGGCACTTGATGCATTGAACATCCCCCTGCGGATCTTCTCGGGAGATTTCCTCAACGGTGCCTGGATCCCGGCCGTTATCATGATCGTGGCATACATCACGCTCTTCATCAGCACGGGCAGGCACCGGCCGTCGAAAAGCGCGATACTGGTTTTCGCGGCTGTTTTAGCCTTGGCTCTCGCCATCGGCTTCTTGATAGCGGGGATGTTGCTCGCGAGCGTGGATCCAGCCGTGCTTGCCAGCGTCTTTGGCACCAATAACCCTCTCCGCCCTGGCGATATCGTGTCGATCTATGCCACGATGGGCTTTTTCATTGCCCCCGATTTCCTGCTGATCAACTTCCTTGTCAACATGGTCCCGCTCGCGGTCGGATATCTCGTGTGCCAGCTGATCGATGCGACCATCAAGCTTGGCAAGCGTTTTTGTCCCGCGCCCCCTGCGCCGAGAAATCCGTCTATGCAACCAGCAAAGGTGTAAAGACAAATGGACAACACCGGAACCATCGTCTTCGTTTCCTTCGAAAACGAGTTCGCGCCGGTCGGCGGCCTCGCGGCGGTCATGAAGCTGCTCCCGCCCGAGGTTTCCCGGTGGTGCCAGACGATCTTGATCACCCCTTGTTTCCAGAACATAGAGCGCACCAAGCGGGCCATCCGCGAGGGGGAGATCATCGACACGCGCATGACCGGCCGGGTGTTCCACAATGGCCAGTTTCACGACATCCAGCTCTTGAAAGCGCAGCCCAGGAAGGACAAGCCGGCGTATGCCATTTATCTCGTGAAGGCGGACAAGTTTTTCCTAGCGGGGGAAAACCCGTACATCGACACGTGGCGGTTCGACGCCCTGTTTAGCGACGCGCACTTCTTGTGCAAGTCGGTTCCCGCCGTGCTCGGCCTGCTGTCGGGCATCGAAAAGCCCCCGTACAAGATGTGCTTGCAAGACTGGGAGACCGCCCTGGTCGTCGAATCGATGAAGCTTGGGCCGCTTGCCCAGTGCTATCTCACGCTACACAACGTCTACGACACGGAACTCAGGGGCGACCCCCGTGGCCAGACGGTGCTGCAGCACTGCATTCCATTGATGCAAGGGCTGTCCACCGTCTCGGAGCAGTACGCCATCGAGCTCACGACCGACGTGCTCCAGCGCGATTGCCTGGCCGAAAAACTTCAGCCATTGTTTGCAAGCAAACGAATAATAGGCATCAATAATGGTAATTTCGTGCCGATGAACTTCCCCGGTAACGCTCGTGACGTGAAAGCTATCATGGCCATCAAGCGCGGGGCGAGGCTCGAGTTCGCGAGGCTATTGCGCACCCGTGACGACATCGCACCGAGATGGGGAAACAAGATCGACATCGTGGCCGATGACAAGCCCATTTTCTTCGTTTTCGGCCGGGACGACCCGAAACAAAAAGGATTCGATGTCGCCGCGGCCGCAGCGTACAAGTTCTTGCACCGCGTGGGAAAGGAATCCGGTTATTTCGTCTTCACGCCCATTCCAGGACCACGTGGACTGGACGGGATCGCATATCTCGAAGGGCTGTGCGCCGAGTTCCCAGATAATGTCATGGTGTTCCCGTTCCGGCTCTCCGCTGGTTACCAAGAGCTCCAGAGAGCTGCAAGCTATATCGTTATGCCATCCTATTATGAGCCGTTCGGTGCGGCGAATGAAGGGTATGCGAACGGGGTGCCGGTCATCGCCCGCGCCACTGGCGGCTTGCTCCAGCAAGTATGCCCCGCGAATGCGGGCGATCTGCCCGCGCACGTCGCGGCGGTCGCCCGCCGCTACCATGGCAACGCGCTCGCCAGGCCAACGGGCTTTCTCTTCCGCGAGCACCCCAGCACCGAGACGGAATGGAATTGGAAGAACCTCTTCAGCATGAATTTCGACGAGCGCCGTTCCATCCAGGAGCCGGTGAACAAGCTCAACCCGGTGTTCTGGTCCATGGTCGATGAACTCGTGCGCGTCCTGGACAAGGCGGCTCGATTTTACGTGGAAAACGAGGAG
>Ga0172366_10002190_pt1 | contig 15310 bp, 13 predicted proteins | sample LakKivSesite69cm_FD_114533 | JGI IMG/M metagenome (GOLD analysis project Ga0172366, IMG submission 114533) | Sediment microbial communities from Lake Kivu, Rwanda - Sediment site 69cm | ecosystem: Environmental > Aquatic > Freshwater > Lake > Sediment | place: Rwanda: Western Province, Lake... | reverse complement strand
GTTCACAGCGTATTTCGTCAGCCTCAAGGCGATGGGGGGCGCTGCTAAGAGCTTCGTGGCTAATGCCTTTGCCTCCTCCAATAGTTTCTCCTTGGGTACGACCATATGGACGAGCCCGATTCTCAGAGCCTCCTGAGCTGGGACCCTACTTCCCAACATCAGTAGCTCCTTCGCCTTAGCAACTCCGATGATCCTGGGCAACCTCTGAGTTCCCCCCCAGCCGGCGATCAGTCCCAGGTTGATCTCGGGATTCCCCAGCTGCGCGTTCTCAGACGCGATCCTGAAGTCGCAGGCGACTGCCAGCTCCAAGCCTCCGCCGAGGCAGTACCCATTTATGGCGGCTATCACAGGCTTCGACATGTTCTCCAGCTTCAGCATGATATCCTGCCTTTCCTTGGACCACTTCTCAGCAGACGCAGGGGTCATCTCGAGAAAGCCGGAGATGTCGGCGCCGGTGCAGAAGGCTCTATCTCCAGTCCCTGTGATGACTACGCAGCCAACCTCTCCGTCTGTCTCGAACTTGTCTATGGCTGCCCCGAGCTTCTCTAGCATCTCGTCAGTGAACGCGTTCAGCTTCTCAGGCCTGTTTAGGATAATCCATCCTATCCTATCTTCTTTTTTCACAAGGATCGGCTTAGCCTCTTCACTCATACTTATAGAATCCCCTCCCTGTCTTCTTCCCAAGCCAACCCTTGCTCACGTATTCTTCGAGGAGGGGGCTGGCCTTGTACCTCTCATCGCCATACCGACTCCGTGATTGCTTGAGGCTGTTGAGGACGATATCAAGTCCGAGTGTGTCTCCAAACTCACATGGTCCATATGGCCAGTTCATGCCGAGCTTTATCGCAGTATCGATATCCCTTGCGTCTGCGACATCTTCGTGGATCAGCCTGCACGCCTCGTTGATGGCGGGTATATAGAACCTATTCATGTCGAACTTGTCGGCCAGATCTGATGGTATTTCTGGCCTGCCACTCGACCAGTCATAGAAGCCAGAACCAGTCTTCCTCCCCAACTTCTGTTGACTGACCAGTGCCCCGAGTGTGGGGCAGGGATTGATGACATCTCCGTAGGCTTTCGCCATAACCTTCGTGATCTCATTTAATACGTCGAGTCCAATGTAATCGGAAAGTTCGAAGGCACCCATGGGGAACTTGCCTGCATATTTTAAGGCTGAGTCAACCTCAAGCATCTTCGCTTCTCCCCTATATACTGTCCAATAGCACTCATTGAGAGCAGAGACTAGCACTCTGTTGACAATGAAGCCTGGTACATCCTTTCTTACGACGATCGGCGTCTTCCCGAGTGTCTTCGACAGCTCCACGATATTGTCAGTTGTCTCATTGCTTGTCTTCTCGCCCCTGACGATCTCAATAAGTCTCATCAGTGCTGGCGGATTGAAGAAGTGCATGCCGATGACCTTCTCTGGCCTAGAGGTCGCTTTTGCCACTTCAGTGATTGGAAGTGATGAGGTGTTAGTTGCCAAGATACAATTCTTAGGTGCCGCTTTGTCGAGTACATTGAATATCTGCTTCTTCAACTCAAGTCTTTCAGGAACAGCCTCGACAACGAGATCCGCGTCTCTGACAGCCTCTTCAGTCTTCGTTGTCACCCTGATCCTTGATAGGACGGCCTCTTCTTCCTCCGGCTTCATGCTCCCTCGCTTTACGAACCTTTCGAGGCTCGACCTGATCTGTTCTAATGCCTTCCCAAGAATTTCGTCAGAGACATCTATCAATCCCGCCTCAATGCCCGCTGTTGCTAATACTTGACAAATCCCGTGGCCCATGGTTCCCGCCCCTATGACAGCTGCTTTCTTGAGCTTCATACCACAATTCACCTCATGAATCATGAGAAGTAATTTCCTTCAGAATAAAACACTTTTGTTCATTCAAGGTTCTAACCTCTTCTGCATAAATGGTTATAAGGATTTGGGTCCTTTAATTATCTTGTCAAAGGTGTCTAACATGAGTGTGTTACAGGCTGAAGATCGTAGGATGTTGAAGGAGATGCCCATCGAGAGGCTCTTGGATCTTTTCTTGCTGCACATAAGGAACCTCTGGAGGGTGGATGGTCTCTATTTCCTTGGGATAGAGGACAAGTTCGGTACAGATGCCGCGACCGAGATCGACGCTGATTGTTGGAAGTTCATGGGGAGAGTCGAAGCCAGAGACCTGAAGAGGGTCCTAGGGATCGAGAAGAGCGATCTCAACTCCTTTATGAAAGCCCTGAGAAACACGAGTTGGTCGCTGGACCAGAGAGAGGTGGAGACGGAGCTAGCAGAACACAAGGCCGTCTATCAAGTGAACACCTGTGGGACCCAGCTGACTAGAACGCATAGGGGGCTCGGAATCTTCCCCTGCAAGAAGGTGAGACTAGGCTATCTGGAGAGTTTCGCTCAGGAGTTTAGTCCTAACATCAAAGTGATATGTGAGTTCTGTCCACCGGATGAGCGCCCCGAGGGTGTCTGGTGTAGATGGAGGTTTGAGCTGAAGGAATAGGCTAAAGCACCCCTTCACACGCTAGCTTGTCCCTAAATCAGCCGGAGGTGTCAACTCTGTTGGTGTAGCCATGAGTATCACCGCAATCTATCCACTTAAGGAATTTAGGGACAAACTAGCGTACGAAGCGCTAATACTAAAATCGAAACCCAGCAGCCGCAAGAACATTCGAATAACAAGTAAAATCAACCCCCAAAAAATGACGAAAACTAATTATAGCTTATTCTATATCTTAGTAGAAACAGAAGTCTTAGCAATCTTAGGAGGTATCCTATGTCATTAAAGGGGCCAATGGTTAAGGAGAAAATCGAGAAGCTTAGAGGGCTTAGACAAAAATCGAGGCTAGGAGGAGGAAAAGAAAGAATAGAGGATCAGCATAAGAAGGGGAAGCTAACCGCGCGCGAAAGGCTAGATATGCTTTTAGACTCGGGTAGCTTCGTGGAGCTTGACCCCTTTGTGGTCCATCATTGCGTTGATTTTGGCATGGCTGAGAGAAAAACAACGGGAGACGGTGTGGTCACAGGCTATGGAACCATCGATGGCAGGCTAGTTTTCGTATTTTCCCAAGACTTCACAGTATTTGGGGGGTCACTGGGCGAAATGTTCGCAAAGAAAGTATGCAAAGTGATGGACTTGGCCATGAAAACCGGTGCTCCAGTCATTGGGTTAAACGATTCCGGTGGAGCTAGGATTCAGGAGGGCGTTGCTAGTCTTGCAGGTTATGGCGACATCTTCTCAAGAAACGTGATGGCTTCGGGTGTAATCCCACAGATTTCTGCCGTAATGGGACCCTGCGCTGGAGGAGCCGTATATTCACCAGCACTCACAGACTTTATCGTTATGGTGAAGGAAACTAGCAACATGTTCATAACGGGTCCCGATGTTATTAAGGCTGCGATAGGGCAAGAGGTCACCTTTGAAGAACTTGGGGGAGCAATGGTTCACAGCCAAACCAGCGGAGTTGCACATTTCATAGAAAATAATGAAGAAGAATGCATTGGAACCATCAAGAAAGTGCTCAGTTATTTACCCTCTAATAACATGGAGGATCCGCCAGTTGTTGAAACCAGTGATGACCCCAACCGCATTGATGAACACTTAGAGGAAATTGTTCCAGACGATCCCGACAAGCCCTATGATATCAAAGAGGTCATACTGAGTGTAGTAGACAATAGTGATTTCCTCGAGGTTCAACCATTATGGGCGCCAAATATAGTGATAGGCTTCGCTAGACTGAACGGGCGCGCGGTGGGCATAGTGGCGAATCAACCAAGGTTTTTCGCAGGGGCTCTCGATATAAACTCTGCCACAAAGGCAGGGCGTTTCGTTCGATTTTGCGACGCTTTTAACGTCCCGATCATAACGTTCGTAGATGTCCCAGGTTTTCTGCCGGGTCTGGATCAAGAGCACGGGGGAATAATAAGGCATGGCGCCAAACTGCTTTATGCATATTGCGAGGCTACGGTGCCCAAGATCACACTTATAGTCCGAAAGGCATATGGCGGAGCATACGATGTGATGGGCAGCAAACACTCTAAGGGAGACATAAATTATGCTTGGCCATCTGCAGAGATCGCGGTTATGGGACCAGAAGGAGCAATAAATATTATCTTCAGAAGAGAAATAGCTCAAGCAGCAGACCCCAACGAGAAAAGGAGGGAGTTAACCGCGGAGTATCGTAGCAAATTCGCTAACCCCTACATTGCGGCACAGGAAGCCTACATTGACGACGTTGTTGAGCCAAAAGAAACCCGACCAAAATTGATCAGCGCATTAGAAATGCTTGCTACTAAAAGAGAGGCGAGACCAGCGAAAAAGCATGCAAACATTCCACTATGATCCAAGTCATGTTCGCTGAAGCGTGGTGCAGGTCATTTCGCCAAATGGTGTCGAGCAGAAAGATAGATTGAAATATAGGCTTCAAATTATTTGCTAGTAATCACACTGATTATGTTGAGCGTGTTTTATTTGGCGAAACCAGTTAAAATTGCAGACACAACCTTCCGAGACGCCCACCAATCGTTGATGGCGACGAGGATGAGGACAGAGTCTATGCTTCCAATAGCGGAAAAGATGGATCATGTGGGATTCTTCTCATTCGAAGTCTGGGGGGGAGCAACATTTGATGTGTCTATACGATTCTTAGGTGAGGACCCTTGGGAAAGACTACGTTCATTGAAGAGGTGCATACGAAAAACCCCATTACAGATGTTGCTTAGAGGGCAAAACATAGTGGGCTACGGGAATTATTCAGACGATGTGGTCATAAAGTTTGTTGAAAAAGCGGCTGAAAATGGCATAGACATATTTCGCGTTTTCGATGCTGTCAACGACGTTAGAAATCTGGAAGCCGCCATCAAGACAGTAAAAAAAGTTGGTGCCCACGCTCAAGGCACTGTGTGCTACACCATTAGTCCAGTACACACAGTGGAACACTACTTGGAAATCGCGAGGCGCTTGGCTGGGTTGGATTGCGATTCAATATGCATAAAGGATATGGCTGGGATATTGGCTCCACAGGAAGCCTACAACCTTGTGAAGGCCTTTAAAACAGAGGTTGGCTTGCCTGTGCATTTGCATTGCCACTCCACAAGCGGCATGGCATTGATGACCTATCAGCGGGCCTGTGAGGCTGATGTTGATATCATAGACACCGCTTTTTCTCCCCTGGCTTGGGGCACGTCCCAACCGCCTGTTGAAACTGTCGTGGCTGCTTTGAAAAACACACCATGGGATCCCGGCTTAGACATGGAGCTTCTTGTTGAGATAGCTGAATATTTTAGGGAACTGCGCGAGAAATACTACGATCCTGCCCGCCTAATAGATCCAATAGCAGAAAGAGTGGACACATCTATATTGATTCATCAAATTCCTGGTGGAATGTTTTCGAACCTTATTTCTCAATTGAAGGAACAAAATGCAATGGACAAGCTTAAAGAAGTTTTAGAGGAAGTGCCGAAGGTTAAAAAAGATTTGGGCTATCCACCCCTCGTCACTCCAACCAGCCAGTTGGTTGGGATACAGGCGGTTTCGAATGTATTGTCTGGCAAGAGATATAGTATGGTGTCCAAAGAAGTGAAAGAATACGTCAAAGGATTGTATGGTAAGCCTCCGGCACCCATAGATGAGGAGATTAAAAGGAAAATCATCGGAGATGAGGAAGTTATAACCTGCCGCCCGGCCGACTTGCTGAAGCCAGAGCTTGAAGCCATCCCAGAAGAAGCGAAGCAATTCATTGAAAGTGAGGAAGATGCACTAACATATGTTCTATTTCCAAAAACAGCCTTGGAGTTCTTTAAGAAGAGAGAGTTCAAACGTGAAGAGGGTGTGAAAGGACTCGCTACTGCCGAAAGGCAAGAATTGGAGGATGTTGCAGCCTTATCCACAGCCGTAGCTGCCTATTTAACTAGCGTCAGTGAGGTTGTGGCTGTAATTCCTGTGAGGAAAGCTGGAAAAATCTCTGCTTGGAGCATGGCGGGTAGACAAGACTTAACGAGAGCTGGAGGATTGCGACGGGGTGGATATGTTGAAGGAATATAATATTTTGATAGATGGCAAGCCATATAGGGTTGAATTCGACAAGTACGACGAGGGCTCCGTCTTCTCGGTCAGGGTTAATGAAAAGCCTTACAACGTGGAGATTGTGAGCGAAATCGATTTTAAAGCACCATTTTCGCTCAAGGTCTTTGAAAAATCGTATAATATAGAATTAAACAGGATCGATAGAAGAGCGCCTTTTACGATTAAGGTCAACGATACGCCTTTTAAGGTAGAATTAAAAACGGCTGCAAAGAAAAGTGTTTTACAAGCACCAGAGTTGCCCTCTGTCAGATCTATTGCAAAACCTTCTAGAAAGAATGTGGAGGAGGGGGTTGTTGCTGCGCCGATGGTCGGAAAGATTGTGTCGGTAAAGGTCAAAAAAGGCGATTCGGTAAAGGTTGGTGATGTCCTTTGTATTCTGGAGGCTATGAAGATGCAAAATGAAATCACAGCATTGAAACCGGGAACTGTTCAAGAAGTTAGGTTTTCAGAGGGCATGGCCGTGAATGAGGGAGACGTTCTCATTGTGATAAAGTAATCTCTGGATATAAGAAAAAAAGTTTGGTGGGGAACATTGAAAGACTGTTGGAGCTTTGTACTCCCTTAATGCATCAGAGTTTTCTCCAAGCGTACTGTATTCCCTTTACGGATTGAGGGATTATTTGCATCAGATTTGAAAAAAGTTCGCTAAGTTTTAACAGATTACATGGATAGAACGCATATTCTGGTCTTCGAGCGCAAAGCATATCTGCTCTGTTTTTCATCTATAACTCGAGTGGACTGAGTATAAGAATGGATGGGAATACGATGCTTGAAAAGGGAAAATTAGATCCCATTGTTAAAGAGAAAGATCGTTGGGAAAGAGAAACCTTAGCCAAGACCCTTGCAAAGTTTCCGGAACGTCTATCGGAGTTCACGACAGTATCAGGTATACCCATCGAGCGATTATATACCCCTGCGGATGTAGAGGACCTTGACTATATGAAAGATCTGGGGTTCCCCGGCGAATTCCCATTTACCCGAGGAGTTTATCCAACCGTTTATAGAGGCCGTCTGTGGACCATGCGGCAATACGCAGGATTTGGCACCGCTGAGGAATCCAATCAAAGATACAAATATTTGATTGGGCAGGGGCAAACCGGTTTGAGTGTGGCTTTTGATCTGCCCACCCAGATTGGATACGATTCTGATAATCGCATAGCGGAGGGAGAGGTAGGTAAGGTTGGTGTTCCAATAAGTTCGTTGCGGGACATGGAAATTCTTTTTGATGGAATCCCATTAGACAAAATAAGCACATCCATGACCATCAATGCAACCGCCCCACAGATATTAGCCATGTATTTCGCCGTAGCTGAAAAACAAGGGGTACCCCTAAGCAATTTGGATGGTACCGTTCAAAACGACATCTTGAAGGAGTATGTGGCCCGAGGCACATACATATATCCGCCCGACGCTTCTATGAGAATTTCCATCGACATCATTGAGTTTTGCCGCAAGAATGCACCTAGATTTAACACGATAAGCGTAAGTGGTTATCACATGAGAGAGGCGGGAGCAACCGCTGTTCAAGAATTGGCGTTCACGTTAATGAATGGCATTGCCTATGTCGAGGCTGCTTTGAATAGGGGGATGCCAATTGATGATTTCGCCCCGAGGGTTTCCTTCTTCTTTGCATGTCACAATGACTTTTTCGAGGAGATCGCCAAATTTAGAGCGGCAAGAAGGTTATGGGCCAAGATTATGAAGGAAAGATTTGGTGCCAAAGATTCAAGGTCCATGCTTCTGAGATACCATGTACAAACATCTGGCTGCACCCTAACAGCTCAACAGCCCTTCAACAATATTGTGAGGGTGACCATACAATCACTAGCGGCGGTGCTGGGTGGTACACAGTCATTACACACCAACTCGTTTGATGAGGCTCTGGCTCTACCATCGGAGGACGCTGTGATAACTGCTTTAAGAACTCAGCAAATCATCGCTCATGAGAGCGGAGTAACGAACACGGTTGATCCGCTGAGCGGTTCCTATTTCGTCGAATACTTAACAAATAAAATGGAGGAGGAAGCCACAGGATACATTGAGAGAGTAGATGCCATGGGTGGGGCAATGGCAGCCATTCAAAAAGGGTTTTACCAGAAAGAGATTGCTGACAGCGCATACAAATATCAGAGGGAAGTGGAGAGCAAGAAAAGGATAGTTGTGGGCATAAATGAATACGTTACCGAGACCATGACACCTATTAAACTTTTGAAGATGGATCCTAGGGCTGAGGGAAAACAAGTGGAAAGGCTAAGGGAAGTGAAACAGAAAAGAGATGGGAAAAAGGTCAAGGAGGCGCTTGAAAAGCTTGGAAAAGCCGCGGAGGGAGATGAGAACCTAATGCCCCTCATATTTGAGGCGGTTAAAGCCTATGCGACCAATGAACAAATATCCGACACGTTGAGGCATGTGTTCGGCGAATATGAGGCGATAACCATCGTCTAAGAGATGGCTCCGTTGGAGGGATTGGGTTGAGTTCAGGAAGGAGGATAAGAGTACTAATAGCTAAGCCAGGGTTAGATGGCCATGACAGAGGAGCGAAGGTGATAGTTAGAGCCTTGAGGGATGCGGGGATGGAGGTGATTTACACTGGAATACGGCAGACGCCGGAGCAAATAGTCGAGGCCGCTATACAGGAGGATGTAGACCTGATAGGCTTAAGCATCCTATCAGGCGCCCACATGACCTTGTTCCCCAAAGTGATGAGGCTACTGAAGGAAAGGGGGATTGATGATGTGCTGGTGATCGGGGGCGGCATAATCCCAGAGGAAGACATCCCAGCCTTAAAAAAGGCGGGAATAGCTGATGTGTTTGGCCCAGGTATCTCTACTAACACTATCGTTAAATATATTCGTGAGAATACACGTGAACGTCTTCGGAGGTGATCCAAATGATAAAGAAGATTAACCATATTGGTATTGCAGTGAAGGATCTGGATGGAACTGCAAAATTTTACAAGGAAATCTTAGATTTGGAGATGGAAGGGATCGAAGAGGTTATAGATCAAAAGGTGAAGGTTGGCTTTATTCCCGTGGGAGAGAGCAGGATCGAGCTGCTCCAATCTACTGATCCAGAGGGGCCTATTGCCACTTTTATCGCAAAGAGAGGCGAAGGAATACATCACATTGCCCTGGAGGTTGACAGGATCGAAGAGACCTTACAAAAATTGAAGGAGGAGGGAATACAGCTGATAGACGAAAAACCGAGAATGGGCGCTCATCGACTGAAGATCGCCTTCATACATCCTAGAAGTACAAGAGGTGTGCTGTTGGAGCTATGTGAAATGTGATCTGGCTAGAGGTATCGCATGGCGTATGTAGAGAGCTTAATGGAGCCCGAGAAAATCAAGAATGGGCTGCAGACCGATTTTATAGGGCGAGAGATCCACTATTTTATTGAGCTATCTTCAACTAATGATTTAGCAAAAGAGCTGGCTATGAAGGGAGCTGAAGAAGGAACTGTAATAATTGCTGAAACCCAAAGTCACGGAAGAGGCAGACTTGGCCGAAGGTGGATATCGCCAAGGGGTGGAATATGGTTCTCGACAATTCTGCGACCACAAGTCAGCCCTAAAGACGCTCTTAAATTAACGCTTATGACGGCAGTTGCGGTAGCTAAAACCATTGGAAATACCTTTAATTTGAACGCAGAAATCAAGTGGCCTAACGATGTCTTAATCAAAGGAAGAAAGATTTGTGGAATCCTAACAGAAATGAGGGCAAGAGAAAACATTGTAGATTTTGTGGTAATTGGTGTTGGAATAAACGCCAATGTTAACGTAGATACCTTTCCCGAATATTTGAAGAGGTCAGTAACGTCTTTAGAGAAAGAGATGAAGAGGGACATTGAGCGAGAAAGATTTTTGCGGGCTTTACTCGAGGAATTGGAGCGCTATTATAAGATATTTGAACGGAATGGGTTTGACATAATCCTACGGGAGTGGAAGAGCTTGAGCAGTCTCCTCGGCGCGTATGTCGAAATTGCAGGTTTTGATGAAAGAATCGAGGGCTTGGCTATCGATGTGGATCAAAATGGGGCGTTGATGATTAAAGCCAAAGATGGAACCATAAGAAAAGTCATGTCAGGCGATGCAACTCTACAGAAACGATAGATAAGCCTTCACAAGGAGTAAATGCCAACGAGAAGAAATTATTAAATGCGCTTATGTTGCTAACGCTAGAGATATAAATCCCTAGCTTCCATCGACAACGAAATAGGCTGAATAAGGGTTTATTTAAAAGTTTAGAGCAGTAGAAAATCCTTCATCTCTTGAGCGCCGAAGAAGGCAATAGTTAATGAAACCCGATCTTTTGGCCCGAAAAAAAGTGGATTAGCACTTCTATCTAGCTAACCATCTTGTGATGTTGTCCTTCTGGACTTCCTTCGTTCCCTCATAGATTTCTATGACTTTGGCGACGCGGTAGAACCTGTTAACATCGTAGTCGGACAGGAAATAATATCCCCCGAAGATCTGAGCCGCCTCATCTGAGACTTCAACACCTGCCCTAGCAGCATACGTCTTTGCAATAGATGACATCCCAGGGTCCGGTTTCTCGTTATCAACGAGCCATGCCGCTTTATACACTAATAGTCTCGCGGCCTCCACCTTGATGGCCATATCCGCGATCTTGTGAGAGACCGCTTGAAGCTCGATGAGGGGCTTGCCAAACAGCACTCGTTGCTTAGCATAGGTTAAAGCGCGGTCAAAGGCCCCCTGAGCTATTCCCAGGCCTTGAGCCCCAATCTCAACCCTCGATACGTTCAAGTAGTCGAGCGTGTGATAGAAACCTCTATTTAGTTGTCCAAGTAAGTTCTCCTCCGGGACGCGAACGTCGCTGTAGCCGACCTCACATGTCGGGGAGGGCAGTAGGCCGAGCTTCCCCTTCAATTTGGTGATGTCGAGGCCTGGCGTGTTCTTATCAACAAGGAGTAGACTCTGACCTCTGTAGGGGGGTTTAGCGTCTGGACTCGTTTGACAGAGGGTGATGATGAAGTCAGCGATATTCGCGTTTGTTATGAACGTCTTACTACCGTTAATCACCCACTCATCCCCATCCTTGACCGCGACTGTCTCGAGACATTTGGAAATGTCACTGCCACCCGACGGCTCTGTGAAGGCCGCTGAGGAGGTTGCATCGCCGCTAGCAACCCGGGAGATATACTTCTCCTTCTGCTCCTCTGTCCCATAAAGTAGTATCATATCAGTGCCAAAGTCGCCGAGAGATAGCGTGATTCCCAGCTCTGGGTCCCTACTCACCATCTCCTCCGTCAATAGGACGTTCTCGAAACAACCATATCCCTGGCCGCCATACTTCTCCGGTAGGTTGATGCAAACGAATCCCAAGCGCGCAGCCTTCTTGTACAGGTCCCATGGGAACTCCTCCTCCTCACAGTACTTATTCACAACATCCACGGTGAACTCCTTCTCGCAGAAATCCCTGACGGCCTCCTTGATTTCAACTTGTTCCTGCGTAAATCTAAAGTTCAATACAGGCTTCCTCCTCTAGGACACTACTTCTCAAGTCCATAGTCTTCTTCCTATTATAATATTGTCGGTTTTAAAGAATAGCGAATGGCTCAAGTTTGAAGCCTTATCATCCCTCTTTTAGTATTCAATGCCTTTTCTGGCTAGGACGCCCTTCTGGTAGGGGTGCTTGATCTCCCTCATCTCCGTGACGAGATCAGCCAGCTCTAGGATCTCTGGGGGAGCGTAGCGGCCTGTCAAGACGAGTTCGATATGACTTGGCTTTCCCTTGATGAGATCGATGACTTCATCGAGGGGAATAAGGCCTAGATGTAATGCCACATTTATTTCATCCAGTATGACGATATCATACTCTTCGCTATTGATGACCTTCTTTGCCATTTGGAAAGCTTCCCTTGCCTGCTCTAGGTCCACCTCTGTCAGGGGACCGTTAATGAACTCTCCGCGACCAAAGGCGATGAGCCTAAAGTTTGGGAGGCAATCTCTAATATAGAGTTCACCATAGTCAAAGCCTCCCTTAATAAACTGAATCATATAGACCTTTAGGTCACGTCCCATGGCTCGGAGGGCGAGCCCCAACGCTGCCGTGGTCTTTCCCTTCCCGTTCCCAGTATAAACCTGCGTCAACCCCACCTCAAGTCGCTGTCTCGTCATAACCTCTCACCTCCCTCACAGTCCTTTAAGAACTTTTTTAAGAGTTCATCGGCAGCGGAGTAGGGATCAATTTCCCTCTTCATAATCCTGTGGACGACTTCCTCAAGGTCTCTTTCGCTCCCTGGGGTACTATAGATCTTCTCAACTACTTTATGCATTACAGCGCTCAGCAGCTCCTCCCGTATATTCTCTTTACGCCGCTTTTCTAGATCGGGTCCACTCTTCAACCATTCTCTGTGTTCCTGGATCTTCTCGATCAACTCTTCTACTCCTTCCCCAGTCAAAGCATTGGTCTTGATTATGGGCGGCCTCCATACTCCCTCCGCCTCCTTTTTTAATTCGAGTACTTCCCTGATATCCTCCGCCGTCTCGTCTGCTTTGGGTAGATCTGCCTTGTTGACTACGAAGATATCGGCTATCTCCATAATACCCGCCTTTATCGCCTGTATCTCGTCACCAAGCCCTGGCGCTTGTACGAGCAGTACCGTATCGGCCACTCTCATGATATCCACTTCTGACTGCCCCGCTCCTATGGTTTCGACGATCACAAAATCTCTCCCAGAAGCGTCCAGGATCTTTACAGCATCTACGCTCGCCCTCGCCAGGCCGCCTAGGTTCCCCCTGCTTGCCATGCTTCTGATGAAGACATGAGGCTCGGCTGAGAGGGACATCATCCGAACTCGGTCGCCAAGAAAAGATCCGCCTGTGAATGGACTGGTCGGGTCGACAGCGATGACGCCAACCGTCTTCCCTCTCTTCCTTAGTTCAACTACTAGCTTCTCGATCAGCGTGCTCTTCCCCGATCCTGGAGGACCCGTGACACCGACAACGGCCACCTTTCCTGTGTAAGGGAAGAGCAGTGATACGATCTTTTGGCCTTCTGGGAAGAGATTCTCCGCGAGCGTAATCGCTCTGGCAATTGATCGCTGATCGCCTCTTAAAACCCCCTCAACGAGATTTCCGACCTCCAAAGTCCATTCACCATTGGCAATAGATGAACTATGTTTTACGCTTTAAGTTATCATTGATGAACTTCACAAGCTCATCGATCTTCATGCCGGGGCCGAAGACCTCGGCTATCCCCGCCTCTTTTAAGGCTGGGACATCTTCGTCTGGTATGATGCCCCCCGCGATAACGAGGACATCCTTTAGCCCCTTCTGGGTAAGGAGGGTCGTCACCATAGGTAGTAGGGTCATGTGTGCTCCCGAAAGTATGCTGAGAGCTATGACGTCAACATCTTCCTGTAGCGCCGCTGCCACAATGCTCTCAGGAGTTTGCCTCAGCCCCGTATAAATCACTTCCATCCCAGCGTCCCTTAGAGCTCGGGCAATGAACTTCGCCCCCCGGTCATGGCTGTCCAATCCTGGCTTAGCGACAAGAACCCGGATCTTCTTCTCCAAATCCATCTCCCCCCTAGATGACTATGAGTTCCTCATATTTGCCGAAGACTTCACGAAGGACGTTGCAGATCTCGCCGAGGGTCGCGTAGGCTTTTACGGCTTCGATGATGGTGGGCATTACGTTCTCATCGCTGTCAGCAGCTTTGTGCAGGGCATCGAGTGTGGCCTTCGCCTTCGCGTTGTCCCTCCGCCTTTTCAACCCACTCAAGTTGGCCAACTGCTCTCTCTCCACTTCCGGTCTTATCTTGAGACGTTTGAATGGAAGCCAGTCCTCCTCGACAGCGTATTCATTGGTTCCCACGATGATTCTCTCCTTGCGCTCAATCTCCTTCTGGTACTTATAGGAGGAGTCTGCAATCTCCTTCTGGAAGAAACCTTCCTCGATGCCAGGGATTACGCCACCTATGGCATCTATCTTATCAATATACTGTAACGCCTTCTCCTCCATCTCGTCCGTTAGGGCCTCGATGCAGTAGGAGCCCGCCAACAGGTCGACGGTCTCTGCGACCCCGCTTTCGTGGGCGATGATCTGTTGGGTTCTGAGTGCAACCCTGACCGCCTCCTCAGATGGAAGGGCAAGGGCCTCATCGAAGGAGTTGGTGTGGAGCGACTGGGTTCCTCCGAGTACCGCCGCCAGTGTCTGAAGCGTTGTCCTGATTATATTGTTTATAGGTTGTTGTGCCGTTAATGTACACCCAGAAGTCTGGACGTGCATCCTCATCCACATGCTCCGCTTCTCCTTCGCGCCAAATCTATCCCTCATTAACCTAGCCCAAATCCTTCGGGCGGCCCTGAATTTTGCGATCTCCTCTGGAAGGTTGTTGTGGGCAGCAAAGAAGAACGACATCCTGGGAGCGAAGTCGTCGACTGCCAACCCACGCTCCATCATTGATTCGACATAGGTGATACCGTCAGCAATTGTGAAGGCGAGTTCCTGGACCGCGTTAGCCCCTGCCTCGCGTATGTGGTAGCCGCTAATGCTGACCGGATTCCACCTTGGCAGGTGCTTCGTGCAGTACTCGATGATGTCGATGACCAGCCTGAGTGAAGGTTTTGGGGGAAAGATGCTGAGCTTCTGTGCGAAGAACTCCTTCAACATGTCGTTCTGCGTTGTCCCACTGAGGAGTTCCCTTGGTACCCCTTGCTTGTCACCTACGGCAATATACTTGGCCAGCAGCATTGCCGCGGGACCATTAATCGTCATCGATGTTGAAACCTTGCCGAGGTTGATGCCGTCGAAGAGGGTCTCCATGTCCCTCAGAGATGAGACCGCGACGCCGCAGACTCCGACCTCGCCCCTTGAAAGGGGATCGTCTGAGTCATAGCCCATAATCGTCGGATAGTCGAAGGCAATACTCAACCCTGTCTCCCCTTCGCGGATGAGGTACTTGAACCTAGCATTCGTCTCCTTGGCGGTGCCGAATCCTGAGAATTGCCGCATGGTCCACAGTCGCCCACGATACATGGTTGCATGAATCCCTCTAGTAAATGGGAAGTCTCCCGGAAAGCCCAGATCATTCAGATAGTCAAGGTCCTTGATATCGCTGGGAGAATACAATCTCTTAATATCGATATTAGAAACCGTGGTGAATCTCTCCTTTCTTTCAGGAGTCGTCCCAACCCATTGGGGTACGACAGTCTTCTCCCATTCATCCTCCGCATCCTTGATCCTCTTCAATTCCTTCTT
>Ga0172366_10002187_pt1 | contig 15319 bp, 15 predicted proteins | sample LakKivSesite69cm_FD_114533 | JGI IMG/M metagenome (GOLD analysis project Ga0172366, IMG submission 114533) | Sediment microbial communities from Lake Kivu, Rwanda - Sediment site 69cm | ecosystem: Environmental > Aquatic > Freshwater > Lake > Sediment | place: Rwanda: Western Province, Lake... | reverse complement strand
TTGTCTGCACGTTGCACCGACCCCTCTAATGCAGTGGTGACACTATCTTGACGTTATAGGTATTTTAGCGTTTCAGGCATTTGCCGTCGCGGATGATGTTCTATGACGAAAATTTTTTTTTAAATAAAGTTAGGAAAAGTAATAATTATATTTAAATATCCCGAACGAGATAATAAAAATGAAGAAAAACAATGAAAAAGTCAACAAAAGAGAAATTGGCGCAGTATGATGAGGAAACTCAGCGGTTAGTGGAGCAATGGTTATCGGGAAAAGCGAGTGACACAAAAACAACATACTTAACGTATTTAATTTTGTATTGTGAGCGGGTGGGTAAGACTCCCAGCCAACTGTTAGAAGAACGTACTAACGACTATAAGCCCAAGGACGGAGAAACAGCGTCCGAATCGCTATTGAGGAGAAAGAACGCTGAGCGCGAATTTCAAACAACATTCAATAATCTTGAGTCAGAATTGTCTTCAGGCACAATCACCACAGCGAGGATGATCGTTAAGTCGTTCTACAGCTACATCGGATTGCCGATGACGAAGGCTGACACCACATACAGGAAAAGTAAAGAAAGGAAATTTAGGGATGTAGAACTGAGCGAAAGCGATTATAAGGCATTGGTGGATGCGGGAGATTACAAAGAGAAGATTCGCACAGTGTGGCTTGCCCAAACTGGGATGCGAGTGGGAGATGCGCAGAAGTTCAAAGTGAGCGACCTGACAGAATACGACTTGAAGAACTTGAAAGCGAAGAAAACTCCAATGGCTATTGAGTATTTGCCAGAAAAGACTATGGGAAGGGAGATTGGTGAACGCTACACTTTCTTGGGCGCTTTCGGGATTAAGTTGCTGAGCACCGATTTGAAGTATCGGATAGAAAAAGAAGGGGTTGAAGCCGTCAGAAACCAGTATGTCTTTCAGGGGCAAAGTGAAGGTAACACTCCGCTGTCAACTGTGCAGTGGACTGCCATGTTCAAATTATTGGCGAAGAAAGCACAACTGGAATTGAATGGTAAACACGGGAGAATTCGTTCTCATTGCTTTAGGAAATTTTTTGACAGCACTCTTCAGGGAAAGAACGTAAATCGTAATGTTGTCTATTGGATGATGGGACATAGGCTAGAAGGAACGGAAGACTCATATTTTCAGGCGCAGTCACGGAAAGAGGAACTGCGCGAAATCTACGCGGGCATAGAGCACTACCTGACTCCTGAAGAAAAGCAGATTGTAGAGAGAACCGTCATTCCCTCCGAAGTTACGGAACAGATGGCAAACATGTTCAAAACGATTACAACCCTTAAGGCAGACCTCGAAGAGCAAAAGAAGAATTATGTAGAATTAAAAGCAGATTTTGAAAGATTAGCGAGTCTACATACGGAAGAAGGTCAAAAGAGGATGTTTGAAGGTATAAGAGAATTAACGCCTGAAGAAAGAAAAAACCTCAAACTACCAAAGTCTACAAAAAGAAATGAGTAAGGTAGAACGATTGAAAATTTTTCTTTGTATGGCAATATTTTATAGAGATTTAGTTTTCAAAAGCCTCATTTAAGAAACTAGTTAATGCCGTGATCCCAGAACTAGTATAGGTTGTATGTAATTCCCTAATCTCTCTAAACATTTCTCGTAGATTTGTCTTGATTGTTTTGTCAGTAATGTCAATTATTCCTGCATACTCGCATATTACACGGTAGATTCGAACAAGAACGCCAAAAAGACTATTCCAATCAGTGTTGGGATTGAAATCCTCTTCTAAGTCGATAGAATCATCATTAAAGTAATAATCCCATCGTAACTGAAACGGTTCATTATGTATTTTTGCCATATGACCTTTGACATTCAGAACTTCGATTCTGATTCTTTGATTGTCCTTTATTTCCTTTTCTTTCATGATACGGCATGCGAAAAGATAGAGGTCTGTTACATATCCGACCAATTCATGAACATAAATTGTTCCTTTTTCGTTATCCCATTCTGCACAAGGAAAACTGGAAATAATAAAACCATTCTTTTGGATTCTAAAATAATAATTCGTAGATCGTGGTTGAAATTCATAATAGTCATGCCGACCTATAATTTCTCTAAACAAGAAATTAGGGGCGCATCGAAGTAAGTTTATATTTTCGGAGCTTGGAGGCAGCCAATCCTGTTCGTTATTCTTTGAGCCAATGAAAACTTGCATCGTTGGCCGACCAGTTTTCTCAGCATACGAGGCTTGAATACTTAGTATCTCTTTCGCGTTTTTTAGATTCTTCCTAAAAATGGATGCTTCTTCAAGAACTCTTGGAACCGGCTTTACCTGATTAATTACTTCCTTAAGTTTTTCTTTCAAGTCATCTAAATTATTCGGGCTATATTCAATTACATTAAAAGTTTTTACATCAAAGGGCAAGTCGTCGATATTTTGTGTTATAAGAACGAACTTCTTTTCCAGCCCAAAAGATAAACCTAATTCAAGGAAAACGTTAGGATTTCTGCCGGTGACATCTGCAATAATCAACGTTGCTTCTTGTATGGACTTACATATTTTACACACAGCTTCAGGAATGTCCCATTTTTCGTCTGACCTATTGCATTCCCACCCAGTTGGAAGACCATCCTTGATTCCTTTATGATAGATTTCATCAAATGGCTCTGCGAACGGCATTAGAATAAAAGCTGTATTAGTTTTTTCTTCAACTGTATGGAAGGAGCACTCCTTAAAATTCTTAAAGCAGATCAAGATTTTCACCATACAAATGGATTGAAGCGACTAGTGATGTTAACTTCATCGGATTCTTCCGCCAGTTCTATAATCATTATTAAACACTAAATATACTTTTAGAGGTCGATTATTGATGCAGTGGACAAATTCATTAGCTAGGAAAAAATTATGTGAATTGGTTTTTAAGAACCTCTCAGATCCTAAGAGATTTGAAGATTTTACGGAAATGTTTCAGCGATATTTAACGACATGGAAAGACCAAGTTAGATTCGTTAAAAAAGCGCATGACCACTTCCATGGATTAGGGTGTAACTTCTTGCAATCCGGTATCGGATTAACGCTCCCTTTTGGATTCCAAAATAATAAATGGGTTTTCAGTTCTTGGATCGAATATAAAGTTAAACCATTGAAAAAGAGTGAATTTCCTTGTCCATGCATATGGGGAGAAAAATGTTATACCGTTGAAACTTCCCAAGATAAACTAAGGAATTGTCCTTTCTTTGCAAAGCGAGAACGACGATTTGATCTTTGTTGGATAGAGGAATCACTATTAGATAATGTTGCGATAACTGCTGAAGTCGAAACGGGAAGTGATATTAAAAAGGATTTAGCAAAACTTTTCTCACTTTTTAGGAATTCAACTTCTAGAGGTCAGGATGGTTTTGATAGTCCAATTATTCATATTCAACTTGATCTCTCGGGAAAAAATAGTGAAAAAACGATAAAAGATTTCATGAATAGACATTTCGCTCAGTATGTTTATTCCCCCTCAATAATTTATATCCGCCAAGAAAAAGAATTCAGTAAATGGGCGATGAAAAATTTCTATAGAAATAAAATCATTGGGAAAAATACGATAACATAGATTTCCTTCAACCTGGCATTGTAGGTTTTGGTTTAAAAAGTCAGGGCTTTTATGAAAAGAAAGGGTTAAAGCTCTCAGAACTGTAATAGCGTTGATTTATTTACTTTGTTTCTAATTCTCAACTTCTTTTAACAGCGTTACTAATTTTTCAGGAGGAATAATTATTATTGATTCACCTTTTAATTGATCTAAATCCGATATCAGTCCTTTGACTTTTATTTCTACTGATTTTTCTGTCATGTCAGCTGCAAGAATAATGATTAGACCTTTAATATCATGTTTCTTAGAATCGGTTATCTGGGCCTTAACATTTCTTTCAAAATTTTCTTCCTTAACATCATTGTTGGATTTAATTTGAATTCCAAATTTCATATTTAGTTCAGGAGTATTAACAATGATATCAATTCCAGCTTCTCTCATGTTATGAATAATATTACTTGAAATACCTAATCCCAATGATTTCCTTTTATTTTCAAGCCATTTGTTGCAAAGTTCCACTATTTTATAATGATTCAATTCTTTCAAATACTGGGTTCTTTCAGTCTCAACTGCCTCAATATTAAATAGTTCAAATATCTTGTCTCTTATTGGTTTATCATTTGTAGAATCATAAATCTGTATTACGTATTCTTTTATGTAATAAGATTCTTTTTTTATTTTATAATCATAATCCCTTATTCTATCTGCGTTATCATCTCTAGATGCATCTTCTATCTGCGAAGACCACTCTAGATCATGATTTTGCCATTGTTCCAGAATGTGCTTTAGTTCATTTATGACTGGGTATAAATTTGGATCTAGACTTCCCATTTGATTAACAATTTTTGATGCTTCTGTATAATAATTTCTCCATGATGTAAGTGACCCTGAGGCTATTGTGTTAGCATTTAACACCGCGTCAGGAAGTGTACGGGTTGTTGACATATCAAATCTCGTTACAAGATTGGCAATTATACTTTTTAATTTTTGGCTAGGTATGCCTCTGCGCAGCCTTCTCGAATCCCTGTCTGCTTCAAAATAGTGAACCTCTTTTTAAATTATTAGGTGTAACTTCAAGTCCCCAAACCAAGACCATATCAAAATTTTTAATTATAATTATTTATATCAAAAAATTTAGTTATAACTATAGACCAAAAATTATATATATTTAGAGATCATATAAATATATTGAGGGTCTTAATAACATGGCTAAGATCACTTTGAACATCAATAAGGCTCGCTTAATGTATGTGCCAGACATTTTACGAGAAACCGTTGGCAATCAAGTGTTAGCTCTTTTGAACTCAAGAACTGCTGTGCTTTTTCCTGAAGGCGAAGACCTAATATTAGCGTTGGTTTTCCGAAAACGTGCCAATTGAGGAAATTAAGGAGGTAGCGTCAAAAAGTCGTATCGCAGTCATAATATCTTATGACAGCGCTGGGCACGCCCGCTATATCTGATGTGTCGAGGCACGACGCCTCGCATCCAACCTGATCATAGTATGAGGGTTGGCAATGCAATGCAAAAAGAAGTAAGATATAGCGAGGAAAAAAAGAAATGGATAAAGAAAAAGTTTACGACGTTCTACCAGAACCAGAAAAGCAGTTAATACTCAAAGTAAAAATAGTCTCAAACAGCAAAAACGCACTCACATTTTTCCAAAAAATCCTGCGACGCATCTTTGGCGAACAAAATCTAAGAGAATCAGCCATCCGTGTCTACGGATACAAGGATGATCCCACAGCATTTTTGGCATTTATTGATATTTCGCTTCGAGAACCAATGCTACAACTGAATCCAAAACATTCTGTTGAAAACTTGTCGTCTTTAGAGAAAAAGGAGGCTGTAACAAATGAGTAAAGACCAACTGCCTCCTACACCTCCAAAACTGCCTGACCTTCCACCAAAAATAAGTGACTTTGACCTTGACGATATGCTTCACCGCAGACCGGAAAAACCTGTACCAACCACAACACCTGCACCAACTGCTGTTCAGCAACCTGTCATTCCCGTTGACCTAACTCTAGCTGAGAGAGAATTAGAACACTTAGACATACTGACAAAAATACAGAGTCGCTTAACAACACAAGGATACATCGGAGAATTGAGTAACAAGGTGAAAGTGTATTTAATAGGATTATCCAAAGATGGTCCAAGAGATGCAAGAATTCATTTATTGCTAATAGGTCCACCAGGTGTTGGAAAATCTGCTTTGTTAGGCATATTGAGGAGATATTTTGAACCGAACATAAAACTTCCATTGAGTGAAAGGACAGTCTTAGATTGGCACAGAATGACTGCTGCTTCTCCAGATCATTTGGGAGAAGTCATTAACAATTTGGATGGCAAAATTTTGATTATCTCGCAACTGGAAGGAATGGCAGATAGTCAATATTCGCTAATGGTAGTGATGGACCCTGAAGAAACTGGATTAAACCTGTTGACAGTCAAAGGTACTTCTGAAGAAAATACATTGGAAGAAATTTCTTTGAATGGTATTCCAACATTGGTATCAACTACGACATGGGTAAAATTAGACCCTCAGATAACAAGAAGAGCTGATGGAATAAACCCTGACGAATCTCCTGAGCAAACGGCACAAATCAAACTGCACAAAGCGCAAAGGTGGGGAAGTAAAGAGTATAAGAAACAAATAAAAACTGCAGACATGGTGCTAAAAACAATACCTCTCTACCTCAAACAATACTCCGAGTATGAAATTCTAATTCCTTTTGCTACTGCTGTAATAGAGTATATTCCCAATGTCCTGCTTGCAAGAAGTGACGTTGACAAAATCTTTAGTTACACTTCGCAGATAACAAAACTGCACATTAAAAAACGTCTCATTCTACATGATGAGAACGAAAACACAATAATTTCTTCACCTGCTGACAACTATTACACATGGTTCTTATGTAAAGATAGCTTTGAAAGACGTTTGGCTGACTTAAGAGATACACGAGCATTCAAAGTTTTAAAGTGCTTGAGGGAGTCAATTACCCCTGATGTTCGCAGTGTATCTCTTGCTGGAACTTCGGACAATCCTGGTTTTATGCACACTCTGAGGCAGAAGGGAATTCTATACGCTTTGAACACGGTTCATCAAGCGTTAGAGGAATTAGAAGACAAGGGTTATGTTGTATCCGAACGAGATAGCAGAGATAAACGCCATAATCTATATACATTGACAGATAGGGCTATGATTCCTTTGAACATTCGATTTCCTATGCCAGAAGTTGAGAGTGCATATATAAACTATGTCACAAACCACTTTTGTGAACAAACTGAAGCAGGTAACACAAAATTTCGAGATGCCAGAGATTACCAAATATTCAAAAACTCGTTTAGAGTATTTGAGGTCTCAACTGGAGTAGAAATTACTCAACAAGTGATATCTCAACAAACCTTAAGAATGTGGCTACAATAAGCGAAGAATTTCCTAATTATTTTCCCCTATTTTTTATCATTCTAAGAATGTTTTGAACATCATTTAACATTAAATTATCTTAATTGTCTTATTTCTCGGTATAAGACAATTAGAAACATATTTCATTAAATAATCACAAAAAATGCCTTGAAAAAATATCTTATGTGGATTATGGCATGTATATTTATAAAGGGTCAAATTACGTTTCTCGTATTACGCATAAGATGTTTTTTTATGTTAAGAATTTACTTTTCTAAATGAATGATGACGAATAATATCTTATATTACAAAATAAGACGAATAAGACATTTTTTCCCAAGTTCATGATATGCCGTGTTCTAAAATTATAAAGGTAGAATTTTTCTTATAGTAATTACATAAGCCTCTTTGCGCTTTCGCAATCAACTTCAGGGATGCGCGCTAAAGTATTTTATTTTTGTAAGCCTCTGCCTATTCTCTAGACCCATGAGGTATTTTCCTCATAATTTTTTATTAACGAGTTTATTCTGGTTCAAAACATGTTGTTTTAAATCTTTAATTGTCTCATGCTTTAAGTGTTAAACATGTTTTTATCGTGACCAAAAATTATATAGTCACCTTGTTATTAATATATTATAATAATATCAGGAGGCATTAAGTGAGTAATATTTCACTTCACTCGATAATACCTTATGGTCACAATTTTACTACAGATGAAATGACGCAAAGACTGGTCGGATGTTTTTGGCTTAGGGCAGATGAAAGGAGCAGTGGTAAGTGGAAACAAACCTTCAATCAAAGTATTAGTTTATGGTTTCCGAAAAAGTGGTGGGAAGGTGAAAGAGTTTGAGGTTCGAGTTCGACTCTGAGGACAAAGTAAAGCAGGCGGAGAAGAAGATTAACGATGATTTGTCAGCAGTTAAGGGGGAAGATGCGGTTGATGAAAAAGAAAATGAAATAGCGTTAGGTAATGAAATCGAAGATGAATTGGACGAATTTCTTCCTGAGGATAAATTAAGGGACGTAGAAGAACAAGATGAGACAAGGGAAACAGAAATTAAGAAATTACGAGTCGAAAATGTTAAGCCGGCTAACGACTTAAAAGACGTAATTCCATTTTCCAGCAATCATGTGATCAAGGATGTCGCCAGAAATCCGTTCGTGGCTCGTGTTATTCTCTATCTTGAAGAACATGGATTTTCCACTTTTACTGAAATGAATGAGGCATTAAGCATCAGTGTTGGATCCCTATGGTTCAGTTTCAATAAATTAACGAAGGCTGAGTTCCCAATCGTAAAGATAAACAAGGCAGAACAATTCAACAAGCACGTCGTGTATTACGACTTGAAAAAGTCAGAAAAACTGGCGAAGGATCTAAAAGAATTACGTGTTTGGTACGAGTATTATGCCCTTAAAGCATTTTTGAAAGCGTTGCCAGAATTTAGGTGGGTAGATTTGGATGAGTTGAAAAAGGATTATAATTTTAGGATTTTAATTAAAAGATATGGATTTGATTTTGATGGAGCCATCCAACTGCTTTTGAGGAATGGCGTTGTTCACGCGAAAGGGCAGGGAGAAAATTTCACTCACATCAAGAGGGCATTCGACAATTTTGGTGCGAGAATTAGTGAGATTGAAGCGAGGGATTTGATTGGAAACTAAGAGAATAGTCAAGTACAGGAATGAAAGTTTTCCATTCACGACTGTTAGAAGAATTCTTTCTAAAGCAGGAGCGAAGAAGATGAAGGTGAGAAAAGAAGCTGTTGAAGAGTTGATTAGGACTTTAGAAGGAGCAGGATTGAAGATAGCAAAGGAGTCCATTGTCATCGCGCATGGTTCTCCTCATCCTCCGAGCTTTAAGGAAAGAGAGACAATCACGGCGGAAGACGTTGCCATAGCGACTCATAGAATTTTAAGCCGAGATGTGTAGTAACCAGCCACTTTTCTGAGGCAGTGTGTATGAAAGAGAGTAGTGGGAATAAGATTGAAGGAGGTGAAACGTTATGGGTATTGGAAAGTCAGTTTTAAAACAAAAGCAAACGGAAAGTCCACCTAGATTGTCAAAAGCGGAGATAAAGGAACTACAAGATTACCAGGAAAGGATGCGAGAGTTGGCGGAACAAAGAAGGGCAGAGGTTGAAGGTGAAACGGAAAAGGTTCAGGTTCAAAAGGAAGAGGTGCCTTCGGGAAATGTTGAAGCTAAGGACGACCATTACAGAGAGGTAGCAACAGCACAGGAGCGATTGAGCGGTACACAGCCACAGTGCGAAAGCGAAACTGAAGCAGTCCTCAAAGTTAAGAAACTGAAGTAGCCAGCGATTCTCAAAACAGCTAAGCAGGAATTTTGGTCTAAACTCAAATGATGCTATTCAGGAATCTAAAGGATTGTTTGATATTACTTCTCTAATGAAATAGTACTCATTTTGTTCCTGAGTCAAAAATGAAAATTGGCAAATTAGGATATGGCGGGTGCATTTTTGTTATAACCAAAATTGAGGTGGTTGATATGAGGGAGTTGCCAAAAATAATAGAAATGGCGTTGAAAACTACAGACTACATACATATAGGCAGATCATTGGCAAATGAAATTAGAGAAGGAGGCTTAGAAACAAGCAAAGAAGCCCGAGAACGGACATGCTCTGAACTCAACTGCTCACTAAACCAGTACTACGCTGTTCTAAACATATTGAAAGAATGTAATTTTATAAGAAAAGAAGGAACAAAGTACGTTTTAACCGGAGAATTCCCAGTTAGTGTAATAAAATCTTGGTTAGATTTTAGGGAAATCTTATGAGTTCCACCTAATTTATATTGGATTATCGAACCAGATTTTATGCTTGGAGAGATGATAGAGGTATGTCTAAGCAAAGCATAAACGAGTTACAAAAGCTGGGGTTCCAGCACGTTGGTGATTTTTACCTTAAAGATGAAAGAGTTCAATTTTTCTTAACCAATTACAGAAGCAGTAAAGGAAGCTATGCTTTTGTTATTAATCAAACTGTTAAGTATATTGGGGTAACTAAGAACAAATTGTATACTCGAATGAGTGGATACAGAAATCCTGGCCCTTCTCAAGAAACAAATAAACGTATTAATCCTAAAATAGTTGAAGCTGGCGAAGTTCATATTTACTTTCTTCCAGAATCCGAGATCGCTAAGTTTGTTACGATAATTCGTGGAAATGGGATCGAAAAACAAATTTCAACAGATATTAGCACGTTTGAACGTTTTTTAATATCTATGTTTGGGCCTGAATGGAATCGAGAATAAAAGCACGCTTTTAACTGATTCGTTGCTTTTATAACCAAATGGAACTCTGGGAAAATACTCAAAATAAGCCATAACGATGCAGGAGGCATCATGGCGCTTTCTTTAAATTTCCAATTCTGACGATCTCTCGTGCCATTCGTAATTACATTCTTTGCATCTGATCCATGCTTTTTGTTCTTTGTCCAGAAATGTCCCGCTCAAGTAGACCTCGCTTGAACTGCACTTAGGGCATTTTCGGTTCGTCACTTTTGGCTGTGACGGGTAATTCCACAAATCGATGTCGCTTACTTTGCCCTTAACTTTCTCACTCAATTTTGCTCTCCTCTTTGGCTCTTATACCAGTTACAGAAGTTTGTTAAAGGGCATTCTTCGCACTTTGGTTTTATAGTGCAGATCGGATGATCAAAAAACTGGATTCCGCCACTGCCATAGAGATAGATGACGTAATCAATGTTTATGATCCTCTCTCCAGTTGCTTTTGAGATCCTTCTTCCGACGTCTTGTATTTGACTCCACGTTTTCCTGTTGTTTTTGTCAGTTTCAGTCAAACCGAGCCTAAATAATATTCTGCGAACATTCAGGTCTGGCTTGATAACGTCTACGCCGCAAAGCTTCAGGAAGTAGTAAGCGTTTATGCCTGTCAACCATTTGAAGGTTTTCTGGATCTTTTCTATCAGTTCAGGTTTTGGAAAAATCAACTCTCCTTCTCTAGTCACTTCGCCGTCTATCCACTTCCAAAACCCGTTATGCTCTTTACTTTTTTCTGCTATCTTTCTTGCGTTAAAAACAACTGCCTCAATCTTTGGCTTTCTATGAATCATGTCCTTTAAGGCAAGAACACTCTGTATATCATCATTGTCAAAACTTGCGACTTTTCTCACATTAAAGTGACAAAACGCTTTCTTTATGCCATCTCTATGTGGTGCCCATGATGTAGGACGCAGACCACTTTCAAAAACTACCTGTGTCATCTTCTCAAAGAAATAACTGTCATCCTTTCCTTTGTAGTTAAAATTCCTATTCTCTTCCATTGTTTTAGCAAAAGCGTCACCTTTGCTTAACTGCCCCAGCTTTTCGACTATAAGACGATAAATTTGTTCAAGATCCTTCTCTTTTCTAGACATATGAATCATTTTAATAATTATAATCGTGAGAATATAAATTTTAGTACATTGTACGGTAAACAGTGTATTCTCCTTTTCAAAAACATGCTCTTTTCTCATACTGGGATCTATCAAATTGACTGCTAAGACACGGTTTTTGTTCGGAAAAGGCGTCGTAGAAACAATACAACACGTACAAACGGCAGGCAAGACGGGATATTATGAGTTGTATAAGCAAGGTTTTGTGGTCAGCAGGCAAACATTCGCAGACATGTTGAAGTTGTTGGAAAAGAAGGGAATTTTAAGCAGAAAAGTAATCGACGAACGACCTCCAAGAGTTGAATATAGCTTAACAGAGAAAGGCAAAGAAGTCGCAGAGATACTAAGAAGACTTGACCGATCTTTATAAAAATAGTAATTTATAATACTATTACTAATTAAATTTATTATTTGTCTTTCATTAGGTTAAAAGAGGGGATAAATGGGAGCCGAATCGGAACAAATTAAAGCAGTTCATACAATTATTAATTTCCTCTTTCTATCTTAAATTCCTCAGAAAAGAAAGAAAAACTAAAATTGATAACTCTAAATAAAACAAATGCTAATATCCTCTGAGTTTAGAGACATTTTTACAATCACTGAACGCTTTTAGGGATGCTGATTAATGAAGAAGCTCTACTATTCGCCAAATACACAAGGCATGAACGTGAAATATGGATTCCATGCACGCGCTATGAATAGTATGTACGCATATTCTATCTCTCTACTATTTTGATCTCTTCCTCTGTCAAACCGTATGCTGAATAAACTAATTGATCGATTTCGTCTTCCAGTGAGTTGATATGCCGTTCCATTTGAGTTGTCTTTTCTGGAGTTCGAATCTCTCTTAATTTCTTTCTAAGTGAAATGATCTCAATACATTTTAAACTCAACTTCGAAATTATCGGATCCGTCGCCTTGATTGCGGTGAAGGGGATTTCGGCCAATTTAGAAGCTTTGATTTGCGGGATGACTCTAGATTCGCCTTGATTGGCTATGCGATAAAGGAACAAGAACAATTTCGAGTGCATAATCGCCATAAAAGCCCACGGATCGAAATCGTTCTTTATATGGAATACATACATTGCATCTGTAACATAGACATCCGAATCTACATCATAAATCAAGTTGATCGATTTTGAGGTTGTAAGACCGATGAATTTCGGTGATTTGAAGATTTCGGGATTTCGAGATCGATGCAATGCCCACCAAGGGTGTTTCTTTTCAATAACTTCTTTGCAGGTAATCTGATCTTTAAAAGTGCCCAGATGATTTAATATGTTGGGATAATTGTTAATCTGAGTGGATTTGTCAGCATAAATTATTAATTGATTGCATTCCCAATCCTGATACCGTTTTATTTGTTCGCCGCTCACACTGTGCTTCAATAGATCTTGTTCTAAATGATAAGATTTGGCTTGAGATTGTGTAACAACAAACGCTTCCTTGATGTCAGGAGTGACTCCGCGTTCAATATCACCGATAATGACATTCTTTAGTGGGCTATGGATTTCTCGCAATCGATTCAGAATTTCGGATTCCTCGATTCTATTGACGAAAAATGTATAGTGCGGGTCCTTCTCTACAATCTCTTTCCAATGTGACCAAGATGACGCGGATGTTGTATTCACTTGCTTTTTTCGCTCATCTATTGTAAATGGAGAGAAGTCCGCCAAAATGATTTTATCAGCTTCTTGTCTTTTCGATGATATAATAATCGTGGATGTGTTGAGCACTTTCGTGCTAAAGATATCTTGACCCATGCTTATCAGATGGGTAATTCCCCGTTCCAAGAGTAATCTTCTAAGTGGAGTGCTATCAGTTTGATTGAGTAGCGTGCTAGGGATTATGAATCCAACGGGTGCTCTCGTTTTGGCTAGTGTTAAGGCCTTGTCAAAAAAATAGATGTAGGAATCAATCATTCTGGCTATTACTCGCTGATGCCTTGTTCTAAGATAATTTAGTTCATCTTTGGTGAAATCTGCTCCCCAAGGTGGATTGCCGATGATCGCATCAAAACCTCCAGATTCCATTATTTCTCTGAATTCTGTTTGCCAATCGAAGCAGTTCACTCGCACCTGATTTTCATCAAATAATCTAGTCTGATATTCTTTGTAAAAGTCAGTGCTAATTAGACTATTACCACATTTGATATTTGAACCGAGGTCCGGTAAAGCTCTCTCTTGGAATAACTTCTTTTGCCATTCAAGTGTGTCCTGATTCTCATTTTCAAGAACTTTAAGAATTAGATTGAGTTTGGTTACTTCTGACGCTTGAGAGTCTATATCGACTCCAAAAATATTGTTTAAAAGGATTCTTTTTTTCTCTTTAGTTGAAAGAAAATATTGTCCTCCTTTTCCTTGAAATATTTGGCTTGGATGTTTTTTGACTCCGTCTTTGAGATACCATTGAAGATGATAGTCAAGAAGAAAAGAGTAGGCATTTACGAGGAACGATCCAGAGCCACATGATGGATCAAGTATCTTAATGCCTTCAATTTGCTTTGGTTTCTTCCCTTCGATCAGAGGGCTGATGGTGTTTCGCACAATGAAATCCACGATATAAGAGGGCGTATAATAGACGCCACCAGCTTTCTTCACTTCAGGTTTCTCTTCAACCTTTGCGTGATGACCGGAGGTCAATCTGATGATTTTACCAAGGAATTGTTCATATACACTCCCGAGGATGTCCGGGGGAAGAATTGAAAACTCAAACGGACTCTCAGGATAGTAGAGTCGGCTGATGATCTCCTTAAAGACGTTATCATCAATTACAAGATTGGGCGTGAGGGAATCTGTCAGTTCCTCCCTGTTTTTTTCCTTGTGGAAATGAAATAAACCAGAATTGTATTTATCATCTGCATTCTCGAATATTTTAAAGAGTTTATCATAGCATTTTTCGGACTCTGAGATTTTCTTTAGTTGTCCATATTTCTCAATCCCTCTATCTTCGCACATTCTCAGAAAAATTATTCTATCAATCGTTAACTGAACAGCGAAATTGAGTTCTTCTACCGTAAGATCTGGATTGCGAATTGCGATGTTGTGCGCAAGAGAATCTCTCCATCCATCAATCTCATCGAGGAATTCGTGATCAACTTCGGATATGCCTTTTTTAGTCTTTGTAGATTCAACAAATTTATCGAAGAAACCTTTTAGGATGGCATCCTTCGAGAAAGTATTTGAGATTTGATCCCAAATGCTCGGATATGACTCATAAGTAAAGTACAAAATTCTAGCCACATTTGCTTTGTCTTCCGACTTTGGTCTTATACGACAATCATATACTGCAAACTCCTTAAAATTCGTTAGAATTGACAGTTGCAGATTGCTACTCCAACCATATCTTCTTAGTTGATAAGCCGAAATTGGATCATCTTGGATTTTGACATGCGGTTTCTTTGCCTCAAGGAAGAATTTGCGAACGCCCCCAATCCTAAAGCAATAGTCGGGAGCCTTATGAGCCTTACCAATTCTTATCGCGTCCTCATGAACAACGTCCTTGTATGCATCAGCAAGCCCTGCTCGATTGGTTATATCCCAGCCTAAAGCCACCTCGAATAGCCGATCAATGAATTCTCGTCTAAGCGATGCTTCGTTGTACGAAGTGCTTTCATAATACTCCTTGTTTCTTGAGTATCGTTCTATTAATTCAAGAATAACTGAATTAGCTTCCGTCATCTTCGTTCACTCCTCTTTTCATCGCACATGCCAGCGGCAAATATGTATATTCTTGTGTTTCAGAATTAAAGCCTTGACTGCCTTGGAGGAGAACCCAGAAGGCAAGATTTTGGGGATTTAATAAAAAACATACTTTATAATGCTTTATTTAAGGAAACTTTAACCTCGGGTCACTGCATAACTGAGACGGGAAGAGTGCTATTAATGACAAGCGACGACACTGAAAGAGCGCAGAGGATTCTGCAGATACTTAAACGGAACTTCGAGACG
>Ga0172366_10002186_pt1 | contig 15321 bp, 13 predicted proteins | sample LakKivSesite69cm_FD_114533 | JGI IMG/M metagenome (GOLD analysis project Ga0172366, IMG submission 114533) | Sediment microbial communities from Lake Kivu, Rwanda - Sediment site 69cm | ecosystem: Environmental > Aquatic > Freshwater > Lake > Sediment | place: Rwanda: Western Province, Lake... | reverse complement strand
CGTGTTTCGTCATTCGAGCTTGGCGTCTGCGCGCGTAAGTTGCCGAAAATGCACTTGGGGGCCATTCCACCCATAGTTGGACCCGTAGTTCCACCCGTAGTCGGGCCTGCTCTTCGCCCAAGCGCTCGACCCGCTCCTCCACCCGCTATTGGTCAGACTGCGGGACCCGTAGTACCACCCGCTATAGGACCCGCAGCTCGACCCGTAGCTCGACCCGCTCCTCCACCCGCTGCTCGACCCGGAGTCCGACCCACAATTGGACCGGCTACTCGGCCCGCTCCTCCACCCGTTGCCGGTCCCGTTGCCCCTCCCGCTATTCGACCCAGGGCTGGACCCGCAGTTCTACCTGTAGCCCGACCCGCCACTCCACCCGCTGCTGGAGCCGCTACTGGACCCGCTACTCCACCCGCTGTCGCTCCCGCCCCGCTGCGCCGACCTCCAAAGCCAGACCTGCCCACCGCCCTGCCAGTCGCCCTACGCAGTCGCCCGGGCTTGACTAGGGCCTCCTTTCCAGCCGTAACCTCCGCGTGTTTGACCGAGTCTCAATTCCACGGGATTAACCGAAACTGGCACGCGAGCATGCCTGCTCGACCCATTGCTCAGGAGGGCGTCATAGAACCTTGCCGACCATACACAGGTCGGCATCGAGATCCCGGTCCAAGGCTACGACCCGACGCCTTGGCAGGGAATCACCGACTGCTGCCTGTATGGTGGCGTTGTACGTGCACATCTGGCACGCGGCCGGGGGTCTCTGCGTGGCGCTGGAGCCGCTGAGCCGTGGGACCATGCGGTTAACAACGGCGTTCTACGTTCAGAGCGACATGCGGCGGCAAGAAATGAAGAGGAAGTACGCGGCGAGGGTCAGATAAGATGGCAGCCTCCGCAAAGCGGAGGCTGAGCTCCTTCTACCGTAGGTAGCCGAGCCAGCTAATAGTAGCAACCACTTACGGCCTGTCAAGCGTGAAAAGTGACCGTCCCGACTACCCTTTCGGGAGAGCCCCATGGGCTCTTGTCATCGGGACGGGACCTTTTCCCTGTTGGGCCCCCACCGGACCTGCATTGCCTCTGGCGCATCACGCCAGCATTCGGTCAAGCAGGGACCAATGCCAATTGAGACTAGCCCCGACGCGGCCGAAGTCAAGCGGTGTGCGTACCCACAAATGACGCCCTTTTTGCGCACATTTCATCCTCTTATACGTACGAAAGGCCTACAATTGTGGCACAGCACACCGCCACTCATGCCTGCCGGATCGGTTGTGCCAATTCCCTCGACCGCCTCGACGCCCTCAACGCCCGTGCGTCCGAAGTCGCGGCCGAAATCCGGAAGGCGCTGGGCAGTATGGATACCCCCGTTGCCTCACGTAGGGATCTATACGGACGGACCCGTATAGATTTCTGGCGCGGCAACGCGCCCATTTGACACCCCCGCCCGCGAGTTCTAGAATCCTGGCATAATCGGACTTCCTGAACCACGACCGACTATCATAAGGAATTGACATGCCAAGAAGTGCACGAGAGCAGAGCGCCCACGACGCTGCAGTTCGCCGATGGGCGGAGTCGCTTGAGCGACAGGGCTACGAGGTAGTAGCTGACGTCAAGGGTTACAGCCGGCCTGGAACGTTCTTCGGGCTCAGACCCGACCTCGTCGCCATGAAGGGCAGGGAACGCATCATCGGCGAGGTAGAAACACCGAAGTCCGCCGGCGAACCCCCTGATCAGGCGCAGCGTCTGGCGTTCAAGCGCATGGCGGACATGAGCAGCCGCACCGTCTTCCGGCGCAGGGTCGCAAGACCGTAGCCGACCCGGGTCACACTGCTCTAGTTCCTGTTGACCGCAGCCGCCCCGGTCGGACGGCACCCGGTTCCGCGCACCATTGCCACTGCTCCTCGCGGAGCGATGCTGCGTCTAATTGTTTGTGCCGATACTGAGTGAACCAGTCAAGAAGAAGGCCACGGAAATCCTGGCCAAGGTAGCGAATCCGGTCAGGCTGATTCTTTTCACGCAGGAGGCCGAGTGCCAGTTTTGCAGGCAGGCGGTGGAGCTGGCGCAGGAGCTGGCCGGGCTCTGCGACCGGCTTTCGGTCGAAGTTCACGACCTAGAGAAGGAAGGCGCGACCGCCGCGGAGTATCACGTGGACAAGGTCCCGGCCTTTGTCGTCGCCGGCGACAGGGATTACGGCATCCGCTACTACGGAGTGCCAGCCGGGTTCGAGTTCTCAACCCTGCTCGGTCTTATCGAGCTCGTAGGCGGCCGCAACGGCGGTCTGAAGCCCGAAACGAAGACGAAGCTCAACGGCGTTTCGTCCCCGATAGACGTGCAGATGTTCGTGACCCTGACCTGTCCGGTCTGTCCGGTCGCAGCGGTCACGGCAGCGCGGTTCGCGCTGGAGAGCGACCGGGTATCGCTGAGCATAATCGATGCAGCCGAATTCGAGCGTCTTGCCGGTCTGTATAACGTGATGGCGGTGCCGAAAACTGTCGTGAACCGCGGCCATGCGTTCGAGGGAGCGCTGCCTGAGGAACGGCTCATCGATGAGATTGCCAAGGGCGCCGGCGCGTTGATAGCGCCGTGAACTCAGGACCCTTAATCGAAGTCAGAAGACAGAAGTCGCGGCGAGAGACGCGACGGGAAGGAAGTGAGTCTTGGGAAGCTCGTTGAAACTAGGCAAGTTCTTTGGCATCCCGATCCGCCTGCACGTGACTTTCGTACTCTTCGTCGCGTTCCTGGCCGCAGTCTACGCCTTCCAAGGCGGGGTCAGGGCCGCGGTCGCGGGTGTGAGTTTCATCCTCGCCCTCTTTCTCTCGGTCACATTGCATGAACTCGGGCACAGCCTGGTCGCGCGCGGATTCGGGGTCAAGGTGAGCGGAATAGTGCTGCTGCCGATTGGCGGCGTTTCGCAGATGGAAGAAATGCCGGAGCAACCGAATCGAGAATTCCTGATTGCGGTGGCCGGCCCGGGGACCAGCGTCCTGCTGGGCCTGGTGCTCGGCGTGGTGAGCCTGCTGCTCTACGGCCCGACCGCTACGTTCAAGACCACGCTAACCGGCGGTCTGTTCATCCCGAACCTGGCGCGGGTGAACCTGCTGCTTGCCATCTTCAATCTGCTGCCCGGCTTTCCCATGGACGGTGGCCGGATATTCCGGGCCGCGCTGGCCCGGGGCATGCCGTTTGACCGGGCGACGACCGTTGCCGCTTCGGTCGGCCGGGTCTTCGCCATCGGGCTCGGCCTGTTCGGCCTGTTCACCAACATCTGGCTCACCTTCATTGCCGTTTTCATATACTTCGGCGCCGGTGCGGAGGCGAGTCGCGTTCACATCAAGACCGCGCTCCGCGACGTGCCGGTCGGCCGCGTCATGGCTACCACGTTCGAGACGCTCGAACCCGATGACCGGTTGGGAAAGGCGGTGGAACACGCCTATCATGGCGTTCAGGAGGACTTCCCGGTAGTCACAGACGGCAAGCTGGTCGGCGTGTTGATGAAGCAGGATATCCTGGCGGCCCTGCACGGATTCGGCCCGGGCGCGCTCGTCGGAAGAGTGATGAGGAAAGAGTTCACGACCGTCGCTACGGACTCGACCCTCGAGCAGGTGTACTCTGCCATCCAGACCTGCGGCTGCTCGTCGCTGCCCGTGCTCGATGCGGGCCGTATCATTGGAGTAGTCACGCTTGAAGCGTTGGGCCGGTACCTCGTTTTCGCCGGCGCCGGTCAGGGCCCTGGCCGGGTCTAGGCCGGGCCGCTCCGGAGGGCCGCGTTCACCCGTGCCCGGGCGCGCGAAAGCGCCGGCCTGAACCCGATGACGCTGAGCCTTATCCGGTCTCTGGACGCCTGCTCTTTCACCACCCTGCCGGTGCCGTGCAGCAGGCTGACGAGGTCATAGCGGCAGACCGGGACCGTGAATGTCCGGGTCACCATTTCTTTCTCCACCTGGCGCAGTAGTTCCGCTCTGAGCTTGTCGGTTCCTTCGCCGGTCTGTCCGGACACGAAGACTGACTGGGCATAGCTCCGTCTCAGCCGCTCCAAGACCGCGTCATCGAACACGCGGTCGACCTTGGTGAATACCATCAGCACGGGCTTGTCGTCTGCCCCGATTTCAGCCAGCGTGTCATTGACCGCGTCAATCTTCCGGTCGACTTGCTCGTCGCCGGCGTCAACGACGTGTAGCACCAAGCTCGCATCCAGCACCTCGGACAACGTGGAGCGGAAGCTCGCCACGAGTTGCGTGGGAAGGCGCCGGATGAACCCGACCGTGTCGGTCACGAGCACGTTTACGTTGCGCGCGAGCTCAAGCGGCTTGGTGTTCGGGTCGAGCGTGGCGAACAACTGGTCCGACACCTTCACGCCGGCGCAGGTCAGACGGTTGAGCAGAGTTGACTTTCCGGCGTTGGTGTAGCCGGCGAGCACGAGCCGGAACGTGTCGCTCCGGCGTTCGCGCTGCACCGTCCGTTCCCGGTCGATCTTCTTCAGGTCCTTGCGCAGGGCTACGATCCGCTGCTCGATCCTGCGGCGGTCCACCTCCAGCCGCGTCTCACCGGGTCCGCGCGTGCCGATGCCGCCGCCGAGCCTCGACATCTCGACGCCGAAGCCCGTCAGCCTGGTGCGCCGGTACTCAAGCTGAGCCATCTCGACCTGGATTTTGGCCTCGGCGGTGCGGGCGTGCAGAGCGAAGATGTCGAGGATGAGCGCGGCCCGGTCGATCACTCGTACGCCAATCCTATCCTCGAGGTTGCGCTGCTGGGTCGGCGTCAGTTCTTCGTCGAATATCAGCAAGTCGATGCGGTGTCGTCGGCACGCTGAACGGAGATTCTCCACCATGCCTTTGCCCACCAGCGTTGCCGCGTCCAGCCTCGGCCTGACCTGAATCAGGCGCTCGACCACGTCACCGCCCGCGGTGGCGGTCAGCGCAGCCAGTTCCTCAAGCGAATCGGCCTTGGACCAGCGCTCTCGGTTGGACGTCACCACGCCGACCAAAAGAATCCGCCAGCTCACAGCGTCAGCATCAGCTCCGTTGCGCGAGCACGTGGACAATACGATGGACGACGGTGACAAGGCTGCCGACGGCTATGACGCCGAGGGCGGCGGGCATCCAGGTGCGCCCAAGCACGAATGCGCCGAACAGGAGTACCAGGACGCGTATCGGCCGCTCGAAGAGTCCGACCCTGCACTCCCGGCCCACGCCTTCGGCCCGGGCCCGGACATAGCTGACCATTAGCGAGAATACGAGCGCGACAACGGCAAGCAAACCGTACCAACAATTACGATAGTACCAGTAGAACCCGACGAGCACGAACGACTCGCTAAGCCGGTCCACGGTCGAATCGACAAGCGCCCCGAGTGCGCTGGAAGTGTTGGTTCGGCGCGACAGCTCGCCGTCGAGCGTATCGCAGAGACCGACCAACGCCGCCAGCACGCCGCCCCAGATGAACCGACCGGTGGCGAAGAAGTATCCGGCGCCAATGCTCAACGGTAGCCCGGCGACAGTCACCGCCATAGCAGATAAGCGCATTGCTACCAGCAGGCTCACCAGCGGCCTGAGCAACTTACGCCCGTGCTGCTTCGTCTTCTCGTTCGTCTTCTTCTCCTGCGCCGGCAACCACGACCACGGTCTCGCCCTTCAGTTCCCGGTCGCCGATCTTTGTAAGCACGTCGCTCATCTTCCCGCGCAGGACCTCTTCGAACCGCTTGGTCAACTCGCGGCAGACCACCACCTCACGGTCTCCCCAGAGCTCGAGCATCTCCTCTAGCAGACGCCTCACGCGACGGCTAGACTCGCAGTAAACGGTCGTACGCGCCTCCTCCTTGAGCGCGGCCAGGCGCTTGCGGCGCCGGCCGTCACGCTTGGGCAGAAACCCCTCGAATGCGAACCGGTCCGACGGCAGGCCGGAAACCACGAGCCCGGCGAGCAGGGCCGACGCGCCGGGAACCGGTATGACCGGAATCCCTTCGCGGACAGCGGCCCGAATCAGGTAGAATCCCGGGTCCGAAATCCCGGGCGTGCCCGCGTCCGTGATGACCGCGATGCTTCTCCCCTGCCGCAGTCGTGCTATCAGCTCCGGGGTGCGGCTCGCTTTATTGTACTCGTGGTACGAAGTCAAACGGCTGCGGATGTGATAGTGCTGCAGGAGCAGGCCGCTGCGCCGCGTATCCTCGCAGGCGATGAGGTCAACCGACTTCAAGACCTCGACCGCGCGCTGGGTCATGTCCCCGAGGTTGCCGATTGGCGTCGAGACGACGTATAGCCCCGGGGCGATGCCGCCGGCTTGCGCCTCTCCCGCCGCGGGGCTCAACCGCTCCACCTACAGGTCAAAGAACTCGACCTCGGATGTATCCGTATCGAGCAGCGCGACTGTAGCCCGGCCCGAGAGCCAGCCGCAGGCCTCACCCGGACTGACGATGACCGGGCGCATGCCCTCGCGCCGCAGCTTGTGCGTATGGCCGTGGAGGTAGAAATCGCAATCCGGCACCTCATTCAGCGGCTGGTGGGAAACAACTATCCGCTTTCCGCCCAGCTCGAAGCCGAACGGACCTTCGCGCAGCGTGAACCCCAGCTCGTCCGCCCGCTGCCGCAGTGCCGCCCGGTCACCGTCGCAGTTGCCGTATACGACCACCACCGGCATGGCGAGCGCGCCCATCTCCCTGAACACGAACTGCGCAATCACGTCGCCGCAGTGCACGACCCGCTCCGGCTTGAGCCGGTTGAATAAGGTTACCGCTTTCCGCACCTTGTCCAGCCGGTCGTGCGTATCCGAGATGACGCCGATGCGGCTCATTGCAGCAGGTCGCGCAGCGGCTCGAATCTCCTCAGCCGCACCGGGTGGCGCAGCTTCTTGAGCGCCTTTGCCTCGATCTGCCTCACCCGTTCGCGGGTGATGTTGAATATCTGGCCGACCTCCTCGAGCGTTCTCGGACAGCCGTCGCCGAGACCGAACCGGAGCCTGAGTACCTTCTCCTCGCGCTTGGTCAGCACCGAGAGCGCCTCCTCGAGCTTCTCGCCGAGGAGCGACACGCCGGCGGCGTGAGAAGGCGAGGCCGTCTTCTCGTCGTAGATGAAGTCGCCGATGAAGCTCGTCTCGTCGTCGTCAACCGGCTTGTCCAGCGATACGCCGAACTGCGATATCTTGGACAGCGCCTCGATCTTCTCCTTCGGGGTCGAAAGCCGCTGGGCCAGTTCGGCAATGGTCGCCTCCCGACCCTGCTTCTGCATGAACTGGCGCTGGATCTTGGCGACCTTGTTGATGGCGTCGATGATGTGCGCCGGCACGCGCACGGTCCGCGACTGGTCGGCGATCGCCCGGGTGATCGCCTGCTTTATCCACCACGTGGCGTAGGTCGAGAACTTGAACCCCTTGCGGTAGTTGAACTTCTCGACCGCCTTGATGAGCCCGACGTTGCCCTCTTCTAGGAGGTCGGCGAACTCCAGGCCGCGGTTCGCGTAGCGCTTGGCAATGGAGATGACCAGCCGTACGTTGCCCTCAATCATCTTGTCGCGCGCCGCGAGAATCCGGTTCTCGCAGAGCGCTATCTCGGTGAGCACCTTGCGCACGTCGGCCGTGTTCCGGTCGAGGAATGCGTGGCACTCGCGCAACCTGCGCCGGATTTCGGACACCTCGGGCGTGCCCTCACGGCCCTCGGCCTTTGCCACCAGCAGCTCGTGCGCCAGGCCCAGCGCCTCCGTGCCCTTGTTCTTGAACTCGTCGATGAGGTTGTTGATGAGGTGGTGCTGCAGCGAGAGCGTCTGGACCCGGCTGAACACTATCCTCTTCGCGTCGGCGACCTGCTTGCGGACCGACGGCGACGACTTGCGCTCCTTCAACTTCTCGATCTTATCTGCCTCGCGCCGGATGTCGCGCAGGCAGCGGATGAACCGCTGGCGGTCGCGCCAGAGCGCCTTCTTGTCGAACAGGCATTCGAACTCGACCCGCGCAATCTGGTCAAGGGACTTGGTGCCTTCCTCGATTGACCAGCACTCCTCGACCAGGCGGCGCATCATCGACACCGGGTCGAACAGGTGCTTGATAATGCTCTTGTATCCTTCCTCCATCTCCTTGGAGTAGCGGATTTCCTCTTCGCGCGTGAGCAGCGGCAACCTGGAGAGCTCACGGAAATACGACTTGGTCGGGTCCTCGGTGCGCTGGATTATCGGCTTGGGCCCCTTCTGGATGACCGTCTCCTCTTCTTCCCCGCGGCTCTCGGTCATCATGATGCCGCTGCGGATGAGACCGGACACGACCTCTTCCAGCCGGTCGGTCGACATCAATACGTCATCAGGAACCAGGTCCTCCAGCTCCTCGTAGGTGATCCGCTTGTCGCCCGCAGCCTTCTCGTACACGGTGTCAAGCCACGGCTCGCGCTCAGACATCTCCAGCGACTTGCGTCCGCTGCCGGGCGGCCGACCGGGCCCGCGTCTTCCTTTGGGCGGCCTGCCCGGGCGTCTGCGCTCCTTTTCGCTCTTCATTGGCGCGCACTCCTTTCGTTCGCAACTTCCTGCAGCAACCTGCTTCTCTCTCTCTGCAAATCTTCAACCGCCGCGTCGTCGCCCCTCGCATCAGCTTCCTTGAGCCGACGGTGCAGCCAGTCCGCTCGGAACCTCTTCACTCGTTCCCGAAACTCGCCCGGCGTCGGCAGGTCGTCGAAGGTCCAGGCCGAGACGAGCTTCCGCGTCTCCTCGTCATCAATCAGGCCGAGCACCAGCCCCGCGTTGAAGCCCGGGTCATCACAGTGGTCGACGGCCAACCGGGCAATCGGCCGCAGCTTCTCGTCGCTGAGTATCTCCGCCAGTCCCAGGTCACAGGCGATTTGCGCCAGTTCCCGGGTCTGGATCGCCGAGCCCAGCAGCTTCTCCTCCACCCCGCGGTTCGCAGCGACCCTGGCTGCCCCCGGCTTCTGCTGACCGGCGCTGCGGAGCAGGGCCATCTTGCTCACCCGAAACCGGTCCGCGATCCGGTTCGCGTACAGCTCACGAGTAGTCTCATCACCGATGAGCCGCAGCAGCCCGACCAGTTCGGCCAGGGCCGCCCGCTGCTCGGCGACCCTTGACAGGTCGCGCCCGGCAAGCACGAACTCAACCCAATCCTGTCCGTTCGCCAGGAGCTCGACCAGTCTCTCCTTACCGAATCGCCGCACGTAAGAGTCCGGGTCCATCCCCTCGGGCAGCAAGGTGACTTGCGGGTCCATCCCGGCCGAAAGCAAGACGTCAAGCGCCCTCCGGCAGGCCTTCCGGCCCGCAGCGTCGCCATCGAAGCACACCGTGATGCGCGCATTGTAGCGCCGCAGCAACTGTGCCTGGTTCGGCGTGAACGCCGTCCCCAGTGGCGCTACGACGTTGTTGATGCCGGCGTTCACGAGCGACAGCATGTCGAAGTTACCCTCGACCAGTATCGGCATCTGCTCGCGGATGTATCCCTTGGCCTGGAATATCCCGTAGAGGCTTTCGCCCTTGCGGAATATCGCCGTTTCAGGCGAGTTCAGGTACTTCGGCTCGCTTGTATCCAGCACCCGTCCGCCGAACCCGACGACCTTTCCCGACAACGAGAATATCGGGAACATCAGCCGGCCGTGAAACCAGTCGACCAGTCCTTCACTCCCTGTCCCTCGCTCCTCGACCCCTCTGAGCAGCCCGGCCTGAACCAGCAGCTCTTCGGACCACCCGCGCCTCTTCGCCTGGCCCCGCAGGATATTGCCGGCCGGCGCAAACCCCAGTCTGAATCTGCGTAGTGTCTCCGCGCTCAATCCGCGCCGTTCGACGTAGGCGGCCGCCGCCGGCGTCTTCGCAAGCTGCTGCTCAAAGAAGAGACAGGCCTGCTCGCAGATGCCGTACAGCGCCTGGTTCCGGCCCGACGCCTGCTCGACCTCGACCGTGATGCCGAGTCTCTTCGCAAGAAACCGCACGGCTTCCGGGAACTCAAGCTTCTCCGTCACCATCACGAAGTTGATGGCCGTCCCGCCTGCGCCGCAGCCGAAGCAGTGATAGGTCTGCCGCTCCGGGCTCACGTGAAATGATGGCGTGCGCTCGCTATGGAACGGGCAGAGCCCCTTGTAGTAGCGCCCGGCCTTCTTGAGCGGTACGTACCCGCCGACCAGTTGCACGATGTCGGTCTGGGTCCGCACCTGCTCGATGACTTCCTGCTTAATCACGCTTCTGAACCGCTTCCTGCGCGGCAAGCTTCACCACGGTGACGCCGCTCCCGCCCGCCGCAGGCTCCGCGAGGTTGACCGACTCAACACGGGAGTCACGGCGCAGCCTATCCCACAAGGCCCGGCGCAGCACGCCTCCGCCCTTGCCGTGGACGATGGTGAGCTCGGACGAACCGACCGCGAGCGCTTCGTCGATGAACTTCGTTACCGCATCGTCCGCCTCTTCCCGCGTCATTCCTCTTACGTTCAGCCTCGTGTCGAACGGATATGGCTCGGCCGGCGCCGGTTCTGGCTCAGGTTTTACCTGGGCCGGCGCTACGGGCCTCAAGTCAGCGGTGGCCAGCTCCACCTTTATCTGACCGAACGCGACCGTGGCCCGGTCGCCCCTCACCTCGAACACGACCCCCTGCCTCCGAAACGTGCAAGACTCGACGCTGTCGCCGGGCTTCAACGCCTCGGGTGCGGAAACCGGCAAGTCTGGCTCCTTGGGTTCGGCGCTCACCTCGGCCAGCTCCTGTTCCAGGCGCTGCTTCGCGGCAACCACGCTCTCATGGCTGGCCTTCTCCTCTCTTATTCGCCTCACCAGATTCTCAATCTCTCGCCGTTTCTCCCGCAGGAACCGGTCCTGTTCCGAACGTAGCTGCTCCGCGCTTTCCCTCGCCTCTATCTTCATCTTGGCCAGGCGTGCATCATAATCCTGACGCAGCTTCGCCGCCTGCCGTTGCGCGAGTTCGGCCGCTGACCGCGCCGCCCTGGCCTTATAGAGCTCCTCGTCCAGTGCCTTGAGCTTCACGCCCATATCGAGCCACTCACGGCCGATTCGCGTCTTTGCTCGGTCTATCACCGTCGCCGGCAGCCCGGCATCGGCCGCAATCTCGAACGCGCTCGACTCCCCCGGAAATCCCATCTTCAACCTGTACGTCGGCCCCTGCAATTGACGATTGACGAGTGACGATTGACGACTCACGGACGCACCGGCCTTCGGCATTCGACATTCGTCATTCGGCATTCGACATTCGTCATTCGGCATTTCCCTCTGTCCCCATTCCATCGCGGCGTTGGCCATGCCCGGCTCATCCTGCGCGAACATCTTCAGCGCTCCGAAGTGAGTCGTCACCACGCTCTTCACCCCGCGGTCACGCAGGGCCTCAAGCACGGCCACCGCCAGAGCAGCGCCTTCCTCGGGCGCGGTCGATGCGCCAATCTCATCAATCAGCACCAGGCTGTCGGTATCGGCCTTGTCCAGTATCTCCTTCAGCCTGCCGATGTGCGCGGTGAACGATGACAGGTCTGAGTCGAGCGACTGCTCGTCGCCGATGTCGGCGAAGACCCGTCTGAATACCGGGAGCCGCGTTCCTGCCGCAGCCGGTACGTACATCCCGGCGTTGAACATCAATGACAACAGTCCGACCGTCTTCAGCACTACTGTCTTGCCGCCCGCGTTCGGGCCGGAAACGAGCACGACCCGCGCGTCGTCCGGGAAACGCAGGTCGAGCGGTACGACGTTCACCCTTCGCTGCACGAGCAAAGGATGCCTTGCCTTCACCAGTTCGAGGCCGCGGCCAGAGGCCCACTGCGGCCGATGGCAGTCGAACCGCGCGGCGAACCTGCGCTTGGCGACCAGCAAGTCCAGCACCCCAGTCACGTCCAGAGCCGACTCCAGCTCCGGTACGTGCTGTGCCACCAGCCGCGAGAGCTCGCGCAGGACTCGGGCGACCTCCTTAGCCTCTGCATCCTGAAGCTCCTGCAGCTCGTTGCCTTCCGAAACCAGCGACAGCGGCTCGACGAACAGGGTCTGGCCGCTGCCGGAGCTGCCATGGACCACGCCCGGCATTGAGGCCCGATGCTCAAGCACGAGCGGCAGCACGAAGCGCCCGCCCCGCACCGTCGGTATCCCGCCGAACCAGCCCGGGTTATCGGCCGCCATCCGTTCCAGCTTCCTCACCAGCGCGTTGCGCATGCTCCGGAGCCGGCGCCTGATGTCGGCCAGCTCGGGCGTGGCCTCATCGCGGACCGCGCCCGACTCGTCAATCGCTTCGTCAATGGCGCGTTCGAGCGCAGGCTGCGGCGTCAAGTCGCGTACCAGCGGCCCCACCCTCTTGACCTCCTGTTGCTGGTTCCTGAAGAACTCGCGGCACTTCCTGATGCCGGCGCATGTCAGCCGCAGGCGCAGCAACTCCTCGCCGGTGAGAAGCCCGGACGCGCGCAATTGCTCCAGGAGCGGCCGCACGTCCTTCACCTCGGCCAGCGGCGGTTCGTCGCCGAGCCCCGCGACCTCGTCCAGCCTATCCAGTTCGGCCGCAACTGCCTGGGCGTCCGGCGCCGGCTCAAGGGCCAAAGCGCGCTCGCGGCCCATGTCGGTTGAGCAGAGCCCGGCCAGCATTTCGCGCACGCGCGTGAAACCCAGCACCTCAAGCGTATGCCGGTCCAAATGCGGCTCCGTTACGGCCATTGCATCAACTCCGTATCCGCACTTATGACTCCTGCCTTCTGCGTTCTGATTTCATTCGACGCAGACGGCGTCTAGTAGTCGTCCTGTCGCCTGCGGCGGAACGCTCGGCGCCGCGACTCAGCCTGCTTCCGCTTCCGCTTCTCGCTTGGCTTCTCAAAGTACTCGCGGCGCTTCACTTCCCGCAGAATCCCGGCGTTCTCGCACGCCCGCCGGAACCGGCGTATGAAACTCTCGTAGGACTCGCCTTCCTTGACGGTAATACCTACCATGAATCGATTGCACCTCCTTTCGGGTCGTTTGTAGTTTGACGGAAGAATATCGAATTCCCAAGCACCAATGACCATTCAACTCGGAAATGACGAATGCCGGAATTCGGACTTCGTCCTTCGTGCTTGTTCATTGATTGAGCATTGGTCATTGCCACTTGGTAATTCCTCTATCCCAGGTCACCCAGCAGCCCGAGGGTCACTGCCGCAACCGCGACCGCCGCGGTCTCGGCCCTCAACCTTCTCGGACCCAGAGTGAAAGGAATCGCTCCAACCGCCTTCAACGCATCAATCTCTGCCGGCTCAAACCCGCCCTCGGGCCCGACCACGACCAGAACCGACCGCACGTCGCGCCGGAGCGCCGCTCCCAGCCCGACGCCGTTCTCCTCTTCGTAGGCCACCAGGACCTGGTCAAACTCGCCGTCCATCCCGAGCAGTCGCTCGAAATCGACCGGAGCGTCTATCTTCGGCAGCGCCGTTCTGGTTGACGACTTCAGCGCGGCCAGGGACACCGTTCGGAACCGCTCAAGTCGCGCCTCGCTCAGCCAGCCGACCGTCCGCGCGCTCTTGAACGGAATGATGCGGCTCACGCCCAATTCGGTCGCCTGGGCGCAAACCTGCGCCAGATGGTCGCCCTTGAGCAGCGCCTGGGCGATGGCGACCCGGTGCTTCGGTTCCCTCGCCCAGCTCGTGTTTGATAGCACGCGGCCTGTAACTCGGTCCGCTCGCACCGCTTCTAGCTCGACCTCATGCTCGCCGCCCGCGCCGTCAACCACGCTGATGACGCTCCCGACCGCGTGTCTCATCACCCGGCTGATATGCCGCGCCTCCGGCCCGGTAATGACCATCTGACCATCCTCCGGCGGCGTTGGCCAGAAGTATGACTCACGGTGCCACCCCGTGCCCTCACCTCTGACTTCTAGCTTCTGCATTCTAGCTTCTGACCTCGCCCTCAAGCCGGTTTCCTCGGCCCCGGCGTCTCTTCGCTCTTCGACTCGTCCAGCTTCTTTAAGAGGCTCTTCTCTTCGCGCGAGAGCCGCCTGGGCACGTGGATGACGATGCGGACCAGCTCATCCCCGACTCCGCCGTCAAGGTGTTTAATCCCTGCCCCGCGGATGCGCAGCACCGTACCCGATTGCGTGCCGGCCGGGATTTCGAGTTCCTTTTCTCCAGAGAGGGTCGGTACTTTCAGCTTGCCGCCGAGGACCGCCGAAGCGATGCTGACCGGAACCTCGACCGCGACGTCGTCGCCCTGCCGGAGGAAGAGCGGGTGCTCGCGTTCCTCGAACTGCACCAGTACGTCGCCGCTCCCGCCCGGGCCGAAGTGGCCTTCGCCGTGCAGAGGCAGGTAGTTGCCGGCCGCGACTCCGGCCGGGATTCTTACCTTCAGGGTTCGGGGCTTCCTGACCCGGCCTTCACCTGAACAGGCCTTACACGTCTCTTTGATTCTCTCACCTGCACCGCCGCAGGCCGGACACGGCTGCACCTGCACGAACTGCCCGAGGAACGAGCTCGACCGGCGCTGCACCTGTCCGCGGCCGCCGCAAGTCCCGCAAGTCTCCCTGCCCTTGCCGCCGGCGCCGGCGCATTCCGCACAGCGCTCGAACCGGGTGAAACTGAGCTCCTTGGTGACCGAGTTGGCAATCTCCTCAAGGTCCAGCCGCACCGTGATGCGGATGTCGCCGCCGCGCGCACGCCGCCGCGACTGCGGCCGGCCGCCGACCAGAAGGTCAAACAGACCCCCGCCACCTCCCATACCGAATCCCTGTAGCAGGTCCCCGAAGATGTCGGCGATGTCTTCGCCGTGCGTGAAGTCGCGGCGGAAGTCAAACCCGCCCGGCCCGAACTGCCGCGACACGCCCTCGTGTCCGTACGTGTCATACATCCTTCGCTTGCCGGAATCGGCCAGCACTTCGTACGCCTCGGAGAGCTCCTTGAACTTCTCCTCGCACTCGGCGCGGTTGTCGGGATTGCAGTCCGGGTGGTAGGCCTTGGCCAGCTTTCGGTATGCTGACTTGACCTCATCCTGGGAAGCGCCCCGCTCGATGCCGAGCACTTCATAATAGTCTCTTCTGGTGGTGGACACGTCGTCGCTAGCGGACCGGTAAGAGAGTTGAAATCAACGAGGACGGCTTGCCATTCCGGCAAGCCCTATCATCAGGGCCGGCGGTCACCCTGCGCCGTGACCCCGGCGTATTGGTTCGTGCGTCCAGCGTCCGGCTCGCCCTGCTACTTCTTTTCCTCGTCGATGACGGTATAGTCGGCGTCGACCTTCTTTCCAGCTTCGGCTTCCGGCTGGGGCCCGGACGAACCCGGCTTCGCCCCGGACTCTTTCTGACGGTACATCTCTTCGGCCAGTTTGTAGCTCACCTTCTGCAATTTCTCTATCGCCGCGTCTATCGCTGCCTTGTCGTCGCTCTTCATCGTCTGGCGCAGGTTCGCGGTCGCCTCCTGAATCGCCTGTTTGTCGG
>Ga0172366_10002185_pt1 | contig 15327 bp, 12 predicted proteins | sample LakKivSesite69cm_FD_114533 | JGI IMG/M metagenome (GOLD analysis project Ga0172366, IMG submission 114533) | Sediment microbial communities from Lake Kivu, Rwanda - Sediment site 69cm | ecosystem: Environmental > Aquatic > Freshwater > Lake > Sediment | place: Rwanda: Western Province, Lake... | reverse complement strand
GTCATAATGGAATAAACTGACATGGAGTAAATAAAAAAAAGGTGTCTCGAAAAGACACCTTTTTTTTAAATATTAAAAGAATTTTAATATTGATCAAAACGGCGCTGAATATTTTTTCATATTGATCGGATTGGTGCTTCATTTTTTGCTGCGCAAAAAACAAATCCCGGCACCTTATCCGATCAATATAGAAGGTTGAAGAAGGAGAATAAAAACCATTATGCTAAAAGCCCAACAGCCTACAACCTAAAAGCCTGGATATAGGCGCCTTATTTGATCAATATGGAAGGTTTAAGAGAAGAAGGGGTGCTTCATTTTTTGCTGCGCAAAAAACAAATCCCGGCACCTTATCCGATCAATATCAGAGGTGTAAGAAAAGAAAAAGGATCAGAAGAGGTCGAACGATGCTTCAAATTTTGCGCGCAAAATTTGGCAGGCACCTTATTTGATCAATATAAGAGGTTTTAAGAAAAGAAGAAGAGTTTTAAATATTGATCAGGACAGTGCTGAATAGGAGAACTGTCTAAATGCCAGTAGCCTTTTCCCTGACAGCCTTAATAATGAACAATGTTACATTAATGGATAATACGATTAAAATTCGCGTATCTTTACTATATAACGATTAGCTATTATCATGAAAAAGATTACAATAAGTGTGGTATATCTGTTGGCATGCACCTTCCTGTATTCACAGCAGAACCAGTATGATCCTTCAGTATTATTAACGTTGGATCCAAGGATAACAGCCGGCAGGCTGGATAACGGTCTCAGTTATTTCATAAGGGAGAATAAGAAGCCTGAAAACAGGGCACAGCTATGGCTGGTGGTAAATGCTGGCTCGATACAGGAAGACGATGATCAGAAGGGCCTGGCTCATTTTACCGAGCATATGGCTTTCAATGGCACCAAACATTTTGAAAAGCAGGAACTTGTGAATTATCTTGAATCCATTGGCATGCAATTCGGTCCTGAAGTAAATGCCTATACCGGTTTTGATGAGACAGTGTATATGCTCCAGGTTCCTGCAGACAGCTCAGAGCTTATGGAGAAAGGATTCCTGATCCTTGAAGACTGGGCACATAACCTGACTTTTAATGATGATGAGATAGACAAGGAAAGGGGGGTTATTATCGAGGAATGGAGGCTGGGCAGGGGGGCCGACCAGCGTATGCTGGACAAGCAGTTGCCTGTGATCTTCAAAGGATCAAAATATGCCGAACATCTGCCTATCGGTAAGAAGGAAGTTATTGAAGGCTGCAGTCATGAGACACTCAGACGGTTTTACAGGGACTGGTACCGGCCCGACCTGATGGCAGTTATTGCAGTCGGTGACTTTAAGAAGAACCAGGTTGAGCAGAAGATCAGGGAGCATTTTTCCGGGATAGAGCTTGCACAGGGAAGGAGGTTGCATGATTCATTCCCCGTGCCTGACCATAAAGAGACTTTGTTTGCCCTCGAAACGGATCCTGAAGCCAGTTATACTGTCCTGTCAGTATATTACAAGAGCGAGCCTTTTGAGGCAAAGACAGTTGGTGAATATAAAGTGCTACTCATGGAACAGGTATTTTCGAGGATGTTCAATATGAGGCTTTATGAATTACTTAACCAGCCTGATCCACCTTTCCTGGCATCCTATGCCGGCAGAGGTGACCTGGTACGCACAAAATCAGTCTATTCACTGAATGCTGCTGTCAGGGAGGATGGTATCAGGAAAGGGCTTGAAGCACTGCTTACAGAAGCACACCGTGTAAAGGAGCATGGTTTTACAGAATCAGAACTAAGCAGGGCAAAAACCAAGATTATCAGGCAATATGAGCAGGCGTATGAGGAAAGGGAGAAATCAGAATCATCATCATATGCCGATGAATATTCAAGGCATTTCCTTGAAGGTGAACCCGTTCCGGGTATTGAGCGCGAATATGAGCTGGCAAAGATATTGCTGCCGGTGATCAGTCTTGATGAAGTAAACCAGCTGATAGACAGGTGGATCGGTGATCAAAACAGGGTAGTACTGGTTAGTGCCCCGCAAACTGCTGCTATGCCGGAAGAAAAAGAATTACTTGCAATGTTCCAGGCTGTGGAGGGTAAAGAGATAAGCGCCTATGATGACGGATTTGCCAATGAACCCTTAATCGAAAATATCCCTTCTCCTGCAACTATCACCGGGGAGCAGGTAAATGATTCCCTTGGATTGACAGAGCTGACCCTGTCAAACGGAGTAAAGGTGATACTGAAGCCAACTGATTTTAAGAATGACGAGGTCCTGTTCGAGGCTTTCAGTCCCGGTGGTACCTCACTTGCAGCAACCGCTGATTATATTCCTGCTGATATGGCTGTGGATGTTATAAGGGAAAGCGGGCTGGGGAAATTTGATAAAACAGCCTTAAATAAGAAACTTTCTGATAAAATTGTATCAGTCTTTCCTTATGTAGGCGAGTTGGATGAGGGATTCAGCGGGAGCTCATCCATGAAGGATATTGAAACAATGTTCCAGCTGATATACCTGTATATGAGAGAACCCAGGATAGACAGCACCGGCTTCCTGTCGTACAAAGCGAGGATGAAAGGATTCATACAGAACCGCAGTGCTGATCCGGAATCAGCCTTTTATGATACCCTCATGGTCACCATGGCGCAGTATCATCCCCGGGTAAGGCCATGGTCTGAAGAGTTGTTGAATGAGATGGATATGGAAAAGTCCTATACTTTTTATAAGGATCGTTTTGCCGATGCCAGCGATTTTACTTTTTTCTTCGTGGGCAGTTTCAAAACCGATGAGCTGAAACCCTATATCACCACTTACCTGGGTAACCTTCCATCCGTTTATCGCAAAGAGTCATGGAAAGATGTAGGCATCAATCCTCCCAGGGGATTGATAAAAAAGGAAGTATTGAAAGGGATCGAGCCCAAATGCCGTGTGAGCATACTTTTTACGGGCCCATTCGTTTACACCCGTGAAAACAGGTACCTGCTAAATTCTCTGTCAAGTGTTCTGGAAATCAAGCTGCGCGAAGTATTACGGGAGGATATGGGAGGCACTTATGGGGTAAACATTGGATCATACGGCACCTTGTATCCCGACCAGGAATACCGTGTTACCATCAGCTTTGGGTGCGATCCTGACAGAGTCGGAGAGATGGTCTCAAATGTGTTCCAGGTGCTGGATACGATACAGGCACAGGGGCCCACAGATGAATATATCCAAAAAGTCAGTGAGATACAGAAAAGATCCTATGAGATTAACCTGAAAGAAAACCAATTCTGGCTAAGCTCCTTATCCAATGCCTGGTATATAGATGAGGATCCCTTACTGATTCTGAAGTACCCGGAACTTATTGATTCACTTACGTCCGGAAAGATCCAGGCAGCAGCCGGACAATACCTGAACATGAATAATTATGTCGAGGTAGTGCTGTTACCGGAAAAAAAGGAATAACTGGGTCACACTTTTTCTGCAGTGACTATCTGGCGGTTAGTCATGCAACCAAAGTCTCCTGACGACTGGCGGTCCATGAATCCGGTATTTATACCAAGCGGTTCCAATCCGGCTGCAGTTAACAGTGAATTGATCATAACGGGTGTAAAAAGCCGGATGCAATATATTGAATCCCTTAAGATCCCTTTACTTTTAGATAAGACTGTTTCCCTGCAATAGATAATTTCATTATCGGTCTCCCTGAGTCTTTCCACCTCAATATCATTGTCGACCACATGATGGGAGAATGGGTGGAAATTATTCAAACAGTAATCCCTGTCAGGAAGATCCAGCAGCACTTTGCCCTGCCTCCGTAACATGCGGTGGATTTCCCTGAGGATCCTGGCATTTTCTTCTGTCTCCATAAAATACCCGAACGAACTGGCCATGAGGATAATATGGCTGTACCGAGCGCTTTCCAGACCAGTATCCCTGGCATAACCACGGACAAAATGGACATCCAGGTTTTCCTTTTCGGCTTTCTTTCTCCCAAGGTCGAGAAGGTAGCGGGAATAATCCAGCACAGTTATATCTTCATATCCGCGCCTGGAGAGCTCAAGTGAATGCCTGCCATGTCCGCCACACAGGTCCAGGATGGCAGCAGTTTTATCCTTTTCAAGGAATTGTTCTATGAAATCTGTCTCCTGCCTCGTGAGTTCTTCATTACATACTGAGCGTGAATCTGTCAGCAGGTAGATCTCATCAAATATAAATTTCCACCAATCCCGGTTAAGCTTATTCTTCATATCAATTATGACATAAGGCTGCCTCCGGGGCAGAGGCATATTTTATAAATGTGCCCCGAAACTGAATAATCCGTCTGAGGCAAAAATAGCGGGTGAGCCTCTCCAGGGCTGTGAGCGGATTATTTTCATCTCGTCATCATCTATAACGATCCTTATACCGAGAGATCCGTTTTCCCACATTTTTTCAAGTGTCAGACAGTCATTCCATAAGCCATTACAATATTTTTTCAGGTCGTTTATTTGGCTGGCGTTTATCAACCTTGGCCGCAGAGCAATTTTAATAGGTCCGAGCAGGTAGGTCAACCTGTGTTCCAATGCCAGCTGATCCCGGTAATCAAGTATTTCCTTTACTTCGCTGTATCCCATAGAGAGGATGGTCCTGTTTATCAGTTCTGTTGATTGCCTGACATCCATTGAATCAGGTATCACAGCTAATGGCTGAACGCCGCCGCCACTTCCCACGTTGGTTGGCACACCTCCATAACGACCCAGGAACCCGAACAGGCCGTTCATCCCAAAAAGGCACCGGAAATCAGTCTGGCGTATCGTTTCATTAATTGTATGACTCTCATGGTCAGGCTCAGGTATTTTTTCTCCCCACAGCTCCAGCGGTATCTTTTCCTGGACGATATATGTTCCATCGGAAAGGGCCATCTTTATAATTTCATCGATATTCTCATGTATCCCTCCAACCTTTACTCCTTTGCCGGAATAGCCTCTTTCAGGTTTCAGGACGAGATGTTCCCAGTTTTTCCTTGTCCATTCAACGAGATCGGTAATTTCCTGTCCGGCAGGGCCAATAGTTTTTCTCGGATAAAACTGACGGGTCCATGGTGTCCTTCTGACAGTTTCTTCATTAAAGTATTTCATCTTCTCCGGATCTGTCAATACCTCAAACAGACCTTTTGAGTTTATTGGTTCTGTACCCCTTGGATTAATGACCCTTCCTTCACTTACTGCCCTCAGGACAGGATCCAGTCTGTATTTCCTGTGCAGGTCAAGGAGCACATTGGTGTTGAAATCCATGAAGATGACAGATACAGGATTATTTTTATAACAGACACGGTTGCCTGATATTTCGAGTTCGTGGGGAGCTATCAGCACGCTCTTCAGCCCTTCCATGGTGTTGAGGTGTTTAACCAGGTTACTGTTCTCGACAACATCCTCCAGGGTCTCCTCTTCAGCCACCACAGCGATCAGGGCTTTGTTTGTACCTTCCCTCGTGTAATGTGCATCCTTCAGCATCCCGACAAAAGCATTTACCGGATGCAACAGGTGGTGATCAAAATCGAGCCTGAAACCTGGAGGGAATTTATTTTTGAACCTGTTCCAGACAGATTTGCCTATGATCTGGGTGATGCGCTGGTAATCCCATCCCCCCGGACTTCCAAGATTCCATTCAGAATGATATCCAAGGAAACCTTTCATAATATAATATCTTAAATAACCGAAATCAGGTTCGTGAAAGTTTCCCCATTCAGCAGGACAGTCTTTGTAAAATCACTGATTGAGTGTTGTCCGCACTTGTCAAACAGGTCCAGAAATCTTCTCAGCCCGATGGTATAACACAGCTGGTAACCGGGATTGAGGGTATATTTGCGGACGGATGACAAAGCCCGTTCGACCGGGATGCCTGCTTTCTTGAGATATTCACCTGCGGAGAGTATGTTCAGCCTGCCAGTATTCAGACCGATATCCACTTTTCCGCGGGCTGCCCTCCAAAACCTTCTTTTTGCGAGGATCAGCCTGTCACCAGGACCGGTAAAATAACCTGTCCTGTTACAGAGTTCCTCTCCAAAACATGCCCAACCTTCATAAAACAGGGGCCTTTCAATAAACCGGCGGGTTTTGCTGACCAGGAGAAACCGGCAGGCATCAAGAAGATGATGACCCGGCCAGGTTTCATGAGCAGTAAGCATCCTGTATTCACGAAGCTCTTCCTGGTATTGTTCCGTTGCCCCCGGGTTTTCAGGAACGAAAAATGTGCCGCCGGGAACTGGAATGCCAGGCGATATACTGTAGCTTGAAGACGATCTGATAGCTGACAGGTAAGGTGGAAGGGATGAAACCTTTACAGGACACCGGTCATCAACTCTTCCAGGAATTAATCCGTATTTGTTGCAGTGCCTGCGTAGTTCTTCAATTTCAGAACGGTACAGGAGAATCTTGTTAATTACTTTAATATCAGGTTCAGGTAACCTATTATAAATATCTGTCCAGCCTAAAGGTATAGAGTGTTTACTTCTGCGGGGCGAAAGTTTTCCGGACTCCTCTTGCAGCACCTGGTTCATTTCCCTGTATTCCAGGTCAATTAATTCTTCAATCTCCTTGAGGCTGAGATTCATCGTGAAGTGGTCCCTCAACAGTTTTTCATAAGCTTCAACCGGCAGGACAGGATGTTCATGTACCTGGACTTCCGATAAACTATCGCTGAACCTTTCCAGTGCAGGTAAGGCAAAAATCAATTCCGGCAGCCTGGGGACCAATGACCTGATAAACTCTATGATATCAGCCAGCATCTGTCCTGCAATGTCGGCGTATATCTCAGGAACTTCACACAGGTTCAGTCTTGCCTGGTCAAGAAAAGCAGGAAGACCTGAAGCGCGGTCATGAACAGCATCAGGATTACCTGATCCCAGTGCCTGTTCAAGACCCAGACAGGTAATAGTCAGGTAAAAGGAAGGTTGTCTTTTCCATATTTTATATTCTGTAAGCTGTTCCCTCAACGTTCGTGTGAAACAGGATAAAAACAGTTTGTCATAATTTTCTTTCCTGTCGGCAGGATTAGTGTTACAGTATTCAAGCTCTGATTCAAAAGAAGAAAGGTAACTGCATGTTTCAGCAATGGATTCGTCAGAGAAATTATCCCATGTTTTCCAGTTTTGATCGGGGAGTACATAATGCGGGAAGAAATAAAATTCGTCAGAAGCACATGCTACAGGAAATTTATCAGCCAGGAAATTGAACATTTCCTGTGCAGCGGTTTCAATAATGGATGATATATTCTGCATGGCATGGTTAAAATAGTATAAGTATCAGAGAATATCAATAGCGAAAATAATTATTGATGTTTAATGTTCAACTTATCCTCCGGGAAGGAGTGCGGGATAAGATCGTGCATATAGCGGCACCGGGTGAAAAATTCTGACAATATATACTAATCGTTACGCCGGTGATATTTCCATCCGGATGACGTTCCGTCCTATATGCAAAATTATTTTTTATATGTAATTGTTTTTTTCTTAATATTGCAGTTTTAACAAAAGAGGTTGAACCTATTTTCTTTTTATGGACTATATAAAGGGATGCAGCATAACCGGACATATGACTTAATGCTTCGTCTGAAAATATCCTCGTGGTATTCCCAGGTTTTTTTCAACCTTTTTATACTTATTTATATAGTCTATCTCTTTGCAAAAATCCGGATTTGATGTGATTTGCTCCTTACGGGTTCTGCTTTGTTTTAAGCATATCCGCACGGAGAACATTTGGTTTTGTTACAATTAAAATCAAAAAGATCATGTCAGAGTTAACAGTTTATTCCGGAGCAAAAATCCAGAAAAGTATCAAAGAGGGGATCCTTTATGGGAACAGGATCCCAAGGGATTTTTTTGTAACCAGTGGTACAGGGGAGAGCAACATAACCATTCATGCGGGGTCTTATCATCTTGCCCTTAAGGCTGCTCGTATTGAAATGTGCAACATCATCACCTATTCTTCCATACTTCCCGGCATAGCCAATTTAACAGAACGTCCGGAAAAGATACAGCACGGGTCAGTCATGGAATCCATCATGTCGGTATGTCATGCCAGGAAAGGAGAGCTCGCCACTGCAGGGATCATTTACAGCTGGTTGCATGACAGGGAGACTGGTGCACGGTATGGCGGTCTTGTATGTGAGCATGAAGGCAATTATGACAAGACTGAGCTGGTAGGACGCCTGAATGCCAGCCTTGAAGAGCTATTCCAGAATGGTTATGCTGACAGGTTTTACCTGGATGAAAAACAAATTATTTCTGAATCTTTCATTCCGCGAAAGAATTATGGTACTGCACTGGTAGCCCTCTGTTTCACTTCGTATTATTATCCTGTTTTTGATACATGAAATACTGATGGCATCTTTTGGAGGCCTGCCTCCCTTTTATTCGGATAAAAACACTTCCGGAATTGTTGTGATTCCCGTACTCTATGATGCCACAAGCACATGGATCAGGGGTTCTGCAGAGGGTCCTTCAGCCCTTATTGATGCTTCAGCGAATATGGAACTATATGATATCGAGACAGATTCTGAAGTATATAAGAAAGGAATATACACAGATACACCTGTAATCGTTAATGGTGAACCAGGGCTTATGATTGCAGAAACCCGCCGGAGGGTATCAGAATGGCTTGAGAAAGGGAAATTCGTTGTAACACTCGGAGGAGAACATTCAGTTTCCATTGGTGCTACCCAGGCCCACGTCGATCATCATCCCGGGATTTGTGTCCTCCAGCTTGATGCACATACCGATTTACGGCAGGAATATGAGGGTTCCATATTCAATCATGCCTGTGCCATGGCCCGCATCCGTGAACAGGCACCTGTTACACAGGTAGGGATCAGAAGCATGGATATTGAAGAAAAAAAATATACTGAACCCGGAAAGATCTTTTATATGGAAGAAATGATAAAAGATCCGGCCTGGAAGCAGCAGGTTGTTGAAACACTCGGCAGGGATGTTTACCTTACCTTTGATCTTGACGTACTGGATCCTTCCATAATGCCTTCGACGGGAACTCCGGAGCCGGGAGGGATGGACTGGTACACTACCCTCGGGCTGATAAGGGCAGTAGTAAAACAGAGGAATCTTGTGGGATTTGATTTAGTTGAATTATGTCCGGATAAACATAATAAAGCTCCCGATTTCCTGGCAGCGAAACTGCTGTATAAGATACTGAGTTATATTTTTATCAAACGGTGATAAATGAAAAAGTCTGAATACCTGAAAAAGAAAGTGCGACATATAGATATAAAATCATTTGACAGCACTTCAATTATCGATTCCATGCGGGAAATGTCGTTCACATCGCGTGAGACTGCCAACGCAGCTGATATTTATAACAGGATGATCAATGATCCGGAAGCCACAATTATCATGACACTGGCCGGAAGCACCAGTGCGGCAGGATGCATGCATATATATTCTGATATGATCAGGCACAGGATGGTTGACGTGGTGGTGGCCACAGGTGCCTCGGTCGTTGATATGGATTTTTTTGAAGCTCTTGGATTCCATCATTACCAGGGTAGTCAGCATGTATCTGACACGGATCTGAGGAATAAATATATTGACCGGATCTATGATACATATATTGATGAGAAGGAATTACAGGTTTGCGATATGGCCGTAAAAGCTATTGCCGACAGTTTGGTTCCCGGGGTTTATTCATCACGTGAGTTCATCAGGGAGATGGGCAGGTATCTGAAAGATCATGGAAGAAAAAAAGATTCGCTGGTGCTGGCCGCTTTTGAGAAAGATGTTCCCGTTTTCTGTCCGGCCTTCAGTGACAGCAGCGCAGGCTTTGGCCTGGTCAGCCACCAGTGGGAGCGGCCCGGTAAACATGTTTCCATCGACTCTGTGAAAGATTTCAGGGAGCTGACCATGATCAAGATGAAGGCACCGGTCAGCGGACTGTTCATGATAGGGGGGGGTGTTCCAAAGAATTTTGCCCAGGATACGGTTATATGTGCCGAGGTACTGGGTACAGAGGTGCCGATGCACAGGTATGCTGTGCAGATCACCGTGGCTGATGTACGTGACGGAGCATGCTCGAGTTCAACTTTGAAAGAAGCCTCATCATGGGGTAAGGTTGATACAGTTTACGAACAAATGGTATATGCGGAGGCGACGACTGTTTTACCGCTTATAGTGAGCTATGTATATCATAAGGACAGATGGAAAAAACGGCGGGAGAGGAAATGGCAGAAGCTTTTTGATAAAAAATGAACAACACTGGTTAATGGTTATCATAACGAACGACTAAAAAAGGAACAATCATGTCGGGGACTCTTTTCGATTATGTGATATTGCCGCTGCTGATCTTCTGTGCACGGATAATTGATGTATCCCTGGATACCATCAGGGTAATATTAGTGGCCAAAGGTTATCGTAGTATAGCACCATTTATCGGGTTCTTCCAGGTTCTTGTATGGATAATAACTATAACCAGGATCATGGCAAACCTGGATAACTGGATGACCTATATAGGTTATGCAGCCGGCTTTGGTACGGGGACCTATATAGGGATGCGTATTGAAAGCAAGATAGCCCTGGGTTATGAACTGGTCAGGATCATAACCCGCAGAACAGCTGAAAATCTCATTGATACACTTCGCAGGCTTAATTATCCTGTCACCTCGGTTAGGGCTGCCGGCAGGGATGGTGAGGTGGACATTATCTTTGTAGTGTTACAGAGGAAACGGATTGCTGAAGTAACAGAGATCATTCAGAAATTAAACCCTAATGCATTCTATACCATTGAAGATGTGAGGTTTGTGAGCCATCCTGCCTACATGCCCCGTACGGAAAGATTAACTAAATTCAGGTACAGGCCGATGTAACAAGCATTATCAGGAAGGATCAGAGATCCTTGGCTGTCTGGATCATTACAGTGGAATGTTGCCTGCCCAGATAGCGATCGATTACATAATGCATCCAATAGATCACAGGGGTCAGTACAATGGCTAAGGTAATTTTATAGACATACTGGATAACACCCACAGACACGACCTGGATCATGGTCCAGTTGCCAAGGACATAGAATGTTATGAACAGTACCAGGAAGCTGTCCACCACCTGGGAGATTACTGTTGAACCTGTAGCTCTGAGCCAGAGCATCCGATGGTTTGTTATATTCCTGAGGTAATGGAAAGTGTAGGCGTCAACCAGCTGACCGACAAGGAACGCGGTTATTGAGCCGACAATCATCCCCAGACCCTGCCTGAAAATCGTTGCATATGCGAAATTAATATCAAACGGATTGCCGGCTTTATCATAAGCATTGTTCTGAAGCCAAAACTCGGCGGGCGGGGTTTTGGTGGCGGCAAAAATAATGAGAAAAGCATAGGCTATCATGCCGGCGCCTATGTAACTTATTCTTTTAACACCCTGGCGGCCGTAATATTCGTTGATGATATCGGAGATGATGAATACAAGCGGCCACATTAGCACACCTACACTCATATTCAGGTTAAGACGTGATCCGCCGATAAAAGGCAGGTCCAAAGGAGGGACATTCAGTAATTTTTCAACGGAGAATATCTTCACACCGAGAACCTCGGCGATCATTGCATTTGCTATGAACAGGGAAGCAAGAAAAACGAAAAGATAAACGTTTTTGGAATTGTCCGCCTGCTTATTTTCCATGAAATCAGTTTTCTATTAAATGAACAAATGTATTGGGATTTTTTTAATAGCAATTAAATAATTCAAAAAGATATTTATTTGAAAACAAATATTTTGTTAAGAGCGCGAAAATACAGGGTTGAAGTACTTTATTTTTTTATCAATGGTAAAAAAAAAGGATTGTAAATTTTTCACAATCCTTTATCAGGTCAAAATTCCTGAAAAATTCTTCCTGCTCCTCAGGCTGGACTCGAACCAGCGACCCTCTGATTAACAGTCAGATGCTCTAACCGACTGAGCTACTGAGGAATTTATGCAGGGATACTGATGAAATTGCCTTTCAATTTCCGGTACATGATTGAAAGGCAACACACTGATGACCTGCTTTTTTTGCCCTGCGAAAATACTAGGTTAAAATGAAATATCCAATATATTTGTACAAATATTTTCCTGCCATTTATGAGTAAAGTTCTGGGAATTGGCAACGCCCTGGTCGATATTTTAACCAGGCTTGAAAGCGATGAGTTGCTGGATGAATTTTCTTTGCCCAGAGGAAGCATGCAGCTGGTTTCACTTGAAGTATCAAACCGGCTGTTAACCAGTACGCTCGGATTGGTAAAGAAACAGTCCTCAGGTGGTTCGGCAGCAAATACGATACATGGACTGGCCAACCTGGGGATTGAGACCGGATTTGTGGGAAAAATAGGGAAAGATCATCTGGGGGACCTGTTCGAACAGGATTTACTGGCGAATAATATCAGAGCCCTGATTTTTTATTCCCTTGAAGAGACCGGCAGATCGATTGCTCTTATCAGCAGGGATTCAGAAAGGACATTTGCGACTTACCTGGGAGCAGCCATTGATCTTGATGTTGAGGATATAACTTCTGATCTGTATGCAGGTTATGATTATCTGTATATGGAAGGGTATCTTGTTCAGAACCATGAACTGTTCAGTAAAACTTTGCGCCTGGCAAAAACAAATAAGCTGATGGTAATCCTGGATATGGCAAGCTATAATGTCGTTCGGGATAACAGGGATTTCCTGTACAGGAATATTTCTGACTTTGTTGACATCGTCCTGGCAAACGAGCAGGAAGCCAGGTCACTGACAGGTAAAACTCCGGAAAAAGCATTAATTGATATTGCAGGAATAACAGATATTGCGGTTGTCAAGCTTGGGCAGGAAGGGTCATTGATCAAAAGGAAAGAAGAAGAACACAGAATAAATATTGTCAGGGCCAACAGTATTGATTCAACAGGTGCAGGGGATCTTTATGCCGCGGGATTTCTGTATGGGATGTGCAAGAATCTGACTCTGGAGAAATGCGGTCAGACAGGTGCACTGCTGGGGGCAAGGATTACAGAAGTAATAGGTGCAAAGCTGTCAGGGGAACAATGGAAACTGGTCAGGGAACAGGTTAAACAGATATGTGGCTGACCAGGCAGGAGTAATCAGAACAGACCATGAAACTGCGCGTTGATCTTATCAATGACAACACTCAGGTCTTCGTTACTATCCGGGAAATTATAATTATCTGCATCAACTATCAGCAGGGCTCCGAGTTTGTATGATTCCACCCAGGCCTCATATCGTTCATTAAGCCTCTTAAGATAATCAAGGCGTATACTGCTTTCGTATTTTCTTCCTCTTCTCTGTATCTGGTTTACCAGTGTAGGTATGCTGGCACGAAGGTATATGATCAGATCAGGAGGATCGATGAGGGAGCTGACGAGATTAAAAAGAGTAAAATAATTTTCAAAATCCCTGGTTGACATCAATCCCATCGAATGCAGGTTCGGCGCAAATATATATGCATCTTCATAGATGGTCCTGTCCTGAATGACATCTTTGCCTGATTTCTGTATATCCAGTATAGTGTTAAACCTGCTGTTCAGGAAATAGATCTGCAGATTGAATGACCATCGCTGCATATCCTGGTAGAAGTCATTGAGATATGGATTGTCATCCACATCCTCATAATTTGGTTCCCATCCATAGTGTTTGGCCAGCAATCCTGCGAGGGTTGTTTTACCGGAGCCTATGTTACCTGCAACTGCGACATGCATAAAGACAAAAATTAATTGGAGGAGATACTAAAGTACAAATATTTTTTCAGGAAAAATATTATAAATTTTTGTTCTTTAACAGACGGATCTGTATTGAATCTGATTTGCTTTCTGCAGCCAGGCAGCCAGGGATATGTTGAGAACAGTGGATATTCAAATGCTGCAAACACGATTTATTATTGTCTTCAGTGTGCATGGTGCATATTCATATTTCAAAACCAGGATTTATTTATACATGCCGGTGGGGAAAATGCAGGGAGTTGGGATCCTTCAAATCAGAATAGCGGTAATTTACTCCTTGTGGTATTTATAAACCCGGAAGGCTTCCCCGGTGAAAATATACAGAAACCCGGGTTGTACCTCGGCATGAACAGGATGGGTCGTTACGGGAAGTTCAATGGTCCTTAAACTGTCATATTCAATATTGTATTTGAACAGGGAATCATTTTTAAAATAAAAGATATCAGTATCTGTTACCTGAAACTTTTGACATCCGGTAAGAGGTATCAATTTCAAATAGTTACCATACATGTCAAAAAGAAAAATGCCTTTATCAGGAATATTCAGATAAATCTGCCTGTTCTTTTCCAACAGTGAAACAGGCCGTTCAGATGAACCGAGCATAGATCTGAGGCTTACGCTTTTATGGACCGTATTCATATTATTATCGAGATAGCATAACTGGCATATGATCTCATCATACAGCCAAAAACCACCCTGGCTTGATGAACATACGACGGGCACATACTCATAACCTAATTGATCTAGCAACACGGGACTTCTTATCTCGGCAAGATACCTGTCGAGCCAGAGGACCTGGTTATATTCTTTATAAAAGAGCAAAATCCTCAACGGGTCCGATAAGTCAACTGCTGATATTTTTCCGAGGGAAGGATTTGAATAACGGGCAGTTTCATGGAATTCATTATTGTAACGCCTGATTTCACCGGCATTGGTGATATAGATGTTTCCAAAAGGATCGGTATAATATTGTTCTCCGGGGGCCTTGATATTAGCAACCAGCTCATAAGCCGGCTGGTGAAAAGCAAGGAGAAAAATGACTAATAAAACAGGCATTATGCGATACATACTCAGTTCAGTTCTTTCTGCAATTCAAGGAGTTCTTCAAGTATTTTCCTGTCGTTGGACAGGCGGGGAACTTTATTCTGTCCCCCCAGCTTGCCTTTCCTGCTCAGCCAGGTGTAAAAAGATCCTTTCCTGGCACTTCTTACCACCGGCATCTGAAGGGTGATATTCTTGTATCTTTTGGCTTCATAATCAGAATTCAGGGAACAAAGGGCATTATCCAGCATACCTGTGAAATAATCAATGTCAGAGGGTTCAACCTCAAATTCAATCAGCCATTCATGCGCTCCTTTGGCTTCGTCACCCATATAAACCGGGGCGGCGGTATATTCGCTTATGATGGCTCCGGTTTTTTCGCTGGCGATACGCAGTGCATTTTCTGCATTATCTATGATCACCTCTTCACCAAATGCATTCATAAAGTGCTTTGTTCTGCCGGAGATTTTTATTTTATGAGGAAAGGTGGAGGTAAAAACGATCGTATCCCCGATAATATACCTCCAGAGACCACTATTGGTGGAAATCACCATAGCATAATGCGTATTCGGAGTAACCTCATTGATGGT
>Ga0172366_10002184_pt1 | contig 15332 bp, 17 predicted proteins | sample LakKivSesite69cm_FD_114533 | JGI IMG/M metagenome (GOLD analysis project Ga0172366, IMG submission 114533) | Sediment microbial communities from Lake Kivu, Rwanda - Sediment site 69cm | ecosystem: Environmental > Aquatic > Freshwater > Lake > Sediment | place: Rwanda: Western Province, Lake... | reverse complement strand
CCTACCGGAGATAGGATAGCAGCTATGAGGATGGTGAGAATTAAAGTCAGGGAAGTTTTCAATTCTAAGGGATAGTTTCCTAGAAGATAATCATATAATAACAGGATAAAGCAATAAGTCAAGTTTCAAGTGGTGCTCGCAGGTTTTATGCTCTGAAATGATTTTATTGTAGGTGATGACAGGCGTGCTATAATAGAGCCAGCAAAAGAGCGGGGAGGTCAAATCTGGAATCTGCGGAGATAGCCAAGAAGGCTATGGAGGCAGCCCTCGATAAACAGGCTGTTGATATCCTGATGCTGGATATCAGACAGGTGACTTCTTTTGCTGATTACTTCGTTATCTGCAGTGCCGAAAGTGACCGCCAGATTAGCGCCATCTGCGATGAAATCGATGGCGTGCTGAGTAAGGAAGGCATCAATATCTACCGTCGAGAAGGCAGCGCAGATTCGGGCTGGGTGCTTCTCGACTTCGGTTCAGTCATAGTCCACGTTTTTGACCAGACCACACGGGAATTTTATGACTTAGAGCAGTTGTGGGACAAGGCCACGCCTGTAATCAGGATTCTCTGATCCACGGCTCTACCTGCCGCTCATAGCTGACAATCTCCCGGGGAGAAAAGAACAGATTGATCTCATTTTGCGCGTTCTCCGGCGAGTCCGAGCCATGCACCACATTACGCCCTATATCCAATGCTAAATCGCCTCTGATTGTGCCCGGTGCTGCCTTGACGGGGTCAGTCGCTCCCATTGTCTTGCGTACAACTTCAACGGCACTCTTGCCCTCGAAAACGGCTGCGATAAGTGGGCTCGAGGTGATGAAGCTCACCAGCCCTTCGAAAAAAGGCTTGCCCTTGTGGATGGCATAATGTTTTCCCGCCATCTCCCTGTCCATCTGGAGCATCTTCAGTGCCACGAGCTTTAGCCCGGTCCTCTCAAGTCGTGAGATTATCTCGCCTATCAACCCCCGCTGCACACCATCAGGCTTGACTAAAACAAGAGTTCTTTCCATTTTCCCATCCTTTCAGGGTGACGTGGCCTCAATCCAGGCCAGTATTTGATTGGCTACTGCATCACGGTTAAGTCTGGTTACTTCTATTATTTCCACCTCCGGCCGTTCCTTTATTTTATCAGCCCAGGGATGAGAGGCAAGCATAATTGTGCCCAGCACTTTCTTCTGGCTCTGCAGCGCCTCTATTACAGCATCCTTGAAAGACGGAGAGAACAGCTCCATCTTACCGATTTCGTCGATTACTACGATGTCCCTGGTCTGTACGGCCTGCCTTAAAGCCGGTACTGCCACTTTGTCCATGCTCTCTGTATCTACCCCGTATTTGCCGACGCGATGCGGACTGCGCACGCTGGTGTGGGAGAGTACGGCACTTTTGCCATCGAGGGTAACGATTTTGAATCCCTGCCGCACGCCCTGGCTGCGTATCTCCTCGGTATAGAAGCCGCCGGCGCTTTGGTTCACTTTGCTCAGCACTTCCTTAATGATAGTGGTCTTGCCGGTGCCTGGTTCGCCTGTGAGGAGATAAGCTTTTTTCATGACAAATCAGCTTTACATTTTACATAAATATCGAAGTATTCAATCCTTTAGACGAGGATACCGTAATCCCCCTGTATCCCCCTTTATAAAAGGGGGATTTGGACGGAGGGGCTTCTCCCCTCTGCACTCCTCACTTACTATTTAGTTCTAACCTTACTACTAAGCGTGATTGATGGCCGTCTCAGGTATAGCGGTTCCAGAGTAGGGGAGTGGTCGAAGTCACCAGCTTTGAGCCTGCTCCAGCCCAGCTCAGCGAGGCAGCCAGAGCGACGCAATGCTGCTGAGCCCCGGATAATTCGGGCTTTACGTCCCAGCTTTTCTTCCAGTTGCGACATCACCGCTGGCTGCATTTCGCCGCAAAAAATAGTCGGGCCTTTAGTTTTAGAAATTAACTCTTCAATAGTTGTGATATGCTCCTCGACCAGGCGGCACCACTTACCTCGTTTAACCTGGAAAAGGGCGGTGGCGATCTCGCCACGGCCGGCGTTCTGTATGGGACATACGGGTAAGGCCGTAGTGGCATAGGGGAAAGCCTCGACCTCCAGGGTGCTGATGCCCACTATGGGGACATTAAGAGAGAGCGCCAGCCCTTTGGCAAAGCTCATTCCCACCCGCAGTCCGTTGAAGCTGCCGGGCCCTTTCGCTACGATAATGCCGTTTATATCTTGGAGGTTCAGCCTGAATTGTTCCAGAATGCAGAGGAGATTCGGTACCAGCTCGGTGGTGTGGCTCTGTCCGGCGTGCCAGGTAAGCTCGGCAATTATCTTACCTTGTGATGATAATGCGAGCCCGGCAGTCTCGGTGGAGGTGTCGATAGCCAGTTCCATGGCTTACTTCCTGGCCCCGCGAGGTAGACTCTTTAGCTTTGACAGCATCTCCGAATATCTTGTGCCTTGGGGCGTGAAGCTGAGTTTGCGTTTCAGCGGCGACACGATTTGCATATCGATGAGCAGGTGCCCCTCGGGAAGCACGCTCAATCCTTTATCTGCCCATTCCACCACACATACCCCCTTGCCATAGAGATAGTCATCGAGACCCAATTGTGCCACTTCTTCTACTCTGTCGAGGCGATAAAGGTCAACATGATATAAAGGCAGTTTTCCCTGATACTCTCTGACCAGCACGAAGGAGGGGCTGGCAGTGTATTCACGTATGCCCAGTCCGCGGGCGATACCCTGGGTGAGACACGTTTTGCCCGCACCGAGAGAGCCCACCAGAAGTATGATATCGCCTGGGGCCGCCAGTTCACCCAGCTTCATTCCAATCTTGCGAGTTTGCTCCGGGCTGCTGCTGACTATCTGCAACGATTTCACTGTTCGGTTAGTCCGCGTGATTTGAAGTGGTCCCATCCTGTTTCATCCCGCTTAACTACTCTGCCCTGTGCATCGAGAAGGGTAACCTGTCCCTGCTTATCATCTACTATTTCGCCGATCACTGTTATTGGGCTTGACATAATCTTGGCGAGTTCAGCGATAACCCCGCTCTCGGCTGTGAACAGAAGCTCGTAATCCTCTCCACCCGAAAGCGCCAATCTCAGCGATTCCTTTTTAAAAGCAGACTTGAGCAGCGGGTGTATAGGCAGCTTGTTTGTCCATATTCTGGCCCCAACGCGGCTTGCTTTGCAGACATGGGTCAGGTCGCCGAGCAGCCCGTCGCTGATGTCTATAGCTGCTTTTACCCCATGCTGCACCAGGGCTTGACCCTCAGCAACCCTGGGGCGTGGTCTCAAATGGGCGTCTCTGAAAAAGGCTATGGTTTTCGAATCAAGCTTGCGCTTTGATTTCAACATCTTTAGTCCGGCCGCTGACAGCCCCAGGTAGCCGGTTACGGCGATTCGGTCGCCGGGCGCTGCCGCCGAGCGCGTGAGTAGCGGCCCCGATGCTTTTCCTATCAAGCTGACGTCTATTATTACTACAGGAGCCCTGCTGATATTGCCGCCGACGATATCAACATCGAACTTCGATGCTATCTCCTTCATGCCGCGGTAAAGCTCGACAACATTGTCTACCTCGGTCTCCGCCGGCAGGCCGAGCGAGACCATAGCGAAGCTGGGCGTCCCGCCCATGGCAGCGATGTCGCTGATGTTCACCGCAAGCGCTTTCCAGCCCAGTTCCCTCCAGGTAGCAATATCCAGGGTGAAATGCACGTTCTGTATCAGAATATCTGTAGTGCCAAGCTGGATGGACTTGTCCGCGCGCCAGGCGGCAGTGTCGTCGCCGATACCGACTGCGAGGTCACGTCTTTTAGCTTTGCCCACAGTCCTGGCAATAAGCTCGATTAAGCCGAACTCTCCCAGCTCCCAGACTTTCATGGGTGAGATTATAGCTGCTTTGGTTTAAGTCTACAATAACGTAGCCAAACGCGGTGAAACCTGATATATTAACTTATATTATGCGCTACGCAGTTATCTCCGACATACACAGCAATCTCACCGCTTTCCAGGCTGTGCTCCAGGATATCGAGGCGAGGGGAGGATTCGAGCGTATCTGGTGTCTGGGGGACATCGTGGGCTATGGCCCTGATCCCAAGGAGTGCATCGCGCTGCTTCGTCAGCACGACCATATCTGTGTGGCGGGAAATCACGACTGGGGCGCGATAGGTAAGATAGACGTCGATGATTTCAACTCCGAGGCTGCTGCTGCCTGTCGCTGGACCGGGCAGCAGTTGGACCAGCAGGATGCTGATTACCTCGCCAATCTCCCGCTTGTTACCAGCGAAGGCGATTTCACGCTGGCGCACGGCAGCCCTCGCGAGCCGATATGGGAGTACCTGGTTTCCACACATATCGCCAGATTAAGTTTCAACTACTTTCAGACCAGGTTTTGCCTGGTGGGACACAGCCATGTACCGATGGTCTTTGAGTTACTCGGCCCTGACGGAGAATGTCTGCTGAATGAGTTTTCTTTGGATGTCCCGCTTACCCTCGACGGCAACCGCCTGATTATAAATCCCGGAGGTGTGGGACAACCCCGCGATAGCGATCCCCGTGCCAGCTACGCTATTTACGATAGCGACCGGGGTGTAATCTGGCATCACCGCGTGGTCTACGATATTTCAAATACACAGCAGAGGATGAGAGAACGCGGGCTGCCTTACGGGCTCGCAGCAAGACTGAGCCACGGCTGGTGAATTTGGAGTTCCGGGTTTTCAAAAAGGGGCGCTATCATTGTCAAGGGCTGTCGTTACCAGTTGGGGAAGCGTCAGTACTTCGAGAAATATGTTGTTTGTTGATTACGCGATGTCCGGGAATTGTACCGTCCGGGCTGACTTCGCCAATCAATGGTTTCTTGGGTAAAATTCGTAATCCGTTGGGTATAGCCGCTGCTGGGGAAACTCCGCAGCCACCACCCAGATATACATCGTGTCCAAGGCATGCACCCAGGTTGATAACGCCTATGTTTACCGGGACGCCGTTTTTCATGACTTCTATCCGTTTGCCATCAAAGCGAAAGTCAGCCAAACCTGCCAAATCTGAGATGAATGTATTCCTGCCGCACGTGCTCGTTAAGAGCAGTCTGGACGAGGATACGGCACGAGGGTACAGTACAGAGAAGAAAACGGTACACCCTGAGTTTATGGTGCATTCCGCCCCGAGTATAGACGATTCAATGGCCACGTTGCTGCCGAGGGCGGAACCGGCTCCGATAACGGAAAGCCTGACGACGGAGCCGGCGCCAATTATCACATTATCTCCGATGGTGCTGCCCTCAATATACGCTGTGGGATGAATATCGCAATTCTTGCCAATCTTATTAACCTGATGGAGTACCCTCCATTTGTTCAAGGAGCGCGCTCTCAGCGCTAACCACAGGAGCTTCGGTTTAGGAGACTTCATAAGCCGGGCTACTTCAGCCAGCCGGGTAGCCATGTTGGCCGCCCACAGGTTGGTCCAGTGGTCTATCTGGATCAGAAATGTATCGGTCAGGGGCATACGATAGGGTTGAGGGCCACGTATGTGCTCGGGCATGGGAACGACCTGAGAGAACTGCTCGGGGTCGATCACTACAGGTACAGGCTCTCCGCGCAGTTTTTGGGCAGGCATGTAATGGAGAGCATATTCGACCCTATCGGCGTATATCTTTACATCCTGGGTGGGAACCATGCTGTGGAGGGTAACAAGTCCCGGTTTGAGGGCACATGTGGTGCAGCCCTTCAGGCTTCGTGACCTGGCGATGAACTCTTTCATTAACTCTTTGGTGAAGAACAGGCTATCACCCAAGACGATGTGTTCATCAGGGTCTTCTATCCGAGCAGCATCCGGTATTATTTTGAGCTCTATGCCAAGGCTTTGCAGCACCTGCTCTTGAATCTCACTAAGCTTACGGTTAGAGATAAGGCAATCGCGGGGGGAGTCACCGAAAGGTTCGAGCTTCTTATTGCTCTGTGCCATATATGCTTTCATCGGTTCACTCTCCAGAACTTGATTGTGCAGTATTTTCGTGATGTCTGCAACTCGACAAGACTGAAGGCTGTATGTTACAATCCACGCAGTCTATTATAAATATATATGGGATTGACACCGCCTCAGCGCAAGTAATCGGAATGAAACGTTTCATGATTCTGACATCGGCACCGGTCGTTTTCATACTCTTTTATCCAACCCTCGCTCTGGCGGCTGATAGCTCCAATGACGAAAGCAGCGGTTCAGCCCTTCATCTCATCGCAGCAGCATTTGTGGGATTATGTTTTGCCATGCCAGTTTTCTGGAAAGCAGCCAAGACCTTTCTTAAGGGCCGTTCTCAAAAAGGCAAGAGCAGCAAGAAGGATGACACTCCGGCCTGAGATTGACTACTCTGCCGGAAGCAATCCCGCCTCTCGAAAGTACCTCCTCGCTTTCCCCAGGTCGCCCCTCGTATCGACCTCAATGCAGAATTCCTTAAAGTACAGGGGCTGGAGCGACAGGCTATCGGCTATCTCATTGAAGGCATCTTCCGCGTAGCAATCGACCTTGCCCTGCGTTACGAAATCCTCTATCTTGTCGAGCCAGAGCAGGAAGTCGGCTTTGGAGAACCTGTACATCGGGGCACAGAAAAAAGTTCCCGGTCCCGATAGATTCACGCCGATTTGTACCACCCTGCCACGTTTGACTAAAGCTTTGAAGTCTTTCTTGGGTGGGGGCATATGCCTGTTCACCAGAACCCGATTTCCCCGCGCATCCAGCAGTTTCTTGATAAGGACGCTGTCGAATAAAAGGTCACCATGCAGCAACATGATATCGTCGTCGACCAGGCCTTTCGTCAGCCAGAGACTGTAGATATAGTTCGTGCGCTCATATTCCGGATTGTGAACAAATTGAACCGATACGGTAGCAGTATCGCGAACATGTTCTTCGAGCTTCTTGCCGAGATGACCGGTGGTTATCATGATATCGCGAATGCCATGCTCTGCCAGGGCTTGCAACTGGTAGTCTATGATAGTCTTATCCCCGACTCTGAGCAAAGACTTCGGATATCGGTCGGTCAAGGGACGAAGCCTTCTGCCTACACCGGACGCGAGTATTATGGCTTTCATTACTGCTTGTGAAACTCGTCCTTCATTTTCTCGAATATGGCGAGGACATCTGCGAAGGTTACCTCAACGGGATTGTTTCCCAGATGCCGCTCATCCTGCATAACCTCAGTAGCCATCTCGCGGGCATCCCACGCCGGGTCCCAGCGGAATTCTACGGTTCGCACCAGCTTTCTCAGTTGTTTGGAGAAGGCCGGGTCGGAGCCATTGAAATCTAGGGCATAGGGCAGAGTCATAGCGACAGCCTCGCCGTGCGCCATTCCTCGATTTGAAAGGGGATATGATAGTGCGTGCCCCAGCGTGGTTCCCGAGTTGCCGAAGGCCATGCCGGCCATCAGACTACCCAGAGACAGGTTGACCATCGCCTGAGTATCGCCCTTCAGCACCTGCATCAGGTTGTCCTTCACCAGATTATAGGCATCCAGGGCCAGGGTCCTGGCTATGGGGTTACTTTTCCTGGAGCCATGACACTCAACGGCGTGTGCCAGCGCATCCATCGCCGAGCTGGTAGCCAGCCGCTTTGACATAGACTGGCACAAATTGGGGTCAACGATGGCTACATCAGCGGTCAGGCCAGCATCTACAAAAGCCTTCTTCTTGCCGTCAACCTTCAGCACGGACTCGTGAGTAACCTCGCTCCCTGTACCGGCGGTGGTAGGGGCCATTATCCTGGGCAGTGACAGGTCTGCCGCTGCTTTCTTGGCCACATCCATAACACTGCCCCCGCCCAGACCGACCAGCAGGTCGGACCCTTTCTTTCGGGCGATTGCAACACAACGATAGACGTCTTCAATCGGAGGCTCCGGCGTTACTTCAGAGAAGACATCAAACCTCATTTTGTGCTTCTTGAGCGAATCAGCGGCCTGTTTTAAGTGCGGGCGCTTTACCATCCCCGGGCTGGTAACGATGAGGACTTTCCTACCGCCCAGCCTTTTCGCCTCTGCGCCGATCGACTCAATAGAGCCACTGCCGAAGATAATTTTCTGAGGCAATATGAAGCTGAAACTCATGAAACTCCAGATTCGTGACCTGCTCAAGTTATACGGGAAGCGTTCGGGCTGCCTGTTGAAATCGACTCTTTATCTGTTCCGGGGAATGCGAAACCCTCGCTATCCCTTTAACACTGCCTTTCTCAACCTTGACCAGAATGAAAGCAGGCCCTTCCCTTAGCGATTGCCTGACGACATTTTCTACCTCGGCCTCGGTCGTTACTCTGGCAGCCAGGCGATACCCTGAGGCTCGGGCTACCTCCTCCAATCTCATGGTGCTCGAGACGGTGGGCTGGCCGCCCGTTGAATCGTGGCACTCGTTGTCCAGAACAACCTGGACCAGGTTTCCAGGAGCGAAATGCCCTATGGTGGCTATAGAGCCCATATTCATTAGGACGTTACCATCTCCCTCTATGACGATGATTTGTGCTTTCGGCAGCGATATCGCCAGCCCCAGGCCTATCGAGGATGCCAGCCCCATGGAGCCTATCATATAGAAATTCTGAGGAGCGTCTCTGGCTGTGAATAGCTCCCGGCTGATCATACCATTGGAGGAGATAAGCAATTCGTTACCGTCCAGAGCCCGGACTACGGCACGTATAGCGTCATATCTTTTCATTGCACGATACCGCTCCTGAGGATTGCGGCAGCAGGTGTTCCTCTTTCTCTCATTGCCCTGACCGAAGCCGAGATGGCGGCCTCGGGGTTGTCTTCGGATATTATCTGATAGGGGACACCAATGGCGTCGAGCAGCTTCAACATAGCCTCACCTATTATAAGGTGCTCCGGGGCGTCTTTTCCCTGGTAGCCTCTCCAACTGACCAGTAGCAGCATGGGAATCCTGTAGAGAATATCCAACGAGGCCAGGGGGTTGATGGAGCTACCCAGGCCCGAGTTCTGCATCATTACCACGGGCTGCTTCCCTGCCAGACAGGCTCCTGTAGCTATGCCCATAGCTTCGTCCTCTCGGGTCGCCGGCATATATGGCAGGTCTGTATCGGACGAAAGGCATATAATGATGTCCTTCAAAATGGTGCAGGGAACTCCGGTGCAGAAGTTAAACCCGTGTTTTTTCAGCACATCGCAGAACTGCCTGGCGCTGACCATGTAACTCCTTCATGTTCCAACAATCCTGATGCAGAGAGGATTAAATAGCCGAGACCATGGAGCAAGCGTATTTGTAGTTCTCAAAAGTGTGGATTTCCATCCATCCCGAGTTCACCTGGAGTGCCTTGACATTGTAGCCCAGCTCTATCAGATACTGGAGAAAGTCCACCAGAGTAGCCCGAAGAATGTTTGGCGCCTCTCCCAACGGCTTATCTCGATACTCGGCATATGCCTTATGATATTCCTTCTTAAAAATCTCGATGCCCTTCTTGGAAAACATGGCTACGCCGATGAACTCCGCGCATTTCCTCTCCTCGGGCAGCCGGCAGCCCATCCGCTCGACATTGTATAAGCGGTCGTAGGTCAAAACCCGGTCTCCGTGCGGTAAGGCCTCTTTCGTTGCAACCAGCTCGAGTTTTTTGTTTCTCTGGAGCGATTTGCTGAAAGAGTTATCAACAACAACTACGAAATCAGCCTCGAGCGGTTTCAAGCGGTCGATAAGTGAGCCATCGAACAGTATGTCTGCATACAGGATGATAGTCTTGCCCTTCAAAGCGTTCTCGGCGCACATAAGCGAGCTCAGCACGTGCTCTGTCTTGTACTTCGGATTATCGATGTAGTCTACCCCTTCAATATTCAGGAGGTCCTTCTTGTATCCTCGAACCACCGAAATTCTGTACAGCTTGCACTTGTTCAGGGTTTCCACATTTCTTTGCAGGAGCGGCTTTCCATTAATATCCAGACAGGCAAGGGGGATATCGCGAAGCAGAGGCTCGAGCGATTCCTGGTTACGCGGTGCCCCTGCTGCCAGCATGACTACCTGGACAGGTTCCTCATCCGACTTCAGGAATATTTTCTCCCGCTCCTTCATTTCGGGCATGCCCTGGAGTTTGAAGACCTCGCTCATCGGGGCGATGTCATCGTTGACAGCCTGCAATCCTTCTACCTTGATTTTGGCGAGCACTTCGTTTATGGCTTTTATAGAAGCCCTAATTCCCTGATTAGCATAGATAACCATCTTTATGCCCAGGCGGTTTATCTCGTCCAGGGTAATCATGGGATAGGATGTAGGAATAATGACCAAAGGCGCTGAGAAATCCCATGCCTGAGCGAATTGCACAATCTCGATGGGAGTGGTTTGCTTTGAGTGAATGAGGATGGCATCTGCCCCGGCTTCTACATAGGCATGTGCCCGCCGTAATGCTTCCTCCTGGCCCCATCCGGCAATCAAGGCTTCAAGCCTGGCAATAACCATGAAAGCATCTGACTGCTGTGCGTTCTTGGCCGCCAATATTTTGCCCACGAATTCGGCTGTCGAGGCCAGCTCCTGACGCCCCGGTATGTAGCTATTGACCTTGGGGAACTTCTTGTCCTCTAACGTGACGGCGGCGATGCCGGCAGCCTCATATTTCTTGACCAAGTGCGTCACGTTATTCGAATTTCCATAGCCTGTGTCGCAGTCGGCAACTACGGGGATAGAGACGGCTTCATTCATGATGGAGGCCGCTTCCAGGTACTGGGTCATAGTTAATATATTAGCATCGGGGACAGCGTGCGAGGCCGATACTTCGAACCCACTGGCCCAGACACCATCGAAACCATTGTGCTGCACCAATTTGGCCGTCAGCCCATCATGGGCACCGACTATCCTTATTATGCCCTCTTGGCTGAATAGCTCTCTGAGCCTCTTTGCCTTGTTCATTTCGTCCTCAGCGCTGTATGGTTGCGCTTACTTGTAGGCGGTTCTTAAATGCTGCATATATCTAATTGCATATAATAGGATAACCACGAACGCAACCAGAAGCAGAATGTCTGCATAACGCCAGCCGAATATGTATACCATGACCGTAGGGTAGATAAAAGCAGCAAGGATGTTTGTATCCAGGTGCAGTAAAATAAACTTTCCTTCCTTTTTAGAGATGAGTCCCATTATAGGTACTATCAAACCCATTGTTACCAACCCCGCAGCAAGGAGCCAGTATGCTTCGAACTTGACAGCGAGGGCAATTATTGTTGTGTAAACAAGAACCAGGTCGGCCAGGCCGTCGAAGGTTGCTCCGTATGTGGTGGTCTTTTTGCTCCACCTGGCAGCATACCCATCAAGCAGGTCGGTTATCGCAGCGGCACCAAAGAGGTAATAGGCAGCTTCGGTCCTATTCGACACTATGAGCCACACAACTATGGGCGCTGCAACGATTCTGGAACCAGTGAGAATGTCTGCTAATCTCAAAGCTCCGGTGGGCCTCCTCTTTGTTCCCTTCGCAGTCTTTGTTTACAGCGGCATGGTATAATACCTGACACAGGGGAAAACGATTGGATTGAGTGCCAGATGTTATAGACGAGTATAGTGATAATGTTTGGATATTGTCAAGCTGAACCGCTGATGGATGACGGGTTCAGGGCGAGCTAGAAACGGATGGCGATATGAAAAAAGGTAAACCGAGTGCTACTGCAGAGGGGAACGCTGCCTTAAGGGCCGCAGAATTGCTGAGACCGAAGGAGGAACGAGTTTGTGAGGACTGGTTCGCCAGGCGTTTTGTCGGGCTTAGATTCGGTATTATAGTCCGGAGCAGATTACTTGCCAGGATTGCGCTATGGTACGCTGAACGGATATTACCCGGCGCTTTCAATAGCCTGGTAGTTCGGACCAGATATATCGATGACTACTTGAAGCAGTGTATTGCTGGCGGCATAGAGCAACTGGTCATCCTGGGTGCCGGTTACGATTCCCGGGCCTATAGATTCGATGAACTCAAGCCAAAGGTCAGGGTCTTCGAGGTTGACCATCCCAACACGCAGAAGGCTAAAATGCAGAAGGTCAAAAAGATATTCGGTTCTCTGCCGAGCCACGTGACCTATGTCAGCCTGGACCTCGACGAGAAGAAGCTCGGAGAAGGGCTCCTGGAAAGCGGCTATAACAAGGATAAGAAGACCCTTTTTATCTGGGAAGGCGTAACCGTGTACCTTACCCCGGAGGCTATAGATGAGACCCTGGCTTTTGTGGCGGAGAACTCGGGCAAGGGCAGCTCTATTATCTTCGACTACGCGTTTCAGTCGGCTCTGGATGTGACTTCCGAGAGCAGCGATGCGCAGAAATGGCGGCGAGCTTATGAAAGAAGAGGCGAGCCCCCCAAATTCGCTCTGAACGAAGACAGCGTCGAGGAGTTCATGTCTAAGAGAGGTTTTTATCAGGTAAAAAGTATCAGCCTGGAGTCGCTAAAGGAGGTCTACTTCAAAGGGGCTAACGCGAACAGGCACGTGACGAACCTGGGCGGGATTGTTCAGGCAACCGTGGCGCGTAAAGGATAAATAATTTGTAATCCCCCTGTATCCCCCTTTATAAAAGGGGGAGTTTAAGCTTCCTTACTTAAATCCCCGACCGTAAGGTCGAGGGAAGTTTATGTATCCTCCCCAGTCGGAGTCAGGGACAAGCGTAAAAGGGGGAGTTGGGCAGTTATCGAAAAGCAGGAAGCGGCCTTGTGCTGTGCAGCTTGACTGAGCTGCCTTCAGTTGGTATATTTGAACAGGCCAAATTACATAGGAGAAGGAGTTTAAATGGCAATCAAGAAAGTCGGCGTGGTAGGCTGCGGCATAATGGGCGGCGGCATAGCTCAGGTGTGCGCCCAATCCGGCTACCAGGTTACGGTATCGGAAATCAACGACGATTTGTTGAGCAAGGGCTTGAAGGTTATCAAGGGCAATCTCGCCCGGAACGTGGAGAAAGGCAAGCTGTCCAAAGAGGAAGAGGCGGCCATAACGGGACGGCTCAAGGGCACCACCAAGGTCGAGGACTTCGGCGATTGCGACCTGGTAATCGAGGCTGCCACAGAGAATATGAATTTAAAGAAGAAGATTTTCGGCGACCTCGACAGGGCCTGCGCCCCCAATGCTTTTATGGGCACCAACACCTCGTGCCTCTGTGTGACCGAGGTGGCGATGGCGACCAAGAGGCCGGACAGGGTAATCGGGACTCACTTCTTCAACCCCGTGCCGGTGATGAAGCTGCTGGAGATTGTGACCACTATTGTGTCCAGCGAGGAGACCCTGAACACGGCGAAGGCCTTCGGTCAATCGCTGAACAAGGTAATTGTCATAGCCAAGGACACGCCTGGTTTCATCGCGAACCGCATTGCAGTGCCCATGTTCATAGAAGCGATGAAAGTGTACGAAGAGGGCATCGCCACGAAGGAAGACATAGATAATGCCATGGTGCACGGCTACAACCACCCCATGGGGCCTCTGGCGCTGGCTGACCTGGTGGGGCTGGATACTCTGCTCTACGTGTATGAGTCGATGTACGCTGATTTCAAAGACCCCAGATGGGCGCCACCGCTGCTGCTGAAGCGCATGGTTACAGCAGGGCGTCTGGGAAGGAAGTCAGGCAAGGGATTCTACGACTACACCAAGAAGTAAAGCCCTGTTTACTTTACATAATATTAGACTAAGCCGAGAATAGGCTGAACTGCGCTACCGTATGGGTCTAAGTGCCGCGTTTCTTGTACTCGGGGCAAGAGGTGGCGTTAGGACGTTGGGGATTGTGGCAAGCGCTGCGCCAATCCCATTTACAGCTATCGCAGAGAATGGGGTTTATCCCCAGGAATCTCTTAATCCTCAGGCTCAGCCTGTCTCTCCAGTTAGACATCTTAGTTATCACTCACTTCCGAACGGAGGTTTGTATCTATAAATTAATTGTACTACCAAAGGAACTATGCGACAACTTTTGATAAAATCCCAAACACCAAACTCGAAATCCTAAACAAATTCAAAATTCAAATTACGAAATGGCCTAAACATTAGGGGGTGAAGAAATGCCGATAGTACGGATCGAAATGTGGACAGGCCGGACGCACGCTCAGAAGGCGGAGCTGTCACGGGTTATCACCGATGCCATGGTCACTATAGCTCATACCACGCCGGAGGCGACCATAATAGTGTTTGAGGACATCGCAAAAGAGAACTGGGCTCAGGGCGGCGTCCTGGCCTCCGATGCCAAGCCCAAGAAGTAAGCTGCTGAGCCAAGAACCAAAGCCCTGTAGTTAAAAAATAGGGCTGTGAAACGTCTGGCGAATAGTTTTATACATGCCGAGCGGTGATTTTTACCGCCGAAACACCCCGCAGGCCTTCTATGGTTTGCGGGGATACCTTTTCAAGGCCTATGGTCGCACTATATTTATTATGTAATGCAAATAGCTTCGATTTTTGCAGGTTTTTCAAAGATGGACTTTTGGACTCAAAAATGAAGCTGATTTACCTACTGGAGAAGCTGAAAAACGCTGGGTGGCCTGGAGCATCTGCTCCGGTAGTGGCTGGATGAAGGTTGGAGCAGGTGCTCCAACCTACCCGGGCGGAAGTCCCGATAAAAACCAATCAAAAAAGTCTCTGCGTCATCCGTGGTCTCTGCGGGTGAAGCCACAGCGAACCTGCGAGGCCCTAGAATTGAAATCTGGGCGTCTGTAGAGGCAAAGACGACCGTTTGTACCTGCTGAAGACCTGGCTAACCCTGAAGTCCCACTTTTGGGGGTACTTTTGCGGAAATTTCTGCCGGCCGGTTTTTGGGTAACCCCCAGGGATGTCCAGTGGCCGCAGGACCTCGACATAACAAGACCCAGGGCTTGGCTGTTTGATGAGAGGTTGGGTTTGGGCGTGGTGAGCTGATTAATTTTATGAGATTTTTTCGCCAGCGCTTTTTATTGAATCATGGTTGATGATGCATTTGGTTGCGCTAAAAATCTTGGATTGATATAGCCTGAAGTAACGTTATGTAAAGTTGATGAATAACAGAGGGTTAAGAGGGAAGTGGAAACAGAAGCCAGTGGTTTTGTACTTGGGCAAGACGGAGTAAGGCTGCTCCCAAATGGGGATGAATGGCCCTTAATTAAAAGGTGCTGTAAAAAGACTGCTTTCTGCTATAATATGCGGTGTCTGACATAATCGCTTGCGTTATTCGCTATTATTGGAGGTGAGGATGTTCAACATATTTAAAAAGATTACGCAGAGGGACTCTTCTTCTGGACAGAAGCTTAAACAGCAACCAGCCTCTCGACAAGAGAATCGATTTGACAAGTTCACAGAACGAGCGCGCTGGGTTCTAGCCTTAGCCCAAGAACAGGCCCGTAGGTTGGGCCACAACTATATTGGCACCGAACACATATTGTTGGGGCTAGTACGTGAAAAAAATGGCAT
>Ga0172366_10002183_pt1 | contig 15334 bp, 14 predicted proteins | sample LakKivSesite69cm_FD_114533 | JGI IMG/M metagenome (GOLD analysis project Ga0172366, IMG submission 114533) | Sediment microbial communities from Lake Kivu, Rwanda - Sediment site 69cm | ecosystem: Environmental > Aquatic > Freshwater > Lake > Sediment | place: Rwanda: Western Province, Lake... | reverse complement strand
ACATCCTCAACCCCGGTTAAAATTACCACCTCCAGCTCCGGATACTTTTCCCGAACATATTTCAGGATATCCCGGCCGTGCACCTCTGGCATATCCATATCTAATAGGATTAAATCAAACCTGCCCTTATCTATCATCTCAAAAGCCTTGGCGCTATCACTCAGCGTCTCCACTTCAAAATTCTGGGTCTGGGCAAGAAACACCAAAAGATAATTTAAAATCGCCTTATCATCATCTATGATTAAAATTCTATTCATCCTGCGCTCCGGTCCACTGGCAAATGATAAATAAAGGTAGCTCCTTTACCCAACTCACTCTCTATCTCTATATACCCATTATGCTCCTTAATAATCCCATAAGTAACTGATAAGCCTAATCCGGTTCCGCCGGTGCGTTGCTTGGTGGTGAAAAACGGGTCAAAAATTCTCTCCTTCACCACTTCCTCCATCCCGGGACCATTATCCGAGATTGCCAATACCACTTCTTGACCATTATTTACGCTACTCGTGGAGATTTTTATTCTACCATTATTTCTGCCGACTAAGGCCTCAGCCGCATTTATCAAATTAACAATCACCACCTGCTCCAATTTCCGCTCATTGCCTTTAAGTTTGGGCAAATCCTCCTCCAGCTCCATCTCCAGTTGATAATGTTTGACCTTATTATGAACCAGCCGAACACAAATCTGAACCACCTCATTCAAATCCACTTCCTCATCCATCCGCTCCTCATCTGTTCTGGCAAAGGCTTTCAAATCCTTGATAATGTCCCGAATCCGCTCTCCGCCCCGGGCCATATCCTGAATCAAGGTCTGAATATGCTCCTTGAAAAAAGGATACTTCAAACGAGCTATTGTAAAATTCGGCTCCCTCTGATAATAAACATCTAAAATCGGAAGCAAGCTCTCAAACGCTTCCTTGACAATGCTCATATTACCCAAAATAAACTGCACCGGATTATTTATCTCATGGGCGATGCCCGAGACCAATTGTCCTAAACTGGCTAACTTTTCAGATTGGACTAATTGCTTTTGCTTCTCAATCAATTTCAGATTGGTCGCCTCTAAATCTTCGGATTTTTTCTGAAGCATATTTTTGGTCAAAAACAATTCTCGCTCCCGCTCCCTCAAGCTCTGGACAATGGTGGAGGCGATATAAATAATCGCAAATATCACACCGGCCAGCACCACGCATACCACAGAAACATAAAGGGGGTTTCTATGAATTTCCACCGGGAAAAACCCCTTTAAATGATAATGAGGAATTATCTGGAAGTATTCCAGGGTGGTCAAGATAAAAAATAACCCTATCCCTAAGATGCTTTGAGCCCAGACCTCCTTTCGGGAAAGCAAGATACTGCCAATAATCGCATGGAATAGATAGAAAAAAATAAACGGATTTTCAATCCCGCCAGAAAAATGAAGCAAAAAAGTTAACGCCACCAAATCCAGGCTAATCTGGAAATTGGCTTCTATCCGCATCAATTTTAGGTTGCCAGACAAAAGCGAGCTGAAAAAAATATGAAAAATATAAAAGCCTAAATTATATAAAAATATCACCCCGGCCACCAGAAAAATTTTAGAAAAGGGTAATTCCACCTGAAAAATTTTATTGGCGATTAAAACCGTGAGAATCAATCCAGTTAAAAATATCCAGCGCAGCTGGATGAACCATTTAATCCGAGTCAAAAGCTCTTCTTCTCTGAACGAAGAATATGGCACTGCCTCCTCCTTATCCTGCCTTAAACTTAAGCTGACCTTGTTTATATTTTAACCCATCTCAATTATTCTTAAAAGCCACTTAAAAGCCAATTATTTTTTCATTGGCTATTTAACCAATCCCATCTGGGCAAGCCTTTTCTCCAGATAAACCTCTATACTGGAGACCGAAGACCGGACAAATTGCATCTGCCTTTCCCCTAATTCCACCTTTTGAAAACGCTTAAAATTAGGAAATTTTTGACTGAACGGAAAAACCCCACTATCTTTTCTTGCTTTTTCTAATGACTCATAAGAAACTCCAACCAGCTCGCAAAACTCCTTCCGAACCGCCTCTGGCTTATCCACAGAAATTCTCGCTTTTAAGCCCAGAGCCAGCTTTGAAAATAGCTCCAGATTGTTTAAGAGGCTCTTGGGCTGGCTGGCTAATTCTATTGCTTTAATTTTTCTATCAAAGCTAATTATGCTCCCCTGGGTCTCTGCCAAACTGCTGGCAGGAAGAACCAGCTGAGCGTTTTTCGCGGTCTCGGTCATAAAAAGGTCAATCACAATCAAGGATTCTAAATTCTTAAAAAGCTCTTCCGCATTTGGGTCAGATAATGGGTCCTCCAAAATCACCACTGCGGTCTTTATCTCTCCTGCTTTAAACCTCTCAAGCAAAGGCTTCGGATTTTTATCCTGCCTCTGCTCAAAATTCTTTCCCCAATAGCTTTCCCAATTTTTAGCAGACGCATCCTTTAAATAATATCCCCCGGGCAAAATCCCTTGCTTCATCCCGGCTAATTTTGCTCCCACGGAATTACAATCTGACTCAAGCAAGAGAAGCCCATTGCCCGGTTGGTCTATATGCCCGGTTAGAATCAATAATTGGGCAAGTAGCGATAAGTCATTGGGCGCTTTCTCTAAACCATCATCCAGGTCATAAATTGCGACCAGATTTTTTGCGCCTAAAATCATCTCCACCAGCTTTTCAATCTTTTCTGGCTCCACCCCGCTTAATCTGGAAATCTCATCCAAGCCTAACTCTCCCAGGCTCTGCTTTAACTCCTGAAAACCTGAATGGTTAGCCCATTCCTCATTCCGGCCCCGCTCCATAATTTTCTTCAAAGCCTCAGCTAAAACCAGATGAATTGTGCCTCGCCTCGGGTCCAACCAGAGCGAGCTAAACCTCACCAAATCAATATTCCCAGAATTTATCACCACTAACTTTGCAGAATTTTTTATTGCCCGACGAAGCTTCATACTGATTACTGGATTATGCATACTCGGGTCCGCTCCTACCACCAAAATCAGCTCCGCAGAATAAATATCTTCCACCGCACAGCTGGAAAAAGTCCCTCCCAAAATCTCATCCAAATCCCTCCTGGGACCGCCTCTTTTCAGCTCCCTGAAGCTGGTAATCTGGTCCGTGCCTAAAACCTGCCGAGCAAATTTGCCCACTGCATAACATTCTTCAAAAGTCATTCTGGGAGACGCAAACACCGCCACCGCATCTGAGCCATAGCGCTTAATGGTCTGGCTCAAAAGCCTGCTTGCTTGTTTTATCGCGGACTCTAAATCAGCCTCTTTAAGCTCATTATTATCTTTTAGCCAGGGATTGGCGAGCCTCTGCTCCGAATGGTTAATTAAGCCAGCGCCAAATCTGCCTTTAAGACAAAGCTCTCCCTTGCGTCTGCCATTGGTCTCTCTGGAGCTTGCCCAGAATAGCCCATTTGCAGAAACATTCAATTCCAACTCACATCCCAGCGAACAAAAATTGCAAACCGAAGCGACCTTCTTGGCTCTCCAAGGACCCTGCCTCAGATAAGGCAATTTTGCGCTTAATGCGCCAGTGGGACAGCTTTCCACACACTCCCCACAAGAAATGCAATTGCTATCTAATAAAGATTTTCCTAACGCAGGCTTGATTACAGTCGGAAACCCTCTCCCCACATAGCCCAGAACCGATAACCCAACTATCTCCGCACAGGTCCGAACACACCTTCCGCAAAGAATACATTTATTCGGGTCAAGGGTGATGAGCGGATGGCTCTGGTCCAGCTTATATTTTCTCACTGCGCCTGCTAATCTGGAAATGTCTATTTTATATTCATCCGCATATTGCCGAAGCTGGCATTCAAATTGCGCCACGCATCCACATTCCAAACACCGAGACACCTCCTCCTTCATATCCGCCTCAGATAAACTGAACTCCCCCTCCTTAAAGTCTTTCACCCGCTCTTTAGGCTCCCGCTCCGGAAGATGATGCCTGGGCTTTTTTTCTATCTCTTCAAATAGCTCCTTGCTAAGCTTTTCAAATGCCTCCTTTTTGCTCGCAAAAACCGGCTCAGGCGACCTTATCTCGCCAGAAATAAGATAATGATGAATCACTCTTGACGCTCTCTGACCATCTCTAATGGCATCAATCGCCACCGAGGGTCCGCTCACCAAATCCCCTCCTGCAAAAACCCCGGGAAGATTGGTCGCCATAGTCTTCTCGTCCACCTTAACCGTGCCTTTTCTACTGAGTGAGGGTTTAGTGGCAGATGATTCTTTCTCAAAAACTTCAGGCTCGGTCCCTTGACCAATCGCAGAAAAAACAAAATCGCAGGGATATTCAAATTCAGAGCCTTTAATTGGCACCGGCCTTCTCCTTCCAGACTCATCCGGCTCCCCAAGCTCCATTCTTATACATTTCAAGGCTTTAAGCCTGCCCTTTTCAGTAAGTGCCTCTACCGGCGCGCATAACACCTCTAAATTCACCCCTTCCTTTTCCGCGGCCTCCACCTCCTCAGGGTGCGCTGGCATCTCCTTCCGAGTCCTTCGGTAAAGAAGCACCACCTCTTTTGCGCCAGAGCGAAGCGCAGTGCGGGAGGCGTCTATTGCGGAATTGCCCCCTCCAACCACCGCGACCCTGCCATAAAGCTTCTTTGCGCCATAAAGCGCGGTATTTCTTAGAAAATCAATTGCGGACTCCACCCCTTCTGCGTCTTCTCCTGGAACCCCTAACTTCTGTCCCTTGGGCGCGCCTAAAGCCAAAAATACCGCATCAAAACCATCCTTTTTCTGAAGGCTTTCTATCATGAAATCTCTTCCCAATTTTTTCCCCAATTCCACCTTTACGCCTAACTCCAGAATCTCTCCAATCTCCTTATCCAGCTCCTCTTTAGGAAGGCGATACTCTGGAATCCCCCAGCGGAGCATCCCTCCTAAAGCAGGCATCTCTTCAAAAATTTTTATTGAATGCCCTTCCAGCGCAAGATAATACGCGCAAGTAAGCCCTGCGGGACCGCCTCCGATAATCGCTACTTTTTTGCCAGTTGCGGGCTTTTTCTTTAGCTTGATTTTCTTATGGTCTGAATGCTCCACCACAAACCGCTTGACATAATTTATCCCCACTGGCTCATCCACAAAATTTCTTCTGCAGTTCAATTCACATTTCCGCACACAAACCCTTCCGCAAACCAAAGGCAGGGGATTGGTTTGTTTAATCAAAGCTAATGCCTGTTCATAATACCCGAGCATCGCTAAAGATATATATCCTTGAACATCTACCCCTGCCGGGCAGTTTGCGTGAGCGGGACACACGCAATCCGCATAATGGTCAGAGAGCAGTAGCTCCAACGCGGTCTTGCGAGCGTTCATAATCCTCTCGCTTCTGGTGGTCACCTCCATTCCATCTCTTACTCGGGTGGTGCAGGCCGGGACCAATCCCCTTGCGCCCTTCACCTCCACCACACATAAAAAGCAGGAGCCATACGGCTCTAAGCGGGGGTCATAGCAAAGCGTGGGTATTCGGTCTAAATTTTGCTCCTGAACCACCTCCAGAATGGTTTGACCGGGACGAGCGCTGACCAACTGACCATTGATTTTTAATTCCACTGGCAATTGCTTCTTTTCCATCTCTGCCTTCTCGCTCATTGCAACTACTCCTAATTTATCTTTTTTCTATCGCTTCCTGGCGACAAGTGGTGATGCATTTTCCGCATTTTACACATTTGCTCTGGTCTATCTGATGCGGTTTTTTCTTCTCGCCGGAGATAGCTTGAGCCTCACAAGCCTTGACGCACAGTCCACAGCCATTACATTTTTCCGGATTGATGTAAAATTCCACCAAGCTAAGACAAACCTTGGCAGGACATTTTTTATCTATAATATGCGCTTTATATTCATCATAAAAATAGCGAAGCGTGGTCAGAACCGGATTGGGAGCGGTCTGCCCCAATCCACAAAGCGAGGACGCTTTAATCTGCTCGCCCAATTCCGCCAGTTTTTCCAGGTCTTTTTCTGTGCCTTTTCCTTGGCAAATCCGCTCCAATATCTCTAACATCCGCTTGGTGCCGATTCTACAAAAGGTGCATTTCCCGCAGGACTCATTCTGAGTGAAGCTCAAAAAAAACCTTGCGACATCCACCATACAGGTTGACTGGTCCAGAACCACCATTCCGCCTGAGCCCATAATCGCTCCCGTGGCAGTGATTCGCTCGTAGTCTATAGGCGTATCGCCCATAGACGCGGGAATGCATCCTCCAGAGGGTCCTCCCATCTGCACCGCCTTAAAACTCCCTCCAGAACTGGTGCCTCCGCCGATTTCATAAATAATCTCATTGATGGTGATTCCCATTGGCACCTCCACCAGCCCTCCTCTCTGGATTCTGCCAGCTAAGGCAAAAACTTTGGTGCCTTTGGAGCTTTCAGTGCCAAAATTAGCATAAGCTTCCCCTCCATTCAGGACAATCCAGGGAACATTGGCAAAGGTCTCTACATTATTGATACAGGTGGGATAACCCCATAACCCTTTTTCCGCTGGGAACGGAGGCCTAACTCTGGGCATGCCTCTTTTTCCTTCCACTGAGGCAATCAGCGCGGTCTCCTCTCCGCAGACAAACGCTCCTGCGCCTTCTTTCAAGCGGATGGAAAAATCAAAACCGCCTCCAAAAATGTTTTTGCCTAAAAATCCTTTTTTCTCGGACTGGTCTATCGCGATTCTGAGTTTCCGAATCGCCTCTGGATATTCTGCCCGAACATAGATATATCCCTGAGTCGCTCCTATCGCATACCCGCCAATGGTCATCCCTTCCAGAACTGAATGGGGGTCGCTCTCTAAAACCGAGCGGTCCATAAACGCGCCCGGGTCCCCCTCATCCGCATTACAGATGATATATTTATGGTCTGCTTTCTGAGCTCTTGCCAGGCGCCATTTAGTTCCAGTGGGAAACCCGGCGCCTCCTCTTCCCCGTAAGCCAGACTTGGAGATAATGTCAATCACCTGCTCCGGACTCATTTCTTTGAAAACCTTTTCCAGCGCCTTATAGCCATCTCTGACTATATATTCATCTATTTTTTCCGGGTCTATCACCCCGCAGTTCCGTAGCACAATCCGCTTCTGTTTGGATAAAATCTGGAGTTTTTCTTGAACCAGCCATTCGTCAATCGGCTTGCCTTGCTGAATATGCTCATTGACAATCCGCTCCACCTTTTCCGGGGTTATATCTCCATATAAAACGCTTTTTCCGTTATCAATAATCTCCACTAGCGGCTCTCTAAAGCATAACCCCATACAACCAGTGGGCTTGAGCAGAACTTTTGACTGGAGCGGTTCAAGCAATTTCTGGAATTGCTCATAGACCGAAATGGCGCCACTTGCTATACCACAAGACCCCAGCCCCACTAATACCTTTTGCATAATAGGGTCCTCCACTTAATTTTATTTTACTACCTTAAGCTGCTTTTTCCTCTTTCTTGCGATACTGTCTTAAAATCCTCCTGACCTTCTCCGGGGTCAATCTCCCAAAGGTCTGATTATCTATCATCATCACTGGCGCCAGGCTACAACACCCCAAACAGGCAACCACCAAAAAAGTGAACAAGCCATCATCAGTGGTATCATCTGGAGCCACTTCCAGCTCATTCTCTATGGTCTGGGCAATCAGATTGGCAGATGAAACATGACAAGCAGTGCCTTTACAGACCCGAATCACATATTTGCCCATTGGCTTCAACCGGAATTGCTTATAAAAAGTAATTACCCCATAAACCTCACTCACTGATATCCCGGTGGCCTCTCCAATCTGCTCTATGGCATTAGGGGGAATATATCCATAGCTATCCTGCGCAGATTGAAGCAAGGGAATTAACATCCCCGGCTCCCCCCGATAGCGCCAGAGCATCCGATTGAAAGCAGAAATTTTGGTCTGCTCCTTTTTTTCCAAAAATTCTCCCATCTCTCACTCCTCCTAATTTACATTGCCAAAAGCTCTATTATGTTTAACTCCTTTACCCTCAGGACCCCGGGCTGGGGGCGAACCTCGTTAGCGATGGTCTTTTTTATCTGGTCAAAGGTTGCTCCCTGAATCAATAGAATCAGCATATTTCCATGGTCAGTCGCGTCACAATAGACCACATTGTCCGTGAAATAAAACTTGGTGAACAAAGCGTTCAGATGGGAGCGGTCAATCTCCAATACCGCATAGGCGCTGACACTCCGGCGGTTGCGCTTGTCCATCCCGACCTCCTCGCCACTCTCCATTGCCCGTATCCGCTCATAATTCTGAATAAATGACTCCAAATCCTCGCCCAACCAGGGACGCTCTGAATAATGAACCTCTACCTCCTCTATCCCATTCAAGCTTCGGATTTTTTTATCCACCAGCTCCTCAATTCCTTTTCGGTCCTGAGCCTGAAGCAAAACCACTATATCCCAGTCTCCTCTAACCGCATCACAATAAAGCACCCCCTCCCCAAAATAAAGCTCAGCATAAATTCGCTCTAACTCCGCATCCCCATTTCCGCGGATAAGGACATAAGCGCTCACCAATCGCTCTGCGTCTGCGCCTACCTGAGCCTTTTTAAGGACCTCTTTCTCCTCTGCGCTTAATCTCCGTAGCTCGGCCTCCAGCTCTTCTATCTGGAACGGCTTATCCATATAAGCGTTCCCTGAATATCTCTCCACATTCTCAGAAGTATGCTCATCCCCATATCCAGAGATTACCACCACCCCGAGGTCCGGATACTTGCTTTTAATCACCTGGAGTAGCTTCATTCCATCAATATCCGGCAGACGGATGTCAAGGATAATATATTTATAGGGAATGCCGTTCCGCCGAGCGGATTCTATCTTCTTAAGCGCAGATAAGCCATCCTCACATCCCTCCACCTCAAACCCTCTTTGAGTCAAGCTGACCAATAACTGTCTACGGATGGACGCCTCATCATCAACTATCAAAACCTTTGGTTCTTTCATTGCTATCACCTCCTTTTTGTTCATTCGTAATACCTTTTATAAGCATAACCTGTGCCAAATTTGAAAATCATATTAACTATTTGATTTTAAAAAGAAATTTTATAAATAAGATAAAGGGCTCATAAAACCGCAAATTGTAAAATTTTTTATCACAACATCTATAACTTATTGAAAATAAAATAAAAATATCAAATGTTAAATTTCTTTATGGTGAACAATATAAAAAGGCAGGGCGCAAAGCCAATTTTTCAGAACCTGAATAAAAAATTCCATATTCTTTTACCATTTCTTTAGATATTGAAAAGCATTGCTTTTAGCCCTTATTCCCATTATTAGTTTTTGACTTAATGGCTTAATTATGATAATCCAAGTCTAAATGTCAGAGCCAAAAATAGTTTTGGTCAGCGCTTGTCTCTTAGGAATTAACTGCAGATATGATGGTGGCAATAAAAGGGACCATAAAACCTTGCAATGGCTCAAAGATAAATTGCCTATCCCAATCTGTCCTGAGCTTTTTTCTGGACTCGGGTTTCCCAGGCCCAGCGCAGAAATTGAAAAAGGGGATGGTTTTACTCTTTTGGCTGGGAAGACCAGAGTGGTTTTAAAAAATGGCAAAGAGGTCACCCGGGAATTTATCCAAGCGTCCAAGGAGGCGCTCAAGATAGCTAACTTTTATTCGGTTGACCTGGCATTGCTCAAGGAGCGGAGCCCGACCTGCGGAGTGAATTATATTTACAATCAAGGAAAGCCGGTCCGGGGCGTTGGTATCTTTACCGCGCTCTTACTCAAACAGGGGATAAAAGTAATTAGTGAGCAGGAAATAGAATAATTTTATTACCCGCCATCAAAGGTCTTATACCGAGCATGCTCCTGAATCGGAATTTTTATCCCCTCCTGCTGAAAACGCTGGTATACCGGACATAAATGATAATGGGGAGTATCACAAAACTTCTTTAGCTCCTCCAAACTCAATATCACTGTATCATTATAAGCCAGGCATACCCGGTAAATCTCTCCTTTTAAAAAGATACACGCCATTTTTCCCCTCCCGGCTTTGTGGTTGATATTTCAACCCTGGTTCTTCTCGTGCTTTCTGCCCTTTTTATTTTAGATGCGCCACTCTGCAAGGAGGTTCCGCCCTGCTTATCGTTTCTTGAATTTTAGGTTATATAACCATTCCAGCTTTGTCAATATAAAAATGTAGAAAAAATCAAAGATGGTTTTGAGCTCATCTGGAACGAGATTTTCTTCTTGAAATTATAGGGATATTTTTCTCTGACCAATGATTTTGTCTCACTTAAGTTTGACACTGCTTCAAATCGGTGGTTAAATAAATTTCAGGTTCAGCTGAAGAGGACACCTTTAAAGATGGCAAGGATATCACGACTAAATTGTTTAAATGAGAGAGAGAAGCAGGGTGTTTATAGATTGCTGATTCCGAATAAGATATTAAAGCTCTTTGAGATAGACCCGGAATCTGGGAAAAATAAGCAGAAGGAGCAGGTGGTCTGTTATGAATGCCCGGAGGGGAGCGCGGAGGCGGGTATTGAGATAAAGGCTCGCCCTTCGGACCAGGACCCAATTTTTTACATTGAGGTCAGCGATTCTCGGGACTTGATTCAACTTCAATGGGATTTTATTTTAATCAATGACATCAGGGCTCCCAGGTTTAACACGGATGTGACCCAAGAAGGCAAAGACCGATGGTTCTACTGGGACACCAGAAACCTCCCGGAGGAAATCCGGGCAGTTGAAGCAGGATTGGCTCCGGGACAAACCAGACCCGGACTGAGATTGATTGATGAGTTAAACCAATGCCTGGACCAATTTTGCTTGACTTTGGGCTTAAAGAGTATTTTTATGGAAGCGCTTTTTTATCATAATGCCATAGCTTATGAAAGGAATGGCTTTCGCTATTTTCAGGGAGAAAAGATAATGAAGATGATAGATAAAGAGTTTCAGCCCGGCGGGAGGATTTATAAGCTTTTAGATGATAGTCCTTTTAGAAGGCGCTCTTTTTATAATTCGGTTCGGGGAAGGAGCTGGGCGATTCATGATGGGATTTTAAAGGAATTAGATGACCCAGAAATTGATAACTGGACTCCACCCAAGATGTATCGGATGACTGGAGAGTATTTTAATATCCATACCTGTTCAGGAGTAGGTTGGTAGGAGGGAGAGATTATGTATGAGAAAAATGTAGAGCGGATTGAGCAATTGGTCAAAGAGCAGAACCAGTGGCGCTTGAATACCCTTAACCTGATTGCCAGCGAGAATGTGATGAGCAAAAGAGCTCGCGCCTTGATGGGCTCGGATTTCTGTCATCGCTACGCAGAGGGTCATCCCGGCGAGAGGTATTATCAGGGGACTGAAAAGATTGACGAGATTGAGACTCGGGTCAAGCAACACCTGAAAGCGCTTTTAGGATGCAGGCATATTGAGGTTCGCCCGATTTCTGGCACCGTGGCTAATGATGCGGTATTTTCTCGCTATATCAAACACGGGGATATAGTGATGGTCAATTCCACTGCCGGGGGAGGGCATATCAGCCATCATCGCCAGGGCTCAGTCGGAAAATATACCGAAAATATCATCAGCTTTCCTCTTACCCCAGACGGCTATCATATTGATGTCAAGGAGACCATAAAAATTCTGGAAGAGGTGCCGGTTAAGGTGATGATTATTGGCAAGAGCCTTTTTTTATTTCCGGAGCCAATCTCAGAGATTGCGCCGATTTGTAAAGAGCGCGGGGTGAGCCTGATTTATGACGCCGCCCATGTCTTGGGACTGATTGCTGGAAAGCGCTTTCAGGACCCCCTCAAGGAAGGCGCTCATCTCATAACCGCCAGCACCCATAAGACCTTCTTCGGCTCCCAGCGCGGACTGATTTATAGCAATATGAAGGATTCAGAATGGGCAATGATTGATAAAGGCGCGTTCCCGGGTAGCTCCAGCAATCATCATCTTGACACCCTGGCCTCGCTTGCGGTCACCACCTATGAGTTTTTAGAATATGGTGAAGAATACGCAGACCAGGTGGTAAAAAACGCAAAAGCCTTGGCCAAGGCGCTTGACCAGAAGGGATTTAATGTGGAAGCCAAAGAATTCGGCTGGACCCAGACCCATCAGATTGCGGTCAATGTTCAGGAACTGGGCGGTGGAGATGAGGTCGCAAGAATCCTTAAAGATAATAACATAATCCTGAATATGAACCTTCTTCCGTATGACCCGCTGGAGCGGGTGAGCAATCCCAGTGGAATCAGAATCGGGGTCCAGGAGATGACCCGATTCGGAATGAAGGAGAAGGAGATGGAAATCATCGCGGAGTTTTTCAAGCGCGCCCTTTTTAATGGAGAGTTCATCGGGGATGAGGCTCATGAGTTCCGACGAAAATATCAGATTGTTCATTATTCTTTTGACCCGGACTATCTTGAGCTCCGGGCTAAAACTAAAGCTAAACTGGTCGCAAGCTGATGTTCCAGGTCAAAATCATAGATTGGTTCAGCGCAGGGCACTGCCTCCGGGGCTATCACGGGGAATGCGAGAAAATCCACGGCCATAATTTTAAGCTGGAGATGCTGGTGGAAGGGCAAAAGTTGGATTCCATTGGCTTGCTGATAGATTTTAAAGAGCTAAAACAAGCTCTGAAAAATACCCTTTCCGAGCTTGACCATTGTATGTTAAATGACCATCCCTTTTTTTCTAAAAATAATCCCAGCTCGGAAAATCTGGCAAAATATATCTTTGAAAACTTGAAAAATAAATTGCCAGAGGGCATAAAGCTTTCCCAGGTCTGGGTCTGGGAATCAGAAAAGGCCGGCGCAGGCTATCAGCCATAAAGCAGTCATTTAGAAAGGCAGGGAGTTGAATAACAATGAAAAAAGATGTCCAGAGCCAAAAAGACCACCGCCAGATTCCCATTGAGCGGGTCGGGGTCAAAGAGGTTCATTATCCTGTCATTGTTTTAGACCGGGCTAATCGCTATCAGGCAACAGTTGCCAGAATAAATATGTTCGTGAACCTCCCTCATAACTTCAAAGGAACCCATATGAGCAGGTTCATTGAAGTCCTTAACCAGCATCACGGAAGAATCAGCCTCCAGAATCTTCACCAGATTCTTAAAGACCTGATGAAAAGCCTGAACGCCCGCTCCGCGCATATTGAGCTATCCTTCCCCTATTTCCTCAAAAAACAGGCGCCAGTAAGCCAGGAGCAGAGCCTGATGGAGTATATCTGCCATTATATCGGAGATAGAAAAGGCGATAAGGAGGAATTTATGGTCGGGGTGGAGGTCCCGCTCAGCACCCTTTGCCCCTGCTCCAAAGAGATGAGCCAATTTGGCGCTCATAATCAGAGAGGATTGGTCCGAGTAATGCTCAAGTTCAAAGAGTTCTTCTGGATTGAAGATGTGATTGAGCTGGTGGAAAGCTCTGCCAGCGCTCCGGTTTATGCGCTCCTCAAGCGGGAAGATGAAAAATTCATCACCGAGTTAGCTTATAAAAATCCCAGATTTGTGGAAGACCTGGTTCGGGAGGTGTCCCGCAAGTTAAAAAAAAATGGAAACTTCCCCTGGTTCAAGGTGGAAGCGGAAAACTTTGAGAGCATCCATAACCATAACGCCTATGCAATGGTGGAGTGGAGGGAGAAAAAGAGAAAAGAGTGAAACCACAAACGCTTTATTTTTTATTCAAATTCTTGCAAAGGTTGTAATTCTTCCCAACTGATACTTCTCCCGGGGAAAAGTTCAGAAATATCTATTTTTCCCTTGTTGGGTGGAGCATTATCAGCGTAAATAATATATTCAAGTTCAAAGCCTCTGCCTAAAATAGGGCGACAATCACTGCCATGACTTTGTCCTAATTCCACAGCAAAATAATTAGGAACAGTAGGGTAGTGTCTACTTGTTAATATTAATGTATGTATTCTTTTTTCACCACCAAAAAAAGGGCCTCTTAAACCGGATAACTTTGGTTCATAATTTTTTTTAAGCCATTGAACTTTATGATTATCCTTAAAGATTTGGGCGTTATTAATATTAAATTTTACCTCTATATCTTGCGCTTTGATATGGGATTTGTTTTCAAGTATTGCTCGAATATTAAAAACCAAATATTCAGTATGTTCAATAAGTTTCCACTTAAGATTAATTTTTTCAAATTCAATAATGATATTCGGGTGTTGCATTTTAAAATAAAGAGCCCTAACCAAATCTTCTGGGATTGGCTTACTGCCACCCTCAAATCTGCGATAATATTTCCAATCCCTTGCTTGAATTGGGGTAACGGTAAATTCTGGAATATAAACTATAAATACAGAATTCTTCTCATCCCACTTAATTTCTTTTACCTTAATGTCAAGGTAATTAGGATTAGTGCAGGAATTCAGAATATCCACAACTGTGCCTTTGTGATATTCACTTCTGGAAATGCCGGTTTGGACAAAATATGATGTAGTTCCTTTTTTTTCTCTTCCTCAATTCCTAAAAATAAATATCCGCCTTGGGTATTAGCAAAAGCAGAAATAGTCTTACTTAAAATATCTTTGTTTTTTATAGCCTCAGCACCTTTGAATTCAATATCAAATCCTTCCTGAGCTCGTTCAGAATCTAAGAATTGTTCAAGGTCTTGTTTTTCCCAATTTTCAAAATCCGAAAGTGGTTTTCTTTCGTTTGCCATATTTTATATTTACCCTTTTGTTATTCTATTTATCAAGCATTAGATTTCTGGGTGAAAAGTCTATTTCTTTTTCCCACTAATCAATGGCAAATGCGCGATGAAATAATCAATCCCGCTCCAGATAGTAAGAATCAAGGCAATGATAAAAAGCACCATTCCAACTATATGTAAATTCGCCCCTCCAATCGGATAATAAAGCACTAAAAAGCCCACACTAAAATCCTGAAAAACGGTCTTGTATTTGCCAAGCCAGCTCGCAGAAATCACCACCCCTTCTGAGCCTGCTAAGCTCCGCAAGGTGGTCACGCTGAGCTCCCGAATCAAAACTATCACCACCATCCAGCTCGGTATCCGATTTAGCTCCACTAACATTACCAGCGTGCCTAAAATCAAAATTTTATCCGCCAGCGGGTCTAATAATTTTCCTAAATTGGTCACCAGCTGATACTTTCTGGCAAGCCACCCATCAAAAAAATCAGTAAAACAAGCAATGGTGAAGGATATGGTCGCTAACACGCACCAGACTAAGTTCAATCCATCTGCTCTTGGGCTCTCTATTTTCAGCCAGCTAAAATCATTTCTCTCCGGCTTGACCAGAGCCAATAAAACCAGAACCAATGGCACCAGGATAATCCTACTGGCGCTCATCACATTCGCGATATTAAAAAGCCTTGGGGAAGGAGAGATTTTAGTCATTTTTTTCTAATCACCTGATTTATT
>Ga0172366_10002181_pt1 | contig 15335 bp, 9 predicted proteins | sample LakKivSesite69cm_FD_114533 | JGI IMG/M metagenome (GOLD analysis project Ga0172366, IMG submission 114533) | Sediment microbial communities from Lake Kivu, Rwanda - Sediment site 69cm | ecosystem: Environmental > Aquatic > Freshwater > Lake > Sediment | place: Rwanda: Western Province, Lake Kivu... | reverse complement strand
CTTGGCTGACGACAAAAACGACAAACACGTTTTAGAAGCCTTCATAGATTATGTGCGAAACTTCGACCCAGACATCATCGTAGGCTACGGCGTAAACAGACAAGACTGGCAATACCTCAATGACAGATGCAAGAAGCTCGGATTACAGTTACATGTTGACAAAGCTGGAACTGAACCCCACACAAGCGTCTATGGTCACGTTTCAATAACTGGAAGAACCAACATAGACCTCTTCGATTTCGCTGACGAGTTTCCAGAAGTCAAAGTTAAAACTTTGGAAAATCTGGCAGATTATCTGGGCGTGATGAAACTTGAAAACCGCACATTAATTGAGGACGTAGACTTTGCGGATTATTGGGACGACAAAGAAAAACGTGAAATTCTGAAAAAGTTTTCTATGGAAAATACGCGTTGCGTTATGGGAATAGCTGAAGCCATTCTAGACTTCGCCATGCAGCTTTCAAGCCTTGTGAGTTTACCACTAGACCATGTTGGCACGGCGGCTGTAGGCTTCAGAGTTGAATGGTTCCTAATAAAACACGCCCAAAAAACAGGCGAATTAGTGCCAAAGAGAATTGAACAGCCCTACAGACCATACGCAGGCGCTATAGTGCTGAAGCCAGAACCCGGACTGCATGAAAACATTGCAGTCTTAGATTTCAAGTCCATGTATCCCAACCTCATGATAGCCTACAATCTGTCTCCAGACACCTACGTGCCAGCAAAAGAACCCATACCCACATGCGGAGTTTATGAAGCCCCAGAAGTCAAGCATAGGTTCAGGAAAGAGCCTGCAGGCTTCTATAAGGAAGTTTTGTCTTACCTTATTAATGTGCGGGACGAAATTCGTTCGCGAATGAAAAAGATTTCCACAGAAAGCGTTGAATACCGTGTTTTGGATGCACGTCAAAAAGCTGTAAAAGTAATAACTAATGCCTCTTATGGCTATGCTGGGTGGATAGGAGCAAGATGGTACATAAAACCAGTAGCTGAGGCAGCCACGGCTTGGGGAAGACACACGATATTTAATGCGATTAATATGGCTAAAAAAGCTGGGTTGAAGGTTGTTTATGGCGATACTGACAGCATATTCCTAAAACATGAACCAGAAAAAATTGAAAGACTCTCAAAAGAAATCGAAGAAAAACTGGGATTAGAAATTAAACCTGACAAGGTTTATGTGCGAATATTCTTCACAGAAGCCAAAAAACGCTATGCTGGACTCTTACCGAATGGACGACTTGACATTGTGGGTTTAGAGGTTGTGCGTGGAGATTGGGCAGCTATAGCCAAGACCGTACAGCAAAAAGTCTTAGAGATAGTCTTGAAGGAACAATCACCAGAGAAAGCAGCCAATTTTGTGCAAAAGTTCATCCAGGAACTTCGGCAAAAGCGTGTTCCCTATCGCGACCTCATAATCTGGAAGACCTTAACCAAACCCGCTGAGGAATATGAGGTTAAGGCTTCTCATGTTGAAGCTGCAAAAATGTTGAGGGAGAAGGGATGGGAACTTGCAGTAGGCGACAAAGTGGGCTATGTAGTGATAGTTGGCACAGGCCGCCTATATGGAAGAGTCAAACCCTACGCATATGCTTCATACGATGAAGTGGACCTAGAATACTATGTTACTAAACAAGTTGTGCCAGCAGCAAGTCGAATTCTCGAAAGTTTCGGTATAACAGAGGAGCAGTTGCTGGCTTCCAAGATAAAGGAAACAGAAACAAGAAAGCTCACAAGCTTTTTCGAAAGCTAACCTCATCCACTGTCTTTCAAAGACCACTCAGACGGAAAGTGCATCAAACTCAAGCTAGCTCATTCATTAACGCTTTTTTCAATTCCTTTGGTTGAGTCTTTTCGATAACAATACGCGATACGCCATGGAATTTGAGGAATCTTTCGAGAGCTTCGCCAAGCTCAGCAATGATTCTTTTATCAACGCTTTTCTCGTCTAAAATTAGAGAATTGATAATCATTTTCTTGTTTTGTCTGTCAAGCTTTGGGTCAAGTCTTCCAATGAAACGTGTGCCATACAGAACTGGCATGGTAAAATAGCCATAGATTCTCTCTTCGGGAACTTTATACACTTCCCAAGCATAGTTGAAATCAAAAATTTCGGAAATCATTCTACGGTTCCATAAGAGATTATCTAAAGGCGCAACAAAATGAACTGTTTTGCTTATTGACGTGTCAGAATTTTCAAAGAAACTTAACTGTTCATCTAGAACGTAGTATAGATGCTTAACGCCTTCGATTCTAACTGGACATAGCTCATCATCTTCAACCATTTCGTCAACTATTGTCTTTCTTTGAGCGGCTTTTAACGGTAGCCAGCCAAACCTCCAATCACGCGTGTCAATAAGCCCATAAGCTTTCATATATTTCTTAATCATAAACCGTTCGTATTCTTCTCTGCTTGAAGTTTCTGCATCCAAGTTTGGCGGGAGCACATGTTCCGTAAGATCATAGTATCGTCGATTTCCTTCTGTATGATGAATCATAAGGTCGCCGCAGTCCCATAGAAGGTTTAAAACGCTTGTCGCCACTTTGTTTTTAATCTTTCCTATCTGTCTAAATTCTTGCGCTGAGAGTGGTCCCTGTTTTTTTATTTCCGATAGAACATAGGAAACTGCGCCTTTCAATTCTTCTCTTCTGGATTTGATTCGTTCATAAAATGGAGAGTGAAATTGTGAAGGATTTTTCATTCGATAACGAAAGTAGGGAAAATCTTCAATTGGAATTATGGATTTTTCATTGCACCAATATTCGAATACACGTCTATCCTTGTAAAGTAACTCATCCAAGTATGAAGGACTGTAGTCCGTAACCCTATTATGGAGAACTAGATGATGATTTCGATGTACAACGTTGATTGGGTCTGTTTGAATACATTCAAGCCTTTTTATTGCTTCGAGCGCGCCGTCTTTGCCTCTTTTTCCCTGGAGAAACCTCTGCCTTAAACAGAGAAACTGCCTTGCAGCCTCTTTTGAAACTTCCTTAGGCTTTATGTCTTCCATTTACACGTCTCTCCAAACGCGAGTGTAAATGTGCTAGAATTAGGATTAGGGGATATTAATGGGATTCGAGGCTCTTCGAGAGTCAGTCTTGTGCTGTTTTTATGTCTGAGAATGTCAGTAGTTGAACCGTTAATGGCGGTTTGACTGCTTCTGACGTACGCGAAGCAATAATTTTTTTAATGTTTTTCTCGGTTGCCACATCAACGATTCTTTGCGTTATAATTCCGTCAAAGACAACTGTGTCAACTCCTTCCATTTGCTGGAGTTTCTCGGCTAGTTGGCTTACTGGCAGTCGCTCCATTTGTTCCAACTTTTCATTTAGGAGAACAGCCTCTAGACTGCCTTCTAAGCCTTTCATTAGTTGAGCAATTTCATTTGGAATTTCGACTTTCGGCTTCTCCTTTTTCAGTTTGGATTGCTCTTCCATCGGAGTTTTGGCTTCCAAGGCCTCAAATATTTCTTTGCAATTTAGTTCTTCAACTTCTTTTCCTCTCGGTGCTCTGGCAATGTATTTTGTTTCTGTGACTTGCAAAAGCTCCTTCAGAATTAGGTCTCCACCTCTGTCGCCGTCGAGAAAGGCTGTTAGCTCCTTCTCTTTGGAAAGCTTCTTGATTGTGTCAGGGACTTTTGCTCCTTCTAAGGCTAATACGTTGAGCATTCCACATCGCATAAGGTTTATTACGTCTGCTCTTCCCTCAACAACAATTATCTCTTTGGAACTGGTGACTTCTGGTCCAGCGGATAATTCGTCTGGTCCATACTTTTCGACTTTTGCAATTTTCAGTGTTTCCGCAACTTCTTTGAAGACTTCGTCCACTGATGGCATGGATTCAATTGTCCACTTGTGAAGAATGTCTTTGGCTCTGTCAATTATCACTTTTCTTCGGGCTTCTCTGACATCTTCAATTTTTTCAAGTGTTACTTTTGCGGCGCATGGTCCAACTCTGTTTATGCTTTCTATGCTTGCAGCGATGAGGGCTGTGGAAACTTTGTCTAAGCTTGTAGGAATGGTGATGGTGCCTGTTGTTTTGTCCTGTTTCGAATGAAGTTCAATTTCTATTCTTCCAATTCTGCCTGATTTCTGCAGTTCCCTTAGGTCGAGTTCCGGTCCAAAAAGTCCTTCTGTTTGGCCGAAAACTGCTCCTATAACGTCTGGTTTTTCAACTACCCCTTCGATTTCGAAATTTGCTTGCATAACATACTTTATGGTAAACGTTTGTGATGAACCCGTAAATGTCCACCTCCGATTGATTACGTATTGTTATGGTTAGGTTTATCGCGTGATGAGAGAATTTTGCTCTCAATTCACGAGATTATTTACTTTTGCTATTTATTAGTTTTATGAATTGTGAATCTTCCTCTTTAAGGTTTCCATGTAAGTTGCTAAACCTTCAACATCTTTCACTTCTGTGCCCACAAGCTCCAATAGCCTATTCCAGAAGGTGAGGTTGATTTTTGTTTCTGCTTTCTCCATGCTTTGTTTTAAGCGTTTTGTCCATTCTTTTCCTCTTCTGTCGAAATCTAATAGCATAATGACCTCTTTCGCCCTGCATTTTTCCACTTCTGAGATAACATCGAGGATGGATTTTCCGCCTGTTTTTGCAGACATTATTTTTCCTTCAACGCCTAAAACCCTTAAAGCTTCGATGTCGTTTTTGCCTTCCACGATTATGGGTGTTCCTTTTGCTGATTCTTCAGTTAGGCATTCCAAAAGTCGCAGAATTTTTTCCTCTTTCTCTTGAAGATGCGTTGACAAGGGAGGTTTACCTTGTTATCTCGGCAGTTTTCATGAAGTCTAAGTGTTTTTGCGCTTCTTTGTTGCTTTCGAAGTATTTTCTTATGGGTTCAAGTATTGCGGCTATTTCCTTTGCGATGGCATTTTTCAAGTCTTGCGGATGAAGACTGCCGCTTCGATAGGCTTTTTCCAGTTCGTCGTAGTTTTCAAATTCGATTGTGCCACCGAATTTTGCTGGTCGTTCTATGCTGAATGTTTGTCTTTCGTGGAAGATTACGTGTTTAACCATTTCCAATATTGGGTTCATTTCTGTTTGTTTCTCTGGACACCATGCTTTTCGCATTTTTTCTTTTATCTGTTCTTCATTGTCGTGGACGAATATGGCTGTCCACGGTTTTGACTTGCTCATCTTGCTGGCGATAACTTGTTCCAGTTTGTCTTTTGCTTGAAGTTTAACTGGTTCAGCTATGCCCATTAACAAATGATGATGTACTGCGACTGGTTTTTGCCAACCCATTTTCGGAAAGACTTCTCTGGCTAAGACATGTGCCTTTCTTTGGTCTAAGCCGCCGTGGGGTATATCTGCGCCTATCTCATGAACGTCAACGGCTTGCATTGGCGGATAGAAATATTGAGATAGGTCGAGTTTTTCGTTTTCGCTTCTGCCCATGATCGTCAAGCATCTCAGAGTTCTGCTGAGAGTCATGTGCTTGGAAAATTTTACGAGGTTTCGCCAGTATTCATCGTTGTTGTGATATAGTTCTGAGCCTACGACGATTTTTACGTCTGGGCAGAAGAATTTGAAGGCTTCTGCATAGTATTTTGCGGCTGTCAGGATTTTGTCCCAGTCTCCGCCGAATTTGTTGTTGATGAAGCTGTGCCAATCTGCCATGTATGCTTGGCATTTTATTCCTGCTTTTAGGAAGTCGTTTATTTTGAAGCCTGAGACAACGAAGTTGCCTAAGTGTAGTAGTCCTGAGATTTCGAAGCCCTGATAATGTCCAGGGTGTGGGTTGGTTTGTAGAAGTTCTCTTAATTCGCTTTCGATTAGGATTTCTTCTGTTGGAGGTCTCTTGATCAGGTCGATTTTTGTTTCTATATCCAAACTTTGCACTGCCCGATTCTGTTAATTTTCTAAACTTGTATGTGATGGTGAGACTTAAAGGTTGTTTTCGCGGGCGTTTTTGTTTCCCACGTAACCTATCACTTAGCTTCATTGCGGAGCGTTGCGCTCCTCTAGGTTAAGCTCTCTCGGCGTGGGATTTTTTGCCCGCGCCCACTGTGTCCCATGTTTGGGTAAACCCGTCGTCACGAGCTTTTGGCTTCTGTTGGGTCCGTCTGCATGGATGTTGCCAGTGGGATTAGAAGGCTCCTTATCATCATCGCCAAACAAGAAAGTAGTGTTTCTGAAAAATTAAACATTACTATCTAAGAATCAATAATGCTATGGGAAAGAGGCTCTCTGAGTGACTAGACTGAGTGACTAGACCCCCCTTATATATAGGTTGAACTTGTAAGCTAACAAACTTTGTATAAGGCGATGCCACCGCGCCCATCGTTACTTGTTTCCCATGGAGAGTTTGAAGTAGAATGGTGAATGGTTAGCTTACAAATTTACTAGTTTTCTGTCCAGTTTGCGGACGAATAAGAAGCAGGTATAAAATTCAAATTACGCAAAAAGAGATGAAAGCTGGAAAAGCTTAGTCTATGCGTTTGCAGATAGAAAAAGCGCGCGCTAGAAACAGTGAATTATGGGTGTTTCTGTCCGTAGTGGTAGCACATTGTTGCTGCATCGTATAAGTCAATTCTTCCCCAAGGTGGCGCTATATCCGCAATTGGATTCCAGTTTGCATCTTCGAGTGTAGAGCCGTAGGCTGATAGTAATGACACCGCATCATGAATGTCTACTTTCCCATCCACATTCACATCGCCGGGTATTAGACCCCAAGGATGTACTAGGGGATAGCTATCCGTATTGTTCTCACCAATGACATATGGATGGTCCCAAATACCATCAAAGCCGGTCTCATTCTGATGCGGTCCACAATAATCATCCGTGCAATAACGCCAACCAACTTGTCTTGCGTAGTCTGTCCAATAGTTGCCGCCAGATGGATAACCATCATCCCACATGTTTTCTGAATTATCGCTAAGCACCTGTATCTTGTTGTTGATGAAGTTGTTGTGGAAGAAAATGTTATCACTAGACCCACCTATGAGAATGCCGTAGGAATTGTCTAGTATCGTGTTGTCTGATACAATGTTGTTGCTAGACGACAGCAAGCTTATGCCGCGACTACTAGACATTATCATATTGTGCGTGATTGTGTTGTTGTTTCCATAGTGCTCTATTGCGACACCAACTACGCTGGTGTCAGCAATCATGCTGCCATATACGATGCTATTGCTGGAACCCAGTAGGCCTATGCCAAATATGCAGTCTGAAGCTATGTTGCTGTTCAAGTTCAAGTTGTTGGACTCAAATAATATGATACCTCCAAAAAAGCAATCTGAAGCTATGTTGCTGTTCAAGCTGTTGTTGTTGGATTCAGATAATGAAAAACCTCCTAAGAGGCAGTCTGAAGCAAAACTGTCGTCAAGTATATTCTCGTTGGAATACGATAGATCAATTCCAACATAACAGTCTGAAGCAGTAATGTTGGAGAGAGCATTGGAGGTAGAACACCATAATTGAACACCAATATGATTATTTGAAGATTTCACATTCTTTATGGTTGAGTTATTCGTATATGCAAACAATACTCCCCGATAGTTTCCCGTTAAGCTTAGACCCCTCACGGTTATTCTCGTCGAGTTTACGATGGCGACGTAACCAGCATCCACTGGGACTTGCTTGTCATGTTGGTTGACCCAATAGTAGATGCGTTTTCTATCAACTGTGTTCGAACTATCTACATAATTAACGAAATCCGGCAGTGAGTTGCCTTCAACTCCAAAGTTGAATACGTTGCCGCTTATGTCGTTGTTTCTTAACGTGTTATTACCACAATGCTTAAGATTGATGCCGAAATCATTATCAAGTATCTTATTGCTGTCCATCGTAACATTGCTTACCATCCACAATAAAACGCCCCATCGGCCATTCTGAATGGTAAATCCACTAATATTGAAGTCAACTGTGGAGAACACTATTAAAGCATCCACTCCGTTGCCATCAATAAAAGTTGTGTTCGCCTGCTCACCGACGAGCCTCAACGATTCATATATCACCAAATGCTCGTTGTACAACCCTGAAGCAACGTAAATATTGAATCCAGAACTTGCGACATCAACTGCTTGTTTTATCGTGAGATAATCTGCTGGAACGCGGATGACTTTTTCCACTCGAACCAACATTCTTTTCGATAGGACATTATTCTCAACATTTTCTTCATCTAGCACAGGTAGCAAATACAACGTGACATTGTGTGTTCCTTCAATCATGGGTGCGCATGAGAAGCTGATCTCTGCTGAGGCGCCACTTGGCAGATTGCTGATAAGCGAAGACTCCTTAATGTCGCCATCAACCAAGAGTTGCACTTCTATACTGCTTTCATTGCTTTCACCGAAGTTGAGTATCGTGACATTGGCACTCATCAAATCTCCCGGCTCAACGTATGTAGTCATGTTCAATTTCAAAATGAGGAGATCATGATTGGGGAGAAAGTTCTCGACAGCATTTCTTGCGTTAATTCTTCCGTAACCAAAATATTCATCGAACCCTTGATCACCCAAGTCGTCTGCTGTGCGACGTAGTTGAACGCGAACTTGGTCACGCGCCATTGTTGGAAATCGACTCCAGATTAGGGCTGCAACACCGCAAACGTAGGGGGTTGACATTGAGGTTCCACTCATGTAACCATACTTATTGTTCCGAAGGGTTGAGTAGATATGAACACCAGGTGCTGCCAATTCAACCCAATCGCCAAAATTGGTGAATGAAGCTGGATTGTCAAGGCTGTCAGTTGCCGTGACAGCAACCACTTCATCATAAACTGCAGGATATTGTCTAAGACTCCAAGCATCATTTCCGGCGGCTGCTACTAGCAATACGCCAGCATTGTAGGCGTACTTAATCGCATCACAGATTAGTTCGCTGTCGAAGAAGCTTCCCCAACTCATGCTAATGATGTTAGCTCCCTGATCTACAGCATGGATGATAGAGTTGGCAAGCCAAGAGCTATACCCAGAACCCGACGCATCTAGGCCTTTTTCAGCCATGATCTTAACTTGAGCTGTTCCAGCTATCCCAATACCATTATTTGTTAGGGCAGCAATGATGCCGGCACAATGGGTCCCGTGTCCATGGTCATCCATTGGATCCGAGTCATCGTTTACCCAGTCATAGCCGAGCGCGACGTAGTTGTCAGCAAGGTCAGGATGATTCCAGTCGACGCCAGAATCGACAACTGCGACAAGGATCGAAGGATCGCCCATCATCGTGTTCCATGCCCAATCCGCTTCTATTTTTGAAGACCCCCATTGTAGAGGCCAATCAGGATCATTGGGGACAAAATCGGCTTGGAATCTAACGTTAGGTTCAATGTATTTTGACAGATGCTTGTCTTCTATTGTTGTCATGGCCGTTGATATCAGATGATGAGGCAATTTGGCAATGACAGCAATAACTTTCTCCCCAATCGAAACAGTGCTAGTGATGTTGCCTTCATTTTTGCTTATTAGAAATGCCAAGTCATTGTAAGCGTTTAGCTGCTTGTCATTGATGCCTACGACTACACCATCTGAGTAATTCCATCCATCCATTCCATGAAGGGTTTCATTGCTAAAAGTGGCGAAGCGATGTCTAACATCGGCCAAATCGTATTCGTTAGCTCGACTATCATCGGAAAGCGTTTCAAGGTCAAAATCTTCTGATTTCGTAATTACTGGTTGAATGTTGGATGCCAACAGAAATACGCTTGTTAATAAGAGTATGAGGGTCGTTCCAGAAGCAGTTTTCCTCAACAATTTACTTTCTCCTATGCCCTGAATAGTCCAATTTAAGAGATAACGCTTGTGGACAAATGTTCCATTACTTTTCGGCTACTACTTATTTACGACTTGAGCAACACTCCATAAGCACAAACTCCGACAAGCAATGACTCACCGAGAAACCTTATATTAAATTCAACATTAGAAGTCAGCTTGTGGCTTAACTATATATAGATTGAACTCTCAGTTCACTCGATTAGTGAAGGAGGGGTTTGAAGTTTTTCTTATTTAGGCAACGAATCCAAATTCATTTCGAAGGCAACTGCTAGATTCTCCAATTTAAAGTTGTTTAGAACCTCTGGGTGCATCTCGCCTATAATGCCTAAGCGTTTGCCTTTCACGTAGATTGCTGCTGTTCTGCCTTCCAAAAAGCTTGGATGCTTCGCTTCTTTTATCTTCCATTCTATGCCTAGGTTCATGAAGAGTGCATCTAAAGCTGATTTGATTTCGCTGAAATTGGCGCTTGCATGGCAGATAATAGCTGCGAGCCAATGCTCATCTCTCGTTCTCGTCTCTTGCTTTTCGTCTAGGATTGTGACTTTGCCCAGTTCAAAGATTTTCTGCGGATACTCAACCGATGAGTTGTTGCTCAAGAATTCCATAAGGCTGGGGAGAAGCCAATTTCTCAGGCAAGTTAACGTCTGCACCTTCGGGTTAGCAAGTTCCACTACACGCTCTTTCTTGCAGTTCATTCTTGCGAACAAGTTCTTTGGGTTCGTCAAAGTGTACGTCAAGATTTCTTGAAACCCAAGCCCAACCATAAGCTCTCTGGCAACATCCAACAAACCCTGTTCAGGTCTCACGCCTCCAGTCGTTGGCTTCCTCCGCCATAACGGTTTAATTTTATCATACCCGTAGGCAATTGCGATGTCTTCAATCAAGTCTACTTGATGCATCACGTCTACTCTGTAGCATGGAATCTTCACCGTCACCTTATCTTCGCTAGTCTTTTCAACGCTGAAACCTGCTTTTGGCAATAGCTTTGCAATTTGCTCAGCTGTCAAGTCTAAACCTAAAACTTTGCTGGCGTATGCAACATTCAAATCCATGCTTTTCGCTTCAAAATCAGGTGTCATAACCATTTGCTTCTCTCGGGGATAACGCACGATGGCTGAGTGTGCTTCTCCGCCGCGGTCAATCAACGAAAGAGTGACGATCTTCACCGTGTTAAGCACTGTTTCATGCATCGTACCAGTGACTTCAACCAGAATGTTTCTTGTCTGATCCGTTATCCGTCCAAGATCATTAGAGTTTATTATGGGCGGAAACGAAAGCACCTTTTTCTCCGCATCCAACAAAATCGGATAAACAGAATGCTTATTGACAATGTGGCCGTACTCCAAACCTTTAGGGTGCTTCTTCAGAATCGCCTTCAAACTCATCTTCTTGTCAAAACCCAAGGGAACAAAACTAATTGCAGTTGGCTTGGTAACTGAGTAACTAAGCGGAGACTTGATCAAACCGTAATCATACAAGCCTATTGACGTTCGTTGCCTATTCCGCCCGTAAGACTGGTCAAGCTTGTCCTGCATGTGCATGAAACCGCGAATAATAGCGTCCGTCAATTTAACATCCTTAATCACTGCGCAGCCGATGTAAGGGCGAATGTTTCCAAGTCTCTCATCGACAAAAACTTCCACCAACGGCTTGCCAACCTTGTACTCTCTAGGGCTCGTTTCCAAGCCTAGGAAACCCCTCAAAGCCCTACTCAAGCCTTCAACATTCCAAATGTCGGGACGGTTCGTGTCCTTGATCTCTATGCTCATGACATCTGCTTTTTCGTCGAAGAGCTTCACTTCGCCCTTCACGAACTCCAGAATCTCGTTCACTTTCTCTATGTCTCTGTCAAATTTCATTCTTAGCAGCTTCTCGAATTCTGGATAATCGATGTCTATTGTGGGCATTTCCTAGATCACCTCTTGTCTCCTAAGCCAATCTAGATTGAGCGAAAAAATCTGGCGTATATCATCTATCCTAGCTTTTAGCATGAATAGACGGTCTATACCTAAGCCCCAAGCAAGAACGGGCACTTCAATACCCAAAGGCAGAGTTACTTCTGGCCTGAAAATTCCAGAACCGCCAAACTCAATCCATCCATAACCCTTCTTATACGCCCTAAGCTCAACACTTGGCTCAGTGAAAGGGAAATAGTCTGGCACAAACTTTGCTCTATCGGCTCCAGCAATGTCGATGGCGAATTTCTCCAAAACTCCAAGCAAATCTCTCAGCGTCAGATCTTTGTCAACGACAATGCCTTCCACCTGATTGAACTCTGTCAAATGCGTCTTATCAAGCACCTCAGGCCTGTAACATTGACCAATCGAGAAGTACATGCCCGGAATCTCCAAATTTCTGCTGAGCAACGTCCTAGCGCTGAGACATGTGGTGTGCGACCTTAAAATCAAGCGTCCAGCCTCCCTTGTAGAGTATTCGTACCCCCAACCGCTTGACCCTGTCTTCCACCCGTTCTCATGCGTCTTCTTCACGTTTGTCAAAGCGTGCTTGTACGTGTTTACTGAGCCATACTTTGGCGATTTCACATAGTATGCGCTTGTAGGCTCTCGTGCTGGGTGTCCCTGAGGCGTGTAAAGAGCGTCAAAGTTAAAGAATGAAGTTTCAACAAACGTACCCGTCATCTCCTTAAACCCTAACGCGACAAGTTTTGTTTTAACTTCGTCAAGAAACTGTAGGTAGGGGTGTTTTTTGCCAGACCAAGTCTTAGCCACTGGTGCTTCAATGTTGTATTTTTGAAACTTCACTTTTCTCCATTTGCCAGTTATAATCAGCTCTGGGGTGAGTTGCGTTACCTCTTCAACAGCTTTCTTTTCTTTCTTTAACGCTGCCCTTCCAGCGTCTGTTATTTCAAAAATCCTATTCGTTTTTTCCTCAACATTCAGTAGTTTTCTCTTCTTTAAGACTTGGACAGCTTCTTTGAATTCCTTGCTCAAGTCTTCAACAGTTATTTTTCCCTTATTGCCCAGCAGTTCCAGAAGTTTTTCATCGTTTTCACGCTCAGTTTTTTCCAAAGTTCGCAAAGTGTTTGTTTTACTATCAAAAGCTGCCCATTTCTTCCTCTGAATCCACCCCAAAGCTATAGGTATAAAGTCCTTCTCCAAATCAGCCTTCGCAATTATTCTTTCAACAGAAGCCTTTCCACCCAGTTGCTTTACGGCATTGAGCGTCCGTCTCTCTGGCAAGCCTTTTTTCGCGTGAATCTTTCCTTCAGCGTTAAGCTCAATCGCAGTCTGTCTCTCTTCTTGCATCTGCACAAGCTTTTTCTCCTGCAAAACTAAGGCTGCACGCATTATCGCTGCGTCAGACAATCCTGTTTCATTAATTACTTGCTTAACCGAAGTGTTCCCGCCTAGTTTTTGTATGGCTAAGAGTGTTTTGCGTTCTTGTTCTCTAAGCTCAACCATAGATTTCCCCTTCATGAATTCGGTTGAAGTTTAGTAATGTAGTTGTTACAGTTTTAATAAAAATATGCGTGTGCTTCGCTGGTTTTTGTTTAGAAATTGTTTGCCCTTTTAAGTAAATTGGCAGGGCATCACTTCACCATCAGCAATCACAAATGCAGACATAATATTTATAGCTTATTCCACCAAACGTCATGAAGTCTTCTTTAGCATTGGTCCACACAAAACTTAATACGTTTTCCATCAATTCTATAAGAAGCCAAATCAAGTAGAGGGCGTCCCCTTGGTTGACGAAAACAAAAATGAAATGGTTGTTACTCCCTGGGAAGTCAGGGGCAAAGTCGACTATGAACGCTTAATCCGCGAGTTCGGCACTCAGCCAGTAACAGAGGAATTGCTGCAAAAAATAGCGAAACACACAGGCGAGCTTCACCTTCAGCTGCGAAGAAAACTCTTCTTTTCTCATCGCGATTTAGACGTTGTTTTAGACCTTTATGAGAAAGGAACAAAATTTGTTTTGTATACTGGCAGAGGGCCTTCAGGACCCGTGCACATAGGACATCTTGTTCCATGGATTTTCACGAAACATTTGCAGGACAAATTTAAGACCAGACTCTATTTTCAGATGACTGACGACGAAAAATTCGTAGTAGAAGATGAACTTAAGCTTGAGGAGACGAAGAATTTTGGCTACGAAAACGCTTTAGACTTGATTGCCTTAGGCTTTGAACCAGAAAACACGTTCATAATTTTCGACGTAGACGACATAGACTTGCTTTACGACATTGCATTGAAAGTTGCAAAACGCGTAACATATTCAACGACGAAGGCTACTTTCGGATTTCAAGACAGCACAAACATCGGCTGGATCTTCTGGCCAGCCATCCAAGCAGTTCCATGCTTCATACATGCGAAGTTAACGGGTGAAAATGTTCCAGCCCTTATTCCAGCAGCCATAGACCAAGACCCGTACTGGCGAGTAACACGAGACGTAGCCCAGAAACTCGGCTACTACAAACCAGCCCAGATTCACTGTCGCTTCTTACCAGGGCTTGGGGTGGGCGGAAAAATGAGCGCTTCAGAGCCTGAAACATCCATATTCACTACAGACCAGCCAGATGTGGTGAAACGGAAAATCTGGAACGCTTTTACTGGCGGCAAAGGAACAGCGGCAGAGCAAAGAAAAACTGGTGCAGACCCAAACATTTGCACAATATTCCAATACTTCCTTTACCTGTTTGAAGAAGACGACAAGAAACTTGCAGAAAGAGAGAAACAATGTAAGGCAGGCGAAACATTATGTGGCGATTGCAAGGCTGAATTAACAGAAAAAGTAAACAAATTCCTCGCTGAACATAACAGAAAGCGGGAAAAAGCAAGAAAAATCGTGGAAAAATTCCACATTAAACGTTGAAGTGTGTTTGAGTATGTCGAGAAACAGAAAGGTTGATGTTAGCGCCTCTTCCGCCAGCAGACTTCTTCATCCAATGCATACGGTGCTTGTTTCATGTGTGGGAAAAAGGGGAAGACCAAACATAATAACGTTGGCATGGGCAATGCCCACATCAATCAACCCGCCACTAGTAGCCATAAGCATCTCTCCACGAAGACATTCCCACACCCTTATCGAAGAGACAAAACAGTTTGTTGTCAACATTCCAACAATGAACATATTAAAGGAAACATTGTTCTGCGGCAGAAGAAGCGGAAAAGAGTACGACAAATTCAAGGAAACAAGTTTAACGCCGTTACGTGCCAAAAAAGTAAAACCGCCAATAATAAAAGAATGCGTAGCCCACTTAGAATGTAGACTCCACAGTCAATTTGCAGCAGGCGACCACACGATTTTCGTCGGCGAAATAGTTGAAGCCTACGCAGACAAAGAAGCCTTTACAGATAAATACGACCTAAAAAACGCAAAAATGATTTTTCACCTAGGCGGAGACGAATTTGCAACCCTTGGAACAAAAGTTTACAAGCCAAAACTCCAAAAGCTACAAAAACAGCAACCAGTTTAGTTCCACATGTTCAAACACAATCATTTTAAGTGGATATTCCACTTCATTACTAAACCTTTTAAACCATAACCTTGTTAGCGTTAATAAAACAAAGTGTGACATTAATGAGCCATTACGATGAAGAATCTCTGGAAAAGTTTCGGCTATCAGGCAAAATTCT
>Ga0172366_10002180_pt1 | contig 15335 bp, 7 predicted proteins | sample LakKivSesite69cm_FD_114533 | JGI IMG/M metagenome (GOLD analysis project Ga0172366, IMG submission 114533) | Sediment microbial communities from Lake Kivu, Rwanda - Sediment site 69cm | ecosystem: Environmental > Aquatic > Freshwater > Lake > Sediment | place: Rwanda: Western Province, Lake Kivu... | reverse complement strand
TCCATCTGAAAAACTTGCTCGCAAGTTTTCCTGGATGGAGTAAAATCTTTTGGGTTTTGAAGTTGTTCTCATTATTAACATAAGGCACTCTATTTTTAGAGAAAACTGTTTCAAAATGTTAGAGAACTAACTATACATCATTTTCGCTACATGCTTAAATGATAGGGTGCAATCAATCACCCATACGCTCTCTAGTTTTAGATTGAGCAAACCCAATGATCTTTAGTCATTGGGTAGTTGATATAACTTAGTCCTTCTCCAAAACGCCGCTTCTTCGACATCGGGGAAACTACAAACGTCTAAATCAAAATCCTCGGCTGTACAATGGATCTCAATAAAGAATTTTTCGAACTCAAGTCTTATTTTGTTGTTAGAGTCAAAAAGTCCGCACATGTTAGAACGATTGCAATACGTAGCCTTTTGCATTTCCCAGATAATAGTTCTTCTACTTTCAGGAACCGTATTTTTGAGAGATTCCAAAAGATGTTCAAACTGAGCGTCCGCTTCTTTTTGGCCTTGTGCAGCACATAGATAGTTATACGTTAAGGTAAGACCGAATTTTCTACAAACGTCTGCTAAATCAAAAGAGTTCTTGATAGTTTCTTCTATATCGTTATACAACGAACTGAATTCTTCTTCTCCACGCTCTCGCCTTCTAATATTGCTAAATCTATCAAAAGTCTTAACCAATCCTCTAATAGCTACATAATCTCCATCTATTTCTTCTTGTTTAAGTTGTCTTACATACCATTGTATCCATTCTCTTATAAAATTCTCTTTCTCTTCATTCAACGAAGATACCAAATCATAAAGTTCTTTGCAGGCCAAATATTCTTTAGAAACATTTTTGAAAATAACACACGAACCAGTAATGCCCTTCAGTTCTTTTATTCGTCTGTCGAAGAAAGAAATTAAATGATCTTGTTTTTCAGAAATCTTCAAACTCTCATCATTTATTTTCTCAAGACTTTCAAATTTTGAAAATCTTTTTTGAATCATGTACAATTTACTTTTTGCTGCTTTTTGTATTTTAGGTTTATATCCAGAAAACTCTTCTTCTGGAATGATTTCTCTGAAATCTTTCTGTGATGTAATTTTTTCTTGCATGGTCAAAGGAAGTCTCCTAATCTCGAAAGTGCTACTTTCCGTATATCCTTCAAAATCGTCCGTAGCAGATAGAATTTTCTTTGTCTCATTGATATATAATCTAGCACTTTCTTTTGATTTATCAAATTTTCTAAGCCTATTTTTTACTTGAGGGGGAAGTTTACAAACAATTTCATCGACAAAAACGGCAAAACTTATGATAAATTCGTCCAAAGTCATAATATGTGAAGAGTCTGGTTTTTTAATATTCCAGAACAGTTTCATTAAATCGTCTTCTGAAGCAAGAAGTTTTTTTATTGTCTGAGGATAAATATATCTTTCTCCACTACACATATAACCCCAAGAGAATATATTTTTTTCATAAGTGTATGAATAAAAATTGTTTTTTCCGAACCTAAAAAACACTCCATTGTCAATAAGATCTTTCAAATATAACATGTAATTATTTTTAGTAGAGATATATTTCTGTTTGGAATCAAACTCAGAAAAACAATCACACAAAATATCTGAAATAGTAAGAGGATTTGACCAAAGACTTCCTATTCTTAATATTTTTTCTTGTGTTTCAACTTTTTCAAAACATACACTTCCAGTTATTCTATTAAAAAGAGAAATTGCAATCTTGCCCTTTACTCCTCCAATGAAATTATAACATAACATTAAGTTGTTCTGAATAACGGAAAAATTTCCGTCACTCATGTCGAACCAACTTTTAATCATGTTTACTGGAATTAGCATAGAGATGAATTGCGATCTAATTAATTTTTTGATCAACTGAAAAATTATGATGTATAATATAACTGATGTCGAAAAACATCATGCTCTTTGAAAAGAAAATAGTAAATGGTTCCGAAGTTCGAAAATGGTCAAACCATTTTATCTCACTTCGGGTAAAACTATTTGAGTTTGATGTAACTATTCTGTTTCTTAGAGTATTAAACAGTGAACTGTAATAGTTCTGTTCGGAATAGTCTGAAGAAAGAAAAACTCTAAAGATTTGCTTGAATTTTGGAAATCCAAAATTCAAGCAAACAAGGTGGGGCATCATCTTGAGGATTAGATTAAGTAAGACAAAAGATTTCTTTGAAAGATTTTGCATTAATCGTTTGACTCCTAGAATCCCTATTGCTTTAGCATATGAAGTATGTCAATGGAATCGTACTTGTCATCGCTCATCCAACTACAGAAAAAAGTGATTCTTTCTCCTGCATATACTTTAGAATTTTAGATCGAAGATCTATCATATCTCCGGCCTGAATCACTTCCAATTCAGGCTCATCTTTCACTAATCTCTTAACTTTCAGACCGTGTTGATAAAGATGTTCCGCACAATAATGATAGTAGATAGCCATGCCATATTTCTTTCCGGGAGATTTTCTGACCACTCTACCAATTCTTTGTGGAACACGTGTAATCGATGCTCCTGCTCCAGCCATATGGATAACATCAAGATTTTTAATATCCAAACCCTCATCGGCAAGTGTTGTAGCAATCAATACTTTAAGCTTTCCAGATCTCATGGAATCAATAGCTTTCTTTCTCTTCTTGCCAGAATCGTGGCCCGTAAGAAACGTCGCTTCTGGAAGAAACTTTTTAATATTTCTTCCATGAGCTATCTTAGAAACCAAAATCAAATTGTTTTTTCCCATCTTAGACAAATATCTTACTAATTCTGCTATCTGTTTTGAAATAGAATCATTGTCAATCACACAGTATTTATAGATCTGTGGATAAGATTTATAGACCATATTACTAATTGTTATTGGTACAAAAAAGACACTTGCTGGAACAAGCCATTTGTTTTTAATAAGATAAGAAAGAGAAATATCAACAATACGTTTTCCAAATAATCCTTGAATTACGATTTCTTCTCCATCCTCGCGCATATATGTTGCAGTACCACCATAGCGCCAATAAGCATTGGGAGAAGCCAAAACAATATCTCTAAGCGTCTGTGCCGAAGCATGATGCGACTCGTCTACATAGAGACCTCTAGCATTTTTTACCATATCAACTATCTTTTCACTATCCGACTCTCCAAAAATTTCTTTTTCATCAAAGATATCACAAGAATCAAATCTATAATTCTTTATATCAAATGATTTATTATTTCTATTTAACGCATAAAGTACAGCATCTTTAGTACAAACTGTAATGTCTTTTACATCAATTGTTTGATCTCCAACTTGTCCAATAGGACAATTTAACCAATTAGATAAAACATCCTTTGCTTGATAAAGAAGATCTTTGGTTAAAACATAAAAAATAAACGGTTTTACTTTTAATCTACCTATTATTTCTGCTACGATATCGGTTTTTCCACCACCAGTTCCAATATTGAGAATTCCTCTAGTTCTGTCAATCGCTCTTTGAACAGTGAATTGTTGGTATTCTCTATTTTCATACCACGATGGTCTCGAAAAAACTAATTCCTTAAAATTTTCAAAAGTAGCTTGTCTTCTATCTAAAACAACATATTCAACTTTACAATCATCTAACACGGCACAAAGGGGAGCTAAAAGTCCAGTTAAAAATTGTTCTCCTATAGAAAATAAATAAATTCTTCCATCCCATTTTTCTTCCTGAAAAGATTCAATATACTCACATCCTTTCTTTTCAAAAGAAAGAACGGCCCTTATTCTTTCTATCGCATAAGGGGGAAGATCGCCAAAAAGCTTAGAATAATTATTTCCTAAAACAATTTCAACCATTTTTGATTTCTTCTGGTTTTTCTATTGGCTTTTCTTCGACCTTTTTCTCTTTTTCTTCTTCAATTAGTTTAAATAGAACGTTGTGTTCATTTCTATTGAGAAAGTTTTCTCTAAAATCTATTCTATATTTAAGAGTCTCTTCTTTAAAAATTGTCATTAAATCACAAATATGTTTTACATCACATTTTGCATGTCTTATAAATACAGAATTGCATTTTTTACACATGTACGAAAAAGATATATCTCCTAAAAAAATAGGAGTGAAATGAACTTCAAAACTCATAATATCTTCTAGAGCAATCCTGTTCTTACAAGTTGGACAATCTGTTTCTACCCACTTGGGAAGACCAAATTCTCTAATTCTTTCTCTAGCAATAACATTGAACTTGTCAACCAATTCATCATTGTTCATAAAAATACTCCTTTTGTATTACCTAAATATACTACATAAATCAAGTTTGTCAAGTCGTGGAGTCTGTCGTTTCGGGTATACTTTCCGAAGAAGGAGGACTTGCAGTAGTCGAAGCGGGAGGGGAGGAAGGAGTTTCTGGAGAAGTGGCAGATTTTTCCTCCATATAAAGAGTAAGTGCTCTATCCAAAACTTTAGAAAGTTCTCTTATAACGGCCTCTTTATCTGAAGCTTGAGGACTAATGGTTTCCATAAAGTATTCATTAATAATTCTATTTTTTAGAGCAGACCAATTTTTTTTGATATAATCTAAATCATATTGGCTTAATATATCAAGAGCTTCTTCTGAAAATGCTTCGTATTCATGTTGAAGTTTTAAATATCCACTGAAACTCTCTCTACCAGTTCCACGAACAATTGGTGGTCTTAATCCTTTTTCTGTTAAAAGATCATCAACGTAATGTTTGCATTCATGTACCAATATGTGAGAAAGATTTTCTCTATACTGCATTCTTTCATTTAAAATATTCAACATTATAAAAGGACGCTGAAAAGATTTTATTCCCCTAGCCAATCTTACAGCCTGTTCTGGACTACCAACATCTTCGTCTATTTCTTCTTCTTCAGGTTTAGGAATTGCAGGAGCAACCAATACTCCTTGACCAACCTGTGCTTTTTTCTTGAACTTAGACACATACCTCTTACCAACGTATCCACCAAGAAGATTAGCTTGATCTGGATCACTCATAAATATAACATTGAGATCTTTATATTCTAACTTATATCTATCAAAAATTCTTTTTACTCTTTCATAAACATAGGGAATTTCAGAAATTCTTTTTACAGTTAAATTCTCGTTAAACCTATTATCTTTTATTTTATCTCCCAGCATCTCTCTAACTTGAGATGCAAATTTAGGAATAACGTTTGTAGAATAAAAAATATTTTCTACAGAAGCTTGTGTTGGTCCGTTGTTAACGAAACTATTTTTGGATAACATTCCATTTTTCTTATTAAATTCAAACACTTCATGGTCTGTTATTCTTTCTGTAGAACTATTGTCACAGAACAAATTTAAAACGTACTCTGGAAATAGAATATTTGATGCAACAAGATAATATATTCTGTCGTTAGAGGCGATTGGACTTCCAACAATTCTAAATATTTTTTCAAACAATCTTTCATTTTTTGTAACTGGAGTATTTGGAATAGTAGTTCCGGTTTTAGCAATACTTACTATACTATAGAATACTTTGTAATATTTTGTTTCATCAGTTAATGGAAATATTTTTGTATATATCAAATAATTCAACAAAAAATCTCTTGTTTCTTTATCATTAGGATTAATTCCCAAGGAAGAAAAGAGATTGCGAATATTTTTATCCATTTTTCGAGCAGAATAAATCTCCAGTATTTGTTTTCTTATATCAGGAGGAAAATCGAATTTATCAAAAAGGGCGTCGATTTCTTGTCTCGTTTTTTCTTCCAATTGAGAAAGTAACGAGGCGATATCGTTCGCATCGCTTCTGGACATGATATCTGGATCTTTCTGAAAGTTTTCAAGCATTTTTATAGACATTTGAGTCGCTCTTCTAGCTCGTTCTGTTACCTGCAATTCAAAAACTCTTGCTAGAAACTCCAAATTACTCTTTTGTTGCGTACTTCGTATGAGGAGGTCGGGTCTTTGAAGATTTTGCATAATCGTTGTCAAAACACGATCCCGTTCACTTCCTCCAAAATGCAAATAATATATATCTTGTAAATCGTATCCAATATGAACTTCTCGTTCAAGAACCGCTTTCATTCTGTTCTCTACTGGAACTTTTAGATAATTAGCTAGGAAAGTATACAACTCTCTTTCAATCAAATACTCATTTTTCGGTTTTTCTCCAGCCATGCGATTAACAATTATTGTAGGAGGACTAATCTTTCTGTCATCTAACGAAAGTTCCATTATTGATAAATAAGGAAGATTTTTTACAAACTCTGCCCATTTCTGTTCCTTTACAACTTCTTTTCTGCCTTCGTCAACAGGATCTCCTCCCTGTTGTAACATTTCTTCAGATATCGAACTATCATCAAGACCGGGTATCTGCTTACTTAGTTCATTTCGTATCGCTACATCATTGATATTTAAAGCTAAAACATTAGCATTCTCTAAAAAACTCAATCCATTTGGAAGTTCTGAAAAAGACTTTGTAATATAAGAAAATGCCTGCATTGGATATAAAACGTAGTTTTGATGATGCCAAAGTTTGTTATTTGTTTTTAGCGTTACTCCAGCAAAACCTTGATCTTCTCCAAAAAGCTCTGCATTTTCCATCATCCATTTTGCAACGTTCTTAAAAAGAGGTTTGGCTTTTTCAAATTCCTCTCTTCTTTGAGAAACATTGCTGCTCTCTTCTGTCAACAAAAGCTTACGTGTTTTTTTATCAAATACAACGTGAATAGCTGAAACTAATAATTGTCGTTCCCTTACCATTTGTAAGGGAATCTTTCGTTGTGAAGGATGGAAAGATTGGCGAGTTTTTTCAGCAGCGTAATTAAGAACGTTTTCTTGAACCTGACTAAGAGGATAATTTATATCTAAAGTCTCAATGTATATATTGTCTGTATCTCTGCCGGTTGCAAATTCCGTTTTTAGAAAAAACGCATATATATTTATCCCCTCATCTTCTTTTTGGGGAGTTGTTTTATAAACTTCATTAATTATATAATTCATTTAGTTCTGAGTCTCTTCTAATAACTCCTTTTCTATTCTATAATTCACAGCTTCCTTCCTCCAAAACTCAGAATCTTCAGATGAATATACCTTGCCATTCAAGATAATTTGATACTGATCAATGATCAAATTAGAAATAAATGAAACTCCCTTAAACGTATTACACAAAGCAAATCCATGATTCCATCTTGTTACAGTAATTTCATTATATTTTTGATCCCATTGACCAGAAAATCCAACAGAATAACACCCTCTTCTAATAGACGTATAATGATGATGTCCACAAACAACCGTTTGACCGGGGAATGCAAGAGCTAAATTCTCTAAATAACAAGTTGTACCTTTCATAACGTCACCATGGATATAAACAACATCTTCCAATTCTAACTTTTCTTGAAATTGACAGAGTTTATAACCAAGATTCTCGCAAGCGCACATAACTTCAAATTCAACCCATCCCGCAAAAGCTGGATGTTTTTTCACCCAATCTCTTCCAAATCGTTCGTGATTTCCATAAATAAAATGTAGTTCGCCTTTAGGTCTTATCCATTTAGACATTTTCTTCAAAAGAGCATATACCAGTCCAGCTTCATCTATAATTCTTTCAGTTACAATTATCCCTTTCTTTTCAATATGATGATTAAATGCATCAGAATTTCTCATATCACCAAGATTGACATATACATCTGGAAGGTAATCTTTAACAATCTGATCTTGTATATCCAAAATGCGACCATCATACAAAGGAGCGTGCAAATCAGCATTAATAAAAGTCTTTTTATCAGGTTTGTAAATTCCACTTTCAGTTATGATTTTATCAAAATAACTCAAAACAAATTCAACTTTATCATCAATTCTAATTTTCTTGATACTACAAGGAACTAAAGTGTAATTTCCATCAGATGATACATGAAGGATGATCAGACCCTGTTCCCATTGTTCTTTTTTAATCTCATTGATAGCATTTTGTTTCGACCACATTGGATCTTTAAGCGTTCTCTCTAAAATTCCCGGTGTGTATTTTTGATCTCTTTTCTCAGAAGAATCGTGTTTTTCACAAAGACAACCCGGATAAGCCTGAACATATCTTGTATCAATATCGCTTTTAGCTACATCTAAACTATGACTATGATGATTCAAAATTACACTTTTTATAAAGGGAGGTTTTCGAATTACTAATGATCCAGGTTTTGTATTCGCATTATCACCCAATTCATGATTTGCTACCATAACATCCGAAATCCAAACCCAATTTTTAACAACATCTGTTGAAGGATTCCTAGTTTTCACATACTTTTCGATTTTTACCCTCTCTTTCAATCTAGAAATGATAACAAGATTATCAAAATTATCCCAATGTCTATTTATAACTCCATTATTATCTACAAAATGTCCTATATGAAAAATTTTGTCTACTCTAAGAAAATCATTCAATCTATGTAAAAGATCAAACATTCCTGATTTTGTAAAGTCTCCATGACTATCTCCAACAATCAAATACGTACCTTCCCCATAAACCTTTTCTGTTGGACGACAGTGCCCCTGTTCGAATATAGCTCGTTTTACTTCATCTTTAATTGTAGCATAACCAACTTCAGATAAATATTCATATTCATCGTCAGAAAGAATAGAAACAAAAGAATCTTTATTCAAAAAATCTTCAAGTTGCTCAATATTTCTATTAACATATCTCAACATTTTATCAGTTAAATATTCTTTCTTTTGTTCAAAAGTCAAAATCTTTCCTGAAACTTTTTCTTTCATTTCTCTATATTCCTCTCGAAATTCTTCGAATTCTTTTTGTTGTTCTTGATGTATCTTATTTTTGATCTTATCTAAAATAGATCCAAGATTCGAATCATCTTTATGCAATTCTATATTATTCCAAATACTTTTCTGAATTGATGTTGGAAGATTGTGTCTACAAACAAAAACATTTCCCCAATTTTTTCCATATTCTCTGATAAAATCTTTTTTATGAACATCAAAAGAAGGTCTTTTCCCTATCGGAAAAGCAAAAATAAATTGTATTGGAATTCTATATGGATTTTCATTCAACCAAAGAAAATCTGTAGAAACGAACATTTTTCCGTTTATTTTCGCAACTCCAGCGATAGAATTATCAATTATAAAAACGATGCAATCATTTTCTTTCCAAGACTTAATAAAATCTTTTTCTCTACCGAATAAACTACTTTGCGCACATACTAAAAAGTCAGATTCTTTTATTTTAACTAAACGTATCTCACCGTGCATGGCTATCTCCTTTTTCTAGTTTACTATAATAGGCTCCCTTGGAGCTTTCAAACTCTTCTTTGTTTCCTCTAAACATATGATGATGAATACAAACTGCTACGCGCCCTATAAAACCAACTTTACTAGCGTCTATAGATTGCTGAACTCCCTCGTGTACAATCCCGCTGTAAAAAATTTCTTTTCTCCTCTGGAAAATACGAACCTGTAGATCGGGATAAAACGGAGGTCCAAAAAATGGAGAATCTGCATCATGTAATGGATAATGGTTCTTTCTTGGTAAAGCCCACGCTACGATTTCGTTACTTGTAGTATAATTTAATGCCTGAATTATCAAATTCAAGTCCTCTCCCTCTAAATGTTCATCAGCATCTAAAGTCAGTATCCAAGGTTGAGTACACTTTGAAATCATAACATTCCTGGCATACGAAAAATCATCTCGCCATTTCTCTTTGAAAATTTTAGCTCCTAACTTTTTACAGATTTTTCTTGTATTATCAGTAGAAAAAGCATCCACTATTACGATTTCAGAAGCTATACCTTTTGCACTATTGATACTTCTTTCAATGTATTTCTCTTCGTTTGATGTTATATATGCAAGCGAAATCATAAAGTTTTTAATACTGAAACAACTCTTTCAGTAGTCTTCTCCCACGTATACTTATCAACTATTTCTTTATAGAAAATTTTTGATTTCTCTTTAGCAGAAGAATAATTGGAGAAAACATTTTTCATATGATCTATTGATTGATCTATTTGTTTTGGTCCAAGTTTCCACATTAATTGATCTTGATAATAACAACATATAGAATTCAATTTAGGACAAGTTTTTTCTAAATCTGGACATTCTATCATATAACTATTTTCACCTGTTAAATATTCTGTCATTCCTGAATGAAAACATGAAATAACCGGAAGGCCACAAGCTCCAGCTTCAATTTGTGTCAAACTAAACCCCTCTCCTCTTGACAAGTGAATGTAACAGTCGAATTGTTTATAGTAAGCTGGCATATCGATTGTCGGTATAACGTGATTATACAACACTACTTGAGGAAGATGATCCTGCCGAGGAAGAAATTGAGTTAGATCATTCATTACCGTTTCTTTAGAATATTGAGTAGTTATCACCATACATACATCATCTTTGTCAGTAAAAGCGTTTACAAAACTTTTAAGCAAGGCGTCGTATCCTTTTCTAAAATTCCATTGGATTACAGTTACAAATTTAAAAGAACACAACCCTTCTTCTACAGGTTTGCCAAAAAGACCAACAAATCCACCAAAATTTTTGGATCTTTGAGTGTCTGAAAAATAAATCAACTCATCAATTCCTAAAGGAATAACCCGAATTATTTTTTTGATCCCACTACTAACAAACACTTCTTTATTTGCTGTAGATGGAACCCATATTTCATCAGAATATTTATTACAGTGATCTACAAAAACAGGATGTAACGTTGCCGTCTCAAACATTGTAAAAAATATTCTTTTTCCATTATGCCATTCATGAGGCATTGGAGTGTATGCGTATACAAAAGGATGAGATCCTTTCTTCGGACTTAAATCGGCAAAGAGATTTAAAAGGTCAGCAACGGGAGCTTCTACTTGCGGAATAGTTGGATACATGCGTATATAGGGAATAATATGATGATTATGCAATCGAGACACAATTTGTCTGTTCATATTAGCATAACCACCAGCATCCGTAAAAGATCCCCACCATCCAACTTTCAATATCTTTTCGTCAAAATAATTCCCATTAGAAAGAGATGCAACTATATTATTAGAAGTTTGAGGAACTCTAACTAATCTATCGACAAATGATTCGACACTAGATTTTCCACAAATACATGGAAAATGAGATAAAACTCTTTTCTTTTTCTCTTCGTTTGATCTATCAATTCGTTTCTGTATTTCTTCTTTACTTAACTCAAAAATAGTTTTGTCTTTTTTTGTTAATTTATAAGGAATTCCAGATAAGAAATGAATTTCTGATCCAATTATAGAAACACCATGAGAAACGTCTAAAAGACAAGAATCTAATCTTCCAGTATAATTCGGAAACATCTTGGAAAGAACTGAAGAAGAAAAATCGCTCGTATCAATATTCGACGCTAAACCGGCAACAACAAACTTAGATTCAGTGTCATAAATTATTTTCATAACATTATGCTAATCTAGATAATTTACTATTAGTCATAACAAAGAATGTGCTATTTAAATATGTCATATTATTAATGATCTGAGCATCAACGAATTGGTAAAATCCTTTTACCGTTCCATTTAAATCTAAATTCCATGCTAAATCATTAAACTTAGCTTCTATCCAGAAATTGGTTGAAGTTACATAGAAAGGTCCAGACGCTTTAGATGGTAAAAGAATAGTATTTTCTAAGAAAAATGCTTTGTTCATAACGTGAATTTTATCTTCTTCTGTCAGATACCATTTTCCATTGAATCTCCTGATTCTTAAGAATGTATTTTCACTTTCTGGTAAATCAATAGTGTATTCAGATGAATTAACGAACTTGAAAGTTTTATCAAATTTATATACTATACATCCAGAATTTGACTTTGCAACAAAATACCAATAATTTTCTTCATAAGAACAAGAAATTGGGAAGAAAGCTGGACTGTCCACCAACTCATGATTCTGAACTACCGTCATGTTCTGTTCCATCTCGACAAGGTATGGATTTGTCCCATTGTAGAGAGCGAGATAGTATCTTGTCTCAAATTCTGTCAGATCAACAACAACATCTATGTCTTTTCCCACACTGGTATTGGCAACAGCATAATTCTCTGATAAAGTTCCTGAAGAAGCTACGTTGAAAAGAGAATAGTCGGTTTTTACTAAAGAACTAACATCTCTATGATCATCTGGATTTGATAAATCATCTCTATTAACTAAATTATATGCAAACGTTATGTTATCAAGAGTGATGGTATCCTTTGTATAATTCTTCATATCAACAGCTACTCTAAAATATGGTTTCAATGTAATTACTAAAGTAAATTCATCACCCATTGGTTGGGGTGTAAGGAATGAAATACTTCCAGCTTTATTGTTGATTGAATAAAGATCAGAAGACACTAATATTCCCCTTAAATTGAGAGAATTAATTCTGTATACGCTTATATCGTAGAAATCATTCCATCCACCATTAACAGCAGTATATGTCTTATAATCTAATGTTGTTGTTTTTTCATTATATCTACTTAACACAATTCCTGAAGTTCCACCTTTAAATAATGGTTGATTGTCAGAGTAATAATAGTTATTATAATCAGTAGTTTTATCGTGCGTTATCCCATATTTCAACTCAGAAGTAGAAGGAACGGTTCCCTCGTGTACGAACATTATTTCTCCAACATAATGATTCTGTTTATCAATTTCAATCGGCTGGAAGAACATAACGTATCTTCCGGGTTCATAATATTCATGCCTTATTCCAGCAAACATTGGAGAATTGAAAGTTGTGGAACTTCCTTTGAAAGTTATTTCGTATTCCATATATCTTCCAAAAGATTCAATATTATCAAATTCAATAGCATACCATTGTAATTGATTACCGATATCTGGAGAATAACTCTTTGATGGAAATTCGTAATAAGGACCATAATTTATTCCATCTGAACTAAATCTAACTCTGAATTTTAAAACGGTTCCTGGTTCCATGTTAATTCCGAACCTGATTCCTTTGTACATTTTTTCACTTCCAAGATCAACAACGTTTGTATATTTTCCACTTAAAATCTTAAACTGATCAGATTCAAGAATACTGTTAATGATAGAATCAACAGTACTCTCTACAGAACCAATGATTTGACCTATCTTAAAGCTTTCTCCACCAGTTTTTGAAGCGTATTTTTGCATCAAAATATTGTCAAGAGATTGTGTATCAAACAACTTCACGGCAAATATATTTACTTTATTATCTCCATTAACGGAATCAACCGCTTCTACAGCCTGATCAAACGAGTTTTCTGACATATTTCCAGAACCATCAGAAATAAGGACTATAGCCTTTACCCAATCGTCATAATAAGTTCCAAGTTGTATCATTCTATTCGACATAAAAATTAGAGCATCATTAATTTGACTACCACCAAATTCTCCCAATGTGTTGATAGCGTTTTCAAGATATAAAGAATCATTTGTTGCCAAATTAAAAATAGGATTGTCAACCAATGGGAACCAATTCTTATCAGTTCTAATTAAAACTTGTTTATTGGCAACTACCTCTACAGGAAGACCACTTAGTCTTGCATTAATTTCAAGAACCGCGTAATCTTTATATTCATCTTCTTGTATAACAAGAACGTCGTCGGTTGTCGTAGTGGTATTCGTTTCTTCAGGTTCAAAAAATTTGAATGTTGTAAATATTCTAGTTCCATTAGGGAGAGGAAGTTCTTCAGTAGTTTCTCCGGAAGTCACTTCCTTCCAAGCACGGAAGAGAAATAAACTTCCAAGATCAGATTTGCTTGTAGACGTCTCTATAGAAGAAACAAGATCCTTCCCAACTTTTTCTTTTGGACTTATGATTTCAAGAAAATATTGTTCCTGAAACACTTCTGTTTCTTGAATTGATTCTATAGACGGATAACTAAAGCAATAATTGTCTAATGTTCTTGTAACAGCCGTTGCACTATTATCATAAGAGACGTCTCCTCGAACGGCAAGTTCAAGATCAACATCAGATACTGGACCACTTTGAATAATTGCAACAGATCTTGGTACGTGTTTATGATTAACGGTAACTGCTATTTTTACACCCTTATCATTTGTGGAATACCCTTCATAACTTTCGTAAGAGATTGCGTTAGTTTCTTTTAAATTAATTATATGAGTATGATCAGATACCTCCGAACCTTTTGCGTAAACAATTGTCGCAGTAGTTTCTCCAATTCCATTTTCATCAACATAGCATTCGTGGAAATGATCGTTATCAAAACTAGTTCTTGTTATTGAGACTATTGCCAATGAAGTATCTATTGGAAAGTCATTATCTTCAGTAAACGAATAACTATAAGATTCTTTATTTGAAGTAATAACACATTTTCCAGATTTAAATGATATAGTTGGAAAAGGATTTTTCTCAGTTCCAAATATATAAGAATCTTTCCAACTAACTTCAGCTACTACATAATATTTTGCTTTTCCGTCCCTTTTTAAAGGATGATTATATGCATCTAAAGCATATCCAGAAGGATGGCTTCCATTTGGAGTCTTTCTCCAGACAGCTTGTTGATATTCAGTTCTATCCACAGGTTCAAAACTCAAATCAAGGCCCAACGGTTCCATAAGAGTTATTCTGGGAAGAGGTTTCTTAGCCTCTCCACCACTAATTGTTTCTTGTACAAAAGAGCAAGTATAACTATCTATACCAGTTCCAAGGAATAACTCTCCATTTATTACACAACTTGTATTAGATCCTATTTCAACACATTCTGGTCCATTACAGGGAGGCGGACCATCATTATCTTCAGGAGGAGGATGAAATTTTGGTCTTCCTAAATATTGATTAGATGTCATTTTGCTCCATGAATAATATGGCATATCTTCAGGATCGTCATATATACCAGATGGAGGAAGTTGATCAGTCCATTTCTGATTTGTCAAAGGAGGATTTTCTCCGGTATTTTGCGTTCTCTCAATAGTAAGACCGCTACCATAAGCTGCAACGATACGTTTCTGATCAAAAAGCAACGGTCCTACCACATCAATGAAGGGGAAAGCTCTATTCACTGACGCTTGTAAATCAGCAACCAATGTTGTGTAATCTATTCCATCAGAAAAGAAAGAGGCTGGAGACGCTCTAGAAACAAAGAAAAAGTTTGCTAATTTTTGATCGTCTTCTTCTTTTCCCATTTTCAATACAGCGGTAGTATTTGCAAAAAATCCATTATAAGTGCTATTTATATTTATTGATCTTGTTACAGTTTTCTTTTCTCCAGAAAGTTTTTGAGCCATAGTCTGTTGGAAAGAAGGGACTTCTTCTTCAGTTTCTGGAGTTGCATTTTGCATATTAGCTTTAAAAATAACTCCAGAGGCAATGCTATTAATCGTTTCACTCATAGAAGGAGTAAGAGTTCCGCCAGAAGTTGAAAAATTAACAATAGTACCATCGTC
>Ga0172366_10002176_pt1 | contig 15345 bp, 8 predicted proteins | sample LakKivSesite69cm_FD_114533 | JGI IMG/M metagenome (GOLD analysis project Ga0172366, IMG submission 114533) | Sediment microbial communities from Lake Kivu, Rwanda - Sediment site 69cm | ecosystem: Environmental > Aquatic > Freshwater > Lake > Sediment | place: Rwanda: Western Province, Lake Kivu... | reverse complement strand
TTAAGGTCGTATAATAGGCCCCAAATTTTCCAGGACCCTCCGGACCTGAGGGCATCACCCTCACCGGAAGTTCTGGCTCGTTTCTGGGAAACTCAGCAGCATAAAAACCGGCAATTTCTTCCAAGGAAAGCGGTTCATTAAATATCTTAACTTCATCTATCAGTCCATCAAAGGAATACCAGCAAGCCAGGGTGGCAAAAGGCCGCACCGGATAAGCTGGCTCTCTTTTTTTCCGGTTCATCCCGATACGCAGCGGCTCTTTCTTGGCCTGCGAAAAAGAATATGGGCCACTCTTCTCGGCTACCTTTTTGCCATCTATGTATAACTCCAGACCAACCTTATTCTTGAAAACGGCCGCTACGCTAACCCACTTTCTCAAAGGCAACTTTGACTCGCTCCGGCAAATAATCCAGCCCTGGTTTGTGCCAACCATTAATCCCAAATACCCCTCTGGAGAAACTCCAAAATAAAAGCCATCCCGGGGAGAATTGACCACTATATCATCCGGCCAGCAATATTCGTCAAGGTTAGAATTAAGGCTGACAGTATTTTCTTGAGCCGCAATCGGCGCCCAGTTCCAGGGATAAGCGCCCAGGGCAATCCAGGCTGATAATGTAAAATCAGAGTTTATTACTGGAACATTCTCTGCGGGAAGAGAAACACAAGTTGTATGGTCATCAAAGACCAGGGCCTTGCCTCTTACCCCGTTCAGCTGACGATAGTTTCCGTTAATGACGCTCAATCCGCCCGCCGCTTCTTCTTTTATCTTTCCTTGCTCAACGGAATCAAAATTCCAGTAGAGAATCGGCTTCTTGCCGGGAAGCTCGGCACTCAAAATTGAACAGGCAACAAGAAAAATTGCCAATAATACCAAAAACCGATTTTTCATTTCTTTTCTCCTTTGCACCCGGTTTTCTTTAAAATATTGATTTTTCATAATGCAAAATCTTTCTTATCAGATTTAAAAACAGCCTGACGCAGATACTACCTCCTTTATCCAAGCAATGATCAAATTTAAAATATTAACGTTGCCTCTTTAAGGTCTTAGAAACTTGCAAGCGGCCACAAACTCTTCAAATTCTCCTGTTTATTTCCCCAAATGCACTCCTTTCTTTGCAAGCCTCTTAGCTAAAATACCCGATATTATGAAATTTAATCTATAATACTTTTTTATATTATATAAGTAAGTAATGCATAAAAAAATGTCAAGCACTTTTTCAAAATGCTCTATCAGAAAAGTACATGCTCCTGGGGGCGCGAGCATAGATTTCACCCAACAACAAGTTCATCCTCCTTCAAGTGGACGGCTGAGGAAATCAGGCCTTTGAACCCGGTTACTAAATTTATAATTTTTATGTCACCATAATTGTACGGCAGAAGTTCCGAAGCGGGAAGGCGACCCCTTGGCGCCGTCTTGCCCTCAAGCTCTGGCCTTAATAAATAGACTGCGCTAACTGCTCAATTAAAAGAAATATTTCAGCCCGGCCCTTGACTGACGTAATGCCCTTTAATGAGCGCCGCAGCATTTCTTGTATTTTAGACCACTCCCACAGGGGCATGGGTCATTCCGACCGATTTTTTTTGATTTCTGAATATTGGTTAGAAATCCTTCCGCCCCGGTCATCTTCTGTTCCTGCTTCCACTGTATTGATAGTTTCTTCAAGCGACTATCAGCATGGTCGAAAAACATCCTGAATGAGTCACAAAAGTAGTTGAGCCCAGGGTTTTCCGGATTGAATCGCCTGTCTTTAGGACAACCGCCCCTGCATAATTGAAGCCAGGGGCAAGTCAGACAAGATTCGGGTAGAGCAGATTTCCTCCGGCCAAAGACTTTCTGAGCATCAGAATTAAGAAGGTCAATCAGCCTGCTTTCCCTGATATTACCCAGTTTCAACCGATAATCAACAAAGAAATCGCAGTGATAAACATCGCCGTTGTGTTCAACGACGACATAAACACCACATTCAGGGAGCAAGGTGCAATCGGGAGGTTCAAAACCAACATAGGCAAAAAAGAGAGAATCGAAAAAGCGGACAGAGGTCGTCTCCCGACCGTCACGAAAATCGCCCATCCATAAGTCAAACAGCTTAATCAAAAACTGTCCGTAAGCTTCGGGAGACGGGCAAAAACTTGCTCTTTTCCCCGGATTGGCTGGATCCGGTTCCAGACAGGGTATGAACTGCATGTAATTCAGCCCGAGCGTCTTGTGGAATTCATATATCTCTTCCGGGAAATGAACAGAATAGTCGTTGACTACCGTCAAAGCATTCACCGCTACTCCAGAGTCGAGCAAGAGTTTGACCCTGTCCACCACCTGTGACCACGAGCCCTGGCCGCCTCTTATAAAACGATACTTGTTGTGAATATGCTCGGGTCCATCAAGCGATAAACCGATCAAGAATTGATATTTCCTGAAAAATGCCGCCCATTCTTTATCGATCAACAGCCCATTTGTCTGGAAACCATTACTGACAGATTTCCCGTCACTATACTTTCTCTGGAAGTCGACCGCTTGCTGGAAAAAAGAGAGGCCGAGAAGTGTAGGTTCTCCACCCTGCCAGGCAATATTCACAGGGCCCCTCGCCTCCTCTAAAAACTGGCGCGTTGTCTCCTCAAGGACCTCAACAGGCATGCGATGGGAAACGGTATCAGGATAGAGTTCCGACTTTTTAAGATAAAAGCAATAGGCACAATTCATATTGCAGTCGGGACCTGCCGGCTTAACGAGAATCGAGGTCAGCGGCTTTTTTAATACCATATCTTCTTTCATTAAATCTTGACTGCTTTATGGCTATTATTTTCCTTTCATGATGCAATCAAAATCAATAGGCCCGTACTTTTGGATGACCGTAGGCCATGTTGATCCGAGACGGTCTAAATAAACTAAACCAGCAAATAAAATTATCTTGATCCCGTAGACAATCCAATTTCCTGAAATCTTTTATGCGTCTCTTCATTTCTATGCTATTAATATTATTCAGTCTATTTAGTCCTTAAAGGAGCGCTCCGTCCGTCCTTCCTGTAGCGCTCCAGAAGAGCCGCCAGACGTTCCACCACTTCAGGGTATTTTTCCCAGAGGTCGTTTTGCTCGTACGGATCCTCTTTTAGATTATACAATTGACCGGGTGTTCCCGGCCTGGGAGGTTCTCCTTCCGGTATCATCCAGCCGCCGGATGTCTTATTGTCCAGGATAAGCTTCCATTCCCCATGGCGAATGGCAAATGTTCCGTTTTCAGAATGATGAATAAGAGCTTCTCGAATCGGTTTTGTCAGCTTTTCCCCAAATAGAGCTGGAGAAATGTCATAACTATCTGGCCCGGCTTCAGCCGCCATTCCGGCCCCTGTGAGTGAGGATAAGGTGGCCATAATATCGGTTAAGCAAATGGGCTCATCGGATGTAGTTCCGGGCTTGATCCTTCCCGGCCAGCGAACTATAAAGGGAACCCGATGGCCTCCCTCCCAGATATGAGATTTCAACCCCCGGAAAGGCCCGGCTGATAAATGACCCCTTATCCCCGGGTGCGGTCCATTGTCGCTGGCCATAATCACCAGCGTCTTCCCGGCTATGCCCAGGCGATCCAGAGTTTTTATCACTTCGCCCAGGCACCAGTCAGCCAGCATGACAAGATCCCCCCGGGGGCCGTCTCCGCTCTTCCCTTTTACAAAATCAGGGGGGAGCCAGGGAGTATGTGGTGAGGACAGAGCGAGTTCAACAAAGAAAGGTTTGTCGGATGGCCGGCACTCTTCTATGAACTTGATCGCCTCCCGGGTGAAAGCCAGATCGACTTCCTCCAGAATAAACCCCGGAGCTATCCAACCCGGACGCGGACTGCCCTCCTCTCCACGGCTCATATCATAAAATTCCGATACCTGGTGATCCGGAATGGCGGCAACCCGGTCATTGGCAATATAAGTAAAGGGGCCGTCGATCGTGGAACAAGAGGCTGTGAAGAAAGCGCGGTCAAAACCGTGGTCCACCGGGCCGCCTCGCACAGGTTTGGTAAAATCTGCGTTCATCCCTGTTTCAGGAGGGGCATCCTGCCATGAGCCTCTCCACATCCTCTCGGCATCCTTCCAGGTAGGTATAAAACCGTTCATCCGCTGCCAGCTAAGTCCAAGATGCCACTTACCGAAAAATCCGGATTTGTAGCCCCTTCTTTTTAGCATGGAAGCCAGGGTCTCCCTTCCCGGATCGATTAAAGGAGGCGTATAACCACCGACAACACCTCTCTGGAGCCAGGTCCGCCAGCAATATCTTCCAGTGAGGAGGCTATACCGGGTTGGTGTGCACACGGCCGAAGGTGAGTGAGCATCAAGGAAACGAATCCCTTCTCGTGCTAATCGATCCATGTTGGGTGTTGGAATCCGAGAATCCGGGTTATAGCAACCCGGATCACCATAGCCCATGTCATCAGCCAGAATTAGAATGATATTGGGAACGTTTTCTTTCTGATTAAGAAAAGAACGGCATCCTCCAGCAGCCAGGGATGCAGTCCCTGCCCCAAGCAACTTAACAAAATACCGCCTGTTCATTTATTTCTCCTTTAAGCTCATTAGTTATTTTTTCATCGACGCCAGGCTTGATCACCCCGATTGAAATTTGCCCTATTTTTAGCATTCTAATTGTTTCCTATAATTCTAATCGTTCCTCTTTATGATTGGACAGAAAGTCTTCCAGCTCCAATTCGAGCAGCTTATTCATCACCAGGGAAACAGCGCCCATGGCAGCCGCTTTAAGACCGAATTTTGCAGGAAGCAGAGGCAATCCTCTTAAGCTTCGGTTAAGAGCTCTGGCATTTATGGTCTTCCGGACATTGTCAAAAAGTATTTCCCCTGCCTGTACCACCCCACCCCCCAGGACCACGGCCTCAGGATTATAAAGGTTGATCAGGGCAGAAATTCCTAATCCGATATACTCGGCAGCCTGGCTGAAGATATTCCAGGCCAAGACATCTCCTTTTTTGGCTGCATTAGCCACCGTTTCGGCCGTGACCTTCTCCAGGTCTCCTCCACACATCTCATAAATGATGCTTTGCTCGCCCTTTTCCAGCTCGATCCGGGCGGTTCGGGCTATTCCCTGCCCGGAGGCCAGAGCTTCCAAACACCCGAAATTGCCGCAATCACATTGTATTTTGCTGTTTTTATCTATTGTAATGTGGCCGAATTCACCGGCCATTCCGGTTCCTCCGAAAAGGGGTTTTCCCTCAATAATTACTCCGGCTCCGATACCATATCCAATATTAACAAAGACAAAGTTTTTATATTGTTTTCCCGCGCCATAACATTGCTCGCCCAGAGCCATCACCCGGGTGACATTATCGAAAAAGATGGGCAGGTCAAATCTTCTCCTCAGAACCCCCAAGATGTCAGCATCATGCCAGTGGAAATTGGGGGAAAATTCAACGATATTTCTCTGCCGGTTGATTAAGCCCGCTACCGCCAGTCCGATTCCGCAGATTCTTATTCCTTTTTCCCGGGCTTTAGCAATTAATATTTCAATGACCTCCGCAGTTTGATCCATAATCTGATAAAAGCCTTCTTTTATCCTGGTCGGCTGCCTCTCTTCAAAGATCAAGCTGGCGTTTAAATCAGCCAGCACGCCATAAATATTGGTTGTGCCCAGGTCTATGCCGATGATGCAATTATTATCCGCGGCAATTTTCAACAGCTTGGGACGCCGTCCGCCTGTGGATTCTCCGACTCCGATTTCTTCAACCAGGCCTTCGTCCAATAGACCATCAACTATCCTGGAGACTGTCGGAGCGCTTATACCGCTTATTTTCGTCGCTTCGGCCCTGGAAATTGATTTGGCGTTATAGATCAGATTCAATATCTTCTTCTTATTGACCCGCTGAATGAATTTAGAATTTCCTATTGGATTCATTCTGACTCGCTTCTCCTCTCTCAGACCGCTCAGAAGCTGTTCTTTTTCAATAGGTTAATTTTGACTACCGAGCCCGCATTCTTTCTGCGCTTAATCAAGCCTGAAACAATCAGAATTAAACCGGAGAATAGGTCTCCAGCACTTTTGGTTAAACCGGCAAAAAGATTTTCCAACTAGCAAAAACCATAAACTCAATCTTTTTCCCCGTTTATACTAAGCAATTTAATAAAGAGAAGGGAGGAGCGGCGACTCCTCCCTTCCCGAACTTCTGTCACTAATTTAGAACCGGTACAGAATTGAAAACCTTATCTGTCTCGACCCTGAAAATCCCTTTAAGCCAAGAGAGCCGGGAGTGAAAGTTCCTGCTGTAGAACCCTCGTCAACCGGTTTCCAGGTCCCGGCCGGGTTCTTGTTGATGGTCAAAGTGTAGGCTCCAAGCAGATTAAATATATCCACATAGAAACCAAATCGGCCCGGCCCAAGGGTGAAATCTTTCTGCAATCTGATGTCAAGGTTATCGTAAGCTTCATTCCACCTGGTTCCTGGCGTTTCAACATTTATCGTGTATCCCGCCGAACTGACATTATGCTCTGCTGCCCAGGTGGCAGGCGGCAACACCCTGACAGTCCTTCCCCACGGTGAACCGCTGATATGCTGGAAGATGAACGAAAACATTATTTGATACGGCAACTTGAAGGTCCCGTAAAGTTTGATAATCAGCGGCCGGCTGTAAGGCATCTCACCATAGGCATTAACAAACTTGTTGGCGTTGGAAAAGGCTCCGAAAGAGAACGAACTCTGCCAGCTTACCGGATAGTTTCCCGGATTCTTGGAAAAATTCACCGACCCGCCAAGTTGCCAGCCGTTTGACATGCGTTTATTAAAGGCGATCTCCAGCGACCTGAATTTCCAGCTGGCTTCCGGAACGTTGGTCAGACGGTAAAACTGGTCAGGGGCATTATTTGACAGGAAATACATGGTAACTTCCTGGGCGGGAAAGATCCCAAAGGCCGGCACAACCGTGGTAAAGGGCACCCACCATTCCGGAGCTAATTCATGGCTATACCAGTAACGGTTGGACTCTTCATCCCACAGGACACTGCCCAGCAGGTTCCCTCTATTCTTGATAATGTAATGAACACTGAGTTGAAAGTCTTTAATCAGTTCATGTTCTATTCCGAAGTTAAACTCGTTGACATAGGGCACTTTTAGATCAGGATCAATTGATTTGAGATAAGCGTCCGAAACCATGGCCAGCGGTGTATCTCCATAAGCTTCTTCATAAGCGTCTACGCCCGGCAAATCCGGAATGCCGTTATCATTCAGATCCCACCAGTTAAAAGTGTATGATCTCCAGGTCAAAGGATGCATGGCCGAGAAGGTCCCGGTCGGAAAAGGTTCAGCCTGGTGAGCAAATGACGCTTTGAGGGCGGTTTTGTGATCTCCGAACAAATCATAGGTTAGGCCAACACGCGGTGAGACAAATAATCCGTAAGGGAAAGCATTGTTCCATTTTTCATAGGCAATTTCATCATAGGGATTAATCCCATAAATGGGTTCAAAGTAGGTCGCCCCTATGGCCAAAGCAACCGGATCAACAGCAGCGCCCTTCACTCTGGCCGGACTCCAGGCTTTGATATAATCAAGCCTGGTTCCTAAGTTGATTGTTAATCTCTTTATCTTGAAGGCATCCTGAATAAAACCGCCTATTCTGGAAGTAATTCCGCTTTCAAAGCCTGCGCCGGGTTCGCCCCCCATCGCCAGGTATTCCAGGAGGCCATCCCCATAAATTGGGTCGGTTACACCGCCATTCTGAGCTCGCCAGTAATACGGGCTACCGTCATAATAGTACCAGAACAAGGGTTGTTTCATGTAAAAACCCCAGTCGCCCCTGTTCTTTTCCCATTCAACGCCCGCCTTGAACTCATGTTCACCGCCGAGAAAATTATCCACATATTTGGTCAGCGATAAAGCTATGTTGATTTTCGGCTTCCAGGTATATTCTTCTGGCCCGGTGTTTCCCCAAATATAGCCGGTATAATCATCAATAAAATGAGGTCCGTTGGGGTCTGCTTCTTTGGTGTTGGTTCCAGTCCACTTGAAATACATACCGCCCGCTCTCAGGTTCAGAATGGTGTTGCTATCTATAAACCAGGAAAGCGTTCCCGCATAATTAAGGCGCCTGGGCTTGTTATGCTTGTTGGCTTCATTGGTTAAGTTCCAACCGCTATAATAATAAGGAACATCTTGCATGCTGTAATGCCCCATCACGCTGCCTCTTAAATTCTCAGCCAGCTGAAAAGTCAGTTTAAGATAGCCAATGTAATTTGGGAAAACACGATCATAATTATCATATTGCTTTCCGTTGATGACGGTGGGCCTAAAATTACCGGTATATTTAGAATTCACATAACGAAATTCAGTCATGTACCAGAGACGATCCTTGATGAGCGCGCCACCGAGTGCCGCAGAACCGTCATAGGAGTATATCGGAATTGAAGGTTTAGCCATATTAAGTGTTGCCAGGTCCGGTTCAGGCAAGTGTATTTGTACCAGATGTTCGTTGGTGTAATAGAATGAAAATTCTCCGGTTAACTTATTCCCGCCTGATTTCATAACCATAACCGTCTGGCCTAAGGATGACCCATAATACTCGGCCGAGGAACCTGAAGTGATTAATTCCGCTTCCTCAACCATATCCCAGGCCATGCCCACATCCGTGCCTATCCCCACGGCGTTCTGGTCAGAATCATTAGCCTGAATTCCATCGATAACCGCGCCCGACTCTCCCCGACCGCTTCCATAAATGCTCATTCCTGTGGTTCCGGGAGCGATGGTCAGAATGGAGCTAAAAGTTCGGCTCAGGGGCAAGGATGTTAGGACTTCGGTTGTCACTAAGGTGGACTTGGTGGACCTGACTACATCCACCGTCGGCGAAGGAGCGACCACTGTAACTTCTTCCTGCAGGCTGGAAGGCTTCATCTGAAAATCGACTGTGACGGTCATTCCCACCCTGACGATAATTCCCTTCTTGATAATCGTCTCGAATCCCTGAAGCTCAGCCCTGACTTCATAATCTGAGCCAGGCGGTAAGCCGGGAATACGGAATATTCCTTCCTGATTGGTTACGGCAGACATTCTGCCCTGCAGCGCCGGGCCGACGACGGTGACGCTTACCCCTGGAAGCGGGGCGCCGCTATCATCACTTATGAGGCCTCGTATTGACCCGGTCTGCATTTGCTGGCCACTGCCGAGCGCTGTCATGAAAAGCAGCGCTCCCACAACAACCAATGCTAACTTTCTTGAACTCATTTTTTCCTCCCAAAAAATATTTTTCCTCAAGGTCTAATACCCCTAATAAAGGCTTGATCTTTAATCATTCATCTCCCTCACCTCCTTGTTAAGTATTAATTATCGATTTATTCGGTTTATACATAGTTTCTTTATATAATTAAGAAAATAATTTAAAAATGTCAAGCGATTTTTTGGCCGCGTCAGCTTCCTTCAAAAGCACTGTCAGCCGGCGCCAAGAAGTGACCTGACCGGTCAATTCAACAGTCATAGAGGCAAAATAGATAATTCCTATCTTATTTTAAGCATATGAATATATCTTGGGTGTCAATGACCATCCTCGGTTTATCAGAGAAAGAAGCCTCTACTCGGACCATCTTGAAGTCCAGGCTTGACTTTTAATTATTAAATATAATAACTAATTTAATGAAAGGAATTAACACGACAAGAAAACCTGATACTTTTTTGTTGAGGTAATTTTGAGACCTCGGAAGACAGGCTTAAACTTTGTTAGCAAAAACTTAAAAAGGAGGGAAATCCTTTGAAATCAAAATACCGGCCAGCCTTAAGCTTAATAGCAGGTTTCCTTTTTATTTTTATCACGGCAACCAATATTTTATCGAATCATGAATCGCCTGATGCTTTCAACAGTTCTGATTCCACCCGGGCTGTTTCCGATAACCCTCGGGTTCCCGCAAGGGGATTCATCAGCACAGAGCCGGGGGAAACCTGGGAACAGGGACTGCTCAGCGGCAACGGAACCATCGGGGCTAACGTTTTGAGCCAGCCCTTAGATGAAACCATCATTTTTACCCACGAACGATTATTCCTTCCCAAGGGCGCCCCTCACATGCCGCCGGACAATTCTGCCCGGCTGTTTGAAATTCGCAGATTAATCGAGCGGGGGCTCTATCGACAGGCGCAGCAACTGGCTTTTGACCTCTCCGGGCAATCAGGCTTTATGTACCCCGACCCCTTTGTGCCGGCTTTTGAAATGAACATCAAGATGGATGGGATCAAGAAAATATCTGACTATTTTCGGTCTGTTAATTTTCAGACGGGCGAAGCTTCCGTTCAATGGAACGATGAGGCCGGCACTTATCAGCGCAAGCTGTTTGTGTCGAGGGCTGACAGAATCGCCGTTCTGCTGATCACCGGGCCCGGCAAGGGCACAATCAATTGCCATCTCAAACTCAAGCCGGTAGAACCCAGCAAGAAACTCGACCCGCGCCAGTTAGAAACCTCAGCCAGAATATTTGAAGCTCATGTTTCCGACATCAAGACTGCGGCCGAAAACAACATTCTGACCTGGGAAAACAGCTTTACTAAGGCCTATCCGGGCAGCATCCATAAACTGGAAGGAATAGCCTACGTAGCTGTCGAAAACGGAACAACCAACCCGGCAGGAGATACCCTAACTGTCAGCGGGGCTGACCGGGTTCTGGTATTTGTTGATCTGGATGTGCTTTACGACCCCGGTCATACGAAGATGAAAGACATGAAAGATTTCCTGGCCAATTTGCCGGCCGACTATGAGACTCTGCTGAACCGGCACGCTAAGATTCACGGAGAGCTTTTCAACCGGATGCGTCTGGACCTCGGCGGCGGCCAGGATCACAACCTGCCCACCGAGGAGCTTCTGGCCAGAACCACATTCGATAATCCCAACAGAGCTTTGATCGAAAAAGAATTCGACGCCGGCCGGTACAATATCATTTCCAGCATCGGAGAATTGCCCCCGACCCTGCAGGGAATCTGGGCTGGAATATACAATCCCCCCTGGGCCAGCGATTTCACCCATAATGGAAATGTGCCCTCGGCCATTGCCAGTCTTCTAATGGGCAACACCCCCGAGCTGATGTTAGCTTACACCTCTTACATGGAATACATTGTCCCCTATCTGGAAATAAACGCTAAACACATGTTTGGAGCCAGAGGAATAGTGCTTCCCTCCCGTTCTACCACCCATGGATTCAACAATGCCCTGAATCCTAATTTTGCCGGCGGTTTCTGGGTAGCCGGAGCTGCCTGGGCGGCTCATTTCTTTTACGATTATTACCTTCATACCGGCGACCGGGAATTCTTAGCCAGACACGCTCTTCCCTTCATGGAAAAGGCAGCCCTGTTCTTCGAAGACTACCTGTATGAAGGGCCCGACGGAAAATACATATTCTCCCCGACCCAATCACCCGAAAATTTCCCCGCCAATACAAAGGTCCAGGCATCTTACAACGCCACGATGGATGTGGCCGCGGCCAAAGAATTATTAAACAATCTTATCGCTGCCTCCCGCGAACTCAGAGTAAATAAGGAAAAGATTCCTTTGTGGAAGAGAATGCTGGAAAAAATGCCGGACTATATGATCGACGAGAAATTGGGCGTGGTTAAAGAATGGTTAACACCTCGACTGGAGGAGGAACTCAATCACAGGCATTCCTCCCAGCTCTATGCCCTTTACGATGGCCTGCCTGAGGAGATTGCCAACAATCCGGAATTGCGCGCAGCCTTCAAACGCATCATCGAAATAAAACTTAATAAACACTGGAAAGAAGGCACCGGTTTTATGTCTTTTGGAGTTGTTCAGCTCGGACAGGCCGCGGCTTCCCTTGAGGAAGGCGAACTGGCATACGAGTGCTTGAAACATCTTGTAAATCGCTACTGGCTTAACAACCTGGCTTCCATGCACAACCACAAATCGCTTTTCAACATGGACATCAGCGGAGGCATGCCGGCGGTGATCATAAAAATGCTGGTGGCTTCAGATCCCGGAAGAATCAAACTTCTGCCTGCCCTTCCATCCGCCTGGCCGTCCGGAGCGATCGAAGGAGTATTATGCCGGGGCCAGATTGAAATCAAGCGTCTTGACTGGAACGACGATCGCATTCTGATCAACCTTGTCTCAGCCAAGAAACAGTCAATAACCGTAGAAACGCCCCGGGAAATCTCAGACATTGCCGCTAAGAAAGGCAAAGTTTCAATCAAAAAAACCCGGCAGAAAAACAGCCGTCTGGTCTCGCTCCCGGCCGGTAAGGAAGTTACCTTAGAAATTAAATTAAGATGAGCTTACCAGCGGCGGCGGATACTTTTTGTTTCGTAAGCTAATTACAGAAATTAAGCCGGTTTAATTTATTAACTTTTTAATCAGTTAAATCAGCGTGCAATCCGTTGCGCGACTTTACTCAGCTGACTTCGGCTTCCTGAACTGATATTACCGGGGTCCCGGGGGCAGATTTGTTATCAGATAGCGGGCAATCAGCATGTAAACGTGCGTCACAGTGCCCACCCCCTCACGCAGACCGTGGTCGCGATTGGGATAGGTCATGTAATCAAACTGTTTTCCCAGCTCGATCAGCCGGTCCACTAAGCCCTCAACGATCTGCAGGTGGGTATTGGTCTCACCGGTGCCGTGGATTATGAGCAGTTTTCCTTTTAGCCCTTCTGCAAAGTTTATCGGGGCCGATTGCTTGTATCCATCCGGATTTACCTCCGGCGTGCGCATGTAGATTTCCTGGAACCAGGCATTGTACAGGTGAGGTTGCGGCTTCGGGACAACTGCAATTCCAACCTGATAGACATCGGGTTCCCGGAACAGGGCATTCAGGGTGTTGGAGCCGCCTCCGCTCCATCCCCAGATGCCGACGCGTGACAGGTCAACGTACGACCGCTTTCTTCCGAGTTCACGCACTGCGGCAGCATGCTCCCTTGTGGATAGAGGTCCGAGACTCCCGAAAATAGCTCGTCTCCAGGCGGCGCCTTTCGGTGCGGGCGTGCCGCGGTTGTCGATTGAGATGACCAGATAACCAGTCTCAGCTATAACTCGATGAAACAACCCGCGGGCTCCCTGCCACTCATCAAGGACAGTCTGAAGGTGCGGCTCGCCGTACACCCAGATAAACACCGGATATTTTTTTGCCGGGTTGAAATCGGAAGGCTTGACCATCCAGGCATCCAGAATCAGGCCGTCTCCAATATCAATCTGCAAAAACTCAACCGGCTGCTTGATAACGGCTGTGAGCTTGCTCCTGAGCTCGCCGTTGTCCTCAAGCGTTCGGACTTCCCGGTGATCCGGCAATCTGACCAGACTGGTTACCGGCGGAGTATCGAAGGTCGAGTAAACATGAAAGGCGTAACGCCTGTCAGGCGAGAGCTCATAACCATGGACACCGGGTTTATCCACCGGGGACAATCGCTCGGGTTTTCCCTTACCGTCAAGACGAACCCGGTAAAGGTAGCGTCGGGTGGCGTCGCCGGGTGAGGCGAGATAGTAGAACCAGCCCAGTTTTTCATCCACTCCCACCCGTGAAATGATATCAATCCCGCCTGGAGTTAAGGCTCTATCTTTAAGGTCCTTTCGGGAGATGATATAAGCGCGCCGCCAGCCGTCCTTTTCACTCACCAGAACAAACGACCGGTCATTGTCTATCCAATCCAGCCCGGCATTCGTTCCGTAGCTGGCGTCAACCCAGGCCTGGTCGGTTTCCTGATAGAGGCGACTTACCGCACCTGTTTGTATATTGGCGATGATGAATTCCCTGTGGTCTCTGAATCTGCTGAGTTTTTCTACCCAGACCTCTCTGGAGTTTTTCAACCAGCTCAACTCCCTGAGATAAAAACCGGCGGGCTCATCGCCGATCGGAAGCCATAAGATTTTGCCTTCATCCGCATTTGCCACCCCGAGGCGCAGGCGGGGAATGGGAGTTCCCACCCGGGCGTAGCGAACATATCTTACCTTCGGGTAAGTGGGGTCCACCGGCTCAAGAATCGGGCGAAGCATTACATTTGAATAGTCAGACTGAATGAAGGCCACATGCTTCCCGTCCGGACTCCAGACAGCATTGCCATTAGAAATCGTGTCCGCCACCCCGTCGCTGGTAAGAGGCTGAGCTTGCGAGGTATCAAGGTTGAAAACATAAATGTTCTCTTTAAAATAGTAGAGGACTTTTCGATTATCCGGCGAGAAACTTCTGGCAATCGGTCCGGGATCGACACCGGAAACAATCTTCCGGAGGGCGCTGTTTTTTATATCAAAGAGCCAGTAATCTACAACGGTCGAGGCTCTCTCTGGATCCTGCCTTCCGCCGGTCTGTATCAGAACGAACGATCCATCCGGAGACAGGGCGTAATTTTCAACCTGCAAAGGTCCGGTGCCGCCTGCCGGTATCAGTTTTGATAGAGGTGTCAGGACAGTTCGTTTGCCGCTGGCAGTCTCGTACCTCACAACTTCAAGGCCGCCTTCTTCCGTATTTCTTTCTAAGACTGTATAACCCGAACCATCAGCCAGCCATACCCCGCGAAATAACCGGGCGTTAAACTCTCCCCGGTCAAATATCTGCCGCAGCTTTGATTCAATGTCACCAGACACCTGAGCCCAGGACTTGATTAATCGGGTTTCATTATCAATCGCAAAACCAATCTTGCTCGATCCCCAAAAAAGCAAAACCATGACAGATAATGTTAGTACAACTGATGAAAACGTTGATTGTCGCCTCATAATGCCTCCTTTAATTCCGGTTTATTAATGTCGTTTCTAAAAAACAAGCCTGCCATATTTGTGATATGAGATATCTAATATATCAATTATTTTAAAAATATTAAAAAGTTTTTTTATCAGGACCTATCTTTCCAGGCCAGGAAAGCCCTGTTTCCTATTTTCTATTGAAAACTCTAAAAATCAGGGAATGAGCATTGTGTCACCACTTATATGGGGTGGCGCTTACACACGGCTCAATTAAAGATGGAGTCGACCGTATAAAAAAAAGGGGACACCTTAAGGTGTCCCCGATTTTTGGCCTTGGCTATATGGGGAAAGAAAAGCAGGAAATCGAGGAAAAAGAGGACATCGTAGAGTGTCCCCTCTTTTGTTTCCCCTCTTTTGTTCCGCCAAAAATTGGGGAATGAGTACTGTGTCCCCCGTTTTACTTCTTGGAGGGGGAGGCTTCTTCTTTGCCCTCGATCAGCTTGAAGGCGCCGTAGAGTACCAGTGTCGTGGCCACCATCAGCACGGCTATGCCTATCGGAGTGCGGAAAAACGAAGGCTTCTCTTTGGTGCCCTCATAATATTCCTGGCCGGCCACAGGTGTTTCATCTTTTTTCAGAGCGAGGTTGAGCTTTCCTACCTCTCCCGCCTTCACGCGGACCACATAGGAAAAATTGTAATCGCCGTCAGGAGC
>Ga0172366_10002173_pt1 | contig 15346 bp, 6 predicted proteins | sample LakKivSesite69cm_FD_114533 | JGI IMG/M metagenome (GOLD analysis project Ga0172366, IMG submission 114533) | Sediment microbial communities from Lake Kivu, Rwanda - Sediment site 69cm | ecosystem: Environmental > Aquatic > Freshwater > Lake > Sediment | place: Rwanda: Western Province, Lake Kivu... | reverse complement strand
TGATGACCATAAGGTGACTGCCCATGCAGTCGGCTTTAGCCGACTTCGCTCCTTCCGTAGCCCGCCACTTTAGTGGCAGGCGACTCTAGAACATGGATGTCAACAAAGCCGGGAAACGTCTTGCGAACTTTGTGACTTCGATGCAAACTCTGTGGGAACGTAAGGGCGCATGGCCATGCGCCCCTACAAGATATTGTTTCGACACGCTTTGTAGGGGCGACTCGCGAGTCGCCCTTGTAGTCCGTGATGAAGTGTGATCATCTGGAATCCATCGAAGACGGCATAGGCAGTTCACGGAAAACGCGGAAGGAAGGGTCGCAGATGAGACTGGAAAACAAGGACGTGCGCGTGGAGCTGGACCCCGCCACCGGCGGGTTTGTCTCGCTCTTCGATAAGCGGGTAAACCATGAATACGTCGGCGCACCGGACCGGGCGCTGCTCTTCCGGCTCATCGTGCCGGAGGGCGACCGCGAGTGCAACCGTCTCGACGCCGCCGCCCCCAAAGCGCGGGCTGACGGCTCGACCGCGACGCTCCGGTATCGCCTCGACGGGGTTGAAGCGGTGGCGACGCTCAGGCTGGAGGGCGATTCCCTCCTGGCGCACTTGCGCGTCACGAACACCGGCTCGCTCCCCGTCGAAGAGGTCATGTTCCCCTGGGTGCGCGGCATTGCGGCCATGCCGGGAGCAAGCCTTGTCTGGCCGCACTTCCATTTCCGCAGGATCGGCGAACTCTTCGAGCGGGGCCTCGGCGGGGACCACCACTCCTGGAACGAAGGGGCGCAGAAATTCACCGGGCGCTACCCGCAGTACCTCACGAGCGCGTGGTGCGACATCGGGGACGACGCGCACGGCATCGCGCTTGAAGGACGGCATACCGACTTCTCGATCATGGATTTCTTCCTCCACAAGGTCGTGGAGAAGACGTTCGATCCCGTGCGCCGCACGCTCGACATGGCGACGGTGCATCCGCGCCGCGTCGAGCCGGGCAAGAGGTACGAGACGCCGCCGGTGCGCGTCATCATCCACCGGGGCGACTGGCACGTCGTGGCCGAGGCGCACCGGGAATGGCTGGAGACGTGGATCAAAAAGCCTGACCGCCCGGCGAAATTCGCCGAAGCCATCGGTTGGCACTTCTACTTCATGAAGCATCAGGATGGCCACATCGTGCACACGTACGCCGACCTGCCCGCGATGGCGAAGGCGGCGCTTGAGGCCGGTTGCCCGTATCTGCTCCTCTTCGGCTGGCAGACGGGCGGGCACGACAATAACTACATGTACCGCTACGTCCCCAACGAGGAGTGGGGCGGCAAAGATACGTTGCGGAAAGCCGTGCAGGCCTGCCGCGAGATGGGCGTCGAGATCATGCCCTTCTACAACGGCACGCTCGCCAACGTCGAGATGCCGGAGCATCGCGAGTTCGGCTACCGATGGGAAGCGAAGAGCCGCGCCGGATATCCCTACTACGCGGGCGACTGGGCGCGGAACAACTTCGACGCGCCCTCGCGCAATCGCTCAATGCTCCACCACGAAATCTGCCTCTGCGACGACTATCGGCCTTACTTCCTGGAGACGATGAAGCGCATCGTCCAGGAATACGGCTTCGGCAACACGCAGCTTGACCAGATCGCCGAGAAGATGTTCCTCTGCTACCAGGAAGACCACAACCATCCCCACCCCGACCGGGCCTTCGTTGACGGGCTGGCGGCGCTCCTGCCGGGGGTGCGCAGGCTCATCCGCGAGGTCAACCCCGACGGCGTGATGATCAGCGAGTGCCTCAACGACTTCACCGGGCAGTGGTGCGATAGTTCGTGGGATTGGCGGGCGATCTTCGACTTCCCCGAACCGATCCTGCTCACGATCCCCTGGGTATTCGGCAGTTGCGAGGTGGACGCGCTCGAATACGGCGACGTGAACCGGGCGTTCGCCTACAAGCTCCACCTCGACATGAAGATAGACGGCGGCGATTCGCCCATCACGAAGTATCCGAAGTTCGCGGCGTTCGTGAAGCGCCGCGCCGAGCTTCGCCGCCGGGTCGCCGAGCACTACGTCTACGCCGATTTCCGCGATCAGGAGGGCGTTGATTCTCTCGCGGGCGAAGGTGTCCTGGCGAAGGTCTTTCACAATCGGGAAGCGAGGAAGGTCGGCATCGTCGTCGCCGAGACGACGGGGAAGCACGCGGAGGTATCCCTCAGGACCCGGTGGAAGCCCGCCGACGGGACCATACTCGCGGACTCCACGACCGGCGAGAGAGAGGAGCTTCCGGCGAGGGGCGAACTGAGGATGCGCCTTGCGCCGTACGAAGTCCGCGTCCTCTGCATCAACCTCTGATCCGGGTTCCATGTAGGCGCGGAATCCGGGTCATCGAACTTGCAGAGTTCGCAGGGAGCGGGTCACTCCGGCTGATAGCGGCGGGCGACCTGCTCCACCGCGCGCAAGGACTGCTCGTCCGTCTGCGCGGAAGGTTCGTGTTCCGCAGCCGCGTCAACCAGTTCGCGCAGGTGCGCCGTCGCCGGGGCGATTATTGCGGCGTCGCCTTCCCAGAATAGCCCCAGAAGCCCCACGTAGGCCGCGCTCAGCCGTTCTTGATATTCGCCCGGCGCGCCTGACAACCGGCCCAACGTGCGCTTGGCGTGCTCCAGGTCCTGCTTTGCCGCCCAGAGTGTGCCCTCCTGCCGCATCGCCTTCTCCACGGCGCGGGCGCACCGACGAATGCGCGTGAGCGCGTCCGCATACTCGCCGGTTTCCATCCGCTCTCGATACTGCGCTTGAAGAGGGGCCGCATCCCCCAGGTTCACGCGCGATTTCTCCGCCAACTCGTAGTCCATCTCCGCGATGGCGGCTTCGTTCCGGCAGCGACCCGCAAGGATGGTGCGGGCGTCGGATTCGTAGTCCTCTTCGGACGCGACTGCGAAGATACGCCCATCGCCTGGCTTGAGCGCGAGGTGAGCCGCAAGCGCGCCGGGCAATTCTTCGGTCGGCATGCGCTCAAGGCTGCGGAGGTCATACAGAGCGCGACCGTGCAGGAACGCCCTGCTGAGGTTGATCTGCGCCGACGAGGAGACCTGCACGTCGTCGTTGAAGGCGACGAGGTAATCCACGTCGCGGCTCTTCGAGCGCAGGCGTCGCACTTCCACGCGCTCGCCGGGGTCAGGGGTCGGGCGCAGGCTTGCGACGAGCGTGAGCGGCTCCGCGACCTCCGACTCGACGAAGAGCGGGCCGAGGGGCGTCAGTTCTGCGCCCAGCCGCGCGATCTCTTCCAGGAGCGGTGTCTCCTCGCCGTGAAGGGCGGGGCGAGGGTTGCCGTATGCGTCGGTGCTGTGCATGTAGTGGAAGTAGTTGATGCCCTTCGCGCCGCCCGCCACCGCCAGATACGTCTGAAGCCGCATCTCAGGGGCGGTCGGTTCGCGCCAGCGCACCTGACGACCGTCACCGGACTCGAACGTCTGGAGGGTGATCCAGTGCGGCAGGTCGCCGCAAAGCGTACGGCAGAGGTCCATCCACTCAAGGACGCCCCGCCGACCCCACGGGTTGAACCGCCCCATGCCGCGAGCAAGCGTGTGCGGGCCGTCTTTGATGGCGAAGTGCGGGCCGAGCGACACCCCGTCGTGCATGTACCCGAAGGGATAGCAGTCGGTGAGCATCACCGGCTGGTGCGGCGCGAACTCCAGCACCGAGTCTGGACGATAGAAGAGACAGACTGCCGGTTGGCGCGGAGCGATCTCGTCGAGCAGCTTCTTGCACTCCAGGAACTCCGGCAGAAATTCCGGCGGCGGCTCGTCGCGGATGTACCATCCGAGGACGGACGGTTCATCTCCGAACGTCCGTGCCAATTCTCCCAGCCGGGAGAGGTCTCCGCCGCCGTGCGGGACCGCATAGACCCCGTAGCGACGGCAGAGCGCGACATGGTGCTTCAGGCGAGCGGTGCCCTCCGGCCCTTCGCCGACCTCTGGCGCGTAGAGCAGGCAGTTCATCGAGCACCGGCGCATCTCTCTCAGAAACCCCTCGAAGCCCAGGGTGTACGGCTTGGGACCGGACCCGCCCCAGAGGCCGAAGGTGAATATCTCTTCGATGGGAGAGCGACCTTCGCCCCGCAATCCCGATGTGGTCGGCATCCTCGTCCCTCCTCTCTCACCTCGTACGATGGCTGGTCCACTGACGTGTGCGGTCCACGAAGATATACGCGATTGGCCGCGCTCGGAACAGCCCTGGTCGCTCCCCTCTGTCTCTGAGAGTCTGTCCGAAAAGTACCAGATTCTTCGCTATGCGAACTCTTCGAGTTCGTTGCTCAGAATGATGCCGCGAAAAAACGTCATGCTGAGCGCAAGCGAAGCATCTGGTGAAAAGCAAACAACCCTTTCCGGGTAGGCTCTGAGAGGGTGTGGCTCCGTTGATAACCCGCATTCGGGCAGGCAGGAATGCCCGCCCCACCGATGCTTTGCAGTTTTGACGTGGGTGCAGGCAGACATTCCTGTCTGCCCAAGACATTCTTGTCTGCCCAAGAAATAGCGCGATAGAACTGAAGAGGCCCGTCATAGAGGTTTTTAACGAGGCCAAAGCACGTCTACCCCCTACCGGTTCCGCAGAGCGCGAAACGGCAGTACTGTACCACCGTCCCCGTCCGATCCCGTGCGCTCAACCGACCATCGTGGACGGACAGGGAAAACCCGTGTTTCTCGACCCTTCAGCGAGGAGGCATAGTATGCCCGATGCTCTTGCGACGGAACTTGCGGCCCTGTCACGCCAGGTGAACACCGCTTCGGCGGACGTGAAGGACCTCCTGACGCGCATCGTCTCCGAGATAGACTTCGCCGCCCAGCTCGAAGATCGTCACCCCGAAGTAAGCGGGGCGTGGGGCGCGCTCATCGAAGACGCGCTCGCGGTGATGAAGAAAGCCGTCGGGAGCGGCAAGCTCGACGCGCTTAGCGCGGCGGTGGGTGAGGCCGAGAAAATCCTTGCGCCCCTCGGCGAAACCGCGAAGAGCTACACGATCTGGTGCGTCGGGCATGGCCACATTGACATGAACTGGATGTGGCCCTGGCCGGAGACGGTGAGCGTGACGAACGACACGTTCAGCACCGTCGAAAGGCTCATGCAAGCATACCCTACCTTCTGCTATTCGCAGAGCCAGGTGAGTGTGTACGAACTCACCCGCGTGCATAACCCGGCGCTCTTCGAGAAAATCCGCAGGCGCGTCGCGGAGGGCCGGTGGGAAGTGACGGCGAGCATGTGGGTTGAGAGCGATAAGAACCTTCCGGGCGGCGAAAGCCTCTGCCGCCACCTGCTCTACACGCGCCGGTTCATGGAGGAGCACCTCGGCCTTAGGCCCGCCGACGTGCTCATTGACTGGGAGCCGGATACCTTCGGCCACGCGCACACGATCCCCAGCTTCCTCGCCCGCGCCGGGGTGCGGCGGTACTACCTCTGTCGCGGCGGAGCCGACCCGAAGCCTGCGGTGTTCTGGTGGCAGGCTCCCGATGGCTCGCGGGTGCTCTGCTACCGCGAGATCACGTGGTACAACTGGACGATCACGCCGGAGCTTATCCGCCACCTCATGGCATTCAGCAAGGAGACGGGGCTTCGCGCCTGGATGAACGTCTACGGCGTCGGCGACCATGGCGGCGGCCCGACGAAAGAGAACATTGACTACGCGCTGAAGATGGATTCGTGGCCGATCTTCCCAAACGTCACGCTCTCGACGACCAAGCCGTTCTACGAACTTCTGGAAACCAACGCCGAGAAGTGGCCGGTGCTCAACCGGGAACTCAACTTCGAATTCACCGGCTGCTACACGACGCAGACGCGCATCAAGGCCGCCAATCGCCTGAGCGAGCAGTTGCTCTATCAGGCCGAAGCCGCCTCGTCGCTTGCCTGGGCGCAGAACGGCGCGCCCTACCCCGGCGAGAGGATGCGCGAGGGGTGGGTCAACACGATTTTCTCGCAGTTTCACGACATCCTCCCCGGCTCCGGCGTGCGCGAGACGCGGGAGTACAACCGGGGGCAGTTCCAGGAGACGGCAGCACGCGCCGGGATGGCGACCACCCTCAGCCTGCGCGGGCTCGCGGAGAAGATCAACACAAACGCGGTGGCGAAGGGCGGCGCGTCCGACAAGCCGGGGGATGGCGTCGGCGCGGGCGCGGGGTACAATAGCAGCCTCGGAGCGATTTCCGCGTATGACGGCGCGGCGCACGAGAAGTGTCCGTTCGTCGTCTTCAACCTGAGCGGGTGGGAGCGGAGCGAAGTGGTGACGGCGATGCTCTGGAACGTGGGCTGGAGCGAGATCGTCGCCGACGACGACCGGGGCAAGAGCGTCGCCGTGCAGGTGCTTGAAAAGGGCAACTACTGGGCGTACAACTACGTCAAGGTGGCGTTCCCGGCGACGAAGGTCCCGGCGATGGGCTACCGCACCTACGTCCTGCGCGAAGGCCAGGCGCAACCGGCTGCCAGGAAGCTCGCTAACCCGGCGCACGGCGTCGTGGAGAACGAATTCATCCGCGTCGAGATGGACTGGGAGACCGGAGGGGTCAAACGGCTCGTGGACAGGCGGACGCACCTCGACCTCGCCGTTCCCGGCAACCCGATGGGCCTGCTCGAATACGCCGTCGAGCGCCATCACGGCATGACCGCGTGGGTGATCGGCGACCTCCAGAAGCGCATGATGCTCTCGGAATTTCTCTCGCTCGACCAGAGGGTCGGCCCCTACCAGGCCACGTTCACCGGCAGGCTCAAGCTGAACGACTCGACGATCACCGTGCAGACCATCGTCCGTGCGGGCGATCCGTGCGTCGAACTCGTCATCCACGCGAACTGGCTTGAGCGCGGCTACCCGGAGGTGGGCGTGCCCGTGCTGAGGCTCCATGTGCCCGTCGCCGTCAAAGGCGATTCCGCGCTCTACGAAATCCCCTACGGGACCATCCGCCGCACCCTGATGAACGGCGAGGAAGTCCCCTCGCAGCGCTGGATGGACCTGAGCGGTGCGCTCGGCGACGGCGAGGCGGGGCTTACCATGCTCAACGACTGCAAGTACGGCCATTCCGTTGACGGGTCCACGATGCGCCTGACGCTCATCCGCAGCAGCTACGACCCCGATCCTCTGCCGGAGATCGGCGAGCACACCATCCGCGTCGGCCTGCTGCCGCACGGCAAGGCGTGGGCGGAAAGCGACGCCATCCGCGCCGGGGTGAACTTCAATCAGCCGTTGCAGGCGGTCGGCACCGACGTGCACGACGGCGCGCTGCCGCCGAGCGCGTCGTACCTCTCCGTGGATACGCAGAACGTCGTGCTCTGCGCGCTCAAGAAGGCCGAGGATAGCGACGCGCTCATTATCCGCCTCTACGAGACCGCCGGAAAGGAGACGACCGCGACGCTCGCGCTCAGCCCGGTGCTCGCCGGTTCCTCCGTCGTGGAGGTTGACCTGCTTGAGCGGCCACTTGAGGGCAGGGGCGTCTCGCTCAAGGACGGGAAGCTCACCGTGAAGGTCCCGGCGCACGGGATCGCGTCGCTCATGGTGAGGAAGTAGCGAGGGAACTCCTACAGAGCAGGGCGTCGGGAGGGACTTCCTGATGCCCTGCTGCATTTTCTCCCGTGGGGAATCCTGCGCTCGTGGGGACGAAAGCATTCCGGTCGTCGAGTGATTTTCGTATCGTTGTAACATTTGCAGGTTACGCGGATTCCGGCAGAATCCGGGATTCGCCCTTCCACAGCCGCGTGTGAAACCGGTCGGGCGGCAGTTGGTCCGGCGGCGCGGCGGCATGATTTTGGCACAACGGGGTGTTGGCAAGATCGGTTGCGAGAGGAAGCCCCCATCTATCGGTCTCAACGTCTTGCGGAGCGGCGGTGAATACCTATGGGGAGGACTCATTGCCGCGCGGAGGAGTTGCATCCACAATGAGCGTTCCATTGACGGACTTGGTGAGTTATCTGGACGAATATCTGCGCATCAAGGAGATTCCCGACGCCCCCGACGCCCTGAACGGGTTGCAGGTGGAAGGCGCGGCAGACGTTCGTCGCGTGGCGGTTGCGGTGGATGCGTGTCTGGCAACCATCGCAGGAGCCGCCCTGTGGGGCGCCGATCTCCTGCTCGTGCATCACGGTCTCTTCTGGGGTCCGAAAACGCCCATGACGGGAACCCAGTATCGTCGCTTCTCGGCCCTTGTGCGGCATCGCATCGGCATCTACAGCGCACACGTGCCCCTCGACGTGCATCCCGAAGTCGGCAACAACCCGGTGCTCGCTCGCGAGATCGGGCTTGAAGTGGAAGGGATGTTCGGCAAGGCGTACGGGATTGACGTGGGCGTGTACGGTACGCTGGTCATGGAGCGGGACGATCTGGTGGAACGGCTGAGGACGTTGCTTGGGGGGGAACCGAAGCTGCTGCAACACGGCCTCTGGCAGACATCCCGCGTCGGGATCATCTCTGGCGGCGGCGGCACGCTGGTGAAGGAAGCCGCACAGGCGGGCATTGACACCTTTATCACCGGAGAAGGGCCGCACTACACCGCGCTGGATGCCGAAGAGTACGGCATGAACGTGATCCACGCCGGGCACTACGCCACTGAGGCAGTCGGCGTCAAGGCGCTCGCCGCCCATCTTCAGGAAAAATTCGGCCTACAGACGCAATTCATTGACCATCCGACTGGGCTTTGAACGCCTCGAACCGCCGGACCGGCCTCCGGGATTTCTCTTAAGAACCGCTCCTCATACAGGTTCCAGATAATAACGCTCTCTCATGGACTACGAGGGCGACTCATGAGTCGCCCCTACAAAGCGTGTCGAAACAATACCTTGTAGGGGCGCATGGCCATGCGCCTCTACGTCCTCGCAAAGTTCGCAGCGCCTTCTTCTTGCCCGCGCACGAAACACCCAGTCAGCACACCTTTTGTCGTTCGGAAAGTAGGAAGGGAGGGCGTTCCTGCTCAGCCGCGAGGCGGCACGCTCACTCGGATTCGCCCGCGTGCAGCGTCTCATACACCCGGATGGCGATGTTCATGACGTGCTGCTGGAGATGGGGCTGAGGTTCCCACGTCATATTGTGGAAGACGCGGAACGCCGTATCAACGAACAGCTCTCCTTCGCCGCTCGTGCGGTATTCTTCCAGAGCCGTGAAGACCAGATAGAGGATATGGTCGCCGAGAGAGCCTGCCCACCACGAAGCGGGCAGATAGGAGCCTTGTGTCTTCAGGTTGTACTCTGCCGACTGCGCGGCTTCGGTGATGAAATCAAAACGCTCCTCCTCCACGAACCCACAGCACGGACACGGCACGTCCTGGTCATAGGGGATGTAGGACACCTCGCATCGGGGGCACTGATGGTTGTACACCACATGGATGGTCATGACACGTTCCGATCACCTGACGCGCTCTCGCGCCTGGTACGCACTTCGTCCGAAAGGAGAGGAGATGGGCCCTGATCTCAATACACCGCCACACCCGCACACGTGCGAACGCGGCATGACGGAGCACTCCGCCGCAGTGGTGGAGAAGATAGTCGCATCGTCAAGCCCGCGCAAAGCGTGAAGGGCGCGTGATCAGTCCGCCGGGGGGCATGTGTGGGCAGGCCGGTCCGAAGAATGTGCAATCGGAATGCGCCTCTGGAGAGAGGGCCACATTGTGATAACCGGCCCGCGTGCCTACCTTACCGATTGACGGCGAGATTGTTTCACCCTCTGAGCAAGAGGACCGCCATGTTCGAAACAACAGCTTGCCCGTGCCGCCTTTACGACCCGCAGCATCCCCAGACACCGGCGCACACCGTCCTCAATTGGAATGGGTTGCCGAATGTGGTCCAGTCCGTCGGCATCCCGACGCGATTGCGCCCCGGCGAGTCCGTCACGCTTCACGGTCTCACCCTTGCGCCCATGGATGATCCGGTCCGGCTGACGTTCGAGGCGAGCGATGATCTTCGGATCACCTGGCGCGGCGCACAGGCCGAGCCGACGGGCGCTGTCCTCTTGCCGGACGCCCGGCGAGCGACCGCGTGGGAAGCGACGTATTCCCTCGGCAGTATCTCCGTGAGCCGTCCGCGCCAGATGCACCTCCGCCTCAGCTTCGAACGCCTCATGCTCAGGCAGTGGTGCGTCTCCGGGATGATGGCTCTTGCCGGAGTTGCGGGGATCGTCTTCCTGGCCTCGCTTGTAATGCTCCTCGCCGTAGGCGGTGGGTGGGCCATGTGTGGCGCTCTTGTCGGGGCGCTGGGCGCGGCTCTTTTCAACCCGCCCGTCGTGCGCCTGCTCTGCCGTCGCCTCGGATTCGCGCTCCCGACGAATCGTGAGCCGCTCGGCAGCATGGCGCTCCCTCCCATTCAGATCGAACCAGTGGTTCGCTGCTCGGAGTCGGCGGCGCATCCCCTCATCACGGAGTACTGTGCCCGACTGGCGCACGAAGCCTCGCGGCTGCACATTCTCGGCCTTGCCGCGCCGATCAACCTGGACGAGGGCTATGTCCCCATCATGCTCCAGCTGCGTCGCGGCGCAGGCGCGGACTTGGCCCTCCTCCAGCAAAGCTACAGCCAGGTGGATGAACTGATCCGCACCGACCTTTCGCTCAAGTGGGTGCTTGGCGAGGAATTGCTCGACCCGGAAGAAGCCTGGCAGCGACATACGCGCCTGACCATCATCGGCGAGGTCGGCAGCGGCAAGACGACGATTCTGCAACGCCTCTCCATCAAGCTTGGGCGCGGGCCGGTGCTCTGGACGGTCGCCGTGCCCGTCTTCATCGAGCTTCATCGCCTGGCCCGGCGAACCGGCTTGGAGGAGCGCCCGCTCGATGTCCTGAAGGACGCGGTGGTAGAGACCATCGCCGGAGCAGGCGCGGATGAGGCGCGGACAGACGACCTCAGGCGGCTCGTCGAACGCCTCATCGAGACCGGCGAATTGACGCTGCTGCTCGATGGCCTTGACGAAGTGAGCGGCCCCGGAGAGGAAGGCGAACGCCTCCTGAACGGGGTCCTTTCGGCGATCGGGGAGGCGGCGGAGAAATGGCCTCAGGTGCGGATCGTCGTCACGTGCCGCCGAGCGAGCATGGACCGCTACCGTCGGCTGCCCGATGCGTTTGTCGTCGCCGAGACGATGCCGTTCGACGCCGAGGGGATTGCCCATTTCGCCCGCCATTACTTCGCTGCCGCCCCGGAACGAGCCGCGCGCCTGCTCGACGAGGTAGAACGGAACCCGCGCATTCGCGGCATGGCCACCACCCCGCTCTTGCTTGCGCTCCTCACCCTCATCTTCGAGCAGCGCGGCAGCCTCCCCCAGCGCAGGACGGAGGTGTATCGTCGCTGCGCCGGTCTGCTTCTGCACGAGTGGGATACCAGCCGCGAGCGAAAACGCTTCCCCCGGTTCCTCCTTGAGCACAAAGAGGAACTCCTCCGGCGCGTCGCCTGGGAATTGCATACGGAAGGCATACGCTACGTGCCGTACGATCGCCTCATCGCGCAGCTTGAATCGTTCCTGCCGAACGTGGGGCTGCAACCTGAGGCGGCGGCTGACGTACTCCGGGAGATCACCGCGCATCACGGGCTTATCCGCGCATACGACACCGACTGGTACGGATTCGTCCACTTCGCCCTCCAGGAGTACTTCGCGGCGGAATGCGTCGAACAACGCACGCCCCTTGCGACCGCCATCTCTCAACGACACAGGGCCTGGTGGCAGGAGATCATCAGGCTTTACGCCGGGCGCGGCGATTGCACCAACCTCATCATCGCGCTCATGCGGGAGCCGGAGGACCTCTTCCGCACGAACCTCCGGCTGGCCGGGGAGTGCCTCGCACAGGGCACGGCTGCGGAACCGGGGCTGCGGAGCGACGTGCTCTCAGAGCTTTACCGCACCGCGAGGACAATGAGGATCCCTGAGCTTGATGCCGAGGTTTGGCAGGTACTCGCGCAAGCGGGCGGCGAGGAGTTCGCCCCGCGCCTCTGGGAAGCGATTGCGGACGAGACGCTTTCCGTCAAGGTGCGCACGGCGATTGTGCGCCACATGCCGGGAGCCGCGACCGAATCGTCCCGTGCTGCCGCGCTGGCCCTCCTCTCCGACGAAGCGGTGTCCCCTACGGTGAGGTCCGCCCTCGCAGAAGTCCTCTGCTCCGGCGAGTCGTACGAGGAACTGGTGCGCATCGTCGCCGACCCCGGTGTGGCCAAAGAAGTCCGAGCCGCGCTCGCCGGGGCGCTGGGCAAGGTGGGAAACGAGAAACTGATCCCGCAGCTTCAGGAGTTGGCACTCCATCCGGCGACGCCGACCGAGGTCCGTCGGCAGGTCGCGGTTTCGCTCCGCCAGTTGGGCACAACGGGCACGACGAGACGCATCCTCGCCATGCTCGGGGACTGGCACACGGAACCGCCGACGCGAAGCAGCCTCGCAGCCGTCGTCGGAGAGTTGGGCGAAGAGGCCGCTTCGCCGGAGATCATCCGCGCCCTTTCCGACCCGCACCTGCCCTCGGCCGTACGGACCGCGCTCGCCGTTTCCCTGAAAAGCCTGAAATCCCCGGCTGTCGCCGACGCGCTGCTATTCCTCCTGAAAGATCAGACGACCGACTACGGCGTCCGGTTGGCAATCGCCGATACCCTCTGCTCGGTTGCTTCCGACGCGCACCGCTCCGCGCTGCGAACGCTCTACGGCGACCGGCGGGTAGAGGAACCGATCCGGGTTCGTCTTGCGGTGGCTCTCGGTGCGCTTGGCGAGGTGGATGTCATGCCGCTTCTCGTGCGCATCCTCGGCGACCGCTCGGCGCGTCCCTATCTTCGGCTGGAAGCGGCCCGAACACTCGGTATGTCGGCGGACCGGGAAATCGGAAAAGAGATGATCGGCGTCCTCGACTCGCGCTCGATTGATCCCCTGGGGCAGGAGCTTGCGGTGCTCGTCCTTGGCATCCGAAACGAACCGGAAACCGCGCTGCCCCTGTTGGACCGGCTGAGCGACCGACGGCTGCCGCTCTCTGCGCGGCTGCGCATGGCCGATACGCTCGCAACGCTTGGCTGCGGCGATCAGGTGGATCGCCTCGTCTCGCTCTTGCCCGACCGGAGCCTCGCCGTTGAAATGCGCGGACGCCTCGCCCTGACGATCATGCGTCTCACCGACGCACGAGACACGCGCACCTTCGAGCGCATCCTCCAGCTTCTGCCAAGGACGGACGAGGTTCCCGAAATGATGACGCTAGCATGGCACTTAAGCGAACAGGTGGGGGTGGCGGTCTATCCTGCCGACGTGAGTGCCCCGGAGATCGTCTATCCCTGGGTTGAACGATGGACCCGTCGCCGGAAGGATGCTGACGGTGATGTGGAAACGATTGCTGAGTAGGTGGACACGACGCCGTGAGGCTGAGCTTCCGCCCAAAGCTGGTGCGATTCAACCGCCCGCGTCCGTCCCTGCGCCGAGTGCGCCTCCTCAGGTGCCTGCGGAGGAGCCGCTCGTCGAGGAGGCGATGGGCGGCGAACCGGCGTGGGTTGATGTGTACCGGCAATGGATCGTCGAATCATTCGCCACCGTGCGCATTCTCGACATGACGGAAGCGCTGCCCCTCGACGAGCTGTACATCCCCATCAGTCTCTCGACGCCGTCGGATCACGTTCCCCGCCCGGAAACCGTGGAACGCAGGTTCGTGGACATTGACGACCAGATGCGCCTTGACGCGGACTGGAGACGACCGGCGGGAGCCTTGTTCGCAGGCCCGCAGGAGGCGCTCGTCGAGTACGGCAGAGTGGCAATCGTCGGCGACCCCGGCGCGGGCAAGACCACCATGCTGCGGCATCTTGCCGTGCTTCTGGCGAAGCGACTCAGCAATTCCCTGCCCCACCTGCCCCTGGTGGTTGACCTCCACTCCCTCGGCCACAGCCCGCTCCTTGAGCGCGTGGAGCCGGAGCGGCTCGTGGTGGCATGGTTGGCCGAGCAGATAGAGCGCACGATCCCCTCCGCCCGTCCTGTGGAAGAATGGCTGAGGGGAAGGCTTGAGGCCGGGGAAGCGGTGCTCCTCCTGGATGGCCTCGATGAAGTGGCCGGGGCGACCATTGGCGAAGCCGGACCGTACCGCATCATTTCCAGGGCGCTTGCGAGCCTGACCGACTCTTACCCCGATGCTCCCGTGCTCATCACCTGCCGCCACGCGCACGTCGGACGGTTTGTGAGCATCCCGAAGAATTTCCAGGTCCTCGAAACGTGCGATTTCGAGTGGGAACACGTGAACTGGTTCCTCGACGTGTGGTTCCGAGGACACCCGGACACGGGCAAGGCGCTCAAGATAAACCTGAAGCGGAACATCAGGATACGCGGCCTGGCTGCCAACCCGCTCCTGCTCGCGCTCATCTGCATCGTCTTCCAGCGTCGCGGGTCTCTACCGCAGAGGCGTGCGGACATCTACCGGCGCTGCGTTGACGTTCTCCTGGCCGAATGGGACGCCTCACGCGGCAAAGACCGCTTCTTGCGCTTCACCCTGGAGCACAAAGAGGACCTCTTGCGCAGGGTGGCGTGGCGTTTTCACGAAAGTGGGCAACGGTATGTCCCGCGTGAGGAATTGATCCGGCTTATCGGTTCGTTTCTGCCCATGATCCGCCTCCGCGAAAGCGATGCGGAGGCCATCCTCGACGAGATCAGCGCCTTTCACGGCCTGCTCAAGGACTTCGGGCACGGGTGGTACGGCTTCCATCACTTCACGCTTCAAGAGCACTTCGCCGTAGAGCACATCACGAGCTGGCAGCGCCTTGACACGGCGATTTCGCTTCGCCACCGGAGCTGGTGGCGGGAGATCATCCGCCTGTACGCCGGAAAGGGCGATTGCACGGAGCTTATATGCCGTCTGGCGAACGAACGCGAAGACCTTTTTCAGTCCAACCTTTTCCTCATCGGCGAATGTCTCACCGAGGGTTCGGCGGTCGCTCCGCAGCTTCTGGTCCACGTGCGGGAAGAACTGACGCGCATCGCCCGACACCAGTCGAAGCCCATGTCAAGCCGCGTGCGTGCCACTGATCTTGCCATGCGCCTCCTCCCGTACGACGATATATCCCTCACGATCCGTTGGCTCACCGACGACCGCGTGCCCGCCGCAGGCAGGCTGAGCGTGGTCAGGCACATGGCACGGGGCTTGAGTCCCGCGCTCGCGGTGGCGCTGAGGGACCTCCTCACCTCCTCCGCGCTCGACATTGACCTTCGAGAAGCCCTTGCAACCACCCTTGCCGCCGAGGCGGAGGGCGAGGAGTTGAGAAACCTCCTGGCCCGCGTGACCCGCGAGGTGGATACGGCGGCTCAGCAACGGCTTGCGCTGGCAATCGGGCAGGCACACGCCGACCAACCGGAGACGTTGATCGCGATCATCGCGGACGAAAAGGTGAGCGTTCCGCTTCGCCTGGGGCTTGCCGTTGCGCTTGG
>Ga0172366_10002167_pt1 | contig 15362 bp, 11 predicted proteins | sample LakKivSesite69cm_FD_114533 | JGI IMG/M metagenome (GOLD analysis project Ga0172366, IMG submission 114533) | Sediment microbial communities from Lake Kivu, Rwanda - Sediment site 69cm | ecosystem: Environmental > Aquatic > Freshwater > Lake > Sediment | place: Rwanda: Western Province, Lake... | reverse complement strand
TACCTCGGGAAGGAATACAATACGTCGGAAGGCATCGTGAACTTCGATAACAGCACTCGGCGTCCCTCCGTCCCGCTACACAAGGACCTCAAGCTGCACAAGCACTCTCACGTCGATTATTTCTTTACCAAGATATTACACGGCTATTACCGGCCGATCCGGAACGGGTCGGGCCACCTCAAGGACGAGCAACCCTTCCGACCGGGAGAAGGCACGTATCACATCGTCTACCGAGATTGGTTCAACGAGACATTCACGATCGACGAGCTCGAACAAGCGCTCATGAGCTTGTACTTCATGTTCAAGTTGACCTTCGCCATCGCGTTCCAGTTCTTGCGCTTCCCCGAGCGAGCCGCCGCCATCAAGTCCATGGCGGTGCTGCCGGACATGACCGATCCCGTCCTCGATAATGAGTCGCGAGGGTGATCAGGCGCGCACTCCCACCTAAATCTTCAATCCCGTCCAAGCCAAAGAATCTTCCAATGATTGTATCTCTTTTTGCAGCCGGAGCTTCGTGCTTTCATCCGTCGCAGTTTTCAACGCGTCTTTGCATCGCAGAAAGGATCTCACATGGGTGGGTATCCGTAGTGCTAGCAATTGTCCAGCCTCGTCCAGCATAGTCGAGCACTCGATGAACTTGATCATGTCTTGAATCTTAGCCTTGGTGCCCTCATCGGACGCGGCGCGCAATAGTTCATGTAATTCTTCTCGTGCAAATTCTCGGAATCGAGCCATCTGCATCTGGTGTAAAAAGGGATCCTCGCGGACAATTGCCCGCGTGTCGCTCCTTGCAGACATCTTGACTCCTGCACCGATGACCATGACTATTCCCAGGATGACGAACCCGCCTCCCACGAGTTGTACCCCCTCGGGGTCTTGGTTTTTCGGAGCGGCAGCAAACATCATCACCCCGAGTATCACGGCAGCGATACCCGCGCATAAATACGATTCTGCTGATTTTCTGAATGATGTCAAGGCTCTATCCACCCATCGTATTATTCCTCTTCATGCTATTTATATCATATACGCTCTTGCCGAGTCGTAACTCAGCCCCTTTTCTCTTAAATGCTTAATTTTTCCACCACGCGGCACCACTTTCGCGTGTGAATCCATCATGGCAATCACCGAATCTACCATACCAACTGTCCAGCACTACCAGCCGGCCGCCGCGCCGCCGCAGCCCTGGGCGTCCCTTCGACTCGCCCGGCCCGCCGACGCCGCGGCCATCCAGACCATCTACCAGGAAGTCTACCGTGGCACCTACACGTACAAGGAATACACGGACGCGGCTTACTTGTCCAAGGACATGACGTCCGGCCACGCCAACTGGTACGTGATACAAGACGAATCCGACCACGGCGAGATCGCGGGCTGCGTGTCCGCGACCGTCGACCTCGAGCATTGGAGGGCTTACAGCCGCGGCATGATGATGCGCCCCGCGTGGCAAGGCAAGGGCGGCGCGTCCCGGCTCTTCGGCGACGCGTTCCAGGACCTCCTCAAGCACTTCAAGGGGAACATCCGCTTCCTCTGGTCAGAGACCCGCGCCGACTCGCCCAAGCCCCAGGCCGTGTGCGAGACCATCGGCCTCCAGCCTTGCGGCGTCTTGCCCGGCAAGGACGTCTTCTTCGGCCGCCGCGAGACCCCCGTGCTCATGGCCATCTACTCGTCGTCGGCGTGGAAGGGCAGGGACACTTGCATCAGGCTCGTGCCCGAGCTCGTGCCGCTCTACGAGGCGATCCGGGCCATGAACCGCCCCATGCGCAAGGACGAGCTGCAAGTCGCGGAGCTCGCCCCGCCCACGAAGATCCGCTGCAAGGCAACCGTCGACGTGGCGCCTTTCGAGAAGCAATTCGGCTATACGACGTACATCTTCACGTGCGAGAAGTCGGGCGAGTCGCTCGCCATCCACGTGAACCGCCAGTGCATGAACGCCGAGGGCATGGAGCTCCACTGCTCGCGGCCATCGACCGCGCAGGCCCTCCTCGCCTTCGCGCTCGGGTACTTGCGGGGGAAGGGCGTGCAGTACGTCGAGGGGTACTGCCCCGCCAGCAAGCCCGCCTTGCAAGAGGCGTTCCTCGCCGCCGGGTTCCGCCCGTTCGCGTATGTCCCCGCGTGGAACAAGGATCCCAAGTCGGGCTTGCACGTGGACCACGTCGTGTTCGGCTGGTCCGCGTGCAAGGTCGATCCCGTGCTCACGAAGTTCACGGAGAAGTCGGCGGCCCTCAAGGTGGCGCTAGGATTATAAGGTCTTATATCCTTCTTTTTTTCCACGCCCGGGTGTCTGATCGCGGCTCTATCTTTTCAGTCCTCGAACTCGTCATCGCTGTCCTCATCTACATCATCCACTACTTCCCACCCCCTTAATAGATGGACGGACATCCCTGTTCTGAGGATGCCGTCAGGATATCGAGTTTCGAATATCATCGTTTTCCCTGGCGCTGGTGTTGGCCATGAAGGCAGTGTTTCCCTATACCATTCATCCCCTATCGAATACGCAAATACACAAGGAATGTCCTTGTCTATGACCGCCATCGGTTCTAGCTGAACGGTCACGATGGCGGGGTGGGAAGTCACTTGCGAAATCGCTCCGATTCTAGAGAGATATTTATCTTTCACGTTCTTTATCTCGATCTTGTTCCAGAAGAATAGCGGTTTGTTGTTTGAGATGGGGAAAGGATCGAAGGATCCGACCTCGTGAAAAGATGCAAGCATGTCCTCCCCCGTCTTCCCTAAAGTTTTGTTAAGAGCCCGTAACCACGCGGGCATAAACATGAGTTCGTCCCCGAAGACGGGATGGAGTAGTGGATGAGCCATCGTGTCTTCCATCATAGTCGTGTCGATTCCGCCGAGCAGATCCACTTGTTCTCTGACCATGTCGATATAGGTGGCTTGCTTGCTCGGCGAGTTGGATCTGGAGAGAATGGTTTCGAGAGCGTGTTTGAACTTCCGCAAGCGTATGCTCGTGCAGAGGGGCAAGATATCCTCGAAGAAATACTTGAGCAATCGTGCCACGTGCGCCGCAGCTTCCTCTTCTTTTGGATACAAGATTTTATCCGGCCGTGTCCCATAAATTATGGCATCAAGGAAGAGTTTTGATTTTCGAGTGTATTCCTTGGGATGGTATCGCTCTTCGGCATCGGCCGAAAGGGTGATGCTTTCTCCCTTGGCCACGATGGGGGGCACGGCGAACATGTCAAGCCATTCCTCGCATACTTCGGCGTATTGCTGTACAATCTGCCGCTAATGATGCCATTATCCGCCGGTGGTTTTTGCTATATGCCGGGAATTACGGGAACATCATAAAAGACACCAATGGTAATACGCTCGACTTCCGTACCTGGGCATTTAGCCTCAACCCGCCGATCGATATCGATGAGTTATCTGTGGATGGTTTGTTTGATCTATTCGCTCAATACGCGACGGGGACTTGTTATGTGCCACTTGCTTAGGAAAATCCACAAGATCTCTCATTTTTTCTATTTATATCGGATCCAATATACATAAAAACCCGTGACACTACGTGGAAGTTATGGGTGCTGAGGATTACGATCCCGAGATACTTGGGTATTCTCCCAAGTTTGCTGCCTTGATCCGTGCCGCGAGGCTAGACCAGGGGTGTTTTTCTAAGCGACTGTTGAATAGTGGAAGTATGGGAATCACTATCTCCCCTGACAATAGGACTATCGCCGGAGGTAGGTCGAATGGAATTGAACTATTTGATATAAATACTAGCGAGCGTTCAAGAGGATTCTTATTGAGCGAAAAAGACACAGCTGAGGTTCATTCCGAAGGAAATCATCTTCGTGATGTGATTTATAACATAGCCTTCACACCGGACAGTCGCTTCGTTGCTGCCGGAGATCGGAAGGGTAATGTCTATTTATGGGACCTTGCAACGAGAGCACTGAGATGGCTAAAGGATGGAGCGAAAAAGGGGGGGAGCTTTGAGGGAGGTGGTGAGGGGCACGGGTTCGATGCAGTGGTCGCGGCTTCCCCGGACGGGAGGATTGTCGTAAGTAGTGGCCCCGACGGATTTGTCCGGGGGTGGGACGTCGAGACGGGGTCACTTATGGCTGAAGTAGATCTATCTAGCGCAGGTCGTCCCTTCGTTGATGATACAACTATGAGATCAGAAGAAGATGAAGAACGAAGAACGGGTCGGACATATCCATTCGAAAAGCTCGGGCACACCATTGAGGAGATACGTTCCATTTTTCGCGTGTATTCACTCGCTTTTTCGCCCGACGGCCGTTGGATTGCGTGTGGTATGGGGACGCACCGAGAAGTGGTCGATCCTCTATTGGTGATCGATACTCGGGCGCGGCCGTGGAAGGTGAGGAGAGTCACCGAGTATCCTGTACGGGAGAGGCCAGCATGGTGGGGGAAACCGGGCGAGATGGATTTTACTTTTACCACGATCTTTCAATTAAGCTTTTCAAATGATGGGCACTGGTTGTTAACGTGCAGCGGTGAGGGTGCACGATTGTATAACACCAGAGTCACGTCGTTTGATGGCAGCGGCGAATGGACGGTTGGTCCAGTAATCGGATACGATTGGTATGCGGATCGAGAAGTGAAAGGTGCGGGTTTCAGAACTGTAGGTGCACAATTTATTGGTAAAACTGATATAATAGTCATTTTACACGAAGGTGGGATTATCGAAGCCTTGGATAGAAAGAGACCCGATAAGCCTATCTGGGTCGCCTTTGCTGGCACGGGTGAAGAAGATAGTTATGATGGGAGCTTAACGACCTCGCTTGACGGGCGGTGGATCGCAGTTGGTCGTCACGGAGGACCAGGTCTTGTCCTCATAGATCTCGGCCTGTATGATATCTAAACGTCTAACTTAAGATTCTAATCTCGGTCTTCCTTATTAAGCAGCAAGTAGAAGGAATAGCGCGCCGAAATATCGTCGGAGGAACTATCCATGAATGGCATATTCTTGCTCCAGGAAACGGACGAGGGGCTGGTCGTGAAGAGCCAGTTTTTCCAGGAGGGCAATTCACCCATCAATGACAACATTCTCTTGAAGATCCAGATGTCCCACGTCAAGGGGAAGGAGTTCTCGTCTGTACCTACTTCGAAAGACACGATCTTGTATTCCCGATTGCACGAGTTCCGGGAAGCAAAAAAGGCAGTGAAGATAATTGTCGGCGTCGAGCTGGACAAGGAAGAGAACCCGGACGATTTCAAGAAGCTCATCATCGATGCTTGCACGCAGCTGCCCGAGTATCTCAACAAGAGTCAATCTGACCTCGACTCGATCATCACTGCCATGTTCGCATCGCAATCCGCGACTGGTACCGAGAAGCCAGCCGAAGTCAGCTCGGATATCTTCACGCGCCTCAAGGAACGCGCCAAGGGCTTGATGAACGAGGGAAAGATCGAGGAGGCGAACGAGCTCCTAGACAAGGCCAAGACCGTCCCCCAGGCATTGCTGAGGCTCATAGAGAAAGGAGCCAAGCTGCTCAAGCAACAAAAGATCGATGAGGCCCAAAAACTTTACATGGAGGCCGTCGATCTCGCGCTGAGCATCCAAGAGGGCGACATGGCCGCAAGGCTGCAAGACGACTTGAAACGGGCCTCGGAACGGCCAAAACTCATCCAGAACATCCTCGACCTCGAAGCCAGGGCATTGAAAGCGCTCCGGGAGGAGAACATCAAGCGCGCGTCGGATCTTTTCAGGGAGGCATCCCAAGTGGCCTCGCGGCTCGGTGATCTTGACACGCTGAATGAATTCGCCAAGAAATCGCAAGGCCTCATGGAATTCTACCAGGCCGACCAGAAGAAGAATCGCTCGTTCTGATCGTACCCGTTCATTTTTTTCCCGTGACATCCATGCCGCAACGCGTTGGCCTTTTAACGGATTTCGGCACGAAGGCCGGCTATGTGTCGAGCATGAAGGGGGTCATCATGTCGATATGCGACTCGTGTTCCATCGTGGACTTGTCGCACGAGATCGCCCCCCAAAACGTGATGGAGGCGGCGCTGTTCCTCGAAAACTGCAGCGGGTACTTCCCGGGCGGTTCTATCTTCCTTGCCGTCGTCGATCCCGGCGTCGGCACCAATCGCAAGATGCTCTGCCTGCGAACACGATCGAAGGGGCAGATCTTCATAGCCCCAGACAACGGCCTGCTGGATCCCGTCATGAAGGCGCAAGGTGTCGACTTGCTGGTCTCGCTCGCGAACAAGCGGTACTGGCTGGAGACCACTTCCCAGACATTCCACGGCAGGGACATAATGAGTCCTGTCGCCGCGCACGTTGCAGCAGGGGTTGATATCGCAGACCTGGGCCCGGCCATGGATCCTAGCAGCGTGGTGAAGCTCGAGATGCCGCCCCCGAGCAAGGTAGGTGAAGGTGGCACCATCACCGGTGCCGTCCTTTATTCGGACCGGTTCGGCAACGTGATAACGAACGTGGGGGAGGAGCAGCTCGGGAACGCGGGCATGCTGCTTGGCGACGTCCTCGATGTCTGCTTCCAGGGTAGTGGCAAGGACATGGGCTCCACCATCAGCGCCCCGTTCAAGCGGACCTATGCAGACGTCGGCCAGGGGGAATTCCTCTGCTTGCTCAACTCCGAAAACAGGTTCGAGATCGCGATAAACCAGGGTTCCGCTGCGGCCCGGCTGGGGATCGCGTCGAGCGGCCGCTCTATCCAGGTGAAACGCCATGGACGTCCATGAGGAAACAGAATATATCGCCGCCGTGCCCTCACTGTTCGACATTTACACGGGAAACTTCGAGAACAAGCCCGTGCCGCGCGATGCAAAAGATGCCTCGCCCCATTTACACGTTGTCGCTGGCGCCTTCGTGTACAACCCGAAGACCCGGAAGTTCCTTGTCCAACAGCGCGCCGCGAGCAAGGCAACCTACCCGAATCATTTCACGGACAGCGCCTCGGGACACATCAAGGCCCGGCAAGGCATGAGCCTCGCCACGATAAAGGAGGAGATGTGCCGCGAGCTCGTCGAAGAGATGGGCGTGGAAATCATGCCTGACCAGCTGCGCTTGTGGACGTTCTTCCAGGATCCAGAGGTCAACGAGATCAAGTTCGAATTCGTGGCGAGGGCCGATCGGGAAGAGATACGCCCCGATCTTTCCGAGGTCACCGAACGGTCGGGATGGTTCGACGCGACCGCGCTCCGCACGATGCTGCGATCGGAGCGCTTCGTCGGCCCGGTTATTAATCTCTGGAGCGTGTTGCTTGAGAACGAAGCGCGGTTCGATGCGTTCTTGAAAGGGCTGGATGGTTGGCAGTCCTACTGGAAGTGGTGCGACGGGCTCCGTGCATTCAAGGAATGGCGCGATAAAGTCGGGAGCACGGGTCGATCCAGCCAGCGATCGGGATGCATTCCGATGTTCCTGGGTCGCTTCCAGCCGTTCCACCGCGGGCATCTAAAATGCTTGGAGGAAATCAAGAAGCAGGCCCGGGACGTGATCGTCGCCATCGGCAGCGCGCAATATTCACGTGACGGGCGCAACCCGTTGTCTTACAACGAGCGACGGGACGCGATCCAGCACGTGATAGAACGGGAGAAACTCGGGTTCAAAAACGTGTTTTTCATCCCCATTCCCGACATCCACGACGAGCGCTTGTGGATGCAGAACATTAAATTTCTTTTCGGCGACGCGATCGAGCTGCACTCGAACAACGATTGGGTTCGTGGCCTCGCGACCGGCGCCGGCATTCGCTTGGGGAAGAAACTGGCCTTCGAAGTCGGGAGCCTCAACGGGTCGAACGCCAGGGAGTTGATGCGAACGGGAGGCAATTGGCAGTCCCTCGTGCCGGATCCGCGATACATGGAAGATAAAGGGCTGGTAGAAATCATCAAGGCGAGCAAATAGGTGGAACCTATTTCCAGCGGTCATGCCACGGCCGGGAACTCGAACACCACGTGGTCTTGCATTTCTTGCACGTTGATCGGGCGATCCATGAACATCCGCATCATGTCGATGTTGGTCTTCGCGTGCGACGTGAGCTTGGGCGCGATGTAGACTGAACGTTCCTTCGAGAGTGCCAGGAACGGGATGAGCTGGTCCGAGGTGAACTCGTCGACCGTCGCAGCGTGTGACCCTTGCAAGACCTTGAGCAAGTCGCGCGCGCAGTCTTGCCCGACCGCCTCGGACCTGATCCCGCGCTCGCCGATGGTAGAGCCCGAGCTGATGATGCATCCGGTGCTCGTTATCGCCCATGTCGTGATGCCCGAACCGGGGTTCATCGCGTCGACGTATTGCGTCTCTATCTTGATGTCCTTCGGCTGGATCCTCGCCTTGATCGCACTGACGAACGATGCTGCCTGCCTCTCGGCGACCCTTGCGGTCCTCAAGTGTATCGTGGCCACGGATTCGCCGCGGATGGCCGTTATCTCGCCCCGCGCGTCGAGCACGAGCCCCTTCAGCGATGTCACGGGAAAAAACTTGATACCCGCGGCGGCCCCGCCCTTGGGATAGAAGCCATGCCTCTTGACATCTAGTTCCGACTTGAATCCGATGCGCTGGAGCAGCGGGATCAACACGCCGCGGATATAGCTCGATGCCGGCGCCCACTTGTTGAACGTCCCGCCACCAGCGATGTCGACCTCGACGCACTCGCCCCCGGCAGCTTGAAAGGCAGCGCACCCGACGGACAAGATCTGGTAGACCAGCCCGATGGCCCCGGCGGTTCCGATTTTGATGGCGATCTTGCCGGGCTTGATGGTGCCGGGCTCGAACACGATGTCCGTGGATCCGACGGCACCGCCTTCCAGCTTGCCACCGCACAGCGACGCGAGGGCCTGCAAGCCCATCAGGTGCTGCTCGCGAAGGCCTGGTTTGTCTCGGTTAGCGCGGATCTTGTACACGTGTACCTTTTTTTGAAAGATGATGCCCATCGCGGCACAGAGGCGCAAGATAGAACCGCCCCCTTCCCCGTGACTCCCGTCGATCTCGACCAGTTCCATGTTTCTGCACTGCGCGAGGATAAGGTGGCATTTGAGAAAAAATCCTCTACCACGACAGCGCAGCACGATCGATTTTTTAAGAAGGCGCATTTACATTCCTTGCAGCAATCTATGTTCCTTGGTAGCAAGATTCATTTCTCCCGGTTGAAGCACCCATGACCCAAGAGTACGCGATTACCTCTTATCCAGATTGGCAAAAGGTGACCGCCGATCTGAACAGGCTCGCCAGCTCCCCGCTGGTGCAGCTTAAACACGATGCAATGAAGGAATACTTGAATTACTTCGAGCAAAAGTGCAAGAAATCGAAAAAAATAACCGACGAGGCGAAGGCGACGATCCCGGGCGGTGTCCAGCATAACCTCGCCTTCAACCACCCGTTCCCGATCGCCATTTCAAAGGCCGACGACGCGTTCATGTGGGACATAGACGGTAACCAGTACGTTGATTTCTTGTGCGCCGGCGGGCCGACCATTCTCGGCAACAACTGGAAGCCCGTTCGCGACAAGGTCATCGAATTGCTCCACGATTGTGGGCCCATCACTGGCTTGTTCCACGAGTACGAGCTCAAGCTCGCGAACTTGATCAAGCAGCACTACCCGTCTTGCGAGATGTTCCGCATGCTCGGCTCGGGCACCGAGGCGGACATGGCCGCGATACGGCTCGCCCGCACGGCGACGGGCAAGAGCGCCGTCATCAAGGCCGGCGGCGCGTACCACGGCTGGAGCGACCAGCTCGTTTACGGGCTGCACATACCCGGCAGCTCGTCGGCGGAGGCCATCGGCATCCCACGGGACTGCAACAAGAACACGCAAGAGTTCTTCCCGACCGACATCGACGGGCTAGCAAAACAGATGGAAAAAAACGCTGCAAAGGGTGGCACCGCGTGCGTGTTGCTCGAGCCGCTCGGTCCCGAGAGCGGCACGCGCCCAGTTCCGTTCGACTTCGCGAAGCAAGTCCGGGAACTCTGTGACAAGTACGGGGCGCTCCTCATCTTCGACGAGGTCGTCACCGCGTTCCGCGTGGGTTTGAAGGGCGCGCAAGGGTACTTCGGCGTCAAGCCGGACCTGACGGTCTTCGGCAAGTGCGTCGCGGGCGGCTATCCCATGGCAGGTGGCGTCGGCGGCCGCAAGGACATCATTTCCTACTGCGCGGCAGGCGTGGAATCTGGCAAGAAACGCGCGTACGTCGGGGGCACGCTGTCCGCAAATCCCTTGAGCTGCGTGGCCGGGTACTGGGCGATCAAGGAATTCGAGAGGACAGATGCCGCCATCAAGGCGGGGCGCGCGGGTGACAGGCTCGCGAAGGGCTTGAAGGATATCATCGAGAAGCGCCAATTGCCATACGTGGTATATAACCAGGGATCCATCGTCCACCTGGAAACGTCCGGTGCCATGTTCGTCGATTTAAACATTGTAGGTGCCATGGAATCAGCGAAGGCCCGCAAGGTGATGATGGAAGAGATGGGCGCCGCGTTCATGGCCGAGGGCATCATCACTCTTGCTGGCAGCCGCATTTATACCATGATGGCCCATACCGACGCGATCATCGACGACGTGATCAGCCGGTTCGATCGTATCTTCAGCAAAGTCGAGATCTCTCACTGAGAACGGCAATCGCCTATTATGAACATTCTTTTTATTGAAAATGGATAGCTATACATCATGGCTGGAATCGATGTTAGGGGTACATGCGACGAGCGCTTCGACCTGGTGAAGGAGACGTTCGCGCGCCATTTTTTCACGGGCGAGGACGTCGGCGCGTCGTTTGCAGTCTTCCTGGACGGGAAGCCCGTCGTTGACATCTGGGCCGGGTTCGCGGACGCTGCAAAGACTCGGCCGTGGGAGAAGGACACGCTCGTCTGCGTTTTTTCTTCCACGAAGGTTATGGCCGCCATCTGCGTCCATGTCCTTGCCGACAGGGGCTTGGTCGACTACGATGCCCCGGTCGCGAAGTACTGGCCCGGGTTTGCACGCGCCGGCAAGGAAAACGTGCTCGTGCGCCACATCTTGAGCCACACTTCCGGCGTCTCCACCTATCCAGAGCAGGTGACTATCGAGGAACTTGCGAACTGGGAAAAGATGGTGGACCTGGTCGAGCGCCAGCCACCGCTCTGGCCACCGGGTACCGCCATCGGATACGAGATGACCTCGTTTAGCTTCTTGGTGGGGGAACTCGTCAGGCGGGTATCGGGTAAATCAATTGGAACGTTCTTTCGTGACGAGATTGCGCGCCCCCTCGGCGCGGATTTCCACATCGGAACGCCGGAGACCGAGTTTCCCAGGCTTGCCGAGTTGATAGCACCAAGGCGGTGCACCATGTTCGGCCTGGTCAACAGCGACTTCTTGTTCAGGCTGCTCGGGAAGCCAACTGCAATACAAATTGCCAGGAATCCGAAAATTCCAGTCGAATTGATAAAAACACTTCACCGGGAGCCCAGGTGGCAGAAGGCCGAGCTCCCGTCGTCGAACGGGAACGGCAACGCGCGATCGATGGCCAAGATTGGAGCAATGATTGCGTGCGATGGTGAATTGAACGGCAAGCGGTTGCTCTCGACCGAGACCATCAAGGAGACCGCGACCTCGCAGTTCAATGGAAAGGGCTACCTCATCGCGAACGGTAGCATGGGGCTTGGCTGGGCCATCAACACGTTGAAGATGGCCGACGGGACCATTCCGCTGGCAATCGGCTGGGGCGGGCTCGGCGGTAGCTTTTGCACCATCGACCTGGACAACCACATGAGCTTTGCCTATGCCATGAACAAGATGAACTTGTCATTGCTTCCAGACCGCCGGAAGGGGCGTCTCGTGAATGCGGTCTATTCATCTTTGAAAAGAATCAAGATATCGGGCGCGTGAAAAGAACACGTGAATGAACATGAAGGAGACCATCGCCATCGTCGACACGAATTTCTTCGTCGGGCTCATGCAGGTGGTCCGCTCGTTCGACGAGATCGCCGATTTCATCAAGAGCATGCAAGCATCGTTCCTCGAGAACAACATCACGATGGTGCTCTGTTCCCGCGTCATGGCCGAGCTGGACAGGTTCGATCCGACGCTCGTCATGTACCTGGAGATCAACTTCAAGGTGCAACCCCCGGTCGATGTCAACAAGGATCCATTTTACTTGAATCTCAAGTGGATAAACAGCCAGCGACGGCATGACATGCGCTGGTTCAACGTAGATGAGGTCACGGACCTGGAGGTTCTCACGATCGCCAAGCATCTCCATGAAGACTACGCGAATCGTGGCGAGCACCCGGACATCATCATCGTGTCGAACGACGAGGGCGTGCAGCGGGCGGCTGATTTCTTCTTGAAAGACGACGTGAGGGTGCAAGACCCGGCAGTATTCCTCACGGTCTTGCTGGGGGTGACCGACGACAAGAAAGTACAAAGCGAGATCGCCGCGACGGCGAAGCTCTTGTTTCAATACTTCACGTCGTATCGAACGAGCATGGGAAGGCCCCCGATCCGCCAGCTCGATGCGTTTTTCTCCGAGATCCAGAACGCCATAAGGCTCACACGTGAGGACATCGAGCCTTTCTTCAAGCAAGGCACGATCCAGGCGTTCGAGAGATACATTATCACGGGCGAGCCGTTCGGGAAGGATATCGTCATCTACGAGCCCGCGCTCGCTATCGTCAAGGGCCTCCTCACGCTTTCGAACGACGATTTCCTCGAGACCATCGACGGGCGCCTGCACGAGCTCTTCCTGGCATTCAACACGCTCGCTCGCTCGCTGAACGAGCCGACGGATTTCACGCGGTTCTACAACTACATCTCCATTTACTTGATTCGCTTGTACCTGGACGCCTTCAAGCGGTGCTTTCTCGGGCGCGACTTGCCCGCGTCGTACAAGTACATGGCGCTTGCCAAGGCGATCGTGCAAGGGCTGGCAAACCAGCCGAGCACCCACCGGCTTTATTTCTCCATCTTGATCGCCGAGGCGACGTTTGCCATCATAACAGGATTCACTGACCGCAATTACATCGCGGCGACGATCGATTTCCTTGCCAATGCCATCAGAAAACGCCAGCTCCCGAGCTTGATCTCGCCCGATCAAGTGTACCTCTTGATCGCCATCTCGCAGTACAAGGACCAGAAGGGCATCGAGGTGACGAATGCCACGGGCAGGAACTGCGAATACACGGAGACCGGATTGCGTTGCACCCGGGAATATTTCAGCGCCTTGTTACTCCACATCGAACAATTCTGCGACGAGCTAACTTCCTTCGGCCAGCACGAGCTGGCCCTCACGATCTTGACCCAGGTGTACAAGGTGCTGCCGGCTGAATCGGACGAGGCGAACCGGGTCGAGGGAAAGATCTACTTGATCTGCTTGATCATGCAACAGACAATCCCGACGTGCGTGGGCGACGTGTTCCACAAGTCATGGGAGCAAACGAACGCACCCCTCGAGAAAGAGAACACGCACGAGTCGTTCACGGCATTCGATGCCGCGAGCCAGGCCTACAAGAGCCAGATCAAGATACTGTCATTCAACGCCACGACGAAGGAGTATCTATGCTGGATCTACCCGCTGAAATCACGGTTCAAGCTCATCATCCCGCCGGAGATGGAGATCAAGGCTCCCACGACCCTCAAGGAGCTCAAGATCCAATCCGGCTCGATCAAGGTCATCCCGGCGAGCAAAAAAGAAGGAGCCACGATCGACGTGAGGGGAACGATCGAGCTCGGGAAGGATTGTCAAATCCAGACGCGCTACTACGAGGAGAAGTTTTTCACGCTAAATGTGATCTGAACCAACGACGCCCGGTGAATGTTGATGATGGAACAATACAGGGGAACCATCGCTGCCATCATCGCGGCGATATTGCGCGAAACCAAGGAAACGCCGCAAATTGCAATTCCCTTTGACGATTTGCGAGAGTGTTACACCGCGGACTCGAGCGATGACGTGCAGCTTGACGACTTGATCGAGTACATCGGTGGCGCCAGCGGCGAGGCCATCTCGATCCACCGCCAAGGGGACAAGAAGGCCGTCAAGGTCGTGGACAAGACGTCGCTCTGGCTCATGCTTTACTCGCTCGACGTCGACCTCGCCGACGTGTCGCTGTTGCACTGGACGGACTTCGAGAAGCTCGTGCAACATGCCATGGTCGAAAATGGCTACGCCACGAAGAAGAACTACAGGTTTTTAGATGGGAAGGGGAAGCGGCACGAGGTCGACGTCGTTGCGATCGACAAGCGCTCGAAGGAACACTTCATCTTCTTCATAGACGCGAAGAATTGGGATTATCACACCAATTCGAGCACGGCGCGGATCCTGGAAGCCGCGAACGAGCAATACCAACGCTGCGTGGCCCTCGGCGAGACCTTGCCCGTGCTCTCGGACTTGCTTTTCGAGATGAACCTCCAGTGGAACAAGTGCATTATCATGCCCATGGTCGTGACGCTGCTTGACCCGCCTGTTCGCGATTTCTTCGTCCCGATCGTCAGCATCCTGCAGTTCAACGGGTTCATGCAAGAATTCACCAGCAACATGGACACGTACAAGAAAAAGTATGTTTCTGGCATCCCGATTCAAACGCAGCTGAAATGAAGCTTTTTTTCCATTCTGGCCGATGTAGGTTCGAGGTTGATTATTGCTCGATCAACACCAGAACGTGAACGAAAATGAAAGATCCGAAGATGGATGAGGAGTGCAAGAGACAATATGCACGACTCTTGCCCCGCATGTTTGATTACGTGGATAAATACGCAAAGGAACGCCCTGAAGACATCGCCATCATTGAATACGACACCGGCGAGAAGGTGTCGTGGAAGGAATTCGCATTGAAGACCAAGGCGATGGCCGCGAAGCTACTCAGCATGGGCATCAAGAAGGGAGACGTGGTCGCGACCACGCTGGTGCTCTTGAAGGAGCATGTCTTCTTGATGTATGCGTGCTACCGCATCGGCGCCATCATCGCGCCGCTCGACCCGCGGCTCAAGGTGGCGGAAGTCGACGCTTGCTTCACGCAGGCCAAGCCGAAGGCGTACTTTTTCCTTGGCAAGACCCCGGTCAACGACTTCAGGCCCATGGTCGAGGAAATCAAGAAAAAGCACGGGGAAACGTGCAAGCACTGGATCCAGTTCCAGGGCAGCAAGGAGGACGGCATCATCGAGGGCGCGCAGTTCGTGAAGGACTGGGCCGCAGACATCAAGAAGATATTCATCGTCCAGGGCCTGTTGCTCGGGAAGGTGAAGGCGGCGCAGAAGAAAGTGGGAAAGCGCGACCCTTGCTTGATCATCTTCACGACGGGGTCGACGGGACGCCCCAAGCCCGCCTTGCTCTGCCACGAGGGCATCCTCGTGCAGAACATTTGCCTATCGGTCGGGTTCGGGATGGAAGAAAACATGGTCATGATCGTGAACTTGCCCCCGAGCCACGTCGGCTGCGTCACGGAGCAGCTCGCCACG
>Ga0172366_10002166_pt1 | contig 15364 bp, 8 predicted proteins | sample LakKivSesite69cm_FD_114533 | JGI IMG/M metagenome (GOLD analysis project Ga0172366, IMG submission 114533) | Sediment microbial communities from Lake Kivu, Rwanda - Sediment site 69cm | ecosystem: Environmental > Aquatic > Freshwater > Lake > Sediment | place: Rwanda: Western Province, Lake Kivu... | reverse complement strand
TGGGTCGTCCTCCTTCGGATTAAATGAATGGGGACGTTTCTGACTTTTTTTCATATGGTTTTCGTGATCAAACGAAAATGAACCGAAGATGAAAAATAAAGTCAGAAACGTCCCCATTTTATGCGGAGGGGTCGATGTCGGCGGGACGAAGATCGCCTCGGCGCTGTTCGATGAGAAAGGGGAGATCTCGGCCCGGGACAAGATCGCCATCGACAGGGGGGGCGGCGACGCGGCCGCCGCTCAAGTCGCCGGGCGGATCACGGCCCTCGCCGCCGCGGCCGCGAAGGCGGGAGGTACGCTGGCCGCCGTCGGCCTCTCCGTCCCCGGGATCGCCTATTCCGGAAGCGGCGAAGTCTGGGCCCCCAACATCCCGGGCTGGGACAGGTACCCGCTGCTGGACAAGGTCCGGGGACTCCGTTCCGCGCCGGTCCCTCTTGTCTTGGAGACGGACCGGAGCGCCTACGTCGCGGGCGAGGCCTGGCGGGGCGCCGCCGCCGGGGCCAGGGACGTCGTCTTCCTGGCCGTCGGGACGGGCATCGGGGCCGGGATCATCGCCGACGGCCGCATCGTCCACGGCCACGAGGACATCGCCGGGGCCGTCGGCTGGTTCGCCCTCGACCCCGCCTTCAAGCCCGAATACGCGGCGATGGGCGGCTTCGAGGCCGAAGCCTCGGGGCACTCGGTCGCCCGCAAGGCCCGCGCAAAGCTCGCGGCCGGCCGATCCTCGCGCCTTCTCGATCTCGCCGGCGGGCGCGCCGAGGACGTCACCGCCGAGACCGTCGCCGCCGCGGCCCGGGCGGGCGACCCTTTGGCCTTGGAGGTCGTGGCCGAGACCGTGACCTACCTGGCCATGGGCATCGCCAACATCGTCAGCATCATGAACCCCGAAGCGGTCATCCTCGGCGGCGGCCTCTTCCAGGCGGCCGACCTTTTCCTCGAGCCCGTCCGGCGGGAGTTCCGGCGCTGGGCCCAGCCGCTGGCGGCCGGGGCGGTCCGGATCGAGCTCTCCTCGCTCGGGGAGGACGCCGGGCTATACGGTTGCGGCAGATTAGCTTGGCAATACCATCAAGCTCAAGAAAGGGGACACGTACGGCGGGGAGCGGACTCTGGGGAGCGGACCGCAAAACTACGGCGGAGCGACTCGGAGCCGGAGTTTTGATAAATATCTTAGGAGAGTTTTAGAGGAGTCTCATATGTCCGCACAGAACTACCTCGGCATCATCCAGTGGATCCTGGCCGAGATCCAATCGCAAGAAATGGCGGCCATCAAGGCCGCGGCCGGGCTCATGGCCGCCTCCATCCGCAAGAAGGGCCGCGTCTACATGTTCGGCAGCGGCCACTCGGTCATCCCCGTTCTCGACATCTTCCCCCGGTACGGCAGTTTCGTCGGGTTCTTCCCGCTCTACGACCCGCGGCTCATGTGGTCGAATGTCATCGGCCCCGGCGGGGCCCGCGAGCTCCTCTGGCTCGAGCGCCAGGAGGGCTATGTCAAGGTCTTCCTCCAGAGCTATCCCCTCGAGCCCCGCGACACCATGCTCGTCTTCTCCCACGGGGGGCTCAACGCGGCGCCGATCGAAATGGCCCTCGAGGCCAAGGCCCGCGGCCTCAAGGTCGTCACGGTCTCGTCGCACGCCAACGCCAAGATCGGAAAGCGCTCCCACTCGTCGGGCCGGATCCTCTCCGAGATCGCCGACGTCGCGATCGACAACCATGTCCCGCCCGAGGACGCCCTCGTCGACGTCGGCCAGCTCGAGCGCGTCGCCGCCGGTTCGACCGTCGCCGCCGTCGCCGTCGCTATGTCCCTCGTCGCCGAGACGGCCGCCCGCCTGGCCCAGACCGGGAAGGTGCCGCCGACCTTCGTCTCGCCCAACGTTCGCGGCGTTCCCCCGGGCCACATGGCCAAGGTCTATCAGGCCTTCACCGAGTTCTATTACGCCCGGCCCTTCAAGGCCGCCAAGACGACGGCCCGCAAAGCGGCGCGAAAGCCGGCGAAGGGGCGGTGAGCGTGAGCGCCCCCGATCGCCCGGCTCCCTCCGCCGCGGCCCGGCTGCAGGCCTCGGCCTGGGCGGGCATCTTCGTCTTCGGCATCGTCATGGCCATCCTGGGGGCCATCCTGCCCTCGCTCTTCGAGCGCGTCGGCTTCGGCGCGGGCGCGGCCGGCAACCTCTTCCTGACCATGAACTTCGCCATGCTGGCAACGACGGTCTTCTTCGGGCCGCTCGTCGACCGCTTCGGCTTCAAGTCGCTCCTGGCCGTATCGGCCTTCCTTGTCGCCCTGGCCTTCTTCCTGCTCTCGCGGGCCGCGAGCTACGGTCTCATCCTGGCCGCCGCGGTCGTCCTCGGGCTCGGCGGCGGCGGGCTCAACGGCGGCGCCAACGCCCTGACAAGCGACCTCCACGAGGGGGAGAAGCGCGGCACGGCGCTCAACGTTCTGGGCATCTTCTTCGGCTTCGGCGCCCTGTCCATCCCCTTCCTCATCGGCACGCTCCGGGAGCTCCTGGGAGTGCCGACGATCCTCCTCATCGCCACCGGGCTCGGCCTCCTCCCGGTCGTCATCTACATCGTCCTGCCTTTCCCCCGGGCCAAGCAAGCCCAGGGATTCCCGATCAAGGAAGCGGCCCGGATCGCCCGCAGCCCCCTCCTCTGGCTCTGCGCCTTCATCCTCTTCTTCCAGTCCGGCAACGAATTCACGGCCGGCGGCTGGATCTCGACCTACCTCCAGCGGACGCACGGCCTCGGCGCCGACGCGGCGGCGCTCGCCCTGGCCGCTTACTGGGCGGCCATCATGCTCGGCCGGCTCCTCTCGAGCCGCCTCGTCCGCCGCCTCCGCAGCGAGACGCTCATCCTGGGGAGCGCCGCCTTGGCCCTGGCCGCGGCCGCTCTCATGGCCCTGGCCCCTTCGGGGGCCGCGGCGGCCGCCGGGGCCGTCCTCCTCGGGCTCGGCTTCGCCGCCATCTACCCGACCACCCTGGCCATCGTCGGCGGCCGCTTCGCCGCCCTGACCGGCACGGCCTTCAGCGTGGCCATCGCCGTCGGCCTCGTCGGCGGGATGCTCGCGCCCTGGCTGGCCGGGCGGATCGCCGAGGCCTCGAGCCTCCGGCAGGGCCTGGTCATCCTCGTCGTCAACTGCGCCATGATCGTCGTCCTGACGCTCGCCGTCACGAGGCGGACGAACAAGGCGAATCCTTAAGGAGCCCGACATGCACGGATCGAAGACCCGGACGACCCGCATCGCCCTCATGATGACGTTCTTCTTATCGGCGGCCCTCGCGGGCCCGGCCGCGGCGTCCGGCGACGCTGTCGCCGACGCGGCCAAGGCCGAGCTCGCGCGCAAGTACGCCCCCCTCCTCGCCGAGAAGGGGATCACGGACGAGGCCGGCCGCGAGATCGCCGGCCGTCTCGACGCCCTCGTCGCCGCCGCCCGGACGAAGGGCGCCAAGTCGGCCAAGGACGCCGTCCGCCTGGCCCTCGACGCCCTGAATTTTTCCGCTTCCAACCTGGCCGGGTTCCCGCAGGCCGCCTTCGACCGGCCCATCGGCACGACCCTCGAGAGCTTCGGCCGGACGATCGCGCCCGGCGACATCGAGGCCCGGGCCGAAGGGAGCGCCTGCCCGGTCGGCGGGATCGGCGCCGGCAGCTTCGAGCGGCTTATGAACGGGACCTTCTCCACCTGGTTCCTCAAGCCCGGCTGGATGGTCGAGGACACCGTCTGGGCCGACCAGTTCCATGTTTTCATGCGCTCGGCCGGCCGCACCGTCGCCCGGACCCTGTCGACGACCGCGCCGCCCGCCGGCGCCGGGCTCGCGGCCTGGGGCTGGAACTACCCCGTCGGCCGCGGCGACTATTTCGCGCTCTATCCGAAGTCCGGCTTCTCCTACGAGGAGAACCCCGAGCTTCCGGCCAAGCTGGCCGTCGTCCAGTTCTCGCCCGTCCTCGCCGGGAACTACAAGGAGACAAGCTACCCGGTCGCGCTTTACCGCTGGGTGGCCGTCAATCCGACGAAACAGCCGGTCGAGGTCAGCATCCTCCTGACCTGGGAGAACATGGTCGGCTGGGAGGCCGTGAAGGCGCGGCCGGCCGCCGGCGCGCCGCCCCAGGCCTCCTTCGTCTGGGACCGGGCCAGCCGCGGCAACGTCAACGAGTTCGTCGAGAGCGGACGTCACAAGGGCATCCTGTTCCGTCGGGAGGGCCTCGACGTCCGGACCGGCAACGCCCTGGCCGGGACCATGGCCGTCGCCGTCGTCGAGAACCCCGGCCGGACGCGCGTCCATTTTCAGGCGGCGTTCGATCCGCGCGGCGACGGCGCCGACGTCTGGACGAAGTTCGCCGCCGACGGCTCGCTCGACGGCGTCCGGACCTCCGCCCCGGCCGCGGCCGGCCGGGAGACCGGGGCCGCCCTGGCCGTTTCGTTCACCCTCAAGCCGGGGGAGCGGCTCGAGGTGCCCTTCGCCGTCGCCTGGGACTTTCCCTATTACGAGTTCGAACCCGGGACCAAGATGAAGAGGAAATACACGGCCTTCTTCGGGGCCGAGGGCACCAACGCCTTCGGCCTGGCCTCGGAGGCCCTGGGCCGGGCCGCGGAGTGGGAGCAGGCCGTCGACGCCTGGCAGAAGCCCGTCCTGGCCGACCCGAAGCTCCCGGACTGGTTCAAGCAGGCCCTGCTCAACGAGCTCTACGTCCTCGCCGAGACAAGCGTCTGGGACGCCGTGACCGACCTTCACACCTATCTCGAGAGCGCCGACTACCTCATGTACGGCACGACCGACGTCGATTCCTACTGCTGGCACGTCCTCAAGCTCTGGCCGGAGCTCGAGAAGCGCAACATGGAGTTCATCGCCCGGACGATCCCGCTCGAGGATTCGACCTTCCGGGCCTTCCAGTATGCGGTCACGTTCCCCAAAGAGGTCCCGGCCGACAAGCTCGGCTATTATTGGAACACCATCAAGGTCCCGGGCATGGTGCCCCACGACCTCGGCTCGCCGCGCAAAAGGCCCTGGACGATCCTGAACGCCTTCGACTGGCAGAACGCCAATGTCTGGAAGGACCTCAACCCCAAGTTCCCGCTGCGCGCCTATCGCGATTTCCTGGCTGACGGCGGCCTGGACATCGGCTTCCTGCTGAAGATGTTCGAGGCCTCGGTCCTGGCCATGGACACGCTCGAGGAGAAGTTCGGCGACAAGACGAGCCACATCCCGCTCAACGAAGGCATCCCCGACCAGACTTATGACACCTGGCGGATGAAAGGGGAGAGCGCCTACGTCGGCCTCGTCTGGCTGGCCGGCCTCAAAGCGACCATCCGGATGGGGGAGACCCTGTCCTTCCGCGGCCTGGCCCGCGCGAGCGAGATCGACATCGCCTCGGTGACGGAGAAGTACCGGAACTGGCTGGCCGCGGGGCGGGCATCGCTGGCCAAGCTCTGGGACGAGAAGGCCGGCTATTTCCATATCGACGCCGCCACCGACGACATCATGACCGACCAGCTCTTCGGCGTCTGGTACGCCCGCATGCTCGGGATCGAGTCCGACGACGAGACGGCCCTCGTCGCGCCGGCCAACGTCGGCCGGGCCCTGCGGACGATCTACGACAAGAACGTCCTCGGCTACGGGCAGGGCGTCCTGGGCGCCGTCAACGGCCGCAAGGCCGGCGGCGGCCAGCTCCGCAGCCAGCAGGGCGACGAGGTCTGGGTCGGCACGGCCTACGCCTTCGCCGCGGACCTCGTCCTCGAAGGGCTCGTCGACGAGGCCCTGCACACGGCCTACGGGCTCTATCACGTCATCTACAGCCCCTTCGGCCAGGGGTACTTCTTCAAGACGCCCGAGGCCTACCTCGATCCTGGCGAGACGCTGTGGAACGACGCCGCCAAGACCTACGGCGAGAGGACGTTCCGGGCCATGAAGTACATGCGGCCCGGCGCGGTCTGGGCCCTGTACGAGGCGCTGTTGAAAAACCGGCCCTAAACCGCTATTTTATTTTTTCGGGATGAGAGATAAGAAGCGCAACTTAGGGCGGATCCTCGCGGTCCTCGCGATCGCCGCGGCGGTCGTCGTCGGCTGGGTCTTTCTGGGACCAGGGCGCTCGACGGCCGGCCAGGTCCGCCGTCTCTGGGCGAGGAACGGCATCGCCAAGCCTAATGTCATTCTCGTGACTCTGGACACGACCCGGGCCGACCGGCTGGGCTGTTACGGCTATCCCCGGGCCAAGACGCCGAACCTGGACGCCGCGGCCTCCCGGGGGGTCCTTTTCGAGCAGGCCGCCACCGCCGCTCCCCTGACCCTCCCAGCCCACGCCACGATCATGACCGGCATGTATCCGACCTTCCACGGCGTCCGCATCAACGGCAATACGGCCCTGGGCGACGGGCAGACGACGATTGCCGAGGTTCTGGCCGGCCAGGGCTACGACACCGGAGCGTTCATCGCGGCGTTCGTCCTCGACGGCCGCTGGGGCCTCAAGCAGGGCTTCGCCCATTATGACGACCAATTCGATCTCAAGAAATACGCCCACATCGACCTGGCCTCCGTTCAAAGACCCGGGAACGAGGTCATGGACGCGGCGCTCGCCTGGCTGGATGCCCGCAAGGACAAGCCTTTCTTCGCCTGGATCCACCTTTACGATCCCCATCATCCTTACGAGCCGCCCGAGCCCTATCGGACCGAGTTCGGCGGCCGCGGGCCGTCCGGTCTCTATGACGGCGAGGTCGCCTTCATGGACGAGCAGATCGGCCGGCTCACAGCCTGGCTCGGGAAGACCGGTCTGGACCGGTCGAGCGTCCTGATCTTCGTCGGGGACCATGGCGAAGCGCTGGGGAGCCACGGCGAGGGGACGCACGGCTATTATATTTATGATTACGCCCTCCACGTCCCGCTCATCGTCGTCGCCCCGCTCGGGCGCCTCGGCGGGACGCGGGTCCCCGCCCAAGTCAGCACCGCCGACGTCTTTCCCTCCCTCCTGGGCCTGCTCGGCCTCGCGTCTCCGGTCAAGGCGCAAGGCCGGTCCCTGGTGCCGTTGATGTTCAAGCCGGCCTCGGGCGATCCCGTCGCCGCCTACAGCGAATCCTTGACCCCGAACGTCCAGTTCGGCTGGAGCGCCCTCCATTCGCTGAGGACGTCCCCGTTCAAGTACATCGAGGCGCCCCGGGCCGAGCTCTACGATCTCTCCCGGGACCCGGACGAACGCGTCAACATCCTGGACTCGGCCCGGGACGTGGCCCGGAGGATGAAGGCCGAGCTCGACCGGATCATGGCCGAGACGAGCGCCGGGGCGCCCGCCCCCGAGGCGGCCAACATCGACCGGGAGACCATGGAGCGGCTCACGGCGCTGGGGTATATCGGTGCGCCCGTTTCCGCCAAGGCGGCCTCGGCGGGGAGCGGCCCGCTGGCCGATCCCAAGGACAAGTTCGAGGTCTTCAAGAAGGTCTCGCAGGCCGGCGAGCTCGTCGTCGGCAATCGCTACGCCGACGCCGCGTCCCTCCTGGAGTCCGCCCTGCGGAGCGATCCGATGATCCCCCAGGCCCTCCTGCTCCTCTCGAACTGCTATATGGAGTTAGGGCGGACCGAAGAGGCCCGGACCAAACTGGATCTCCTGCTCAAAGAGGACCCGGAGAACGTCCAAGCCCTGGTCGGCCTGGCCAACATCCTGCTCGGCGAAGGGCGCGATGAAGATGTCATCGCCCTCTGCAAGCGCGCCCTCTCGGTCGACGAGCGGAACACACAGGCCCTGCAGCTCATCGCCGAGACCTACATGGGCGTCCCGGATGCGGCCGCCGCCCTGCCCTATATCGAGAAGGCTGTCGAGCTCCAGCCGAAGCTGGACCGGAACCGGCTCGACCTCGCGGTCTGCTTCATCGGCCTGAAGCAGTACGACCGCGCCGAACCCGTCCTTCGGGAGATCCTCCGCGATTCTCCGAGGTTCCGCCTGGCCCATTTCAACCTCGGCCTGGTCTGCGAGGAGCAGGGCAGGCTTGAAGACGCCCGGGCGGCTTATGCCGCTGAGGTCGACGCTTATCCCGGGGAGTTCAAGGCCCGCTTCAATCTCGGCAAGGTCCTGTTCAAGCTGGGCGACCGGGCCGGGTCCCTGGCCGAGATGCGCGAGGTCGTCAAGCTCGCGCCCAAGCTGGCCGAGGGGCATCTGTTCCTGGCCCGGGGGCTCCTCTATGAGAAGAGCTCCCTCGACGAGGTCCAGACTGAGATCGATCAGGGCCTGGCCCTGGCCGGGACAGACGAGCTCAAGGCCATGGGCTATTTTCTCCTGGCGGACGTCTACAACCGTCGGGGCGATCCCGACAAGATGAAAGAGGCCCTGCGCCTGGCCAACGCGCACCGGGCCGAGAAGGAGTGACCGATGACAATGCCGCTGAGACGCCTCACCGTGTTCGCCGCGCTGGGCCTGGCTCTCATCCTGGCGCTGAGCCTGCCCGCGCCGGCCCAATACCGCGAGTACCTCATTTCGGGCAAGATCGTAGACACGAAGGCCAATCCCGTGCCTGATGTCGAGATCCAGCTCCGGGACGCGGCCACCAGCCGCAGCTATTCGTTCAAGACGAAGAAGGACGGCACCTTCAGGTTCGTCGGCCTGCCCCACGGCGTTTACAAGGTGGTTTTCAGCAAGCGCGGCTTCGCCGAGAAGACCGACGAGTGGAAGTTCACCATATCCCAGGATCAGATGGTCAAGGTCGAGATCCCCCCTGTCACCATGGTCGCCGCGGAGGTCTTGGCCCAGGCCAAGATGGTCAATGAGGCGGCGGCCGAGGTCAAGGAAGCGACGGAAAAAGTGCGCTCGGGCGAATTCGACGCGGCGCTGGCCCTGCTCGCGCCCGTCCTGGAGAAGAACCCGAAGGACGTCAATGCCTGGTATGTGCGGGGCCTGGCCCTGCAGAGGAAAGGAGAGTTCGCCGAGGCTGCAGCCGCCTTGCTTAAAGTCACCGAACTCGCCCCCCAGTTCCCGGCCGGATACTATCAGCTGGGCGTCTGCTACCAGCGCCAAGACGAGCGAGAGAAGGCCCTTGAGCAATATCACAAGGCCCTGGCCCTCGATCCCTCCAACGCCGACCTCCTCTACAACATGGGCCTCATCCTGTTCGGCCTGGGGCGCATTAACGACGCTCTGGCGCGCTTCGAGCAGGCCTTGGGCCTGAAGCCCGACGACTCGTCCTATCTCGAGATGGCCGGCCGGTGCTACGTCAATAATGGCGATTTCGCCAAAGCCGTCGCTTACCTGGAGAAGGCCAAGACGGGGACCACGGACCCCGACCGGGCGAAGTTCCTCGACGATCTCATGACCGACCTCAAGGCGCGGATCAAGAAATGAACCGTTCGGACTTGACAGCGGCGCCGCGAAAATCATAAAAATAACCTAGGATGAAAAGAGGGAGCTCCGGTATCCTTCTGCTGCCCGACCTCTACCTAGATCCTGTCCGAAAATCCCAATAAAACCATCGTGAAAAAGGAGGAGGAAGAGCCATCTTCAGAAAAGGCACCAAGGGTCGTTTCTCCCGGCCCGGCCGGAAGGAGCAGGGTTAGGGGCATTCGTGGGAAGAGAGGAGAGGCTAAAAGATGACACGGAAGTTCCACGCGCTAGCCTTCGTCCTTCTAGTGGGGTTCGCTTTTCTCAGCGGGACCGCTCTCGTCGCCCAGTCCGTCCTTGAGGGCAAGATCACGGGCACGGTCACCGACGACAAGGGCGAGCTCCTCCCTGGCGTCAGCGTCGAGATCACGGGCGTCGGGATCATGGGCAAGAGGGCGACCGTGACCTCGGCCAAAGGAACCTTCATCTTCATGAACGTTCCGCCCGGAAAGATCGTCATGACGGTCTCGCTGGCCGGGTTCAAGACCTGGGTCCAGGACAACCTGATCCTGGGGGCGGGCAGCACCCTCGAGGTCTTGCCCGTGCTTCAGGTCGGGGCCATCGAAGAGCAGGTCACCGTCCTCGCCGCCAGCCCGATCGTCGACGTCAAGACATCGACCGTCGACTCGCGGCTGGAGAGCACCATGCTGGCCAAGCTGCCGAGCACGCGCGATGCCTTCTACGACATGGCCGTCATGACGCCGGGCATGTTCGAGGTCGGGACGACCTCGAGCTGGCAGCCGAGCCCGACCGCCTACGGCGGCTCGAGCATGGAGAACGTCTTTCTGATCAACGGCGTCAACACGACCGACCCGCGCGGCGCCTCCTTCGGCACGCTCGTCTCGGTCAACTACAACGCTGTCGAGGAGGTCCGCGTCCTCGCCCTCGGCGCCAAGGCGGAATACGGAAGCTACTCCGGGGCGGCGATCGACGTCCTGACGAAGTCAGGGAGCAACCAGTTCCACGGCAACGCCGCCTACTACACGGAGCTCCGGGGCGACACGTTCTTCAAGACCAACCAGCCCGCCGACGGGGCCTTGTCCCCCTCCTACGACTGGCTCTACGTCCAGCCGGGCGACGTCCTGGCCGGAGTGACCAAGAAGAACTGGGAGGGCAACGTCACCCTGGGCGGGCCGATCATCAAGGACAAGGTCTGGTTCTACGGCGCCTTTGATTACATCCGCTCGGCCTCGCTCCCGGTGAACTGGAGCCTCCTCAACAATTGGTGGGGCCGCTACGCCGACCTGAAGATCTCGGCCGAGCCGTTCGCCAAGTCCCGGGCCTGGGTATCCTATCACCGGGAGTGGAACAAGGGTGACGGCACGAGCTGGGGCAACGCCGCGACCGGCTGGGACACCTCGATGACCTATGGTTCCAAGACCGTCAACGACACCCTGTCGGCCCAGATGCAGTGGCTGCCGACGAGCAACACCATCTTCACGGCCAAGTGGCTGGGATTCTGGACCGAGGGCACGCCCTTCATCCCCGCCGACCATCCCGACCATCCCGGCTATATCAACTGGTGGAAGTGGGCGGAGTACGGCGTCGGCGGGGCCTTCCCCTACATCGAGGGCTACAAGTCCAACCGCCAGACGATCCAGGCCGACGTGTCCTATTACGCCGAGGGCTTCCTCGGCGAGCACGACATCAAGTTCGGCGCCCAGTACACCCGGGGCCGGGGCGACGCCAAAGGCGGCTTCTTCCAGAACTACGTGAACTACACGTATCCCCTCGGGTACGGCTACTACACCTATACCGGCAGCCAGTGGACCGGCGTGGACATCGAGGGGTGGAAGAGCATGTGGTACTTCTACCCGGGCTGGTACGATTTCGGGGACTATGACTATGTCGACCCGGAGAACGGCCTGGTCTTCTTCAACAACCGCCAGGAGATCAACCCCTACCTGACGGTGCGCACGGCGGACTCGCTGGGCTTCTTCTTCGACGACCAATGGTCCCCGATCAAGCGGCTGACCTTCAACATCGGTCTGCGCTATGACCGGATGACGACGAAGTACGGACAAGGCATCATCTACGAGAAGCTCGAGAACCCGACCGACATCAACAACCCCGTGCCCCTCCCGGGGGATGCGGGCGTGCGCCCGGCGACCGGCAACCTATTCGATTTCAAGACGTTCTCGCCCCGCCTGGGCGTGACCTACACGCTGACCAAGGACGCCAAGACGGTCGTCCGGGCCAATTACGGCCGCTACTACATGCCGCTCGCGGTCGAGTTCCTCCGCCGGTTCGGGCCGAACATGCCCAAAACCGACCTGTCCTATCAATGGTGGCAGGTGCCGTGGGCCGACGTCGATCTGAACAACAACCACATCATCGACATCATCCCGTATGTGTATGAGGGCGCCTCCGTTAACGAGATCATACACGCCGTCCAGCAGATCCCGAACCTGGCCGGGCCCGTTTTCGAGCGGCACGAGACCGTCGACGGTTCCTGGGCCCTCAACGTCGCCGACAACGTCAAGGACATGCACACCGACCAGTTCATGTTCAATGTCGAGAGGGAGCTGGTCAAGGACCTGTCCTTGAGCGCGACCTACATCTACAAGCATGCCGCCGACATGTTCGTCAACGTGCCGATCGACCGGACGACGGGACTCGAGTGGAAATACGTGCGGGTGCCCTTCGAGCTGGCTAACGGAGAGGTGGTCCGGCTCTACAGCATCGACATGACCAACTATCCCGACCTGGCCTATATCCGGGCCAATGATACCCAGAAGGTCATGAACATGCAGGAGTACGACGGCATCAAGCCGCAGCGGACCTATCAGGCCCTTCAGCTGGTCTTCAACAAGCGCTATTCCAACCGGTGGCAGGGCCTGGCCTCGCTCGTCTATTCCTGGTCGGACGGCACGGCCCAACGGACCCAGCGCCAGAACGACAACATGATGGGGCCCATGCTGACGGACGACACCTGGATGGCCAGCCTCAACTACACGATCAACAACATGGACGGCCCGCTGCCGTTCGTCCCCAAGTGGGAGTTCAAGGTCTCGGGCTCGTATTCGATCCCCCACGTGAACATCGATCTCGGCGCCCGGTTCAGGTTCTCGACCGGCCGGCCCTTGTGGCAGCTCTTTCCGATCCCGGCCGGCCTGTGGGGTTCGGAGGTCGTGTCCGCCGGCCTGGGCCGGGTCGTCGGCAGCACGGATCCCACGCTCCTTCCGTCCCTGTCCCTCCTGGACCTCCGGGCCGAGAAGACCTTCAGCCTCAAGAAGTACGGGTCCCTGCACATCGTTGTCGACGCCTTCAATATCTTCAACAAGGCCAACGTCACCAACGCGAACTTCTATGAGAACTGGGGCCGGATCGCGGGAGTCAGCGATCCCCGCCGGTTCCGGCTCTCCTTCATGTACCAGTTCTAGCTCTCGCCGCGCAGCTCTTCGCCCGGGGGGCGCCGCCCCCCGGGCTTTTTTTATGCGGGACATGTCCCTCGGGTACGTGTCCCGGACTTTGGGGACAGGTTGCGGTCCCCCGGGAAAACGGCTAGAGTAGAATGACGTGAGCGCGCCGATGAAGAAGATCCCGGGCCTCATCGTCCTTCTGGCCGTCATCGTCCCGACCCTCGCCGCCGGTCTCCCGCCCGCCCGGCCGGCGGGCCCTCAAGCCAAGACCGCCCCCGCCAAGACGGCCCTGCCGAAGATCGCCCTGCCGGAGCGATACAAGAGATGGCTCGACGAGGACGTCGCCTATATCATCGCCAGGCGGGAGCGGGACGTCTTTCTCCAGCTCCAGACCGATCGCGAGAGGGACATCTTCATCGACGCCTTCTGGAAACACCGCGACCCCACGCCCGGGACGCCGCGGAACGAGTTCAAGGAGGAGCACCTCCGCCGGGTGGAGCACGCCAACAAGTTCTACGGACGCTCGAGCCCTCTCCCCGGCTGGAGGACGGACCGGGGCCGGATCTACATCATCCTCGGGCCGCCCAAGAACATCGAACAATACGACAACGTCAACGGCGTCTAGCCGACCGAGATCTGGTTCTATCTGGGCGATCCGGACCTGGGGCTGCCCACGGCCTTCAACGTCATCTTCTTCCGCAAGGACGGCGGCGGCGATTACATCCTCTATTCGCCGACCGAGCACGGGCCGCGCAGCCTCATCGCCGGCTCGATGGGCGGCTACCGGGACGTCAGCCGGGCGTCGTCCGCCATGACCAACGATCAAGCGGCCTACAAGGAGCTCCAGGAGCTCGAACCCAACCTGGCCCGGCAAACCCTGAGCCTCATCCCCGGCGAGGCCGTCCAGCCCGGAAGTGAATCGCTGGCCTCCAACCGGCTCATGGCGACCATCGCCCAGGCCCCCCAGAAGAAGGTCCAGACGGACTACGCCGACGCCATCCTGAAATACAAGGACTTCATCGAGGTCGATTATACGGCCAACTATATCGCCAGCGACGCCCTCGTCGAGGTCATCCGGGACGCCAACGGGGCGAGCTTCGTCCATTATACGATCGAGCCCGGCCGGATCTCGGCGGAGGAGATCGACGGCAAGTACGAGGTCCGGTTCCAGCTGAACGGGCGCGTCTCCGACGCCTCCGGCCGGACCGTTTACCAATTCGATAAGGACTTCCCCCTGAGCCTGACCCGCAACGAGCTCGAGGACATCCGGGCCCAGTCCCTGTCCCTCCAGGACTCTTTCCCTATCGTCCCCGGGACCTATACGTTCGACCTGCTCCTGAAGAACACGCTCTCCAAAGAATTCGCCGGGGTGGGCGAGACCCTCGAGGTCCCCGGACCGTCGTCGCCGCCCGGTCTGGGGCCCCTTCTCCTGGGCTATGGGGCCGAGAGGGCCCGATCGGACCCGCGTGAGCGGGTGCCCTTCAGGGTCGGCGACACCCAGATCCTCTGCCAGACGCGGAAGACGTTCGGCTCCGGGGAATCGCTCGTTTTCTTCTATCAACCGACCGGCATCACGGCCGACCTTCGCTCGTCCGGGACGCTCCGGACGGCCTTATTCAGGGAGGAGGAGGAGCTTCTGAGCCGCACTCGTCCGCTGGCCGAGGTCCCGCGCGAGGGGGTCATCGAGACGCAATCCCTGAAGGATTTCCCGCCCGGCTATTATCGGGTCCGGGTGGCCCTGCTCGACGGCGGCGGCAAGGAGCTGGCCCAGACCAAGGAGAGCTTCGAGATCTCGCTCTCTCCGACCATTCCCCGGCCCCGGGTGATGTCCAAGGTCGTCCCGGTCTCCGGCCGCGGCGAAGAGATCTTTACGACGGGCGTTCAACTCCTGAACCGGGGCGATCTCCAGGCCGCCCGGGCCAAGCTCGAAGAAGCCCGCGCCCTCGCCCCGACCCGGGTCGACTATGCCGTCGCCTACGCCCAAGCGCTCTTCCGGCTCAAGGACTACGTCGGGGTCAAGGACGCCCTCCTGCCCTTCGCCGAGGCCGAGAATTCTCCGGCCGAGGTCCCGGCCCTGCTCGGCTTCGCCTGCCAGGCGCTCGAGGAGTTCGAGCCGGCGGCGGCGTACTACACGAGTTATCTCGTCCGGTTCGGGGCCAACGTCGACATCTTGAACTACCTCGGCACCTGCTACCTCCGGCTGGGGAACAAGGAGGAGGCCCTTAAGGCCTGGACGAAGTCGCTTGAGGCGAGCCCGGACCAGCCGAAGATCAAGGACCTCATCGAGTCACTCAAGAAGAAATAATCCCTTCCCCACAATTATTGGGAAACCTGTCAGAGCGATTCCGGCACCAGATATCCCCCTAGCCCCCCGGTCCCCCCGGGAACCAGTCCCGACGGTTCCCCCGCTGCGCGGGACCCCCTCCGCTACGGGGGTCGTCGGGGGATATCTGATGCCGGGCTCTTCCAGGCTTCCCGCGGGGATGTTCGCAGATCAGGATATCAGCTATTGCAGACGAAGCAGGTCGTCGATGCGCACGAAGGAATAGCCTCTTTCCCTGAGCTCGCGGATGAGGTCGGGGAGCAGCAGGTAGAACTTGTCGGTGCGGGCCGGGTCGGTGCCGATGTGGACGAGGAGGATGAAGCCGTTGAGCCCGGCC
>Ga0172366_10002165_pt1 | contig 15367 bp, 12 predicted proteins | sample LakKivSesite69cm_FD_114533 | JGI IMG/M metagenome (GOLD analysis project Ga0172366, IMG submission 114533) | Sediment microbial communities from Lake Kivu, Rwanda - Sediment site 69cm | ecosystem: Environmental > Aquatic > Freshwater > Lake > Sediment | place: Rwanda: Western Province, Lake... | reverse complement strand
CGGGGCCGGAGCCGCCAAGGCCAGAGCCAGCAGGGGCCTCCGCGGGGCCGGAGCCGCCAAGGCCAGAGCCAGCAGGGGCCTCCACGGGGCCGGAGCCGCCAAGGCCAGAGCCAGCAGGGGCCTCCGCGGGGCCGGAGCCGCCAAGGCCAGAGCCAGCAGGGGCCTCCGCGGGGCCGGAGCAGCCAAGGCCAGAGCCAGCAGGGGCCTCCGCGGGGCCGGAGCCGCCAAGGCCAGAGCCGACAACAGAAGACAAGTCAATCATAGTGTCGGGCAAGGAAGGGATAACGGGAATCCTGCCGGAGCCAATGCCCGCGATTCATGTTCCCCTGCCGTCTCTTAGTGAGCCTGCTCCCGAATCCGAAGTTATGCCCTTAATCAAGGTTCCATCGGTTTCCGAAGAGCCCACGAAGGCTATCACGGCAACAGCTCCCCTGATTCCTCCGAAACCAGTTCTTGCTGTTAAGCAAGCAGCCGAACCTTGTTCTAAACCGGCGTCAACGGCCATAGACCAAGATCGAGCTGAATCGGAGAAGCTTATCCCTGAAAAAGCAGAATTGAAGCCAGTCGTTATGAACGCTCCCGGCCTGCCGCCCTCCAACGAGCAATCCGAACCTGCGCTCGTATCGTCGATCCCGGGGCCTTTAATTATCGCGACATCGGTCGCCGCGGAAAAGCCTCCCGTTGCAGACGAAACGATCGAAATCGAGCCCCGCATCACGATCCACGAAAAAACCGCCGAAATAACGATCGACGCCATTGATACCAACACCGCGACGCAACCCGAACCGCCGGCAATAACACAAGAACAAGCACATCTCAGTAATGAAAAAGTCGATGCGAGATCTCCTATCAGTGACAAGGCTACATCAAGCCCGAGGCTTACAAACCTCAAGGACCTTTTTAAGGGCTCCCGCGCAAGGATCGAGCCATCCAAAGACATTGAGTTGGGCACCGGCACTGAATTTGGCGATACAGTCGAGCTCGAGCCTGGCTTAACGTCGATGGGGCTTGGTGCAAGTCGTGGAACCGATGAGAGCAAGCTGGTCTCGTTCGCGTCCCTAAAGGAACTGGACAGCTACAAGTATTCAATCCATGCCCTCGTGGAGAAATATTTGCAATATAAGTTGGATCGCGAGATTCCCGACACGAGCGACGATGAATCGTTGCCCGTGGTTATTGAAGATGAAACATTTACTTCCCGGGAAAATGTCCCTTTCAGCGAGGCGGATCTCTCCCCGCACGAAGCCGCATCAGTTGGCAAGACGGATGTTACTGAAAATGCCAAGGATGCAACGGGCGTGGATTCCGTGTCAGAGCCTGAGGCTCCCGGGGCTGAAATAAAAAATGGCACTGTGGTGGAACCGGGAGAAGCGCAAGTCCAGCGAGCGGGGCCTCGTACACCAGCAGCACCCGCGTCCGCGATACAGAGCACTGGCAAGGTTTTAGGAAATTTCGCCGGTAGCCAACAACCACTCGTCGAAATGCTTTCTGTCATAAGTATGAATCTCCCCTATCGCGTCGATATAGACATTATGGCGCACATCAACGCCTCGATCATGGCAAGAGCGAGATCAAGCAAGTTGATGCGAGTGCGCGGCGAAATCCTAGCCCAGATCATCAACCTGGAAACATATACTGCCCTGGTTCGATTGAACCGGACGATCGGGACTCTAAAATCGTCGAGAGTGAACACGGCCATGTTGCGATCCACCGAGCAAGCGATCAAGGAGATCGAGGCATACGCGCAGCCCGTGAAGAGCTATCGGCCCGAAAACATCATCGAGGCGGAATCCACGGATGTCGAGAAACAATTAGGCCAGATCTCGTCGGGCCGCCAATATGGCATGACAGACGATGAGCTTGCCAAATTCCTTGCCTACATCAAGGAGGTAGGAGATGGACAAGCCATGATGGTCGCAGGTGGGGACGATGCGCCGCTCAAAGCAGCGATGTCGAAGATAAAGCGTGTCGCCCTCGACCTCTACAACAACACGCAATACGAGCAAGCCATCCAGATCTATTCTGCCTTTGTGGATTTCTTCCCGGAGGATTTCGAGGCACTTTTCAACCTTGGCTTCTGCTATCGGGAACTCGGCAACTACAAGGATAGCGAGATCATGTTCAAGCGCATCATCGAGTTGTTCTACGACAACGCGTACGCATGGTACAACTTGTCTGTCATTTACAGCCTCACGACCGAGGGCGATAAAGAAGCCTATTGCCTCCAGCGGGCTCGCGAATTCGGTTATGTCGTCGACATAACCCGGCTCTCGCGGCTTCTCGTGACATATACTCCCAAAAATCCCTTCGATGCATAAGGTTGGGGTGAGCCAGTTGGAATATAGCGACGCGTGGAGCATCGCAGAGGACGCGATGGAGCGCTTCAACCATGGCGAGTTCCGCAATGCCATCGATCTCTTTCTTAAATCGATCGAGGCATCGCCGTCCGAGCCCCGCATGCACTTTAACCTCGCGCTTGCACTCACCAAGCTCGGCGAGAATATGGTGGCCCTCGACGTGCTCAAGAGAGGCCTCGATATAGACCCGCATGACAAGCAAGCATTGAAATTGCTGGCTTTTCTCCATGCTGTCATTAAAGAAAGCCATTATGGCGCTCAAGCCATGCAGAAATATTCTTGGATAGGAAGGTTTCTAAAAACGAAGGGCTTTCTTACAAATTATCTTGATTTCGCCATCGTGAACGATATCGTCGAAGCCATCAACGCGTCGATGACAGGATTTCCATGCATCAAAGTCGAATTTCACGCGAGGCATAGCCAGGAACGAACACAAGCCTACGTGAACACAACACAACTCGATACCTTCGCCGGCGGTATTATCATGTGCTATGCTCATCTTTCCCTCCCTTGCCTCTCGGGGAACACGACCGACGACCTGATAAATTACATCCTGGAAAATTACGAGAGCTTGGCCGACGAGGACAAGGGCACGGGTTTGCTCTGGGTATTCGAGCAAGGCCGACGGCACTATGAGGACGCTGATTATAACGAGGCTGCACGCGTTCTCGAAGGATTAGTCGCCGTAGAGCCTACTAACCTCGCGATATTATTTTATTGCGCGAAGGCGCTGCGTGACTCTGGTGAGATCGAGCAAATCCAGCGTTCGCTAGAATATTACAAGCGCATATTGCAACTCAATTACGAAAATGCACTCGGCTGGTATGACTTGTCTCTGAGCTATGCAGTTCTCGGGGACTTTCGAAAGGAACTGTTCTGCTTGAAACGCGCCTTCGATCTCGGGCATTCGAAAGAGGACATCGACCGCATCACTTATCTCCAAGGCATCACGGCACCAGAAGATCCCTTCACGTGAGCTTTATCGCACACCGTGTCGCTCACGTATACCACGGCTGCTCGGGTGGCTGGCCTTCCGGCACCTTTTTCTTCTCCTTGGCATAGGATGAGATGCCATAATAAATGACAAGCCCGATCGCCACGCTGATGGCGATGATGGTGGCAACTTGGTTCCATTCCAGGATGAACGGGAACGATGGCACAACGAATGCTGCCATCAAGGTATTCGCGAGGTCGAGGAACGCCGAGCGATTGAGGTACTCTGTCGACTGCGACGGTCGGATCTCCAAGCCGTCTGAACACGGCGTGGCGGATGCAATGACGTTCTCTTGATCAACATTCGCGGCGTGCAATATTTCCGCCAATGGCTCGAGAAAAGCAGCTATAAAGGCCTGGATCGAGGCGTTGAACGTGCTGGTGACTCCCCACGGCGAATTCTTGCCGACATCGAACAAGATCGCAGCTTTCACGCCGAGATTCACGAATAGCACGAGCCCAAGCCCTGAAATCCCTCTATAATCAAGAAGTATTGCCTTATGGACGCCGTCGTCCTTTGCACGGACCTCGATGCTTTCAATCTCCACGAGCGAAGCCGGGAGCATCGCGTTCCAGATGTCCTCGAAGGTGAATTCGATGAGATCCCAGAGCGTGCTGCCCGAGAACCGTTCTTGCGTGTACTGGGCGATCGCTGCGTCGAGCGCCGCCCTGGCCGCGTCCGTTCCTTGAGGGACCGGTGCGTCGAATGGATTCTTTTTAAACGTCGTACCCGTTGCTTCTTCGAGGTCGATATAACTGGCAAGAATGGTGTTGTTACTCGGATCCCTCAAGAGTTCCGAATACAAGATGGTATCATTTGCATTACCACTTGCGCTCGTGAAAAGGAAGTTCGGTATGCGGCCCGTCACACGTGCACCCGCCGGGTTCATCCAACCCAGGGATGTGTACGTCGTCGGCACCCACGATGCCCACGGGATCGCGGCACTGACGGTCGGCGACGAGAATGCCGAGCTTGCGATGGTGCATGCGAGTAGCACGGTGGATATTTGACAGAACCGTCGTCGGTTCATGATTGATTCATTCCTCGGGTTCGTGCAACCACTGCCGTACAAATGACCACGAGAGTTATTGAAGTTGACCGGGTTGCACTGCAAAGGTCACGGCGCGAGCTTGGTGATCTCTCGACATCATTGTTGAGACAACGAGTAGTATTACAACACGAAAAACGAACAAGGGCGGAAATTAGCGTGAAACGAGCCCTTTCATTTCATCGGGTTTGTACCGGAATGTCTGGGCAAGCACGCCCGTGCGCTTGTAATATTTCACTAACCGGTACACTTTTGACTCCATGCATTGTAAATTTCGACGATTATGCGCATCTTTCTTGTTGTTGTCCATGTGGGCGCGCAGCTGCAATGCCCGGCGAATTAAATTAGTCAGGTCCTCGGGAAGAGGGTTAATGAGCAAGTTGTTCTCCCGCAAGATCGACGTGATCTTCTTTCCGGTTATCGTTTTAACCAACGGGATCCCGTACGAATCCCGCAAGATGAGCCCGATGTTCGCGGGCATATATCCCTCACGTCCGAGGCTGATGACCAGATCCTCGACTTCTCTCTGGGAATACGTGAGCCATTCTGGCGAGGCCTTGATCGCGGGGCGGCTCGAGCCCGAGGAACCCTTCCGCGATGTATGAATCCGTGCCATAATTTCATTGAATTAAAAGCGAATTTTAAAAGTTGTGTTCGACTTCGCAGTGATTTCTCGACCATCCGCTCGTCTCTCGACCAGCTTCCCGCTACGTATGTTGAAGGGAAAACATTTACTTCTGCGACGCGATGTATTGCATTGATGAGTGGCAACGCGTGGACGTCCGACAAGATCGGTTTCGTCGCGTGCTACCCGAACCTTGCGAAGGCCGGGCTAGCATCGCTCGGCATGCACGTGATAACCGGCATCGCAGGCACGCACCCGCGTTATGTTGCCGACACGTGCTTTTTACCAGGAAGGGTTGGCGAGACGCGGCTGGTGTCCACCCGGTTCGGTGCGCCGCTCAGGTCGTTCTCGATCGTCGGGTTCAGCTGTGCATTCGAGCCAGACTATCCCAACGTGGCGAGGATGATGCAGATAGCCGGCATCCCGCCCCATCCGGCGGCCCGCGCGAGGGCGCGCGCGGCCGGGGAACGCGTGCCCATCGTCATCGCGGGCGGGATCGCCGTGTCGTCGAACCCGCTGCCCATCCTTCCCCTCCTCGACTTCGTCTTCCTCTTCGACGCGGAACCAACGCTCGCGCGATTCCTCGACAACTTCGTGCGCCTCCTGGAAAGCGGCGATCCCGGTAGCATCGATGGATTGAATGCCTGGTGGAAGGATTATGAAGGCCCGAGACACGGCATCATCCCGGCTTTCAAGTATCGTGAAGGCATCCGCTGGGCAAGCATTTTCGGCCCCGGGCCATGTAGATTGCTTAAACATGACCTTGATGGGCTGGGCGTCCCTCGTTCTCAAGCACTCGATGACCCCGACGACCCATCGGCCGCCCTGGGTACGTCATATCTGCTCGAGATCGGACGGGGGTGTGGGGAGGGCTGCCGGTTCTGCCTCGTCGGGAGCCGGCTGCGCCCGCCGAGGTTCGCCTCTCTTGACACGGCTTCCCGGCACGTCGCCGCGCTGAAGGCATCGGGAATGCCTTACCAGAAAATTGCGCTTATCGCCACGAACGTCGCCGATCATCCTGCACTCCCGGCTTTGTGCAAGTGCATCGTCGATACCGGGTACATGGTTTCCATCCCGTCCACGAAGCCACTGTGCGACGCGTCGCTGCTCGCTGCCATGCAGCGATCGAGCATCAAGACTGTCACGGTCGCGCCCGAGACGGGTTCGGAGCGCTTGCGAATGGCGACGAATAAAAAGACCACGAATGCCGAATATGAAAAGGCCATTGCGACTTTGCTCGATCACGGGATCTCCACGATCAAGATCTATTTGATGTTCGGGTTGCCAACCGAGTCGCCCGATGATCTCGACTTGACAATCGCGTTCTTGGAGCGCATCCAAGCGATAGCGTCGAGGGGCGGTGCCAAGCTTGCCATCAGCCTCAACCCGTTCGTCCCCAAGCTGGGCACCCCTTTCATGTTCCACGTCGATAACTACTTGCCTGGCAATATCAAGCAATTCAAGCGCGGGCTCGAGGCATTCGCGAGGCGGCTCGAGAAAGCGTGCCGCGCGCGCGTCGACACGATGCCCGTCAAGGAGGCGCAAGTCCAGGCCGTGCTGTCGCTCGGGGGAATCGAGCTCGCCGTGCACGTGCAGCACCATCCATTCTCGCTTCCCGACGGGGTTATCGAGCGGGTCTTGATCGAGACCAAGGCCTTACTCGACGCCAGCGAGTTTCCCGAGCCCATCGATCGCATCGTGCCCGTGCCGCTCGTTTTCTTGAAGCGAGAGTGGCTGTTGGCGAAGGCGGCGAAGCCTTCGCCCCGGTGCGCCCCGCCTGCATCTTGCGCCGGTTGCGACCACGTGGCTTGCGACGAGATGCCTCGCCCGTGATGGCAAAGCCCCTAGATAAACAGGAGGGACCGAGAGACTGAAAAATGAAAGACCTCCTTGTGGACTATTGCGTGTACCACTTCCTGCAGACCGAGCAAGAGTAGAGCTTGTCCGCCTCGGAGAACGTGAGATATTGCATCTTGCATTCTGGACAAACAACAGGGCCTTTCATTCGTTTTTCGGTCTTATCCATTAACTTCACGGTCCTGGCGCCTGGTTGCCGGTAAAACGTGATGTCGCACTTCTCGCAGTAAAAGCGCAGCATCTTCTCGCCCTCGATGATCTTTTGCAAATACAAGTTCTCCTGGTCGCGGCAGTTCGGGCACGAGGGCAATGTCTTGAGCAAGATGTCGGCGATCAAGGGATTCTCGAGGGCCTGGGTCAAGAGTTCCTCCTCGCCTGGCAGGAAATTCGGGAAATAATCAAGCATGGACTTGATTATGCCGCCAGTCGCCTTTTGCACGTAGTTGTTGGGATCCTTGACGCCGGCCTTGAGCATTGGCTTGTGATTCTCGATGATGACCGGGCTGGCCTCGTATGCGGCGACCAGCAAGACGTAGGCAGTGCTGCGGATCTCGTCATCCTTTGACTTGGCGAGTTCGCTGATGATATCCAGCGCTTTTCCTTGGAAGAGTTCGGGCTTTGCCACCGCCACGTTCTTCAAGAGACCGGTTAGCTTGAACTTGAAATCGATATCCTTCCCAGTTGCTGCATTTTGTACCAGCTTGATTACGATCTCGGGCTGGGTCTTGAAGAGCTCCTCCCATTCCGCCTTGTTGTCGTTCTCCAGGATGTCGAGGATGACCTGCCGCACGTTTTCACTCGTGGGATTGCGGTTCACGACGTCGGCGAGCGTCTGGAAGGCCTTGAAGTAATCCTTCCGGGCGCGGTGCACGCGGGCCATGCCGATGTAGGCCATCTCGCAATTGGCGTCTCGGACAAGGGCCTCCTTGAAACTCGTGATGGCATCGTTCTTGTACCCGCAAGCTTCTTGGATGAGCCCTTGCAGCTGCCATGCGAGGGGGTTTTCCGGGTGCTCTTCGAGCGATTTCACGATCATTTCGAGTGCCTTGTCGAATTTCTCTTGCTGGAAGAGTTCCTCAGCGCGAGCTTTCAGCTTTGCGGCCTTTTCCGGATTCGTTTTTTTTTCACCAGATGCTAACAAATGTATATCGCCTAAATTCGATTTAATTTTATCGTCACCAAAGGGTTGAATACAACCCGTGTCCTCGAGGCGCATGATGAGTCGAATGAGCGACAAGCCCTACATGGTCAAGATCGAGGGGCACAAGGTGCCCGTGGTCATCCCGAAAAAAATCCTCGTGTTCGCCCCGCACCCCGATGACGAGCTGATAAGCTGCGGCGGGACGATATTGAAATATTCGTCGCTTGGATCGGAAATCGTCGTTGTTTTCATGACTTCTGGTCTTGGTGGTTATGCAAAGGAAGAAGACAAGGAACACATAGCTTCGGTGCGCCAGGAAGAGTACAAGCATGCCGTCAAGAGCCTGCACATCAACGAGACCGTGAACCTGAAGTGGGACGAGGTGGACATCAATCGCGAGACCGTAAAGACAGTCACGGGGCTGATCCGCGACCAGCAGGCAGACCTCATTTTCTCGCCGCACTTGACCGACGCGCACAGGTCACACAGGAGAACTGCCGAGCTCGTGAAGGAGTCCGTGTACCATGCCGTGCACGGGAAGGCATACGGTGGGCACGACAAGGAGACCCTTCCGAAGGGGTACTACACGTACGAGTCCCCGTCTTGCAAGTTTTCTTACGTGGAGGCTAGCGTGTTCTGCATCGTCGACATCTCGGCGTTCTGGAAGGAAAAGGCAGAAACCTTCAACAAGGTATATCATTCGCAAGCCGAGGTGCTCGAGCGCATCATGCCATGGGCGGAAAAGACGGCGAGGCTTCGTGGCGACGAGATATTCAGCGAGTTTGGCGAGGCATTCATCCCGCAAACGGAGTTCGTGCCTCTCAAGATCTTGATACTCTAGATTGCGATTCTCTCGTTTATTTCATGTTGAAGGCAGAGAAAAATGATTCTCTATTTCGCAACCGGGAATGGTAACAAGTTCCAGGAGGCACGGGCATACCTAGAGGGGAACGTGCACGGCCTTACATTAAAACAGCTCAAGGTTGACTTGCCCGAGCTTCAGGCCGATTCCCTGGCCGAGGTCGCCAAGTTCAAGGTGGAAGCTGCTGCCAAGATGTGCAATGGGAACGTGTTTGTCGAGGACGCGGGCCTGTTCGTGCCGGTGCTCAACGGCTTCCCGGGCGTGTTTTCCGCCGAGGTCAAGCGGATGCTGGATTGCAAGGGCATCCTCAAGCTCATGGAGGAGCACAAGAACCCGGACGAGCGAGCGGCGTACTTCGAGGTCTGCACTTGCTTGTTCTTGAAAAAATCGGGCGAGGTCAAGGTATTCATGGGCCGCGTCGATGGCGCCCTCACCTTCGAGGAGCGCGGGAAAAAAGGCTTCGGCTTCGATCCGATATTCATCTCCAACGAGCCTGCTGGCAACGTGAAGACGTTCGCCGAGATGGATCTCGAGGAAAAAAACCAGGTCTCCCACCGGGGGCGATCTCTCAAGAAGCTCAAGGATTTTCTCGTGACCGTCGCGTGAGCGAGCAATGGCAGGGTCGATCGACATCCCTTCTCTTCGAGTCACGAAGCACGATCGATGCATCAAAACCCTGCCAGGTGGGGGTGGAACGGATTCGCGAGCACGATGCCGTTCTGGAAGGTTCGCTGGTAATATTGGCCACCGATCCCGGTTCTTAGCTCCATGTAGCCCAGGGCATCGCCGAGCTCGATGTCAAACAGCTCTGGATGGGCTTCTACCTCGTCCTTGACCGTGCGAACCGCATAGCCGACGAGATTCTGCTGCGGGTAGTAGCCCGGATGCGGCTGGAAAACGAGGCACGTGCAATTGTTGGGTTTTCCCATCAAGTAGGTCGCGACCGAGTACTCGAGAGCCTCCATGTCGCCCGGCTCGTACCACGCTGCCCAGATGTAGCTCTTGTTCTGGGTGGCGAGGTCGTACATGTTCCCGACGATCTCCATCCAGTTCATGGGAGCGATGTCGTACCACACGGAATCGCGACGATCGTCGACACGACGGCCGTACGGGCCGCCAGCGCGGAAGGCTATCTCGCCCCAGACGCCTTGCTGGTATAATTGTGCCTCGGGCCAGAAGGCCTGCGTGATGATCTCCACGTCCATCTTTTCATTGATGCGTTGGAGCCAGGCATAGCACGTGGCACGTATTTGCGCTTCTGATGAATAGTCCCGAAGGGGCACGCCGCCATTCTTCTTGTCCACGTCCCAGTATCCTTGCCACATGACCTCGTCGATTGCCACGCCGTTCGCGTGGAACTGCTTGCTGCGGTTCTCGTAAATCCAGGCAAAGTAGTCTGCCCACGTCATGTTCCCGAGATCCATGAGGTGCGCAGAATCGGTGTTCGACGTCCTGCGGACGCCGATCGCCTCGCTGCCGTTCGCGAGCTTCAAGGTCATGCCGCGGATCGTGGAATTGAATTGCACGAACGGATAGTGCGAATTTCCCCACGTGGGCCCGGTGCCACCAGGAGATCCAGCATCCTCGAACAGCGTCGTTGCAAATGCCATGTAGTAAAACCGTGCCTGGCTGTTGATGGCCCTTATGGCCGACATGTTCTCCGGGGTCATCGAATCGCCGCCCGTTCCCATGAACCCGAACGAGAACACGTCGTTGTTGTTGCCGACCCACTGGATGACTTGATCCCGCGTGAACGGCTTCTCCGTGCTGTTCTGGTACCCGTAGTAATAGCCCCCGATGCGCACCGACTTGCCGGGCCGGATGATCTCCCCGTGCGGGGTTCCCACGGGGCTGGGGGTGGAAAGGAGGATCACTGCCGTGCCCGGTCGCAAATCGATCGCGGTGACTGGATTGCCGTGCACGTCGTACATGGTCTTGCCGAGATCCACGTGCACCTGGAGGCTCGCGGTCATGCCGATCGACACGCCGAATAGCGGGAGGCCGGCGAGCGCGGCGAGCAAAATCGCCCCTACCTTCTTCCTCGATGCAAACTTGCGGCCTTCTTGAACGACTGGCTTGAGAAATTCGCGGAGCAATACTCCCCGTGCCTTTTTCTTGATTGCAACGCGCTCCACGACCGTCAAGTTAGCAATGATCACCCCGGTAACGATGATATAGAGAACGGGAATCCATTGATACATCTCTTCGTCACCGACGATGGACTGGTACTCGTTTCCCAGCCCCGCTCCCAGCACGACGAGCACGAGCATGAATAAGAGCACCAGGCCCTCGGTTGAATGTCGTGGGGAGCGGGGAACGCTCGTTGCCTTCAGCACGATCTCGCCCGCCACCACGCCTGCTGCAAGCCCGGCCGCTCGGGTGCCCCACTCAAATCCTGACGTTGGCACGAGGATCATGAAAAACCAGAACAGCCCGAGCAACACCCACGGCACGGCCACCCGCAACATCCACGCGCGATCCCACGCCAAGAACGAGACGAGCACCCCGGCCGCAAGGTATTCATAGCCGGACAAGGCTTGATCGGCTGCTATCCCGTTGGCGAACGAATAAAAGATGAAAACGACAGGCATGACAAGCAGCATTAACATCGCCGTCTCGATGTTGATCGCGTGGTGGCGCGATTTCCTCGATTCTCCTTCAATTCCGCTCTCATCGGAAGGGCTCTGGTCTTGCACGATCTGGCCCCGAGCAACGACGCGCGCGAGCAAGGCAGCCACGTGCAAGAAGCCCATGACGAAAAAGGAGAGCGCACCAATGGCTGTTGCTTGCACAAGCAGGCCGGCGAACAAGACGGGTGCCACGAGGCCGATGCCGTGGGCAAGAAACCGCGGAATCTGCCCCTCGGCAACTTTAATTGCCCGTGGCACGTTTTTTCCGAGCACTTCGAGGTACACGGAAATGAAACCCGCGACCAGGTAAAAGGCAACGACCATCGCGGATGTCATGGAAGCACGATCAAGACCTATCCAGAAGATCAGCCCTGCCAGCATCGAGAGAAATCCCGCGACAATGTCGGCCGCTACCAGCGCAGCCACCCGCGCCTTTCGCGGCAGCAAGACGAGAAACAGCGCGAGGAAGGAGATCGGGATGGCGCTCGCGATGGTGATGAGCTGCTCGTCATCCAAGCCGGCATCGAACAGTTGATCCACTGTCCAGGGCACGATGACAAACAAGAACAGCACTACCGGCGAGCTGGAAAAACCGGCGAGGAATGACCTGCCAGCTGCCGAGGATCGTTCTAACGGAAGGTTTTCTACGGCCACCATAGATATTATTTGACGAAAAACATCAATTAAACGTTTCAATTGTTTACTCGAAAACGACTAATATGGAGCTGGTGAACGATGAAATATTTTCTTGACTCTGCAAAGCTCGATGAAATTAAATACGCGCGCGAGAACTGGGGAATCGACGGCGTGACCACGAATCCACGACATATCAAGGCGTCGGGCAAGCCCTTCTTCGTGGTCATCAAGGAAATAGCTCAAGAATTCAAGGGAAAAGAATTTCCCATCTCGGTCGAGATCAACCCGCACCTCGACAAGGCCACCGACATGATCGCCGAGGCGAAGAAGATCGCGCCGATGTCGGAAAACTTCGTCATCAAGATCCCGTGCACGGAGCAAGGCATCGTGGCGGCGAAGAAACTCGTCGAGGACGGCATCAAGGTAAATCTCACGCTCGTTTTTACCCCGTCCCAGGCTATCCAGGCGGCAAGGATCGGCTGCGCCTATTGCTCGCCATTCATCGGCTGGCACGAGGCATCAGGCACGCCGACGGAAGATTTCATCTCCAAGATAACCGAAATTTACCAGTATTATGGCTTCGAGACCGAGGTCATCGTTGCCGCGGTTCGCTCCGGCCGCCAGATCGTCGACGCGGCGCTTGCCGGCGCGGACATCGTGACTGCCTCGATGGACGTTTACAAGGACAGCTTTTCCCACCCTTTCACCGAAAAGGGCCTGAAAATTTTCCAAGACGCGTGGGATGGGACTGAAATTGGAAAGCAATGAAGGTGTATCGATGATGGACAAGTTCACGGTCGGTTTCATCGGGCTCGGCATCATGGGCGAGTCGATGGCGGAAAGGATCATCAGGGCGGGGCACGAGACGTTCATCTACGACATCGACAAGGCGCGGATGGACAAGGTAGAAAAGCTTGGGGGGAAGCCATGCGTCTCCATTGCAGAGCTCGCCAAGCTAGCAACGCACATCATCGTGATGGTGCCAAGTAACAAGAACGTGCGCGACGTCATCGGCCAGGTCATCCCCGCGATGAAGCCTGGAACGATCATCATCGACATGAGCACCATCTCCCCCGTCGTGTCGAAGGAGCTCGCCAACAAGGTGAAGGAGAAAGGCGGCACGATGATCGACGCGCCCGTCGTGAAAAGCAAGGCCGCCGCGATTTCTGGTGATCTCGGGATCCTCGTGGGCGGGGATAAAAGCACGTTCGATGCAGTTACACCGCTCCTCCAATGCATGGGCAAGAACATCATCCACATGGGGCCGAACGGCTCGGGCCTCGCGATGAAACTGTGCCACAACATGCTCGTCGGGGAGATCCAGAATGGCGTGAACGAGATGCTCGTCCTGGCCAACGCGGCGGGGCTCGACATGGACTCCGTGGTAAAGGCAATATCGTATGGCGGGGGACAAAATTTTTACCTCGACTCTAAAGCTACATCGATCAAAGCAAGGGACTTTGAATCTAAATTCCCGTTCGAGCACATGGCCAAGGACATGAACTTGATCATCGATTACGCGAGAAGTCTAGGCCTGGATCTAGAGGTCGCAAATTACGTTCGCGGGATTTATAACGTGGGGATGGACGAGCACCTGGGCAAGGAGGACTTCTCGGCATCTATCAAGATCGTCGAGAAAAGCGCGCAAAAGCGCGCGAGCAAGTGAGGAGCATGGCGAAGCATCCCGTCAACATCGGCGTTGCCTGCCTCGCCCGGAAGACGTTCGATTTCGAGGCGGCAGCCGAGATCTACACCAAGATCAAGGCTGACTTGAAGGCAATCGAGAACGTCACCTGGCACTTCATCGATTCGCTGGTGTTCGAGATCCCCGACGCGGAAAAGGCAGCCAGCGAGCTCGCCACGAAACAGCTCGACGGGATCGTTCTCATTGCAGGCACGTTCCATCTCGGGCATCTCGCCTTGATCTTCAACAAGGCCGTGCGCGTGCCCGTCTTGCTCTGGGGCCTGAACGAGCTCCCCTACAACGGCGGGAAGATCCGCCTCAATTCCGTTTGCGGCGTGAACCTCGACGCGTCCAATCTCTACAAGGCTGGCACGCGCGATTACCACTATGTCATCGGTGGGTCGATCGATGCAGCCTGGGTCGACGCGCTGCGCATAAAGGCATCCTTCAAGAAAGCGCGCGTGGGCATCGCCGGGTACCGAGCCCACGGCTTCTTCAACCTCGACGTCGACGAGCCCGATCTTTACCGCGCGACAGGGGTACTGGTCGATCACTACGAACTCGCTGATATCTTTAACATAGAGGTCACCCCGAAGCAAATCGCACTGCAAATGGAGAAGATCAAGAACATCTTCAAGACCGATTCCTTGTCCAGCGAGCAGCTAGACAAGGTCGCGTTGCTCGCGGCGAAGCTTGACGAATTCATTGCGCGAAACGGCTTGACCGCCCTGGCGGTTCGCTGCTGGCCCGAGTTCGCGGCTACGTATGGCATCACCCCGTGCGCGGCCATGTCGCTGCTGCAATCGGGAGGCAAGATCCTCGCGTGCGAGGGGGACGTGCTCGGGGCACTCTCCATGGTCGCCCACGCCGCGATCGGCGGCGAGACACCGTACCTCGCGGATTTCTCGCAAGTCAACTTCGCTAAAAACTTCGCGCTGCTCTGGCATTGCGGCGTCGCGCCGTGTAACACGTGGGATGGCAAGTCCGAGTGCTCCCTCGAAGTATATCATTCGGGCGGGAAGGGGGTGACCGCTGATTTCGTCATGAAGCCTGGTACCATCTCGATCGCAAGGATCGATTATTGCCAGGGTAGCTACCGCGTGTTCTTGCAAAGCGCGAAGGCCGTGCCGATGGACAAGGAGCTCAAGGGGACCTACGCGAAGGTCGAGTTCGACGGCAGCGTCCGCGACGTGCTCGACAAGATCGTCATGAACGGCATCGCGCACCACGTTTCGTTCGTTTACGGCGATTATGCAAAGCCCTTCGAGATATTCGCTCGCATCGCCGGATGGCCAGTGATAAAATAGCGCATCTTGGACAAGATGCTCGGCAAGCTCGACGACGCCCGCGAGGCGCGCGAGGCCGCCCTGGCCCCGGCGAGGCGCCCCGTGCCGCCGGGCATAATGATTTAGCAAGGTAAGGCAGGCATTCGGGATATAAATTCTTGAGTTACTAAGTTAGCTTATTCATATCAATTTCACCGCCCTACGAAACCTCCGGTGGCCGCTACAAGAGTTTGACTTGACTAATAGG
>Ga0172366_10002164_pt1 | contig 15369 bp, 8 predicted proteins | sample LakKivSesite69cm_FD_114533 | JGI IMG/M metagenome (GOLD analysis project Ga0172366, IMG submission 114533) | Sediment microbial communities from Lake Kivu, Rwanda - Sediment site 69cm | ecosystem: Environmental > Aquatic > Freshwater > Lake > Sediment | place: Rwanda: Western Province, Lake Kivu... | reverse complement strand
CATCATCAATGACTTGAACCTCTGCGCCAAGATTGGCTAAAAGGGCTTGGGTGTGCTCAAAAATTTCTGGCTCAAGCCATTGCTCAAGACAGCCGGGGAAATAAATAATTTTTAGCTGAGCGGAGGTTTTAGCCTTATGAGGTTTTTGCCAGATTTTAGCTTTTTTCATTTTTTTATAATCATCTCGGGTAAAGATAGCGCTTGCTTTTGGATTTATTCCAATGGATTTTAGCGAAGAGCTGAGAAGGGCAGGGGAATAAAGCTGAGATATAAAAGATGGGATTTTGGCACTGATGCCAATTATTTCTCCGCTTCTTTCTAATAATTTTCCTCTAAGAGAAAAACCCTCTTTTTGCAGTTGATACTCTCTAATTGGCTCTAAAATTCTTGGCACTTCCACCAAAGTGGGGCAGAGGCTTAAACAGCGATTGCAGGAGTAACAGGTATTGAGGAAATTTTTTAATTCCTTTGGCTTGATTTCATTTTCCGGCGTTAAATTTTGCGCTAAGGCTCTGGCAATGCTTATTTTTGACCGGGGCAGAGCCAGTTCTGAATTAAATCCTAAATAAGCTGGACAGTAGCTTCTGCAAAGTCCACAGCCGTGACAGCGGAAGATAAGCGGAAAAAGTTTATGCTCCTCTAAGCTTTTTTGAATTTTGCTCTGGATTGATTCTGGTAGCCAGTATTTGATATTTTCCATTGGAATCAAGCCCGGCTCACTGAGAATTTTTCCGGGATTGAGTATCTCTTCTGGGTCAAATATCTTTTTTAGCTTCTGAAATGCAGGATAAGCATTGGGAAATTGCATCTGCACATAAGGCGCTCTTAAAATGCCGTCTCCGTGCTCGCCAGAGATAGACCCGCCCAGCTCAATCACTATCTTATAAACCTGCTGCGCAAGAATCTGCATTTTTCTTTGATGCTCCTTATCTTGCGGATTGAATTGAGGATTCAAGTGAAGGTTTCCTTCTCCTGCGTGTCCAAGAATCGGCGCAAAGGTGTTAAACTCTGAAAATAATTTTTGTAGCTCGTTCATTCCTTCTGGTAATCGCTCTGGCGGTATCACGATGTCCTCAATAAACCGAACCAAGCCAGAGCCAAGTCTATAAAGGATCGGGCTTGCAGATTGTCTCATCTGCCAGAGCTTATTAGCCTCTGCTTGATTTTGCGCAATCACTGATTTATATCCCAGGCGCTCTTTTTCTATGACCAGATTATGGGCTGAATTTATTTTTTCCTGAGCCTGGCTCAAATTCTCTGCGGAAAATTCATAAAGAAGCATAACTTCCGCACTATCATCCAAAAGTGAGCGAAGGTCTGGAGAATGTTCCTTGACCAGCTTGATAAAATTCTTGTCCATAATCTCTATTGCCAATGGATTAAGCTCCCGGAGCTTAAGAACCGCATTGGTCGCGGAGACCAGGTCTCTGAAATACAATAATCCTGCGGAGCGGGACCTGGGAATTTCTTGCAGGCTGAGCTTGGCTCGCAAAATCAAGGCTAAGGTTCCTTCTGAGCCTGCTAAGAGCCGAGCATAATTTATTCCATCTGGCTCAATTGCTCCCCAGAGCAAATATCCGCTGGAATTTTTTACTCGGGGGCGGTCTTTGGCTAAACCGGTTTGATATCTTTCTAAAAGGGTTTTTAATTGCTCCGGGATTTTTTTTGCCCAATCGGTTTTTTCTTCAATCAGCTCAAATTTATTTTTTCCGAGCCTTGCATAACTGCCATCAGCTAAAATCACCTCCAGCTCTTCAACATAATTCTGGGTTGAGCCATAAAAAAGTGAATGCGCGCCACTGGAATTATTGGCAATCATTCCGCCGATTGTGCAGTAATTTCCGCTGGAAGGGTCTGGCGGGAAAAATAGACCGTAATCAGAAAGTTTTTGATTAAGCTCTGCATAAATAACTCCTGGCTCCACCCAGACCGCTTTTTCTTCAGGGAGGATTTTTAGCTGATTAAAATATCTGGTGAAATCAATGATGATGCCCTGACCGATTGCTTGACCCGCAACCCCGGAGCCAGCTCCCCGAGCAGTAATCGGGATTCTTTCTGTTTGAGAAAATTCCATAACCATAACAAGGTCTTTGGCTTCCCTGGGCACGACCACAGCTTTAGGAGGAATCCGATAAAGGCAGGCAGAGGTCGCATAGATTTCAAGCTGAATCGGGTCAAGATAAAGCTCGGCTTTTAACTTCTTTGCCAGCAGATTGAACTTCTTATTTGACATCTATTTTGATTTTAGCATTTTTAAAGAATTTTTCAGTTTTGCTTTTGTAAAATTAAATTCACGGATTTATTGAGAATTGATTCTTAAAATTGGTCAACTGCTCAGCGGTAGCCGAATTTTTGGAGGGCTTTGGGGTCTTGAGTCCAGTTTTTAGAAATTTTGACCTTAAGCTCAAGATAGACCTTTGAGCCTAATAACTGTTCAATATCTTCTCTTGCGGATTGCCCGATTTTTTTAATCATTTTTCCCTGCTCGCCAATCACAATCCCTTTCTGGCTTTCCCGCTCTAAATAAATAATCGCTTTAATGTAAATCAAGTTTTCTTTCTCTTTCCATTCTTCAACCACTACCGCGGTAGAGTAAGGCACCTCCTGATGAGTGTAAAGAAAAAGCTTCTCGCGGATAATCTCACTAACAATAAATCTCTCTGCCTGGTCCGTTAGCATATCTTCTGGAAACAGGGCCGGGGCAGGGGGTAGATACTGGATAGAGACATTTATCAAGGGGTCTATTCCGTCTGCATAAAGAGCAGAGATGGGGATGATTTCTTTGAACTCAGTCAGTTTTGTAGAATGCTCAATAATAGGAAGAATTTCGGATTTTGCGACTAGGTCTATTTTGTTTATTACCAGGATGATTGGTAGGCTCAATTTTTTTAAATTATCCAGACTCAAAAGGTCGTCTTCCAGCCAAGGCTCATCTGCCTGAATCATCAGATAGCAAAGGTCAGCTTCTTGAGCGCATCGCAAAGCCTGATGGACCATATATTTATTCAACTGCTTTTTCGGATGATGAATTCCCGGGGTATCAAGGAACACCAATTGGGCATTGGATAAGGTTTTCACTCCTAAAATCCGATTTCGGGTGGTGTTGGGCTTTTCAGAGATGATGGCGATTTTTTGTCCGAGGATTTGGTTCAAAAGCGTGCTTTTTCCCACATTGGGTCTGCCTGCAATTACGATATAGCCGGTTTTAAATTCGGAGGTATTGGTTATTTTATCTTGAGGCAATTTTTTTTGGGTCATCTAAATTTTTCCCAGAAGGTCGCTTTTTTGGTTTTTATCTCAGCTGGATACCAGTTGACAAATCTCAAATACCAGCGCTGGGAAAAGGTCATTACCTTGCCAAATGGATAAGTATCATCAGATAAAATCCAGATTTTGGCCCAGGCGGTTTCCTCATCTTCGCCCAATTCTATCGCCCGTATCTGATAGTCAAGAACCCGATTGCGTTCAAATTTTCTCTCCCACATTGCAGGCAGGATAGAATCCAGAAATATATTAAAGTCATCTTCGCTCTGAAACAGGGTCCTAATTTTATCTTTATCCGCGAAGCTGTCCAAGTCCCGATAAAGCAAAAAATCATAAAAATCGCAAACCGACTGATAAAGCTCCAAAGGCTCTGGCTGGGTTAATGCTGGTGGTTTTTTAGCGCAACCTGAAACCCCTAAAATCCCAATCAGCCCCAAGAATAAAATTTTTTTCCCGTTCATCATAGCTATGAAGCTAAATCAAGTTTGGCTTTAAAGCAAATTTTATCCCGGCGGTGAGGATGAGTATCTATTTTATCTTAAAGCCAAATTCCTTTAAACTATTAAAGATGAATCAGGTTCAAGAGAGAAAGCTGGATAGGCTATTCATTTTTCTCTGGAGCATTTTTTGTCTTTTATATTTTGTTCCGGATTTAATTAAAGGGGAGCTGGTGCCGACCAGTATCATCTGGTATTTTGAGCGCCAGCTTCAATGGATTCCTTTTCATAACTTTACCAGCCAGTGTTTAAAAAACGGGATTTTTCCAGCCTGGTGTCCACATTTTTTATCTGGATTTCCTTATTTAGCGTATCCGATTAACTTTTTTTATTCCCCCCTTTTTTATCTATTGATGTTTCTGGATTATTCCAGGCATTATTTTACGCTTCATTTGATTGGCTTCTGGATAGGCGGGTTAGTGTTTTATTATGGTTTGCGCAGGCTGGATTTTAGTTTTTCAGGAAGCTTTTTAGGGGTTTTGGCATTTATAGGTAGCAGGTTCTTTAATGTTTTTTCTGGATATGCTCCTTATGTACTATTTATTGCGCCTCTCGGGTTCTGGATAGCGGTGAGTATTGCTAAAGGACCGCTTCGGCTTCGCTACTTTATGTTTTTGGGACTTATCTCTGGTTTAGGATTGGCTTATTATATAGAGCCAGCTCTGTATTTTGTTCTGGGAATGATTATTTTCTTCATTTTTAATCCTGGTCAAGGGCAATGGAAGCGGATTCTAATTTTTGGAATAGGGCTTGGATTAGGGGTCTTGCTGGCATCGAGCCCAATAATAAACTTAGCGGTCTATGCTCCTGATTCTGCTCGGAGAGCCGGAATAACTTTTGATTATTATATTTCTGTAGGAGCTTTTCCAGGGCTTAAGAACTATGTTTTAAGCTTACTGATTTCTGAGTTAGTTCTCCCGGATTTTTCTTCTTTAATTTATACCGGCTTGGTGATAATTATTCTGATTCTGCCCGGACTCAGACCTGCTCGGTTTTGGGTTATTCTCTGGCTAATTTTGATTATTATCTTTGAGCTTTATGCGACGAACTGGAAGCCATTGATGAGAATTTTATTTCATATACCAATAGTCAATCTCTTTGCCCTTCATTATACCACATTACTAATTTCAGCATTAGGCTTAGCTCTACTGGCTGGCTTTGGCGCGCAGGAATTTATAAGGAAAAAATCTAAAATTTGTTTATGGTTATTGTTATTAGCTTTGCTGGTTCGGCTTCTGCTCACCATTTTTATTCCCTTCTCGGTCCTGAAAAACACGAATCTGGATTGGGTCCATATTCTTGGACTTTGCCTGGCGCTGGGATTAGGTTTTTATATTGTTTTTAAAAAATTTTTAGTGCGGACCTGGCTCTGGCAGATGTTTGTTCTTCTGGCTTTAATTTTTGACCTATCTTATATCTCCTTCAAGACCCAGCCCAGAGCCAGACTTAAAGACTTGGCAGATAGACCCGCGGTAGTGAATTTCCTCTCTCAGGAGAGAAATCTGGTCCGGTTCTGGACTTTAAGCACTGATCCTTATGAAGTTTATGTTCATCCTTTAGCAGGGATGAATTTGCCATTAGACCTTCCTGGCACTCATTCTCCTTTGGGTTACTGGCGGATGCCTCCTTTGAGAATCGCGCAACTCATCAATCTAATAACCCCGGGCTATCTTGAGCTGGATGAAACAGGAAAGCTAAACCAGGTTGATAGAGCCAAGTCCCAAGACCCTAAATTGATAGATGAAGATGACCTGTTGGTTTTAAAACTCTTCAATGTTGGCAACTTTATAAGTAAAGGAGCTCAGCTTAAGCTTCCCTGGCTTGAGTCAGTTGGAGAGTCCGGGGATATCTATTTTTATAAGCTAAAAGATACTCTGCCCAGATATTTTTTGGTGAACAAAATCCAAACCGCATCCTCAGCGCAAATCCTCAAAACTATCGCGCAGAAAAACTTTGACCCCAAAGAGACCGCATTGATAGAGGAAAGCCTTTCCTTTTTGGCTCCTTCCCAAGATTCTGGAGAGGTCAAATTAAAAAATTTTGCCCCAGGCAAATGGGAATTTGATTTGAATCTACCGGTGGCGAAGCCTGATTTGGAAAATATCGCTCAGTATTTAGTGGTAATTGGCGAGACTTATATGCCGGGCTGGAGGGCGTTTGTTGGAGATGATGAATTGAAGGTGCTTCGGACTAATTATGCCTTTCTCGGGGTTCCGCTTTTTCCCGGAGATTATAATTTAAAGCTGATTTATCACCCTTATCATTCTCGGATTGGCCTCTGGTGTGGAATCGCCACCATTGGCGGTTGGCTATTACTGGGCTTAATGATTCTTTTTAGAAGGCTATTTACCAAGCCTATTTTTGTTCTTTCCAGAAACGCTCCCCGGCTCAATAATCGCTAAGGCATATCCTTTGGTTAAGTATTTTTTCGCCACCCTTTGAATATCCTCTGCGCTTACTTTTTCTATCCGCTCCGCATATCTCTGCCAATGCCCAAATTCCAGATTAAAGACCTCATCAAAAAACATATGGCTTGCGACATTCAGATTGTTCTGAAGGCCTATCTCATAGCTTCCAATCAAACTATTTTTTGCCCGATTCAGCTCTTCCTCACTAACTGACTCTTCTTTCAATTTTTCAAACTCGGTTAATATCCCATTGATGGCTTCTGGCTTCTTTTCTGGAGCACAGCCAATATAGCCTGAGATATAGCCAGTTTCTATCCCCTCTAAATGATAAGCGCCCAGCTCATAAGCTAAACTTTTTTTATCCCGAAGCTCCACAAATAATCTTCCGCTCATCCCAGCTAAAATCTCGCTCAGCACCTCTATCCCGGGCTGGTCCGGGGAACTAATCTCAGCCCCTAGCCAGCCAACCATAATCTGGGTCTGGGAGGCTTTCCGGGTAATTATTTTCTCCCGGAGCTGGTCAAAACCCGGCTCCGGCGCAGGCGGAGCAATAGACTCTGAGGACTTTTCCCACCCCTGAAACAACTCCTCCAATTTGGCTTTTACTTGTTCCCCATTCACATCTCCAGAAATGGCTATCACTAATTTTTCCGGGACAGAAAAAAGTTGATAAAAATTCAAAAGCTCCTCCCGGGTCAGCTTTTTAAGGCTCTCTTCTTTCCCCAAAGGATTTAGCCGATAGGGATGTTGGGTGTAAAGTGTCTCAAAAAACAAATTATTGACCAATATCCTCGGCTGGTCCTGCTCCCGTCTTAAAGACGCTAACACCAGACCCCGCACCCGGTTTAAATCTTCCTCCGGAAAAACCGGCTCCTGAATCAATGACGCCAAAAGCCCCAAGGATTTTTCAAAATTAGGACTGGGAACCGTCATAGTTAGCCCAAAGCTGTTCCTGCCAGAAAATCCAGTAATGCTCCCAGCTAAGGATTCTATCTCCCGATGAATCTCATTAGAATTCATTGTCTTAGTTCCTTCAGTCAACATCTCTGCGATTAAATTAAAGACCCCATTGGTCTGCTCATTCTCAAACCTCAGCCCGCCAAGAAAACCAGCTCTAACCGAAACTATTGGCACATATTGATTCTCCCGAACCAGGAGCCTAATTCCATTTTTAAGCACAAACCGCTTGGGCAGAGAGACTATTTGTGGCTTTGATGCGGGTTGAGAGAGGGGCCAAAGCGGAGATGAACTTATCAAGGGCTGATACCCAGATTTTACCGGCTCTGATAATTTTTCCTCAGCCCGGCTAACTACTCCTTTCAATTCCTCTTCCAGTTGATTGGGCTTAGCCGGCAGAGAGGCGCTCGCAGGGAGAAGACCAACAAAATTGAGACTAAAGCTGGTCAGATATTTTTTCGTGATTTTCTGAATCTCTTGAGCCGAGACCTTTTCTATATTAGAAAGATATTTTTCCTCATAGCCCGGGTCCGAAATAAGCGCGGAAAAAAACCCAATCCGCCGGGCATTGCCTTGCATAGTCTCCCGAGCATAAATCGCATCGCTTTCAATCTGGCGCTTAGCCCGCTCTAACTCCCAGTCCTGAACCCCGGATTTTTTAATGGAAGCTATCTGGCTCGTGATGGCTTCTGAAGCCTTCAGCAGATTTTTTGGCTCCAGACTTGCGCCAATTATAAATAAGCCCGGTCCTTTGGGGGTGCTGGAATAGGACCAGACCTGATGAACTAACTTTTGCTCATTCCGCACGGTCTCCACCAATCTGGAGCTTTCTCCCTGTCCCAAAATAGTTGCCAGCAAGTCCAGCGCGGGCATATCTGGATGACCGAACTCAGGGATTTTAAACCCTAAATAAATATATCCCTGCTCCAATTGAGAGAACTTGAATTTTGTCCGAAGCTGATTTTGAGCAGGCTCAGATAGATTCCGAACCTCTGATAATGAACAAGAAATACCGGGAGTTTTTAAATTCCCAAAGTATTTTTTGACCAATTTTTCGGTTTGTTCCCGGTTCAGGTCCCCGACAATAGAAACTATGATGTTAGAAGGCTGGTAATAACAATCCCAGAAACTTAAAATCTGTTTCCGCTCCATTTTCCCAACCGTGTCCTGATACCCTATCACTGGCCTCCGATATGGATGGCTCTGATAAGAGAGCGCCATCAGCTCTTGATATAACTTCACCCGAGGATTGTCCTCCTGCCTGCGAATCTCCTCTAAAACCACTTCCCGCTCCCGCTCTAACTCATCCTCATCAAACTCAGCCTTAAATATGGAATCCGACAATGCCTCCAGCGCCAGCTCAAAGAACCGACTGGAGATGGTCACATAATAAACCGTGAAATCATTGGTGGTAAAAGCGTTTATCTCTCCTCCTTTTGACTCCACCAGGCTCGCGACCTCTCCCGGACCAAATTTCTCGCTCCCCTTGAAAATCATATGCTCAATTAAATGCGCCACCCCAGCTAAATCATCGCTCTCATCTTTGCTCCCAGCTTTTACCCAGACCTGAACCGAAACCACAGGCGCAGAATGATTCTCTTGAATCACTGCCTCTAGACCATTTTTTAATTTTATCATCTTCATTGTTTCAGCCTTCCGAAAAGATTGGTTTTTGAGTTTAAAATTCCAAATTTTGGCTTGCCCGGATTTGGCGCCATAAATTTGGCTCTGGCTAAATAATCCCCAGCACAAAACTCCCCATAAAATAAAAAATCTCTTTTTCATAGATTTTTAGATTGACAGAATTTCCTCTGCTGTCAAATCCGAGCGGTGCAAAATGTTTGTTTTAAGCCTATCTGTTCTTGCGTTTTCGCAGAACCCCTACCGCCCTATGGTAAAATTATTGACAGGTATCATAATCAACATAAGTCCCTCTGGCTAGGAGAATTGATATTTGGTCGCAAGTGCTGGGACCAAGGGGATTGCCCCATAAATCCATATAATCCCCACTTCCGATTTCGTTATTATCCAATAAGGTTTGCAAGTTAGTAACCAGATTATTTCTAAGGTAAAGCTCAAATAATTCGTGTAAATTAGATAAAGTAGAAATATCGCTGACCTGGTTACTCGTGAGGTCAAGCACTCCCAGATTGGTTAATCCAGATAGGGGAGAAATTTCGGTAATCTGGTTATAAGAAAGTGCTATGCAGAACAAGTTAGTCAAATTAGCGAGGGGATAAATGTCCTTAATCTGGTTATACGCGAGGGAAAGATAGCTTAAATTAGTTAATCTGGACAAAGGAGATATATCATTGAGCTGGTTATAATCAAGTGAAAGCAAAGTTAGCTGGGTTAAATTAGATAGAGCAGAAATATCAGTCAGTTGGTTATCGCCAAGATAAAGCTCGGTCAGATTGGTTAATCCGGATAAAAGTGAAATATCTGTAATCTGATTCCGAGGAAGATAAATCAATTCCAATAAATAGCAGTATTCAATTCCGGTTAAATTGGAAATGTTATAACTTGCTCCCTCTAACTCGGTTAAAGCGCACAGCTCAGTGTTCAAAATATCTCCGGTGGGCTTAATGATTGCCTCCCTGACCACCACTTCTAAATTGGGGTCCAAAAAATTCACGACCTCTTGTTCATCGGTTTCCCCATCGCAATCATTATCCACGGTATCGCATCCCCATTCCAGGGCATTGGGATGGATGAGTCCATTAGTATCATCACAATCTTCTGAATTTTCAACATATCCCATAGGCTGGGAATAGGCATTAACGGGTCTATTTGGGTTTCCATAGCCATCCCCATCCGCATCTTGATAGAATGTAATCAGCATGCCTTTGGCGCAGGCGAAAAAGATAAAGACTATTATCATCACAAAAATTAACCCGAAAATTTTAGCGCTCTTCATTTTCCCCCTTTCAATCCTCTTTAGGTTGAAACTTTTTAGAAAAGATTTTTGGGGTTAAGTCATTCTTTAATTATGTTTTATAGCATAACATAATTTTATAATCCTTTCAACCGCCAAGGTCAGCTTTTTTCCTTTACGGTTCTAAAATCAGCACGCTTTTGGCGGATTGTTTTACCTTCTTCTCATCCTTCACCGCGGTGATGTATTTGCTCTCATACCAGAGCTTATGCATATCTTTATAATGAGGGTCAAGATAATTGCCGGATTGGGAGCCATCTATCACCATCAACGCGGAGTCCGTCTTTCCCATATCTATAATATGTCTTAACACTGGACCGCCACCGGTGCGGAACGGGTTCTCACCAGTTCCGCTATATCCTGCGTTCCGAACTATTTCTCCTGCTCCCGGATGAGGGAGTGGTCCATAGCTTAACTCTTTCATAGGACCAAATCCCAATGGATGACTCCATTTAATCGTGTGTAGCTTTCCCCATTGCCATTGGCTCATCTCTTTTCCTAATTTTTTGGTCAACCATTGCAGGGCATCCTCTAAAGATTTCACTAACATATCATCCATATCCTCAACCTTGTCTTTGGTCCGCTTATCATCAAAAAACTCGCTCTCACCCTGTTTCAGCCATAAATTAAGCGCAATGCTCAACCTCCGATTGGCAATGTAGGAGTTATAAAATTCCTTATCAAACTCATCCTTGAGCACATTATCAAACAGCTTAAGCATAGTGGTATAATAAATAGTTGCGCCGATGCTTTCGGTATCAGTCATAAAATCCCAGTTTTTCAGATATTCCACCGCGGATTTTAACCCCGCCTCCTCCTTGCCTTTCTTCTCAAAAGCGCTAATTATCAAGGGCGCAAACTCCTCGCCCTCTTTTGAGTAAATATCATTTTGGATTTGAATCATCTTCTCCATATCAAAGGGTTGATTTTTTTGAATCAGCTCCTCAATTCTTAGCGCGCGCCAGCCAGAGGAATAATTACTGGCAAAGGTATAAGGATACCATTCCATATCCACCACCTCATTATTTGCGGTCACCATCCATCCCCGCTTTGGGTTTATCGCATAAGGATGCTCAAAAAGCGGGATAAATCCTTTCCAGTCATATTCACCAGTCCAGCCCGGCACTGGCGTCATCCCTCTGCCTTTGTTCCGTATCGGAACCAAGCCCCCGGGTAGATAAGCAATGTTTCCATCTGCATCCGCAGCCATCCAGTTCTGATTGGGCGCCACAATCGTGTCCATTGCCTTCTTGAAATCCTCAATAGAAGAGCCCTTCATCAAATAGTTATACATTATCGCGATGTTCATCAATTGCACTGGCTTTTCTTTATTCAGCGCCTCAAATTTTTCTAAAAATTCATTTATATCTTTGCTTTCCACCAGAGCCTGAAAACCTCTCAAGTCCCTGCAAAAATCCCATCCTGCCCAGCGAAGCGCTATCGGAGGGGTATCCTTAGGAAGATTATCAATTACTGGGTTTATAATTGGTCCGTGAATGCTCTGCTTGATTTTAATTTTTTCAACTCGGTATTTTTTGCTAAACCCGACCTTAATTTTTATCTCCTCTTCCCGCTCCACAAAATTCCGCCACTCGCCTTTGTAAAGATACTGGTTAGGATTTTCTGGATTGGGCTTTTCAATAAACAAATCCTGCACATCCGCGGCCGTGGTGGTTGCGGCCCAGGCTAATTTTTTAGTATGTCCTAAGACAATATACGGCTCTCCCGGAAATACCACTCCATAAGCGTCAAACCCTGCGCCTTTAACCCTCATCAGATAAAAAAGTGATGGCTCAATATGCGTAAGATGCGGGTCATTGCAAAGAATCGGGGTTCCGCTTTTGGTCAATTTTCCGCTTACCACCCAGTTATTTGACGCTAATGGACTGGGAAAATTGCTTACCTCCCTAATCGCCATCATCTTCTCCGTCAGCTTGAGCGCAACCGCGGGAGATAGTTCTAATTCCTCAGGTCTCGGTGTCCCTTCCAATAAATCTTTCACTGGCTCCTTTAGTCGGTTTTTCAATAGCTCTGGCGGGACTATGGTGGGTCCTAATTGAGTGTGATAAGGAACTAACTTCCAGGTCATCTCCCATCCATATTTTTTCATCAGCGCGTATCTTAATAACTCCACCTCTGCATTGGCAGAAAGCATAGAGCCGATAAATCCTCCCAAGCTCAACATATCCGCAATTCTGAACTCCTCTGGCTGGTAATTCAATACCTGAAACTCTACTGGCAGAGAGTCCTGATGAGCGCGGATATATGTGTTCACGCCATCCACATAAGCCTGAGCCTGATTAAAAAGCTCAGTCCAGTATATCTTTCCTAATTCCTCTCCGACCTCTCCTAAATACTTCATTCCCCAATGCCGTTGGTGAATATCGTATTTAACTGTGGATAGACTCATTCCTCCAAAACTGATTGGCAAATCCAAATCTCCAAGCAGTTCCGAGAGCCGTCCCTCTGCTAAAGCTCTTAGCAGAACCATCTCAAATAGCCTATCCTGCGCCTGAACATAGCCTATTGCGAAAAATAAATCCTGCTCATTCTCCGCAAATATCTGAGGAATTCCATATTCATCATAATAGACCTCAACTCTACTTTTTAATTGTGGGAATTTTAAAGTCCCGCTCCGCTGAGTGATAATCGGCTCCTTTTGATATTTATAAAATTTACCCAGACACCCAGAAAAGAAAACTGAAAGCCCGATTACCATAATAACTACCCAGTTTTTTACCTTCATCTCTCCCTCCTTTTTCCTCAAAGCTAAACCCAAATATAAATTTTAAATCAGCGCGGTGGAGAAATATCTTTCCGCCCGGTCCGGTATCACGGTCACAATCTTTTTCTTATCCCCTAAGTCCTCTGCTAATTTTATCGCAGACCAGACATTAGCTCCAGAGCTGGTCCCGCAAAGCACCCCTTCTATCCGAGCTAAGCTTCTTGCGGTCTGGATTGCATCCTCATCGCTCACTGTAATCACCTTATCAATTATTGAGGTATCCAGCACACTGGGAATAAAGCCATCGCCTATCCCCTGAATCTGATGAAGTCCTGGCTCCTTGCCCAAAAGCGCAGCTGAATTCTCTGGCTCAACCGCCACCACCAAAATCCTCTGGTCTTTTTCCTTTAAAAATTTTCCAATCCCGGCAAGCGTGCCCCCAGAGCCGACCCCGGCGACAAACGCATCTATCTCCCCATTCATCTGCTCCCAGATTTCTGGTGCGGTCGTAAAATAATGACATTCTGGATTGAGCGGGTTCTCAAACTGATGAGGAATATAAACCCCGGGGTCCTCCTCCCTCATCGTATAAGCTATCTCTAAAGCGCCTTCTAAAGATTTCTCAGCCGGAGAGGGAATCATCTCCCCTCCCAAAGCCTTGATGATTTTCTTCCGCTCCTCGCTCATATTCCCCGGCATCACAATCACCACCCGATAGCCCTTTTGCACCCCAACCAGCACCAAGCCAATGCCAGTGTTGCCAGAGCTTGCCTCAACTATGGTCATCCCCGGCTTTAGCTCCCCCCGCTCCTCTGCCTTCTCTATCATATATTTGGCGATTCTATCCTTAATAGAGCCTCCCGGATTAAGCAGTTCTAACTTGGCAAAAATATTATAGCTGGTGAACTGGGTCAACTTGAGCATCGGAGTTCTTCCTATCACCTCCAGAACATTCTCAATATAGCCCATTTTTCACTCCTTACAGTTTATATCTGGATAATATTTTTTTAATTTTTCAGTTAACATATCTACCAAATTCTTATAAGGTTTGGGCGATTGTTTTTGAAAAAAATTTAATAGAAGTTTTAAGGTCTTGCCTTCTTTGAATATGGCTTGTATAATTCCTTCATCCCATAGCTTTTCGTTTGCTAAAATTTTTTTCCAACTCCTAATTTCTAAATTTTTTATTTCATGAAGACTTTTCTGTGGTGTTAAATCAAAATTTATCTCTGGTAATTCAGATAGCCCTTCTTTCCACTTTTTAAGCCATTCGAGAATGGTATCCCAGATTTGGGGACTTCCTATATATTCAAAAAATTCTTTACCATAAAAAAGCTTAAGCTCAATCCCATAAAAATTTTTAAGTCTATCGAGTTCATCAATATAATAATTCTTATTCTTTGAAAGATCTGGATCAATAAAATACATAATGCCAATTAATTTTGATTTATGTTTTTTATATAGAAATTCAATCTTAGCCTCAAAATTCGAAATTTGTCCTCGCTTTTTAGAAGAGTCGTGGTCATCTCTTACTTTTTGTTCAATAAAATAATATTTTTTAGAAACCATAAAATACTGGTCTAAAGACAGGTATTTCCCCTTTTCAATCTCTAGATCTTTAGGTAATACACGATAGTCTAAATTTTTCAGGAATTCCTCTATAATTTCTTCAAAGGCGTCCCCCATTCGAATTTCGTGAGATTGAAGAAGATGCTGTAAAATTTTCAAACTTGGTTTTGTTGGTCTGAATAGACCTATAAAACGCTCGGGATTGTTAGCAATTTTTCTCAGGATTTCTTCTTTCTCTCTTTCAAATATATGTTTATTTAAAATGTCGCAGAATTTTTGGTAATTCATTCAATTCCCTCCAACTTTTTATTCAGGTATGGAATTTCTATTATTTTTGGTTGTTGTCTAAATCTATCTTCAATACCTTTTACATATTGGGGATTAATTTCTATCATAACAAAGTTTCTTTTAAAGGCTTGAGCCACATATCCGGTTGTTCCAATTCCAGCCACAGGGTCTAAAATTAAATCCCCTTCTTTTGTAGATGTTAAAATTACTCTTTTAAGAAGTTCTACCGGTTTTTGAGTGGAATGTATTTTTTTTCCGCTCCCATCTCTCATCCTTTCATTTCCAAGGCAAATAGGTAATACCCAAACATTAGCGCCTATTTTTCCAATCCCAAATTTTTTTGCATATTCCTTATTAAAAGTATATTTTTTGGATTTTTTATCTTTAACGGCCCAAATAAGGGTTTCCGTTGCATTGGTAAATCTAACACCCAACCAATTAGGCATCGGATTGGTTTTTACCCAGATTATATCATTTAAAACCCAGAATCCTAAATCCTGCATAATTTTTCCAATTCTAAAGATACTGTGATAGGTAGCAATAACCCATATTGTAGCATTTGGCTTCATTACTCTTTTTACATTAATAAGGAGTTTTTGAATAAAATCATCATATTCTTGAAATGAAGAAAATTTATCCCATTCATCATTCACCCCTTCAACCACTGTTTTGACACTCCACCTCCTCAATTCTTTGTTTGGTATTTGGAGGAAGTAAGGAGGGTCT
>Ga0172366_10002163_pt1 | contig 15372 bp, 12 predicted proteins | sample LakKivSesite69cm_FD_114533 | JGI IMG/M metagenome (GOLD analysis project Ga0172366, IMG submission 114533) | Sediment microbial communities from Lake Kivu, Rwanda - Sediment site 69cm | ecosystem: Environmental > Aquatic > Freshwater > Lake > Sediment | place: Rwanda: Western Province, Lake... | reverse complement strand
GGAAGGCCCAGGACAACAAGCGCTGGCGTTACCATGTACCCACCACCAACCCCTATGAACCCGCCCACGACGCCCACCGTAAAGCCGATGAAGGCCAGCAAGTATACGTTGATCTCAACGCCGGGAAGCACAGGGAAGGTCAGCATGGATGATCGTCCAGCCCTCTATTCCTTCCCCTCTTCGAAGTGCCTTATCCTGGTTACCCGGTAGCCCATGACGCTGGTTACCCTTTCCATGAACAGGCCCAGCACCAGCGCCAGGACGACGATAAGGCCCAGGTTATAGAAGACGGGCAACAGCGAACCGCCCTGGACGATGTCGTCGTACATCTCCCCGTAGACACCCCCTACGTGCCAGGAGACAGCGTGCCAAACGAGAAGCCCGCTCATCACCCCCAGAACGATTGCCTCGACCAGTGCAAGCACCCGGCTTCTGTCCACGTGTTAACCCTCTCCCCGTCTGCTGACCTGCGTCCGTAGAGCATACTACACGCCTGTGGGGGTGTAAACCTCGAGCCGCTCGCCTGGCGGCCTCTTCGGAGTGGGGCTCACCAGCGGAAGGGTATCCAGCGCGGCTTCGCCTCCAGGACTACATCGAACGCGCTCCCCGGGAGATATCTCGGCACCGCCAGAAACTGCTCTGTCCGCTCCAGAGTCCCGCCCGCCTCGAAAGAGACGATCAGGGTGCGCTTTGTGGCCGACATCGAGCTGTATTCTATGGTGCACACCAGCTCCACGGGCCCGCCGCTCCCCTTGTTGTGTGCCTTGTATGTGACGAACAGGACTGTCTCCTCCTTGGCGGTGCTGGTGAGGCTCATCTCCACATCGGGCCCGCCCAACAGGCGCATCTTCACCCAGGGGCCGAACACGAGGGCGGCAAGCGCCAGCGCTGCCACAAGGGCTGCTACAAGGCCTAATCTCGCCACGTTCAAGTTTCCACCCCCTGAACGAGAAAGGCGGGCGGCAGCCACTGCCCTTGGCCCCTGGCCTCGACGCACCCCTCGAACCCAAGGAGGAACAGGTCAGCTGCCAAGCCCACTATAGTCGTCAGAGTCTCGAGGATGCAAGGGCCGGGCCCTCCAGCGCGACGTTGTCTCGCTGTAGGAAAGACGGAACCTCTCGCCCGCCTCGTCCCTCACCACGAAGATGCGCAGGCCGGGCTCCCTCCACTCCTGCTCCACCTCGCACACGCGGCGCTTGACCCCGGCCCAGTCAAAGGCGAGCGGCCGCTCCGGGTAGCGGTGCCCTGCGTAGCACTCGACGGCGGCCTCTTCGTCCCGTCCTTCCATGGCGCACATCCTGTGGAGATTCTAGCAGGTGTGCAGGAACGAAAGAAGCCCACCGGGACCGGGACTCGCTCCCGGCCCGGCAGGCTTCCTCGCTCAGTATCGGTGCTTTTGTCGGAAAGGCCTAGTCAGCGGGTACGATGGCCTCGTAGTTGACACCCTGGCCACCGAAGAAGCAGGGGTAGCCGACCCACTCTTTGATGGACTTGGGGTTGTAGATCATCAGGCCCGGTATCTGCACCGTGCCGACCATCAGCATCTGGTCGTGCATGTAGTCGATGACCGCTTCGTTCAACCGGAGCCGCTCGTTGAGGTCGGTCTCTTTCCTGACCTTGAGAGCTGTCTGGGCCAGCATGGGTATCTCCAGGCCGCAGCCGAAGCCGCCGCGGGTGATGCTGCTCTCGGTCGCGCCCGGCGGAAAGACGAAGGAGATGGTGGAAGCGCCCTCGTCGCCGTCGCCGCAGTAGGGGATGGTGTTGGTGCGGCCCACGAGGCTCGGCCTGATGATGGAGTAGGCGGACTTGAACACCGCGACATCCATCTTGGGCCACACAGCTTTCCAGAAGCCGGATATGGCGTCGGTGATCTCGCCGACCAGGGCCGTGCCACCCTCATCGCCGGTCCAGATGTCGATGTGGAACTCGCCGTTCTGCCACTTGGGATCGTCAGCCTTGGACATGTACTCCTTGGCCAGCGCGGTGTCATAGGGGATGTCCCACTTGTCCTTGTAGTAGGCCATCTGGGTGTCCACGTACTCGATGCTGGCAGGCGCTCCCAGGCCGTCCAGCACCGCCTCGTTTATCAGGTCCCGGTCGATAGCAAGGGCCAGGGCCCAGCGGATGTTCCTCGCCTCCTCCATGTCGCCGGGTTGCTTGCACTTGGAGGAGTTCCCGTCTATATCCACAGTCCCCTCTCCCGGACAACCAAGGGTGCAGCCGACCCAGGGCAGGTCATGGGCACAATAGCCCAGGCGCTCGAGAGGCGCGCCGGTGATGGCGTGGTTGGTCTCCCAGTAGTTGCCGTGGAACATCAGGTTGTTGACCCGGTAATACCCTTCCGGGTTAACGGCAACAAAGCCTGCATCTATCAGGGCCTTGACCGATTTGGTGGTGGGCCGCATGATATCTGCCTCGCCCGTCTTGAGCATGGCGATGCGGGTGGACTCCTCGGGCACCTCCAGGAAGGTGAGCTTGTCCAGCCCGGCCTCCTTTCGCCAGTGGCCGTCGGGCCTCTTCTCCAGATAGATGTGGTCGTCCCGTACCCACTCGATCACCTGGAAGGGGCCGTCGGCTATGATGTTCTCCATCATCCAGTCCTCGCCCTTCTCATCGAGCACCCTCTTGGAGAAGCAGTTTGTGGCCTGGGCGGCGTCGTTGAGGAAGTTGCCGAGCCAGCGCAGGTCATAGCTCGCGAAGGGGAGGCGGAAGGTGTACTTGTCGATCAGCTGCGCCTCCAGGAACAGGGCGGCGAAGTCGCCCGCCTGGCCGTGGATGCTGGTGGGGTTGGTGGTGGCGTTGGCATCGTTCATGGTGTACACCCAGTCCTCGGCGGTCTCCTCGCCGAAGCCCTTGTGGAACATGACGCCGGACCTGATGTGGATGTCCACGTAGGACAGGTCATCGGCCAGCTCGTAGCCGGTGGCGATCTGCGGCACCTCGAAGCTGGTCTCATCGGAGCCGAACAGGCAGTCGCCGATTCCGAAGTCATGTATCCCCTCGACGGGTGCCTGGGCACTTCCCACGCCGACTCCAGGTCCAATGTCGGTTATCGCCGCGGTAACCGTCCCCCTGGGGTTCTTCGGCTCGGGGGCCGTGATAGGGGCCTTGGTGGGCGTAGGCGTCGCCGTCGGCCTCGCGGTGGGCGTGGGCGTCGCCGTCGGCACGCCAGGGGCCGGGGTCGGCGTTGGAGTCGCCGTCGGAGTCGCTGTGGGCGTGGCTGTGGGTCTGGGGGTTGGCGTTGGCGTCGCCTTGGCGCAGGCGAACACGAACAGCAACGCAAGTACCAGGATTAAGGGAATGGCTTTTCGCATGTGCATCCTCCTCCTGCTAAATTCGTCCTATTCAGGAAAACCGACAATACACCAGAGGAGTCTATCTAGATACCCAGAAGCTAGCACACCGCACGGGCAAAGTCAAGAGCAGGGGAAACGAGTTCAAGCGCCAATTCCCGTCCAAGGTAAACGCTCATGGCCTCATCAACATCAACCGGGGAGCGCAGACACGCCTGACGAAAGCGCCCTCACCGTTTCTCCGTCCCCTGTGAGAGCCCGAGGAAAAGCCCCACGGCAAGGGCCAGCGAAGCGCCCAGGCCCAGTATCGGCACGGCCAGGGGCCTGGTGCTCATCAGGTCAAGGAACGGCTTCATCGCGTTATCTGCCAGCAGCGCCACGGCCAGGCCTAGGCCGCCTGCCGCGCCGGAGAACAACCCCAGGGACCTCAAGCTCAACGATGTGAGCGAGTTCAGCTCGCGGGCATCCACGCCCTGCTCCTCGCCCTCCTGCGCCAGACCTCGTAGCCAGCTAAGGTAGAAGACGGCCAGAAGGCAGAGGGTGAGAAGCACGAGCTCAAGGGAAACGATGACTTGAGATGAGGATGGCCTGTCAATTGGACTGCCGCCGACGAAGAGCCCTACCCAGTCTATGGAGCTGAAGGAGTAGGCCGAGGGGACCACCAGGAGGACGGCAATGACGGCGAAGACGAGGAAGGGACGGGGGCTTTCGCACAGGGACGAGGCGACCGCCACCGTCGAAACGCCAAGGAGCAGCAACACGCGTATCCACACAGGGTCCAGAAACAGCCCCAGCGATGTCAGCGCCAGGCCAACAGGGCCTTCGAGGAAGAGGGCGGCGGCCAGCAGCCCTACCCCCGCAGCGGCCACCGTCCTGAGAGCCGATATGACGAGAGCGGCGTTCATGGGAGTTGCGCCTTTCGCATCAGGGCCTGTGTCAGGCTCTCCTCCATGGGGTTCCATTCCATGACCCTGGCACCCACCCGATGCAGCCAGCGGACTACGGACCTGGTCCTTATCCTGGTCACCTGAACGGCCTCCCTATGGTAGTCGCCCGTCTCAGGGGCGACGAAATAGCCGTTTATCCCCACGATGATGATGGCGGGGCGCTTCCTCCCCCTCCTGGATGAGAGCTGAACGAGGCGGCGCACCCCCTCAACCAGGGGCCTCTCGGGGAAGCTGTCCAGCCGCGTGATCACGATGGAGAGGGGTTTGTGGCGGAGGAGATAGGCCTTGGAGACCTCTACCGCCGCCCGCAGGTTCTCCACGGAAGCTCCGGGCCTCAGCTCCGTCAACTCCCGCGATATGACGAAATACTGGCGCTTCCCCGTGTCGGGGTAGAGAAGCCGCGGTTCCTCCGTATCGCAATTGTAGAAGCAACTGCCTACCCGGTAGCCGCGTTGCAGGAAGTAGTATGAGATGCCGCTCGCCGCCTCCACCGCCCACTCCAGGGCGTTCTCTATGCTTGTCCCCACCTCCATCTTCCGCGAGGCGTCCACGAAGAGCCAGACCCCCTTCCGCCCTTCCGGCTCGTACTCGTTTATCATGGGCACGGCCCCCGGAAACGCTGCGACCCTGGCGGTGGCCTTCCAGTTGATCAGCCGCACCGGGTCGCCCACCGAGTAGTGTCTTATCTCCTGGAACTCGGTGGTGGGCATCCCCAGGCGGGCTATGTCTGCCTCGGGATGGGGTGTCGCCGCCCTGGCACGCAGCGGGCGAAGCCTGCGTACGCGCAGTATGCGGGGCCGCACCCTGATCTCCTCAGCATTCCCCTCCACGCCCTCTCGCGGGTGGAAGAGGCCCAGCAGGTCCCGTATGTGCCACTGGGTGCCTGGCAACGAGTACGCACCCCGCTTGGTGCACCTCACCTTGTAGCTGCAACGGAACGTCGCCGGGCGGAACCCCTTGCAGAAGAGGTGAAGGTTGTTGCCCTCTACCAGGGCGAGCTCCGGGGGAAGGGGGTCGGAGAGGATAGCGGCGCACGGGCCGTGCCCGAGCCTCACCTCCCACTGCACCTCCAACACCTCCCTGACCCACAAGCTGCGTGCGGGGAGCGTCCGGACCACCGATGGTGCCCCGGGAGGCCGCGCCGCCAGGCCCAGTAGCAGGAAGGCGATGGGGACGAGCGCCGTGTACAGAACGAGCGGGTTGCCCAGCACCAGCCCCAGAGAGACCAGGACCGCTACCACGAGGGCCAGCGACAACACAAAACGAGTGGCCATATCACTTCCTGGGGTGGAATTCGGTGGGCGCGGGCGCCGCGCTGACCACCTCCTGCACCACGTCCTCCTCCCTCACCCCTTCCAGCGAGTCCTCGATGTTCAGGATCACGCGATGGCTCAGTATATCCACGGCTATCGCTTTCACATCGTCGGGCGTGACAAAGTCGCGGCCACGTATCAAGGCCAGGGAGCGGGAGGCCCTCAACATGGCGAGTCCACCGCGGGGGCTGGAACCGACCTCCACCTTGGGGTGCTCCCTCGTGGCCCTGACCATCCGGCTGATGTAGTCCAGGATGCTCTGGTCTATGTAGATCTCGTTTTCCACGAGCCGCTGAAGCTCCACGAACTCCTCCCTGCTCACAACAGGTTGGACCTCGTCGGAGGGGTCATCCTTTCTCCACTGTATGCGGCGGCTCAGTATCAGGCTCTCCTGCTCAGTGGTAGCGGCGTAGCCCGTGGAGAGGCGAAACATGAAGCGGTCCATCTGCGCCTCTGGCAAGGGGTAGGTGCCCTCCTGCTCGATGGGGTTCTGGGTGGCAAGCACGATGAAAGGGCGCTCCAGCACCATGCTCTTGCCCTCGATGGTCACCTGGCGCTCCTCCATGCATTCGAGGAGGGCGGCCTGGGTCTTGGGCGGCGAGCGGTTGATCTCGTCGGCGAGGAGGACGTTGGTGAATACCGGCCCCTTCACCAGTTCGAACGTCCCGCTCTGCTGCCGCCAGACGTTGGTGCCGATGATGTCCGAGGGGAGCTGGTCGGGCGTGAACTGGACACGGCTATAGTCGCACCCCAGGACATGGGCACACACCTTCACCAGGAGCGTCTTGCCGAGGCCGGGAACGTCCTCGAACAGCACATGGCCGTCGGCGAGCGCCGCAGCCAGCAGCTTCTCCAGCAGGACTCTGTTCCCCACAAACACCTCCCCTATGCGGTCCACGATAAGCCTGCACTTGGCGCTCGCCTGGGCCAGCTCTTCTGGAGTCATCTCAAAGCTCCTTGACTCGTCAGTATCTCATCCAGATCGTCCTGGGGTAATTCCAGGAGACGAATGGCCTCTTCCAGTAAGGCACGGCGGGCCTCGTAGTTACGCTGTATGGTGCGCCGCCGCTGCCAGGGCAACGCGAGGTAGGGGACCGGACGGTCCTGGTACTCCACCAGCCTGTGCGCCAGATCCGCCACGCTGGAGCGGACAATCCCCCTCGCCATGAGGGCGGATACCACCAGCACCACGAGCTCACCCTTGATGCCTTCGGTGATGAACCCACGCATCACCTCCTGGATGCTAGAGAGCTCCAGGTCTTCTCTGGCGCCTATCTCCTGCCTGTGCTTTCTCCACCGCCTATAGGCCAGCTCCCGGACCTGCCAGGTGTACACCCGCCCACTCTCCTCCCGGACCACGACCAGGAGACGCCACGCCACTACGGCGATGATGAACCACTCGAGAAAGGAGGCATAGTGAAACGCATCGAACAATACCGGCCGCACAAAGGCAAAGTAGGTGCCTATCAGGCCCCCCAGTATGAAGCTCTTGGCCTGGGAGCCGCTGGCCCACCTGGCAAACCCGGAGACTAGGGGATGCTGGAAGTCCCGAAGGTAGGCGAGGAGAGAGGACGTCACCACAGCTGCCGTGCCCCACAGCACGACCTGAGATAGCCCTTCGGCGGGACCCCACGTTGAACTCAGGGAGTGGAACAGGGTGCGGAGCACCATGCCAACTACCAGTATCAGAGCGGCGCGCACCGCCGGGGCGGTGAGCCCGATCCATCGAGGCGCCTTCGCCACGTCCCACAGGGCAAACACCCGGCGCAGCCCCGCATCGGCCACAAGACAGACCCCTCCAACAGCGTAGCTCCAGTGCCATATCCTGTCCAGGAAGCCAGTGAGGCCGCCCAGCCCATCGGGGAAAGGCCTGCTTTCGCCCAGGCGATGGGCCAGTGTCGGGAGATAGTAGAGTACCCACCCTGCCACCAGGACGCTGGAGATGGTCCCCAGCAGGGAGGCGACGACATCCCCCCTCCGGCCCGGGCGCAGCACGCCGATAACCCTGCCCGCGGCCCTGAGGAACAGCGCCGCCCCGATGGGGGGTACAAGCGAGGAGAGGTCGAGCCCGAACACCGAATCAAGGAGCCACCCTCTCGCCAGCAGGGCGAGGAGGACGCCAAACCAGAGGACGGAGCGCAGACACTCCAGCACTACCCTGACGGCCGCCGGGCCGACGAGAGGCGTACGGCGCACCCCCCTGCGGATGAGGCCAAGGCCCGCCAGCCCGGCGACGATAAACGCCAGGGCACGTGCGCGGGGGTAAGCCAGGGACTCGGCAACCGAGCTGAGCACGTCCCGCATCAGGGAAGGCAGTGCCGAGCTCCCCGACAGATGGCCGGAAACCGAGGGCAGGCTGTCCACGACGTAGAAGACCAGCCAGACCCATCCGCTGACTCCCACGAGCCACCCGATGAAGGCGAACCGCTCCGAATGCAGGCGCTGTACGATCAGGGCGGCCAGCTGCAAGCCCACGAACAGGAGGATAGGCGCCAGCAGGAATCCCAGGTCCACTCCAAGCCAGCCGTTCAGCGCGCCCGGCGCACCGACCAGCAGAAGGACTCCCACCCCCACGAACAACAGGATGACGACCCGTACAGCCAGCGCAATCACGGGCCTCTCCCCTCCATCAGGCGCAAATGTGCCAGATACGCCTCCTCGTAGTGTTTTCGAGCGACCTCATGGGTGCTGTAGTCGGCCTCCTCGAAGCACCATGTGAGGCTTTCCAGCGTCTCCTCATCCGTCCCGCCACGCCGCAGAACCTCCTGGGCCTCCCTAGGCGTCGCCTCCCTGGATATCTCCACCCCGTTTTCCCTCATCCTCTCCAGGAAGGCGTGATAAAGCCGGACCACCTCCTCGCGGTAGTCCACGACGCGAAGGCTCCTCCGGGCGCTGGCCGGCCTGAACTCCTCGCTTCCCTCGAAGACAACCGTTAAGACGTACTCCCCGGGCGTGCCAAACCGCAACCGGAACGTCATCCCGCCGTCATCGTCTGTCCTGGCGCTCTGCGCCGTAGACCCGTCCACCTCACAACTCACAGGAGCATCCCTGATGGCGCTTTCGTCATCTCCCACCAGGCGGGACGCCACCTCGAACGGGTAACCGACGCCCCACACATCGGGAAATGGAGGGTGGACCTGTGGGAAGCGGGGCTCCTCGATCCTGCTGCGCTGCGCACGCTGCTCCCGACGTCTATCGCGCACAGCGCTGTCCTTCGCGGGCATAGCCTCGGCCACCTCCGCCGCTTTCGCTTCCGCGCCCGTCGCCGGTTGCCTGTCGGCGACCTGCCGACGCTCAGGCGGGCGAGGCAAACGGCGCAGAAGGGAGATAAGCCAACCTATGACCCCTTCAAACAGGGCTGCGGGCCGTCGGAAACCACCACGCCACTGCGGCCTCGACGGAAACAGCGAGAGGAGCCGGCGCAAGCGTACCCGGCGTAAGGCCCGCAGCACACGCGCCCGGAGCCGGCGCAGGGCCTCCCTCAAGAAGGCCACCACGGCCTGGAACCACCCAACGAGGAAACGCAGCCTCCCCCGGTTTCGGTAGCCCATGTACCCGAGAGCGCCAGCACCGGCCACGCCGGCCAGAGACCCCCCTGCAATAGACGCGATCAGCCCCCAGGGGACTGTCGGCGGAAGAACCTGGATAGCGTGCTCCACCTGTGCCTCCATGAGTCCGTCGCGCCCGGCGTACACCACCAGGAGCGCCCTCGGCCCCGGCTCAGCCTCACGCGGGAAGGAGAGGCCCCACTCCGCAACGCCCTCGGCATCGGTCCGGGCGGAGCTATCGAAGCCCTCGACCAGAACGACCTCGCCGCGCAGCGGCGTGCCCAGGTCGTCCAGCAGCAACGCCTTCAAGCGGAGCCCACTACCTGCCCTGACCCGGTCCAGGGCGAAGACGGAGAGCTGGGTCCGCGCCTTCACCTCGATGTCAAGGCTTGTAACGCTCTCATAGCGGGCCGCCCGGTACTCCAGGCCGTGGGTGCCTAAGGAGGTGGTTTTCGGTGGCGCGTAGTCTATTTGGAACCGGCCCTGCATATCCGTCTGGGCGCTGCCTACAGGAGCGCCATCCAGCAACGCGTCAACCGTGACCCCCTGGAGAGGTTGCCCGCCCAGCAGCACCTCGCCGATCAGGACGTTGGACTCACCGCGCGCCAGGACCGCCTCGCCCAGAGGCTTCAGCGACACCTGCTGCACCTCCAGGGTGTCCGAGGCAGTAGAGGGGAGGAGAAGCCCAGAACCGGCGAAGGAGGCCTCGATACCGTATTTCCCCGGCTGGGGGAAGGCGTACCCCGTTGAAAACCCGCCCTGGGCGTCAGTAGTCACCGTTCGAGCGTCCGCGCTGTCACCTGTACCTATCTGGATACGCACCTCCTGCCCTCCCAGCCCTGTGCCCTTGTCATCGGTCAGCACGCCGGCCAGCACCACCTGCTCCCGAGCCCCCACGCCGGAGGGGAGAGCCAGCGAGACCTTCGTGGGGACGAAGACCTCCAGCTCAGCGGCCGCCTCGGCCTGGTCGTAGAACTCCGGGCCGGAGTACTGGGCCCGCACCGGCCAGCGGCCCCTTTCGGGGAAACTGTAGGGCACGAGGAACACCCCCGACCCGTCGAGAGCCACATCCCCCAGGGGCTGGGCCCCCGATACCAGCGCCACCTTCCCCGTAGACACCGGGTTGTCCAGCGCATCGAAGACCACCCCCCGCAGAGGATAGGGCTGGTCTACTACGGCGCGGTCATCGAGGTACAGCTCCATCGACGTGGATGAGACGACCCGGACCATCCCTTCGGCAGAAGAGGGCGCATAGTAGTCCTGGGTCGGAAACCTCACGTATGCTCGTTGATCGCCCGCTTCCTGGGGCGCTATGCTGCCGCTGAAGCGGCCTTCCGTATCGGTGACGGCCCCCGCCGTCTGAGGGTTGCTGGCCACCCCGAGGCTGAGGCCGAGGCCGGGAAGCGGGCCCCCCTCCCCATCGAGAAGCACCCCCTCGATAGCTATCAGACCACCTAGAACAGCCTCACCGGGAAACTCGCAGATGAGCCGGGTGGGCTCACGGTATTCCAGCGCTACCGCGGAGCTGGAGGCGGCGTAGAACTGCGTGCCCTCGAAGCGGACCTCGTACCGCTCAGCTCCCCGGATATGGGATGTGACCTTGAACTCGAAGCGGCCCGCGTTGTCCGTCTGCATGGTGGCGATGGGCTTCCCCGCCTCTGCCATCACGATGGTATGACCGACGAGGGGCGTGGCTGAGACCTCCTCCCGTAACACACCCCGTATAGTCACGGGTTCACCCACCAGGGCTGCCGAAGGCGGCTCGACCTCGATGGCCGTCGGGGCCATCACGGTCAAAGGCGGGTCGCTCCACGAGCCGTCATAACGCTGGTTGGGTATCGCCCTGGCCATGACCTGGTAAACGCCTACAGGCAGGCCTGGCTGTATCGTGGCCTGGACGCTAAACTCCCCCAATCGCGCGACGCCCTGGCCTATGATGGTGCCGCCGGGCTTCTTGGCGGTGTTCAGGTACACCTCCACGTCCATCTGGTCCACGGGTTCACCCTGTTTGGTGGTGACCCAGCCGTGGACGGTGAAAGGCTCCCCTATCCAGGCCTCGTCGCCAAACTCCGCCACCTCGATAACCGTTGGCACGAGTGGCGGGGATGTCGGCCCGGGCGTAGGCTCCAGGGTCGGCGTCGGCCAGGGAATGGGGTCGGTGGAGGGCGGCGCCCGGTCCGAGGGGCCGCCTGCGGGAGTGGACTCGAACGTTACCCAGCCCAGGCCATCGAACAGGACCTCGGCCCACTGGTGGGCCTGCGCTGCCGTCACCACCTGCTCCTGGGCGGAGGCGGCCACGGCGAAACCAGCTACAGGCCTGGCCGGAATGCCCACGGAGCGGGCCAGGATGACAAAGGCGTTGGCGAAATTGGCACACGTCCCCCTCTTCTCCTGGAAGAGGAACCAGTAGGTAGGCTCCACGTCTGCCGGTGCGTTCTCGTAATCGAAGTCGTAGGTGTAGTTCGACTTGAGGTACTCCTCTATAGCAACCGCCTTCTTGTAGGGGCTGGAGATGCCCCGCGTAACCTCTCCGGCCAGCTCCCCGATCGCGGGAGAGAGGCCGTAAGGTATCTGGAGGTAGCGCGCGTCGTGCGGGCTCTCTGCGCTTGTCAGCACCTCGCCGGGGAAGGAAAGGACGACTGACCGCCAGCTATAACCGGCACCCATCCCCACCCCACTGCGGAAGGTGAGCTCCTCGGGGTCGTAGAACACCTCGCCGAGGAACTCGATGCTGTCGGGGTAGAGGGAAGTGAAGAGGTTTCCGGCCGCGAAAGGCACGATGGGCTCCAAGGCTATCTCCACCTCGGCCTGGAAAGAGGCTGCGCCCGGCACAGACACCAAGCCCCCTCCCTCGTACAGACGATGGGAAGCAGGGTCGCTGTCCCTCCACACCCTGCCGTCGTAGGTATCGGCCACCGTCTGGCGTAAATAACCGGTGTAGCGCGCGCCCCACACCTTGAACAGCGGCACCTCCAGCGCCTCGTGTCCGCCTTCAGGGGAAAGGGTGTTTCCACTGTTGAGGCCTTCCGGCGATACCTGTACACCGCTCTCCAGCATGCCGCCTGCAAGCCCGCCCAGGAGCGCCAGCAGCTCGGGCGGAATCTCCCCGCCGGAAGCGGATATCGACTCCTGGAGGGACCGCGCCAGCTCCTCCCGGTCCATCTCCGCCGTCCCCGACAGCAGGCCCTCTTCGCCCAGCTCTTTCAGCAAGCCCAGGAGCTCTTCCGCCGTCTGGGGGTCTATCTCCCCCAGGCCCTCAGGCGCGTCCTTCAGGGCGGATGCAAGCTCTTTGAAAGCCTTGCCCAGGCGCTCCATGTCCAGCCTGTCTATGTTGACCTTCCCCAGGTCGGTGCGGGTTGAGCCAAGCTCCTTCAGCAGTCTCTCGAGGGCGCCTTTCAAGCCCTCATATCCCTGCATGCCCGACATCGACTGCAACAATTTCCCGGCAAGGCCCTGCATCCGCTCCAGAAGGCCATCGAGCTTTATGGACGACTCCCGCACTTCCTGCAACGCCTCGGCCTCAGGCCCGAGGCGCGGCGTGACCACGCCCAGCACCAGGGCGAGCAGCAGCACGAAGCTGAAAACGCCCAGAAGGTGTGTGGGGCTCCGCCACGACCTGTGGCCGCGCAGCAGCCAGAACAAGGTGCCCGCCGCCAGGAAGGGCGACAGCAGAAGGGCCCAGAAGGTGAAGCTGGTCGGCGATAGCGCTCCACCGATCCCCGGCCGCAGGGAGAGCAGCGACTGGCCAGGCTCTATCTGGCCCAGGTCACCGCGCAGGAGCTGGAACACCACAGAGAAGGCGAGGACGGACACCACCAGCAGGATGCCCAGCACTGCGAGAAAGGCCCCTTGCCGCTTCATACGCCATGCCCCTTGGAACAGTAGCGTAGGCCTGCAGCCACGCCCCGTTCAGCCGTAATTCTATAGGTGAAAGGGAGGAGGGTCAATTTCCTGGGGGGCCTGCTTGCAACGAGTATCGGAATATCTGTGAGAGGACTGTGAGATATGAGGCGAGGGCTCAAAGTGGTCCCCGCCGGGCGCTAGAGCGGGTTCACCACGTTGGTGGGCCTTCCAGCCAGGAAGCTCTCCACGTTGTCCACAGCCATCTCCAGGCCGGCAAGGGTGGCCTCGGGAGTCATGGCAGCCACATGGGGCGACAGCACCACGTTGTCCATCCTGGTCAACGGATGGCCCGGCGGCAGCGGCTCGTCGCAGAACACGTCGAGCCCGGCGCCTGCGATGCGGCCCTCCTCCAGCGCCCTCACCAGCGCCTCCTCGTCCACCATCGGCCCACGTGCGGTGTTCACCAGTATGGCGGTCGGCTTCATCAGGGAGAGCTCCCGCTCTCCTATCAGGCCCATGCTCTGCGGCGAGAGCACCAGGTGGAGGGAGACGACGTCGGACCCGGCCAGCAGCTCGTCCAGGGACACGAAACGGACGCCGTACCTTCGGGCCCGCTCTGGCGATGGGTGCAACGTCCAGGCCAGCACCTGCATGCCGACGGCCTTGCCCAGCCGTATCATCTGCCGGCCGATGGAGCCCGTCCCCACCACGCCCAGCGTCTTGCCGTGAAGCTGCGTGCCGTACCCGCGTGCCCAGCCTCCCCCCCTTATGCTACGGTCGTTGGAGACGATGCGGCGGGCTACCGCCAGCATCAGGGCCAGCGACATCTCGGCGGCGCTCACGCTGGAGTAGCCGGGCGTGTTGCACACCGCGATGCCCAGCCGGGATGCGGCCTCCAGGTCGGCGTTGTCCACGCCCACGCCGTAGATGGAGATGACCTTCAGCCGGGGACACCTCTCCATCACGCCGGCGGTGAACTCGCTGGTGGAACGGATGTTGACCACGACCTCGGCGCCTGCGATGCGCTCAACGAGGGTATCGGGGTCAAGGGGACGGTCGCCCCAGATGCGTACCTCGCCTATGCGGCGCAGGCGCTCCTCCACGTGTGTCCCCGCCAGGACAGGCGGCTCGTCGTCCGGCACGGAGATTACGAGCTGCTTCTCGTTGACCACTTATTGAATTCCGTTCAGCCTCATGATTACTGCACTTCGTCCGTGCTGGTCTTCTCAAACTAAAACACCTCTGGCACTTCGCCCACTGCCTCATATCCGGGATCCGTTTCATCAACGTCAACCCCACCTTCGACTTCTATATCCTCAGAATCAACCTTGCCATGGACTTCTACGAGATATCCAGGACGATCTCCTACACCCCTAGGTTCATTTCCCCTTTGAAAGTGCGCCCATGCCAATCGCCGAGCTTTTTCCGGTGAACTGGCTGCGACATAGAAACATCCCTCGAATATCTCCTGGATGCTGACCACCCAATTCTCCTTACGCTCATACTGTCCCATCGCGAAGCTCCTCCCCAGATTGGCGTGCAATCTTCACGCCGGGAGTGAGAGAGTCAAGTCATTTCCTCAGCAGCATCACAAGAGGGCCACGGTTCCAGACTGCAGATGAGCTGGCACAACGACCCGTCTTCATCCAGCGCTATCGCTTTTGCAAGCCGTTCGTGTGTGTCCCTCCTGCCTTTCTCTATGGCCTCTTCTTCACCACCAGCCATCACCTCAACGGTAGTGAAGCCGGAATAGTACACGTCCACTCTCCATCGGCACCGCATTCTTCCCTCCGGAATTGTCGTTGAGCCGCGACATCATCGCGCCGATGACGGAGTTCGTCAAGATGCCGGAAGCGCAAGGCCTAGCCTAGCTTCAAGCCGTCGAACTTCTCGCTTAAGGTCGCCCAAGCGACGGACAGTTTCCTGGTCTATTATTTGCAGTCGGCCCTTAATCTCGTGGAAGGTACCAGAAAGAAGCTCTTCTATTCTTGCTGTGTCAGCTTCTCGCACTACCAGGTAAATATTGCTGTTCCAGATATCATAGGCGTGCTTAAGCTTAGCCAACGCCTGGTATGGATTGCCCCCTATTTGCACTTCAAACACGAAATTGGGGACTGAACGCTGAACCCGCCTCCACACTGCGTCCAATCGCATTCTTTGCATAGGGTATTCTCTGTCACATAGGTAGTCCTGCAAACGACCAATTTCGAGCAGGGACTTAATAATTTCATCATGTACCGAAAGCTCTTCTTCCGGTGCAAGCCTGGCCTGGAAGGATGAAAGAGCGGGGACGGCTATCTCTTCTGGCAATTGGCGAAAACCCATCTTGGCGCGGAAGTTCACACGGTCATTAACGACCCTTTCTTCCTGCCAGCGATCGGGCGGCAGGCAAAAAGTCGTCTCAAACACGAGCCTCAAAGGCCAAATC
>Ga0172366_10002160_pt1 | contig 15383 bp, 16 predicted proteins | sample LakKivSesite69cm_FD_114533 | JGI IMG/M metagenome (GOLD analysis project Ga0172366, IMG submission 114533) | Sediment microbial communities from Lake Kivu, Rwanda - Sediment site 69cm | ecosystem: Environmental > Aquatic > Freshwater > Lake > Sediment | place: Rwanda: Western Province, Lake... | reverse complement strand
TTCCTCAACGATCTCTGAACTGAGCTTTCGCCATTCGCCCTCTATTTCTCTCCTTTTTGAGCGTTGCCCGTCGCGTAACTTCCTTAACTTTTCAACCCTGCTCCTAAACTTATCAGCTTGAGAGGAAGTTTCCTCAACCTTTTTCTGCAACTGCATAATGTCATTGGAAATTTTGACTGCTTCAAATTTTCTGATTTCGCTCTGGATAAAGCTGGACCTCAGAAGCTCATTTCGTTCTCTTTCCAAGTCATCCAGTCTTTTTTGTACTTCGTCTATTCTGCCCATGGCTGTGCGGATCGAAATGTCTGCCACCCTCAGCTTATCTTCGGCTTGTGCTTTTTCCGCGTCGTACTGGGCTATACCAACCAAATCTTCAACGATTCTTCTGCGTTCCACCAGGGAAATGTCCGTTAGCCGCGTTATCGTACCCTGCGGTATTATGTTTTGACTGGTGCTGCTTATCGCCGCCATGGAAAGAACTTCCTGAATGTGCGTCCGCGAAATTCTTCTGCCATTCAACCTATACACGCTTTGGCCATTCCTGTAAACTTCCCGCGAAACTGTCACCGTAGTCGTGTCAACTGGCATTATACTGTCCGAATTGTCAAACTGGATTATCACCTTCGCCATCTTCGCCCTTTCTAAGCCAGCTTTCTCAGACCCGTGAAAAATTAGTTTAGCAGCATTTTCGGCGCGAAGCCTTCTTGTGCTTAATTCGCCGAGGGCAAACAAGACTCCGTCTAAAAGATTAGTCTTTCCGCTTCCATTCGGACCGGTTATGGCTGTAAAACCTTTACCTAAGATCACCTTGACAGTTTGCGATCCGAAAGATTTGAAGCCTTTAACCTCGATTTTCTTGATGTATGGCATCTATTCTGCGCCCTCGCTTTTTGGGAAGCATCCGGCCTTCTTATGTAGACAACTCATTATATTTCGTATAAAAATCTATTCGCATCATAAAGCTTTAAAAATTACGCATTTCTTTACGAAAGCAATGTCTGCTCAAACATTTCGTGTCATTCACTGTTGTCATAGAACATTTTTGCCTATTTTGCCGTTTCTGAAGAGCAAGACTATCCATGAGACTTACGAGAGAATGTTCGTCGTCGTCAACACGTACGCAAAAGGCGACGTGAATATGAGGAAAGCGACTAGTCGCGTTGCGCCCTTTTTTGTAGATGGATTTTGACATCTGAAATATGAGATAGTGTACCAAAACGATGGGGATAAGGTTCAGAATTACAGCAACCCAGAAAAACACTCAGTCGCTTTGCTTCACAGCTATTTTTCTAACAAAAAGTTTTATGTCTTCATCTTTTCCATGGACAAGCAGGAACTTGTCTTCCTGTATATTATAGGAAAGGTTTGACTCTTTGGCCAGCTTTATCAGTTTTTCAATTGGCAATTCGGGCAGAGGCTTGACGCGAATCCATTTATGCCTGTGGGGTACACTGGACATGAATATAGCCTCCTCTTCTTCCTCATCAGAAGTCTGCCTCCTGGCTTTGCCCAGTCGTCTAAGCCACTCATCCACGTATTTCACTCCAAATTTTTCCTGGGCTTCGGAGACTATGTATGCCTCGACATTTTCCAAATATTCCTCAATCTTCTGGGCCGTTTCTCCGCGACTAGGATCAGCGTTTAGGATCTTGATCATAGTTTTTGCAGACTTCAGATCGTTCATAACCTTGTCGGGAACAGCTATTCCTTTCTTTCGCAAGTCAGCGATCATTTTTTCCAAAATTTTCCACACAGCCAAGTAGCCCACGAGTATAACCCCTCACATTCTATATTGGCTGCAAAACTATAAAGACCTACCACTTCGTCGAGTCACTCCCCGACCCTGTTTGATTGAGCCTTCGAACGATTCGACCTAACTCAAGCGGTGTTAGCAGCTTATTCCTATGCTAAATTTCTGTTCGACTGGGTTACGCTTTAAATTCTCGGAAAAGTCAGTGTTCGTGCCCGCCCATTGCCTCTTCTCCTTGTTGCAAACTGCCTTTGATGATAGTGTACAAATGAAGCGAATACAAGATAAAGCCAAGGAACAACTGATGCGCAAGTCTGCAATTGATGTTACTGTTTCTTTACAGTCACATATCTTTAAGAAATTGCATCTTCAATCTTAATCAATCCAGTAGAGATCGAATGTTTGAGGGACGTGTTGAAGATGCTGAAAAGTCACCTCTCAAACTATTTTCCTTCAAAAGCGATCAAGACGGAGGTGTTTTAACTGGGAAGTAGTATAACCTTTTTGGACAAATGCCTAAATCAAGAGGACGAAAAATGTGGGGTGAAACCGCCTGTAGATAGACGTCGTGTTCAAGAAGTCCAATGTCCAAGTAGGTGGTTGAAACATTGTTTCAATGGAAAATGCAGCGCATTTCTATGTATGAACGGGAATTACTATTGCACAAGAAAGGGACTGCCATAAAAAGAAAACAGCAACGTCTCGATCCGAGAAAAGGTCGAGATTCTTCACTATTTCTTAAACTAATGCTGTGAGAAAAAAATGATAAAAATAAAAAGGATTTATGACCCGCAAGCGAACGAAGATGGCTACAGAATTCTCATCGACAGGCTGTGGCCGAGGGGCTTATCCAGGGAAAAGGCTAACATTGACTTGTGGCTGAGAGAGATTGCACCCAGTGATGATTTGAGAAAATGGTTTTCCCATGACCCGAGAAAATGGGAAGAATTCAAGAGCAGATACGAAACCGAGCTGAAAAACAAACAAGAACTATTCCAAAAAATTAAACAGGCAGAAAAGGAAAAAGGCGTTGTCACCCTGCTCTACTCAGCTAAAGACGAAAAATATAATAACGCCGTTGCTTTGGGCGCCATTCTCAAAAAGGCGTAGACCGAAGCTCGTAAACCCAAATCGCGAGTGCTATTAGATATTACGCCAGCCATAAATATGGTTTATTACAATTGTAATATCAGACCGAGGGAAACAAAATGAATTGGCGAAACGTAACCCAAATCTCTGAAGGCGTATACTCGGTTGGCGTTAGAGACTGGAACCGCAGACTTTTTGACGCTCTGATCCCCCTTCCAAAAGGAACAACCTACAACTCATACCTAAAATCCGGCGAAAACAAAAAAGCGTGAATCGACACGGTAAACCCCGGTTTCAAAAAAGAACTGGAAGAAAAAATCCGCAAGAGCACGGATCCCAGCAAAATTGATTATGTCATAATGAACCACGCTGAACCTGACCATGCAGGATCCATTCCCTACATGATGTCAATCAACGGCAAAGCTAAACTCGTAACTTCAATAAGAGGCGCAAAGATGGCTCAGACATTCTACAACGTTCCCCAAGATCGAATAATCGCGGTTAAAGACCAAGAAACACTCAGTCTCGGTGGCAAAACTCTGCAATTTATTGAAGCCCCAATGCTCCACTGGCCCGAAACAATGTTCACCTACCTTCGAGAGAACAAAATTTTGTTCCCATGCGACTTTTTCGGCTCCCACATAGCCAATGGAGTGTACGACGATGAAATCGAAGACTTGATTGTGCACGCCCAAAGATATTGGGGCGAGATAATGATGCCTTTCAGGCCGATGGCTCAGAAAGCGTTGGAAAAGATAGGAGGCTTTAAAATTGAACTCATAGCCCCAAGTCATGGACCGATCTATAGAAATCCGGAGCGCATATTGAACGCGTACAAAAAGTGGGCGAACGGTGAAACCAAACAGAAGGCCACGATCGTATACGTGACCATGTGGAATAGCACAGAAAAGATGATACAACCAATGATTGAAACTCTAGCTGCTGAAGGCATCGAAGTTGCTTTGCACAATCTAACGGTAGCAGATATAGGCGACGTGGCAAAGGACTTAGTAGATTCGAAAGCCATTGTCTTGGGCGCTCCGACAGTGCTGACCGGAATGCATCCGCTAGCCGTTTATGCTACTTATCTCGTAAAAGCGCTGCGTCCGCCCGCAAAATTCGCCGTCGTCCTAAGTTCTTATGGCTGGGGAGGAGGTGCCCTCAGACACGCGCAAGAAATATTAGGACCTTCAAAAATCGAAGCTGTTGGAGCCCTGGAAGTAAATGGGCCGCCGACAGAGAAAGATGTTGCGCAAATCGTAGAAATTGGCAAAAACTTGGCTCAGAAAATTAAGGAAGCGAGGTAGGTTAGATGACTGAGGATAAGAAAGGTTTGCTAAAAGAAGCGATTAGGCAATTACACTCAGGGGTGCCGCCTGACGAAGTCAAAGAAAGATTTAGACAAGTCTTGGGAGGCGTAAGTTCACTGGAGATCGCCAAGATCGAAGAAGAACTGGTAAAGGAAGGGATGCCGCGAGAAGAGATTCGACGATTATGCGATGTGCACTTGGCTGTTTTCAGAGAGCAACTTGAAAAGCAGAAACTGGAGATTCCTCTCGGGCAGCCCGTCAGCATTCTCATGGAAGAGCACAAGATCATGCTGCAAATGGCGGAAAAACTGAACACAGCCACGAGGAAAGTTCTGCAAGCCAGTGACATTAGTTACGTTGGCGACGAAATTCACAACATTCAGCACATAGCAGAAGACTTCGCAGACGCGGAAAAACATTACTTACGAGAGGAAAACGTGCTTTTTCCCATCCTAGAGAAACATGGGATCACGGAACCGCCTGCAATAATGTGGGTTGAGCATAACCAGATAAGGGAGAAAAAGAAGAACCTCCGCAGACTAATAGAGGACTTGAACGCCACAAATTTTCAAGACTTCAAAAAACAACTTGCGGAAACAGCCGAATCTTTGAACGGCCTTCTCACAAGTCACTTTTACAAAGAAAACAACATACTTTTCCCTGCAGCACTGCGTGTCGTCACGAAAGAAGAATGGACCGAAATCAGAAAAGAATTTGACGAAATCGGATATTGCTGCTTCACACCACCAGAATTAATAGCAGAGAAGCCAGCGCCAGAGAAAGTAGCTAGGGCAACCGTGTCTGAAGGAATATTAGAATTCGAAACAGGAACCCTAACAACAAAGCAACTTGAGACCATACTGGATACGCTTCCAGTTGACATCTCATTCGTCGATGAAAATGACACTGTGAAGTACTTCAACAAGGCAGAAAAGAGAATTTTCGTACGTACAAAAGCCGTGATTGGAAGAAAAGTGCAGATGTGCCATCCACAGAAAAGCGTTCACGTGGTCAACAATATTCTTGAATCCTTCAAAGCTGGTGAGAAGGACTTTGCCGAATTCTGGATCAACTTAAACAATCGCCTTGTTCACATCAGATATTTTGCGGTAAGAGACAAAAACAAAAAATATCTAGGGACAATCGAAGTAACCCAAGACATAACTGACATCAAGAAAATCGAAGGCGAAAAACGACTCCTCGACTGGAAAACCTAATCTGCAGTTTTCCCATTTTCCAAGAATTTTCTGACCGCAGTGAATATTTCTTCTAATAATAAGTTTATCTTCTTATCAAAGAAAGGGAAAATGGATTTTTTGGGCTGAAAAGCTTAGCGATGCTGTAACGAATTTTGCGAAAGAATTTGACGGGATATACTGTATGGGAGACTCTGCATTCGACGCGAAGAAAGTGATAGAGGCTCGAAGTAGGGTAACCTACAAAATACGAGACATGAACCTTTTTCTGGAAAATACCAAAAAATAAATACTGAATGAAACAAGAAACGTCTGAGGTGCTTATACGCTTGTTACCTAAAAAATCGAGAACGAAACTGCAAAAAAATAAAATAAGAATATTTTCACCCCAATCCATAGACATTCCGAGACCATCTGGAAAACCTGAACCTCCAAAAGAAACGTCATACGTTACAAAAGGAGTCGACGTAGAAGTCCTGTGTAGAAGAGCCCCTGATATACCTGTTGAAATGGTTGAAGGTAACTATGAGACAGATCTTGCAGGCGTAGTCAATGCACGAATGGCGCTTGAAGCTGAAAAAGAAGGATTCGATGCGGTTGTTATAGACTGCTACAATGAGCCAGGTGCAAACGCAACCAAAGAGGTTTGCAACGTCCCAGTTGTGACTTCTCCTGGCGCTTCGATGGCTGTGGCTTCCTTACTTGGAAACAAGTTTTCAATCATAATTGCGTTAGCAGGAGCCAAAGGTAAGCAGGCTGGAGGAGTGGGAAGAACAACGCTCATGGACATTGTCAAACATTACGGGTTTGAGTCCAAGGTTGTTTCAATTCGGGCGATTGATCTGGCTCCACCAGCGTTCAATCCTAAACTCATATCCCAGCAAGATCTTGATGCCCTTAAGAAGGAAATATTGGTTCAAGCGAGAGCAGCCATTGATGAGGACGGTGCAGAAGTCATAATATCATATGCTGGAAGTGGAGTGAACGAGTATCTCAAGAAAAAGCTTCCAGATGTTCCTATCGTGGATTCGCATGGGTGCACTAACATAATGGCAGAAGTACTTGTAAGATTGGGCTTATCGCACAGCAAAAAAGCCTATCCTAAACCAAGAGAGATCTTTAGGTATTATCTGCGAAGTAAATGATGCATAAAATATAGCGAATGTGCTATTCTTAGATCGATGTTTTTCATCTTTTCCATGTCAGCTGGCGCTAAAATGACATTTGAAGACAAATTTTAAATTGGCAGCTATCGCATATAATTGTGCTTTAATGGAGGGAGAAAATCATTAAAAGTTTAAGTAAGAAAGCTATAACCAAAATTCAAGCAGCGATCATTGCCGTCATAGTAGTTGCTGCAGGCGGCATAGGTTGGTTTGCGCTTAATCCGCCAACTCCAGCGGCACCAAAGGTGGGCACATTTGCTTTTGTAGGAAGTGATGTTTGGGTGTTCTGGGACCCGAGCGAGACGTTTTCAAACGAGATAAGTGTGCTAAACAGCGTGTACGAAGGACTGACGCGTTGGGATTCCGTTTCGAAAACCGTGAATCCTCTACTGGCGACAAAGTGGGACGTATCTGACGACGCCTTGCACTGGACGTTCCACCTAAGACAAAACGTGACATTCCACTGCGGCCACAAGTTCAACGCCACAGCCGTGAAATATTCTATAGATCGAACCATCAACATGGGCAAAGGCGCTTCATATATTTGGTCTTGTGTAGACAACATCGAAGTCATAGATGAATATACGGTTCGGTTCAATTTGAATTCGCCAGCACCGCTAGACCTCATCGCCTGTGCGGGCTATTGTTCGCAACCTTTCTGTCCAACATGCACAGAAGAACACGGATCCGCGTGGTTCTACGAAGGTCATGATCTCGGAACAGGACCCTATTACGTGTCAAAATATGACAAATCACAAGAACTGGTTGAACTCAAAAAATTCGACAATTACTGGCGTGGATGGACAGGCAAAGAGTTTGACACGGTACTAATGTATTGCATTCCAGAAGCTGCGACCGCCAAAATGAAACTAGACAAGGGAGAAATTTTGATAATCGACCACTTGCCCTTTGAAATGATAGAAGATCTGAAAACTAATCCGCAAATCGTGGTAGAGGAGAATCCATCTTGGCAGAACATGTTTGGTCTGTTGAATACTCAACCGCCATCTCCTCTAAGCAATACAACATTAAGGCAAGCCCTTTCCTATGCGGTACCATATGATGTGTGCGTTAGCGACATAAGGCATGGATACGCAACTCAGTCTTACGGAGTCATACCGCCCGGATTACTTGGCCACTCAGAGGATCTGCCTCAATACAAATACAACCTTACGAAGGCAAGTGAACTTTTAGCCGTTGCTGGCTATCCCGATGGAGAAGGATTGAGGCCGCTTGTTCTGACATACAACGCAGGTGATGAAGATGAAAGACGATTTGCAGAAATATTCAAAGCCGAATTAGCCAAAATCGGCGTGACATTGGAAATTCAAGCTTTGGCATGGACAGCTCAAATGGCAAAAGCTGCAGGTGCGCCGGAGGAACGCCAAGACATTTTCCTGTTCTACTGGTGGCCAGATTACCCAGATCCATACAGTTGGCTTCGATCAATGTTCCACTCTGTACCAGAAGGCCAAGACATAGTGTTTGAGTGCGCATATTACAACAATTCAGTATACGACGGACTCATTGACGAAGCGTACACAGTCACTGGACTCAACAAAACAAAAGCTCAGCAACTGTATGAACAGGCGCAAACAATTCTGATAAATGACGCAGCAGCCGTGTTCATCTACGACTGGACCTACGTCCGCGCCAGAAGAGCGGAACTTAATGGATACGTGGACAATCCAGGCTACCCCAATGCATACATGCTGTACGACATGTACGTTGAGAAGACATAGAATTCAGTCTGAACAAAAGTGAAAGATGTTGGGAGTAAGGCAGTTCATAATAAAGCGCCTACTGCTCATAATACCCTTATTTTTTGTTGTTTCGGCCATAACGTTCGTTGTTGTACGCGTCATACCTGCTAATCCGCTGATTGTATGGGTTGGGCCTAGGGCTACAGCGGAACAAATCGCAAGGGCGCGTGTTGAATTAGGCTTAGATAAACCCTTGTATGAGCAGTACTTGAGATACGTGTCAGGTGTCTTCCGCGGAGATCTCGGGGTTTCATTCAGTTCGCACAATCCTGTTAGCCAAGACCTCGCTGTGTTTTTACCAGCTTCGTTAGAGCTGATAACATTAGCCATGCTCATAGGGGTCGCAGTAGGTTTTCCTTTGGGGGTCATTTCCGCCAAGAAGAAAGATAAAATTGAAGATCATTCGAGCAGACTCATGGCAATCGCCGGCGTGTCTCTACCAACTTTCTTCATAGGGATGCTGCTTCAGCTCATAGTCTTCAGGTACATCGGAATACTTCCTACCGATGGAAGATTATCGCCAAACATCCATGTAAGTTACCCTATAACGCGTATAACGGGCTTTTACTTCATAGATGCCCTAGTCACGGGCAACTTGGTGGCTCTCCAGGACGCTTTGGCTCACGCTATCCTTCCTGCGATCACGTTGGCACTCTATCCTATCGGATTAGTTGTCAGAATGACTAGGACTTGTATGCTTGAAGTTCTAAATGAAGACTACATCAAGGCAGCTAGAGCCAACGGTGTGCCAGAGAGAACGGTGCTTTATACATATGCGTTGAAAAACGCTGTGGTTCCTTCGTTGACTACTTTGGTGCTTTCCTTTGGCTATTCTTTAACTGGCACCTTTCTGGTTGAATCAATATTCAGCTGGCCAGGTTTAGGACTATACACCTCTAAAGCCATCCTCAACATGGACTATTCTGCAATTGCTGGAGTAACCCTGCTAATTACCCTGTTTTATGTTATCGCTAATATAGTCGTGGACATAGTTCAGGCGCATCTAGATCCAAGAGTCGTCCTCAAATAGGATGGGTTGATTAAACATGGGCATGTGGACAAAGGAACTTGGACTTTCGCTACATCTCATAAAGAAAAGTCCACTCACTCTAATTGGCTTAGTAATTGCATTAGTTCTTATAATTGCTGCGCTCTTGGCACCATATATTGCGCCTTATCCCCAAGACGCTTATGGAGCAGCATCGCCTGAAAATAAATTTAAGGCACCTTCTAGCCAACACTTGTTTGGAACAGACGATCTGGGAAGAGATATTTTCAGTAGGGTCTTGATCGGATCTAGGATATCATTAAGAACTGCCATAATAGTGGTAGCCCTTGCACTTTTGATAGGTTTCCCATTAGGCGCTGTAGGCGGTTTTTTAGGGGGCAAAACAAGCGAACTCATCATGAGAATCACAGATATATTCCTAAGTTTTCCGTCGATTCTTTTGGCTCTAGTTGTCTGTCTGTTGTTGGGACCTTCCATCGATAATGTTATGATTGCAATCGCTTTGTCATGGTGGCCCTGGTATACTAGAATAGCTTATTCACAGGCCGTGTCGATCCGAGAAAGACCATTTATAGAAGCCGCAAAAGCAGTTGGAATTGGCAAAACAAAAACTGTTTTTCGCCATGTTATGCCAAACTCCTTGGCACCAGTACTTGTGAAAGCAACAATGGACCTTGGATCAGTGCTTTTGGAAGCCACAGCTTTAAGTTTTCTTGGGCTTGGTGCACAACCGCCTCAGCCTGAGTGGGGGCTTATGGCCTACATAGGACATAATTATCTTTTCATAGACTGGTGGTGTTCAACATTTCCAGGACTCGCCATTTTCATCACAGTGTTAGCTTCCAATTTACTTGGCGATGGCCTAAGGGACATTTTAGACCCAAGGACGAGACGTCTACTGAGGTGAGAACATGCAGAAAAACGCAACACCACTCATTGAGATGAAAAATCTCAAAGTAAATTTCTACACTTATGAAGGAGTGGTGGAAGCAGTAGACATTGACTACTTCAAATTGTCCAGAGGAGAAGTCGTTGGTTTAGTAGGCGAATCGGGGTGCGGAAAAACAACTGCCGCGCTAACCATTCTCAAGCTGATTCCAATCCCTCCCGGCAAGATAGAAAGCGGCTCGATTATGTTTAATGGCGAAGATTTACTGCAAAAAGACGAAAAAACCATGCAGGAAATTAGAGGAAAAAAAATCTCCGCGATATTCCAAAATCCGACTACTTCGCTTAATCCTGTCTTTACTTGCGGAGAGCAAATAACACGCCTAATCACACTTCACCAAAAGATAACCAAAGAAGAAGCAGAAAAAAAGGCGATAGAAGCATTCAATCTGGTGCGACTGCCAGATCCAGAGAGAATTTTGAAGGGCTACCCCCACGAATTGAGTGTAGGAATGAGGCAGCGAGTTTCGATCGCCATTGCGCTTTCATGTAATCCAGATCTGCTGATAGCAGACGAGCCCACCACAGCGTTAGACGTCACGATACAAGCGCAGATTTTAAAGCTGATGCACGAGCTCCGTCAAAAAATCGGAACAACCATACTATACATCACGCATGACTTGGCAGTTGCCGCCCAACTCTGCGACAGAATTGCAGTAATGTACGCGGGAAATATCGTAGAAACAGGCCACGTGGGCAACATCTACAAAAGGCCGAAACATCCCTACACGATGAGCCTCATGAAGTCGATTCCAAGCAAAGAGAAGAAGAAGGAAAAGAAGCTACCCGTTATACAAGGAACTGTGCCAACGTTGATAGATCCCCCTTTAGGCTGTCGATTTAACCCTCGATGCGAAAGTTGTATTGAGATATGTAAAAAAGAAAAGCCCTGTTCCTTGGAAATTGAAGATCAACATTTTGTGTCATGTTTTCTATACACCCGTAAAGGAGAGAAAAAATGATGGCTGACGAAGGAAGAGTGCTAGTTAAGACAGAGGGATTAAAAAAATATTTTCCAGTCAAAAAGGGCTTGTTTTCAAGAGTCTCTGACTGGATCCGGGCGGTAGACGGAGTCGATCTCCACGTGAAGAAGGGGGAAACATTCGGTCTCGTAGGGGAATCTGGCTGTGGCAAAACTACTTTTGCAAGACTACTTCTTCGACTAATTGAACCCACCGCGGGCAAAATCCTCTTTGACGGAAAAGACCTGTCCACGCTAAGCTATAAGGAAATGATCAACCTGAGGAAAAGAATGCAGATCGTATTCCAAGACCCTTATTGGTCTTTAGATCCTCGCATGACCATTGGATCAATAATATCTGAGCCCATAGCAGCCCACCTTAAGCTCAGCAAAAGCAAACAAACTGAAAGAAGCTTGGAGCTTCTCACTTTAGTAGGTTTGGGAGAAGAATTCAGGAACAGGTATCCACACGAGCTGAGCGGTGGACAGAAACAAAGGGTTGGGATCGCACGAGCTCTTGCATTAAATCCGGATTTTGTCGTTCTGGATGAACCGACATCATCACTGGATGTATCTGTGCAAGCAAGCATACTCAATCTGCTAGCGGAACTCCAGCAGAAATTGAACCTCACTTACCTGTTCATTTCACACAACCTTAGCTTGGTACAATACATATGCGACAGGGCTGCGGTGTTCTACCTTGGAAAGGTTGTTGAAAGTTGCGAAGTGGACGGACTTTTTGAGAATCCCTTGCATCCCTACACCCAAGCGTTACTCGAGGCTGTACCAGTTCCAGACCCAGAGCGTAAGATCGGACAAGTAATTCTGCCAGAAGGGGTTCCAAGCGCTCGCAGGCCGCCGTCAGGCTGCAGTTTTCATCCGAGATGTCGCTTCGCGAGAGAAGTATGTAAAGAGAAAGAACCGTCACCTATATATCTAGGAAACGAACACCTTGTTTCGTGTCACATGTACTCTAAGGAGAAATAAAATTGAAAATTCTAAATGAAAAAGACGTAGAACATCTGGTCGTTGGAGCAGCCGTGTTAGGCACTGGCGGTGGAGGAGACCCCAAAAAAGGTTTAGATATGCTGCTGAGTGATTTTCGGCAAGGAAGAAAATTCAAAATCGCAAGTTTGACCGAGATAACAGACAACGACTTGATCGTTTGCCCATATTTCTGCGGATCAATCGCTCCAACAAAAAAGAAATCCAAGAAGATAGTTTTCAAAGATCCAATGACCGATGCTTTCAAGAAACTGGAGGAACGTTTAGCAGTTAAGATATCAGCCACGGTGGCAGTTGAGCTTGGAGGCCAAAACACGGCTATACCTCTGCATGTTGCTTCAATCATGGATATCCCCCTCATTGACGGAGACTACATCGGAAGAGCAGCGCCGGAATTGCTGCAGTCTACAGCGAACATTTTTGACGTTCCGTTGCTTCCAAGCGTCATGGTGACCGAAACAGGCGACATGATGGTGCTTGAGAGATTCGCGGACCTAGACGAATACGAATACATTGCAAGAACCTTATCCGTTCCCAGCGGAAGCGTGGCCGTTGTCGACACTCCGATCAACGGAAACGTTGCAAAGAAAGTCTTGATCAAAGACACTATCTCCAAATGCATAGAAGTTGGCAAAACGGTGGAAAAAGCTAACAAGGCTGGTATAGATCCAGTTCCCGAACTCTTGAAAAGCCTGAACGGGGTTCGCCTATTCAAAGGAATTGTTAAAAAGTACACGTGGAAGGACAAGGAAGGCTTTCTTTACGGCGAAGCCACTTACGAAGGACTGGATGAGTGGAAGGGACACGAACTTAAGGTATGGATCAAAAACGAAAACATAATAGCTTGGAAAAATGGCAAAGTCGTAGCAACAGCTCCAGACCCCATATATGTTGTGAATGAAGAAGGGCAAGCCATAACCAACTCAGAATTGAAGGAAGACATGACCGCGGTTGTCATAGGAGCCAAAGCTCCAGAAATGTGGCTTACCGCGAAGGGCATAGAGCTTTTCGGACCGAGGCACTTTGGTTTTGATTTTGATTATACTCCCATAAGAGGTCTCTAAAGATGAAGAGAAAAGAGAAGACTTACCGCATCCTCGTGATAAATCCAATACTTCAATCAGACTTCGACAGAGCCGACAAGGAGTTCTTCTCAAAGGAGACTGGACCATTGTTCGAAATTGAAGTGGAAAGCTTAGACTATGGCCCAGCCTCAATCGAAAGCCACTACGACGAATTGCTTGCAGCCCCCTTCGTAGCTAAGAAGGTGATCGAAGCGGAAAAACGCGGCTTCGACGCTGTGATAATTAATTGTTTCTTAAACCCAGGCATGCACGCCGCAAGAGAGAATGTTGGTATACCGGTGGTCGGCCCCGGCGAAGCTGCAATTCACCTTGCGCTGATGATAGGAAACGGGTTCTCAATAATAGACCCTGGACCCAGAAAATACGTTTCGTATATGCCCCCAGAACAAGTTAGAGTGATGGGCGTCTCAACAAGGTTCGTTTCTGAGAGAGGAGCGGGCGTGGCGGTTCTTGACATAACAAAAGACCTTATAAAAACAACAAAGATGATTGCGGAGCAAGCAAAGTTGGCCGTTGAACAGGACGGCGCGGATGTGATTGTCCTCGGGTGCACGGGCCTAGTGGGATTAGCTCCCAGAATACAAGAGAAGATCGGTGTCCCGGTAATTGATCCAGCTTTGGCGGCCTTGAGAATGGCTGAAACACTGTGCCAAATGGGTTTGCCTCCCAACAGGGTGGCCTATCCGAAGCCTCCAGAAAAGATGAGAAAACTGCCTTTCTGATATTTTAGGAGGATACATTGTGACTTGTGAGAAGCAGATTGTCCTGCATGAAGTGTTGCTCAAAACCATCGAAGAGAGGAGAAGCGTGAGAAGATACGCGCAAGAGCCCGTTTCTTTGGATGATCTTAACTTACTAGTCGATGCTGCGCGATGGGCTCCCTCGGGTGGAAACCTTCAACCATGGAAATTCGTGATTGTCACAAACAAGAAAATGCTGGAGGCGATCAAGATGATGTCGCCTGGCATTATACGCAACTTGCCACCTGCGCTAATCGTCCTATGCCATGATGAGGGAAGAATGGTGGGTGGAGGAGAAACTCAGCTTCTTGATATGGGAGCGGCTATGCAGAATATCCTTCTTATGGCACATGCGCTTGGATTGGGCGCTTGCCCGATAGCTTCTTTCGACAGTGAAAGTCTGGCTGAATTAATGGATCTCCCTGGCGAGATCAAACCAGTGCTGTTAATATGCGTCGGCAAACCAGTTGAGAAGCCGGACCCGCCGCTCAAGCTTGCTATAGAAGATGTTGTTATCAAAGTATTCGGGGAGAGGTAAGCATATGGAGGAGAAAAACCAAGAATACCTGTTTGAAATTGCATGTTTCTTAGTATATGGCGCGAAGGGATGCTTTCGAGAGCCAAAGGCTTACGGACCTTTGAGGCTTCTGCAAGCCTTCTCTATGGTAGCTGAACTGCCAAAACACGTCAGCGGCTTATCTGAAGACGAGTTCCTTTCGAAAATGAAGAAAGAAATAGACGAAAACATTCTGCGGGAAATGAATGACGAACAGTTTGAACAGTTCGTTTCAAAACTGAGCCTAGAAATAGCAAAAGAGATCAAAAACCGAAAACTAAGGTAGCCACAGAAGTCGAGAGACAAACCCAAAAAAACAATCTTCTGCTTTCTTATCTTTAATTTCAAAGTCGCTGTCGACATTGATAACAGCGCCTTCTAGAGTATTCTTCAAGAAAAGCATTCCAGAAACCCGGAGACAAATCGCGTGTACATTATTGATTTATGGGGCGATGCTGGTGTTATTGTCCATTGCGCTGATTTGGCGGTTCCCCATATATTTCTTCTGATTGCACCCAGAGAAAATTATTCAAGACGTCACGTTTGCTTTTTGAGTTGTCGTCGTTTCTTTATCTCCTTTGCCAGCTCCACGCTCAGTTCACTACCAAACTTCTTCAGTTGCGGTTCTCGCCAGAAATTCTGAGGGTCGCCCTCCACGTAAGCCCTCACTTTCATTAGTAAGTCATTGCCTTTCAGTTCCGGCTGGTAATCTGGAAGGAAAGAAAGCATGTAGAGCGTCTGCAAAAGCCTAGAAGGACCGTAGTCACGCTCTGGTCCGAGGCATCTTTCTACGCTGGCCACTAAG
>Ga0172366_10002155_pt1 | contig 15398 bp, 15 predicted proteins | sample LakKivSesite69cm_FD_114533 | JGI IMG/M metagenome (GOLD analysis project Ga0172366, IMG submission 114533) | Sediment microbial communities from Lake Kivu, Rwanda - Sediment site 69cm | ecosystem: Environmental > Aquatic > Freshwater > Lake > Sediment | place: Rwanda: Western Province, Lake... | reverse complement strand
TGTTGGCTTCTTCCAGTTGATTTGGTTCGTTATGCAGTAGTAGTTGTAGTCGTTTGCTAGTTTTTGTTTGGTGGCGTTTGATACCGTGCTGTTTGCGATGTATGTTAGTATTTCTTGTGGGTTTTGTAGGTCTGCGTGTCTGCCCAGTTGGTTCAGTTTTTGTGAGGCTGTTGCGAGTGTGCCTTCTGAGAGGCCTGAGTTCTTCATTTGTAGGAGAGTATTTATTATTCGGTCTTCGTGCAATATTCCCTGTGTGTGGGCCCGTAGTCTAGTCAGGCTGTCTGGTTCTGCCCGTATCTTGGGTGAATTACCCTGTGTCCTAGTTCCAGAAGCCCTAGATTGGATTAGGACGCTGGCCTGCGGAGCCGGAGATCCTGGGTTCAAATCCCAGCGGGCCCGCCAAGCTGTAAGAGTTTATTTGACTGATTCTCCTAATAGAATGCCAGATCATTCGCATGAAATGAAAAAAGGTGACGAGAGCTGTGAAGGCTCTGTTCTTTGATTTCGACGGAACGCTAACAGACATTAATCAGAGAGAAATAGAAGCGATATATGACACGGCAAATCATTTCGGCACAAGAGCTTCCAAAGCCAAAGTGAAACAGCTATGTGCTCAAACGCCCTCTCACATTGATGTTTTCAAGAAGCTAGGCGTGGAGCTCAATGATGCTGTAGTTCATTATTGGACATCCGGTTTTGTCAAGAGATATCACCTTTCCATGGCTAGGAAAGGAATGGAATCAACACTGGAATCGTTATCTAATGAATATACGTTAGTCTGCGTTACTTCGAGGGAGACTCTTGCAGAAGTAATTCATGAATTAAGGTTTTTGCGTATCGATAGGTTGTTCGATCATGTCGTAACGCGAGATGTGGCAGCCAAATACTTTGGACTGACTTTGCTTCCGTTTTTTCCTTTCCATGAACAGAGACGAAAACTCTACGAATGTGCGCTTGCCCTTGTCAAGTGCAGCCCTAAGAGCACTATCGTGATAGGAGACATGGGAAGAGAACTCAAACCCGCAAAGGAAATGGGCATCAGAACAATAGGCCTAATCACGTATAAAGCGAGAAAAACCGAGCTGCGAAAGACATCAGATTCTTTGATTTCAAGAATAACTCAACTTCAAAGGCTGCTCCTTGGACCAAACAAGCCATCGCTTACACGTCAGTAGGGTTCGAATCATCTCGGACACAGGGTTTGCTGCTAGTTTGCGATTTGAAGATCGAAATGTCAGATTATGCGGTCCGATCCTGTTTTTTCATGCTAATACGCAACTGACGATGAAGAAGGGGAATTTTCTTAAGAAAGCACGTTGTATGCATGAGGGTAAGCTTTGGAAGTAGTTCAATGGGTCCAGAGGCTTTCATTAAAGCGCAAAACCTGACTAAGAGGTATGATGACTTTTTGGCAGTGGACAGCATAGACTTTGAGGTTTTCAAGGGAGAATGCTGCGGTTTCCTTGGGCCCAACGGTGCCGGGAAAACAACAACCATAAAGATGATTCACTGTGTTTTGCCTTTGACAGCTGGCAGTTTGGCCGTGTCCGGGTTGGATGTTTCTCAAAGCCCGAGGGAAATAAAGAAGATGATCGGCGTAGCGCCGCAGGAAGAAAACCTTGACCCAGACTTCACCGTTATGTACAACCTGCTGGTTTACGCTCGCTATTTTGACATCCCAAAATCTCTGGCTTTGAAGCGTTCAGACGAACTGCTTAAATTTTTCCAGCTGGAAGAAAAACGAAACGTCATCATCGACCAGCTGTCGACTGGCATGAAGCGGCGGTTGATATTGGCTAGGGCTTTGATCAATGAGCCTCAGATCCTCCTGCTGGACGAGCCTACAACTGGTCTTGATCCTCAAGCGAGGCATCTCATTTGGGACAGAATTCGAAGCTTGAAAAAGCAAGGCGTCACCATAATTTTGACCACACATTATATGGATGAGGCGGCTGAACTGTGCGACCACACATTAATAATGGATAACGGCAAAATCATAGAAGAAGGCAAACCCGCCGACTTAGTCAAGAAGCATATTGGCGAAGACGTTTTAGAAATTGATTACGACGATAAAGTCAGGAAAGATCTGCAGGAAAAGTTTCCAGACGCCCGGCTTGAAGTAGTCGGCGACAGAATTCGCGTGTTCACCTCTCAACCTCACGGAGTCTTCGAAAGCTTTCTCAAAGATTTTCCCACGAAAGGTGCGGCTATCCGAAACGCCAATTTGGAAGATGTTTTTCTGAAGTTGACCGGGAGGCGGCTTAGAGAATGAAATCTTCAAGCCGTATTGCCACAGTCTTCAGCCTGCCTAAATTGACCTATCGTGTTTGGAAAGTCTGGTTGCGAAACTTGGATGTATTCATGAAAACCTATAAAGTGAACTTTTTCCCGCCTTTGCTTGAACCCATCTTTTACCTTGTTGCACTTGGCTACGGTTTGGGAACCCTTGTTCAAAATATTCAAGGTTTGCCTTACATCAACTTCATCGCACCAGCCCTGATAGCCATCTCCATGATGAACTCCTCATTTTTCGAATGCACCTACGGCTCATTCGTCCGCATGTACTTCCAAAAAACTTTCGATGCCATAATAACCACGCCAGTAAGCATAGAAGAAGTCATAGCTGGCGAACTCGTTTGGGGAGCCACCCGAAGCCTAATCAGCTCCAGCATAGTCCTAGGCGTAGTAGCAGCCTTCGGCCTAGTAACAAGCCCACTATTCCTCTTAATTCCGTTTGTCGCTTTCCTTGCCGGGCTAATGTTCTCAGCAATAGCCATGTGCTTCACATCCATAGCGCCAAACATAGACTTCTTCAACTACCCCGCGTTCCTGCTAATCACCCCGATGTTCCTGTTAAGTGGAACCTTCTTCCCCCTAACAGATCTTCCCGGATTCATTCAGATTACTGCAAAGGCATTTCTGCCCCTCACACACGCAGTAAGCCTAACAAGAGGGTTAATAGTAGGCGACTTGGAATCCTCATTGCTCATCAGTCTCATCTGGATCGCCGCAGTCACACCCGTCTTCTTCATTTTAAGCATAAACCTGATGAAAAGGAAACTAATCAAATAGTGATGCAGCTATTCATACGTGGCAAACCGTTTGCTTTTTTTCTTCAACACATAGCACAATTTCTAAACTAAGCTGCGGAGTTAGATCGCCAATTTCAAACCGGCCTGCCCTGTCCCCAAAGCGATACTTCCAGTTTAACTCCAATATACATTTTCAACGCCAACAAAATTATATTCACTCAATTAGCACAACAAGCCTAAAAGAAGCGAGAAAAAGTGGTAGGATGAAGCCCACAAGTCTTGCTGTTGAAGCCCAACAACTTTGCCGCGACTATGTCTCAACGAAGAGGGAACATCTCTTGGGAAAGAAGACGATGACGGTAATCCGGGCTCTCGATCATGTCGATTTCGAGATTCGAGAAGGAGAATTGTTCGGCTTGCTTGGGCCTAACGGTGCCGGTAAAACCACTACTGTGAAGATTCTTTGCACTTTGCTCGAGCCGACAAGTGGTCATGCTTTCGTCAAAGGCTATGACGTGGTGAAAAACGCGGGTCAAGTAAGGAAAATAGTCAACATGGTGGCCGGCGGAGAGCGAATGCTCTATTACAGATTGACGGGGAGAGAGAACCTGAAATATTTCGCCGAGCTCTACGACGTTCCAAAAAGAGAGGTTAATGCCAGAGTAGATAGGCTGCTTGAACTTGTGGGTTTGTCTGAAAGGGCTGACGATGAGGTTGAGAAATACAGCAAGGGAATGAGGCAGCGGCTGCAAATCTGCAGAGGGCTGATCAATGATCCGGAAGTGATTTTTCTCGACGAACCAACTCTGGGATTGGATGTCAACATTGCGAAGGACATCCGCAAATTCATCCGGGAGAAAATTGTCGCAGAGCAGGGTAAGACTGTTCTCTTGACTACTCATTACATGTATGAAGCTGAGGAGATGTGCGAGCGAATAGGATTTCTCAGTAAAGGTAAGCTTGTTGCTGTGGGGCGTCCGGAAGAGCTCAAGCGGAAAATGCCCTCTGGGTTCTCGATAGAAATACTTGTAACCCGGTTGACAGACGAGGCCCACGAAGGTTTAAAGCATCTGAAGCCTGTGAAAAAAGTGATAACAACCGATTATGAGGGTGAAACAGAAGGCGAGAAAATCGATCGGTTAATAATTAATGTTGACAGTGACAAAGCGGTTCCAGAAGTTTTGAACTACATGTCAAGCAGACATTGCCGAGTGGTTTCCGTCAATCTGCGAGGGCCGACTCTGGAGGATCTCTTCATATTCTACACGGGTGAGGCATGAATGTTCTTTAGAGTTATATTGGCTGAGATTAGGAAGAGCCTCAAGCAGTACTTCTTCAGTTCCAGAACAATGGTTTGGGCTCTGCTGCTTCCATTAGGAAACGGGCTCTACCTGTATTTCCTGTATTTGCCCTTCGCAGTGAAATCCGTTAATCTCGAGTTTAACTCCGCGAACTTTTCACTGGACCTCGTTGGCTTCACTTTGATTGGGCAGTTGCTCTACTCATTCTTTACCATGATGTTGTTAGCAGGCTCAGCTCTGGATGTAGAGAGGCAACAGGGAACTCTTGAGACCGTTTTGCTGTCTCCGGCCAACCGCCTTGCAGTGCTGCTCGGCGGAGCACTGGCAAACGCCTTAAACTACATATGGCTCTTGATAGGCATCCTGCTCTCTTGGGTAGCTTTCCTAAACGTAAATATCCTCATCAATGACCTTTTGGCTCTCCTTGCATCCATTTCTCTCTCATACCTTTCACTCATAGCTATCGGAATGTGCTTGGAAGCCCTTTCCCTTCACTCAAGAAGAGGCGGGATGTATGGAACAACGCTGCAGGAGCCCATCATGTTTCTTTCCGGTCTAATCTTCCCACTTCAATCAATGCCAAGAGCCCTTTTACCCCTCAGCTACCTATTGCCTTTAACATTCGGCCTAATTTCCGTTAGACTTACCCTGCTTGCAGGTGCATCAATGGTCGATGTTGCAATTCCTCTTGCTGTGCTCGCCTCCATGGCCGTCATCTTCTTCACGTTAGCAACATGGATGATAGGCCATGCTGAGCGTAGCGCTAAGGCAAAAGCCACACTAACCCAATTCTGAGGAGAACAAACCTTGGCGATCCACAGTCTCAGAGTTATCGTTTACACCGCCAAAATGAATCTAATAATGACTTGGCGCTTCTTCAGCTGGACAGGTTTCGCCCTAAGATTCTTCTCGCCCATAATGACTCTAGGCGCAGCATGGGTTTTATACAGCCAAGTCTATCGAGGAGCGCTGTCACAAGAATTTGGAGACGCTGTGGGGAAATCGGGATACCTGCCCTTCATCACCATAGGCAACGCCTTTTTCGTCTTTGTCTTCGCGGCAGCCTTCGTAGTCGGCCGAGTCATGTTTTGGGAGCGGACAACTGGCACAATCGAGGCAACATTCATGTCACCAATGAACCGCTTGGCTTACATGGCAGGCGTAATGGTAGCCGCGGCAGCCGACGCTCTAATCAGTTTCACCACAGTCTTCATCATAGGCCTAGCCTTCGGCACTCAAATAGCATCCTTCAACGCACCACTGTTCATATCCAGCTTACTGCTCACGGCTTTCGCCCTGTTCGGAATCGGATTAATGGCCAACGCAATAACCCTGACCTTTCGAGACCGAACCACAACAGCCAACACTTTGACGATATTGTTCATGGTTTTTAGCGGAATAGTCTGCCCCGTCGAGCTGATGCCTCTATGGGCCCAGCAGATCTCAAGCATTTTACCATTGACCTACGGAATACGCCTAATGCGGGTTTCCCTGCTTGGCATCAAGACATATAATATAATCTCCGACCTGGCAACGCTGCTTATCCTCGGAGCCATCTACGTTGGAATAGGCGCCTTAACGCTCAGGCTAATAGAAAGGAATCTGAAAAAGAAGGCATTATTCTCCGTCTTCTAAAGAAGAAACACGGTTGGGACTTCATGCGCGGCTTTTGGTAAAAGTTCCAATTTTTGCTTTTCTTCGGTATATTTAAATAGAGGACTGTTCAATTAAGGGCTGATTAAGTTGCCCGAGGGAAACAAAATGTCCTTGGATCAAATGGCTCAGATTCTTGAGGCGGCAGAATCAACTGCATGTAGCGTCAGGGACATAGTTCACATACTAAGATGTAGAACATCAAGGGTTATCTCGTTACTAGAGGAGATGGAGGAAGAAAGACTGATTGAGCTGCGCCAGATTAAGAATTCGAGACGGGGTAGACCTAAAAAGAACATAATATGCACGTCTCTTGGCTCTGAATTTGTCGAGACTTACAGGAAATTGAAAATGAAACCGCTTAGAGCGAGAAATGAGGACTTTGAACATGCAGTGAAAGACGCATTATACACCAAGAGACTTATTGCAAACGGTCACTCGCCCTTCAGACTTTTTATGGAGTTGAACACAATTGCCCACAATATTAAGATCTATTCAGAGACTTCTGGGACTATTCGAAGATGAGAATGTTCAATACATGATAATAGGTGGCTACGCTCTACCTTTCTACGGGAGAATCCGAACAACAATTGACATTGACATAGCTGTAGCAATAAGAACTGAAGACGAACTAAACAGGCTCTGCAGTTTGCTGCAATCAAGTAGTTTTGAGGTTCCTATCTGCTCATTAAAGAATCCTCTGATTTTAATCTTGGATCAGAAAGAAAAAGTAGAGATAGAATTGTGGCTGAAACCCGATGGAATTGTTTTCGATGATGAGACCTTGAGAAGAAGAAGGAAAATCAAGCTTGATGAGAATATTGAGGCTTGGATTATTTCTGCGGAAGATTTCATAGTAAACAAGTTAGCTAGACCTGACAGGGGAGCAGTGGATGAGCAAGATGTAAAAAGCGTCTTGGTCATTCAAGAAGACAAACTGGATGATGAATATCTTGGGAAAAGAGCTCAAGAAGCTGGAGTGCTTACAATTCTTCAAAACATCCAAGCTCAATAAGAAAAAACCCTGCAGTTCTAAAATTCTAGCGCGCGAATATTAGGAACCAAATGTGTTTCGCATACTAACCGCGGGTTTCGAAGGCTTTCAGTAGCTGATCTATGTCTCTTCCCACGTTTTCGCCTGAGTATCCGCCTTCTAGAACAAAGAACGTGGGCTTTTTCAACTCCACAATTCTTTTTCCTATTTCTCTGTAACCTTTCTCCGTTAAACCAAGCGAGGCTAAGTCTCCAGCGTGCGTGTCAAATCCTGCTGAAACAGCCACTACTTCAAACTTGCTAACGTCTATCCTGCTTAGGGCTTTGTCAAGCGTTTTCAAATACAATCCGTCTCCGCAGTCAGGTGGCAATGGGAAGTTTAGACAGTTTGCCTCAGAAACAACACCTGTGCCTGGATAATTTGGATGCCGATGCAACGATAGGTACGTTACCTTCTCATTTCCGTAAAAGATCTCCTGCGTTCCGTTCCCATGGTGCCCGTCAATGTCCAAAATCAAAGTCGGCTCATCCAAATGCTTCACAGCGATTGCAATGTTATTCAGGTAACAGAATCCTCTTGTGAAAGCACCCAGAGCTGCGCCATCTATTCCCGCATGATGACCCGGGGGACGCATGAGAGAGAACGCCTTCATCTTAGCAGCCAAGATGGCTCCGCCTGCCGAAAGCCGTGCGTACTCGTAGATGTCGTCATAAGCCGGCGTGTCAGCGTCCTCCACCATCGCTTTCTTGACCCTCCAAACATAGTCTTGATCATGAACCTTGAGCAACGCTTCTTCCGGCGCAGGCTCAGGGACTAGAAACTCGTACCCTCTCTCCTTCAGAATTTCATAAGCTCTCCTAACCCTTCCTGGTCCTTCTATGTGCCAAGACCCATAACCTAAGCATTTTTCTGAGAACACTATTTTCATCTTCATAATCGCATGCATCCATAACTCGATAAATTGATATTTTTCAAATTAAAATATAACTTCACCTCTTAAAAATAGGGGAACCCTTGAAGAGATGAAGAAATCGTTCACGGTTGCCGAGAACCCTTTCGCCGAGTTCCGACTGGAATGCGAGGCCAGCCTAGCCTCTGCCTTCAAGAAGCTTTTTCCAGAAATCCAAATTGCAAGCTTGGCAATGGAAAAACCACCGAATCCAGAGTTCGGTCAGCTGGCTTCTTCACTGTGTTTTGAGCTTTCCAAACAGCTTCAGGAAAAGTCCCTCACATTGGCGCAACGCCTTGCCGAGGCCACAGACGAGTCAAAATTCTCTTTGATCGAACACGTCGCCCCAGCTGGAGCTGGCTACATAAACTTCCATGTGGACTTTGCCAAATTTTCAGCCTTAACTCTTGAATCAGCCGTGAAGCTAGATGCTGAGTATGGTTTTGTAAAAACTGAAAAACCGCTGAAAATCATTGTCGAGCACACGAGCGCTAACCCGCTTCATCCCATCCATATTGGAACGGCTAGAAACCCAATCCTCGGAGACAGCCTCGCTCGCCTGCTCAAATCCAGAGGGCATACTGTTTACACGCATTTCTACATAGACGATGTGGGCCGACAATCATCCGTGATCGCTTATGGCTACGAAAAACTAGGCAAACCAAAACCAGATGGAAAGCCCGACCAGTTCATCGGCAAAATTTACGCAATCACAAGTTGCTTGGTTGAAATCAACCGCTTGAAGAGAGAGCTTGAACGAGCAAAAACCGTCGCAGCGGAAGAAGAGATCATGAAAATCACCAGAGAACTTGATGACTGGGTAGCCGTTGCTGCAGAACTACAAGGAAAGTACCCAGCATTCTTCGAACAACTATTGCAAAAAGTGGGCAAAGACGAAAATGTTGAAACTTCAATAAAAATACTAAATCAAGCCTATGAGGCGGGAGAAGAAAAGGCTAAACAACTTGTCAGAGAAGTCAGTGATTTATGTCTGGACGGCTTTAAGGAAACGCTTCAAAAGATAGATGTTTCCATTGACTCTTGGGACTGGGAGAGCGACCTCGTTTGGAGCGGCCTCGTTACTGAGGTTTTTCAAAAACTCAAAAAGTCGCGGTACACTTTCGCTGAAGCAGGTGTTTTGGAGTTTGACGCTGAAAAAGTCGTCAAAGAACTCGATCTTCGAAAGAAGCTCAGTTTAAGAGAAGACCATGAAGTGCCGCCTTTGACACTCGTACGTGCGGATGGCACCACGCTTTACACCACGCGAGATGTTGCTTACAGTTTATGGAAGTTCGAAAAGGCCGACAAAGTCATCAACGTTATTGGAATGGAGCAAAGTCTAGCCCAACTGCAGTTGAAAATAGCTCTGTACGCTTTAGGCTACAGCAAGTACGCGGACAATCTGATTCACTTCGCCTACAACTTGATAAATTTTCCAGGCTACAAGATGTCAGGTCGAAGAGGGCACTACATAGCATTCGACGAAGTCATGGACGAAGCGGTAAAACGAGCCTACGAAGAGGTTTCGAAGCGTTCCCCAGAACTGTCCGAAGAAGAAAAACGGAAAATCTCGAACTTCGTCGGCATCGGCGCAGTACGCTACTCGCTCGTTGAGGTTGACACATCAAAACCCGTAGTGTTCACTTGGGACCGCGTGCTGAACTTTGAGAAGAACAGTGCGCCATACATTCAATACACACACGCAAGAGCATGCAGCATTATGCGAAAAGCAGGCAAAAAACCACGAAAACCATCCTACGAACTACTCAACGAAAAATTGGAGCACGAAATAATCTTGGCACTGGCCAGTTTCCCAGACACATTCATCGACGCAGCAGAATACTTGAAACCCAACCTGATTGCCGACTTCGCAAATGCGCTTGCCGACAGATTCAACACGTTCTACAACGCGTTTCCAGTGATAAAGGCTGAACCGCAAGGACTGAGCGACGCAAGGCTTGCATTAACCAACACCGTGAAAATAGTGCTGAGAAACGCTCTTGACCTGATCGGCATATTGGCGCCTGAAAAAATGTAAAGCTTAACGCGGCGCCTCTTTGATTATAGCGACTCCTGAGCTTGTTCCTATCCTGTTCGCGCCAGCTTCGATCATTGCCAATGCTTCAGGGTAGGTTCTTATGCCGCCAGCTGCCTTGACACCCATGCTTTTGCCTACAACCTGCCTGATCAATTTAACATCTTCAACCGTTGCTCCTTTGCCGAAGAAGCCAGTTGACGTCTTCACAAAATCCGCGTCTGCGTTTTTCGCAAGCTTGCACGCGGCCACCTTCTCACTCGCAGTTAATTGTGCCGTTTCAATGATGACTTTGACAATGATCTCTTTCGATAGACGTTTTACGTCCACAACAGCTGCAATATCCTGCTTCACCGTCTCATAATCGCCTGACTTCAAAGCACCTAAATTGATGACCATGTCCAACTCGTCTGCGCCATCTTCTATGGCTTTGATTGCCTCCAGAGCCTTTATCTCAGACAGCGAAGCGCCAAATGGGAAGCCAACCGTTGAGCTCAGCCTAACACGCGAACCCTTCAGGAGCGAGGAAGCAAGTTTCACGTAAGTCGGATTAACACACACGCAGCCAAAACCGTGTTTAACAGCCTCTCTACACAGTGTTTCAATTTCACTTCTGGTAGCTGTCGCGCTGACATTCGTGGAATCAATCATCTTCGCCAATTCTTTTCTCGGAATATTCATGCCCGTCACCCTTGAGAGCTTGAAACAAAAGCTCTAAGCCTTCGCGCAAAGAGCTCAGGCTCTTCAACGGCTTCTCCGTCCCACAGCAAATAAGGCAAACCCCAAGCGTCCGTGAAGCCGAAAGCCTGAATTCCAGGTCTGCTCATGATTCGCAAGTTCACGTCAAAATAGTCCAAATGCTCATCCATGGGTCCTGACATGAGGATAATGTTGAAGCTTATGTAACTCTCCTTGTGATAGTATCGGAGGATTTTTGCTATGCCTTCAGCCAGTTCAAGCCATTCCTTATTGGTCAGCTCCAGCAAGTTTGACTTGCCTCGCACTATAGCTTGAACCTCGTTGATTCCTCTCAGAGGCGCGAACGGAACAAGCCATTCCACATCGTTCTTCCCAAAAACGTATCTGTCCCCGCCTCTCTCTTTCTCCAGAAGATCCGCCCAATAATTGGACTTGTTGCCTTCAAAGTAGGCTTTGCTTTTATCAAGCAGCAACCGGACAAGATAGAATGCTCGGTCTCTGGCTAGGACTTGCATGTGAGGATGAAGCATTGAGGAACCGGCTGGCGGCATGTAATTGAAAATGAACGCGGGAAAGCGTATCGACGGCTTGCCTTCTTTAAGTCTTCTCAAATAGGCTACACCGCCTTTGAAACCGTCAAAAACCACTTCAGAAGCGAAATCATTAAGCTTCAAATGATGTTCTTTCGAGAGAATCACCAAGACGCTGCGTTCAGCATGCCCCAGAAAATTAGGGACCACAACTGCGTTGCCGACGAAGATTTTTCCTCCCTTAACGAAATTCTCCGGGAACCTCGGTGTTCTTAATCCTACATTCTCTGGGCAAAATGGACAGTTAACCCTGGTTTTCTCAACCAAGGAGTTAAGCAGCACATCGTCTGAAACAAGAAACTTGCTCACATATTCCATCATTCCTTTTATGACAGTCGTGTTGCGCCCGGTCAAAGGATCAGTTCTGTACTCAAAGGTCACAATTTTCTCTTCGAAATTCCTTGATGGATCTAAAATACTCGAATTCTTAACGGTCTTCTCAAACGCTATCACACGACCCGACCTCTTCCTACAATACTACTGAAGCCAGATTTCCATTTATCCCTTTAAACACACTTAAGAATAAAATGTTCACAGCTTCTTTCGAGAGCATTTTCAAATGGCTTCCAGATTTTCTGAGTTTTTCCCTTAATCTTCACTGTTTTCTACGTTGATTTCTGGCGGATTTGGGGCTTTTTTGCTTTGAAACAATGGGCGTTTAACTACATAGCCTGTCCTCGCGCAACAACATGAAATCACTCACGCCCCGCATTGGGTTTACGTTTCCACTAGCGCGCGAGAAAGTCACACGAGTTTATTGCAAGTATAGATTTAGTGTGCAGAGGTCTTAAATTCGTTCATGGAAATATTGCTTAGAACTGGCTAGTAGGCATCGATTACACATGATGGACAAGAAATTCATGCAACTTGCAATAGAAAAAGCCAAGGAAGGAATTAGAAGCGGGCAGACACCTTTCGGAGCCTGTATAGTTAAGGATCTTGAAATAATAAGTTGTGCCCATAATGGAGTCTGGAAAGATACTGATGTAACGGCCCATGCCGAGATCAATGCTATTCGTATGGCTTGTAAAAAGCTAAATTCAATCAATTTGAAGGGATGTACCATTTATTGCACCACTGAACCCTGCCCTATGTGTTTCGGTGCATGCCATTGGGCGAGGATCTCCAGAATAGTGTATGGAACAAGTATAGAGGACGCCAAAAAGATTGGATTCAATGAACTTACGATTTCAAACAATAGAATGAAATCATTAGGTAAAAACAACGCAAAAATAATTGGAAGCTTTCATCGAGACGAATGTCTAAAACTCTTTGAAATATGGTCTCAGAAAAAAGACAAAAAACCTTACTAGACCTTCTCTGCTTCTCAGACTTTTGTTCCGTTAGCGAGAACTTGTCGAGTTGAAGAACAAACTTGATATTCTCCGTCAAAACAATTAGATCGATCGATTTTTCTTCTAACTTCTTTGGAATGGTAGAGCTTGTTACGCTAGAAGCAGTGGATAATAATCTTCTTGTTCGCTCCGTATGAAGAATGGCACGTAATTTTCTTGGTATTGGATCTGAAGAGTCATCTTGTACTCTATCGTGTGATAGTCTGTTCCGTTCCATTCAAGTGGTCCCCTAACTAACAAGTAGTACGATCCGGCCTCAGGAAGCTGCACCGAAAATTTGTCGCGATCGACTGCTGTACCGCTCCATATCATATCGTAGGAATGCGCCCACTGGACAACCTGTTGACTTGCGTTGAAGCTCAGCGGGTCCGAGTCGTTGATTAGCGTTCCAACGTAAGCTACAGTCGGGTGAATCGTGTCGGCAAAAACGGTCAAGGATATGCCTGTTCCTTGCGCAAGTGGGTTGAGTACCTGCATTTCGATTTCCAGTGTGGAATTGTCTGCCAAGCTGCTGAGAGAATACACTTTCGTGTGTCCTGGCCCACAGATTGCAATTGCAATGGACGATGAAATATTAGACGTAGGGTCGAATTTGGATGTTTCATTTTTGGCGAGAGCGGTCTCGACTGAGCTGGTCACGCTGTACTTGTCTACCATGCTTGAAGGCTGATTGCTGGGCGCTGTCAGGTTCTGATACTCGAATAGAAAGGCAGCTGATAGGACTATGATTATCATCGCGAGTGTCAAGGTGAGCAGTTTCCACTTCCGTGGTGAAAACGAAACACGCGGGAAAGCAGTGTTTCTTGGTTCTTCGGCTTGTTTCATCATTGAAACGGCGGCCATCCCTAAAGCTGACAATGCGTATTTTCCATCATCAGTTTTGACGAGGAGGCTGCCTAGACCTTCCAAGTGGTAGGTCAAATGGGGGCTCTCCATGCCAGAAGCCCTCTGCAAATCTGTAAAACTCTGAGGTCCTGCAGATAGAGTTCTTAAGATCTTTCTGCGAATCGGATGTCTCAAAGACGTGAAAACCGTCGAATAGGTCTCTTCTTCAAAATCGGTCATTATCCTTCACCAAATATACGTTGCTGGGCGTGAGATAAGGATTTTCGTGAAGAAATCTTGACGAAGGCATGCTCTTTTCCATTAGCGTCATCCGGTAGAATGTTCAGACGGAGAGTTGAACACCACTCCCAGTGGCGAGGTCTCCAAAGTATCCTACAAAATCCTTCTTTTTCTATTTCATATTCTTCACCACATGAATAAGTATAGTGTGACGTGTACCACCTTCATTCCGGTGCAGACATCCAGAGGCTTTCCTAAATATTCCTTTACCAAGCGGATGATGGCCATATGTTTGATAGGTAAAATTTCCTTTACGAAAACGCTTATCTCAGCCCAGTGGGCGATAATATTGGATGAGTCTTGTCGGGTTCTGAGGAAGACACGTATTCAATGATCTTCGCTTCGTTGAAGCATCCGATTCGCCGGAGGATCCTCAGAATCCTTTCCGGTGGGCCTCAAACGTTTTCAGAGCTTCAAAAGACGTTCACGATAGAAAGCTCCCATTTGACGTATCACCTTGACGGTCTGGGGAACCTTCTCCTCAAGACTGATGATGGGCGGTACGCGTTGTCCTCGCTCGGAGAAGCCGCTGTCTCAACGATGAAGCATGTCGAAGAACCGCCAAAAGCCACTTTGCATCTTCAGTTTCCATCTAGGAATTGGAAGCTTCTGACGGCGGCAATGCTTGTTGGACTTGTCCTATTGTCAGCTCTTCTCATTTTTCAGTATCAAGGCCTGCGCGAGCTTTCCACCCGATATTCAAACCTCAGCGAACAGCACAAGCTGTTGCAGGAAGCTTTGAAAAACGCTGCTCTCTACTTCGGAGGCACCGTCGTCACCAATGAACACACGGTAAATGACACGATTGCAACTGCATCTCTCCAGAAAGAAGGAAACTTCACAGTGTTTGTCTACTTCTGGAATGCAACTGATGCCACGAATGAAACTGTGGGTGTCTGGACAGTGCATGTCGCAAATGCAACTCGTCTTCTCAATGAGAGTTGGGTTCTTTCTGGGTGGAGTTTCAGCATATTCCCTGCCTTTCCCTTTCTCGGAAGTAACGAAAGCGCTACACGTGACTACGCTATTTTTAATGTTGCAACTCCGTGGGGACACAACATCGACACGTACTTCATATATACTCTCACAGACAACTCTACACTCAAAATAGGAATCTCCGCGAATTCAAGTCAAACACGAGCCCCCTTGTATTTATCAATAGACGAGTCCTGTAACGCTGCTAACCAGACTTTCACTGGTTCTGCAGAGTCCTTTTTCCACATCTGGGACAAGGAGGTAACCGAGAACGCCACCTTTTCGGTGCCGCTACCGTCAGCGAGACACTATGTGTTACGGATAGAGGCTCCGGCAGTATTGGACGTGAAGGGTCATTATGAAGCAAGCTACACGGTGACTCTTGGCATGGAAAGTCAAGGAACCCCTACTCCCTTCATCGTTGGAAACCGAGAGGAGGAAGCATCAAGCGGCAGGTTTACCGCGACGGCAGATACAACGCCCCCACTTTTGAGTCAGCAATGGCTTGTACCCCTTGATACGAGTTTGCTGTCTTCACCGTGATCAGCCAAGACTTTTGCAGATCGATCGATCGGGTTTGGGCGCGAAGTTTTATCGCGCGCTAGCACGGGTTCATTCTTTGCTGGCTCCGGTTTTGTAGGCCCTTACACCTTTGCGCAGCAGCATCTCCACTGTGTTGCTCCATTCAGG
>Ga0172366_10002153_pt1 | contig 15401 bp, 13 predicted proteins | sample LakKivSesite69cm_FD_114533 | JGI IMG/M metagenome (GOLD analysis project Ga0172366, IMG submission 114533) | Sediment microbial communities from Lake Kivu, Rwanda - Sediment site 69cm | ecosystem: Environmental > Aquatic > Freshwater > Lake > Sediment | place: Rwanda: Western Province, Lake... | reverse complement strand
GGTCTACCATAGTGACCGAGAAGGTAATTTTTAAACTCTTCGGTTACTCGTTTATATCTCTTGCCGGATATTACGTTCAGCACTGCCTGTGTTACTACTAGCTGACTCATCGGGGCTGCTAAAGGCGGATAGCCGAGGTCAGCCCGCACGCGGGGGATTTCCTTCACCACGTCATCAAGTTTATCCAGTATACTCTGCTCTCTAAGCTGGTCCACCAAGTTGGAAAACATGCCCCCGGGGATTTGATGAGTAAGCACGTCTACGCTGGGATGAAGCACCTCGGTAGTGAATAGCGGCCCGTACTTCCTGCTCAAGGCAACGAAGTACTCCCCTATCTCATAGAGCAGGTCCAGGTCCAGACCTGTATCGTAAGGGGTATCTTTAAATGCTGCCACCACTCCCTCCGTAGGCGGCAGAGATGTCCCGCCGCCAAAGGCGGAAAATGCGGTATCGAGAATATCGACACCCGCCAGTGCCGCAGCGTGATAGCTCATGTGCGCCATGCCGCTGGAGCAGTGAGAATGAAGGGCGACCGGGATGCTTACTCCCTTCTTTACCGCCTTTACCATTTCACCCGCAGCCTGGGGAGAAATCAATCCCGCCAAATCCTTAATACAAATCGAGTCGCAGCCTATAGACTCCAACTTCCTCGCCGTTTCAACAAACTTTTCCACAGTATGCACGGGACTGGTGGTATAGCAAATTGCACCCTGAACAAACGCCCCCTGGTCCTTTGCCACCTCTATTGCCAGCTTGACATTTCGCACATCATTAAGGCCATCATATATGCTGAAGACACTTATCCCGTTCTTCACCGCAAGGCGAATGAACTCACGCACCACAGCATCGGAATAGTGCCTGTAGCCCACGAGGTTCTGCCCTCTGAGCACCATCTGGAGGCGGGTGTTTCTAATCCTCTCCCTCAGGTCTCTCAGCCGCATCCAGGGGTCCTCGTTCAAAAACCTGAGGCATACGTCGAAGGTAGCTCCACCCCATACATCGAGGGCGAAGAAACCCACCCTGTCCAGCATCTCAGCGATAGGCAGCATATCCCTGGTGCGCATTCGGGTAGCGATAAGCGATTGATGAGCATCTCGCAGTGTACTGTCAGTTATGAAAATGCCCATTTTGTTTCTCCAGTAAGTTCGAAAAACTTTTAAACATACTAGCCGCCAGCCAATTCCTGGCGGTATTTTTCGTAGCTTTTTTTTATTTTATCATGCTTGAGCGCCAGAATCCCCGCAGCGAAATAGGCAGCGTTCCTCGCCCCGCCAATGCCAACGCTGGCTACGGGGACGCCTCCGGGCATCTGGACGATGGATAGTAAAGCGTCAACGCCTTTGAGGTCGCCGCTGGGCAAGGGGACGCCGATGACAGGGATAGTTGTCCAACTGGCAAGGACGCCGGGCAAGTGCGCTGACATACCTGCACCGGCGATAATGACCTCGATACCGCGATTACCGGCACTCTGACCGTATTCCCTCGCCTTCTCCGGAGTACGATGAGCCGATATTATCGAGACTTCATATTCAACTCCGAGCTGGTCCAGAGCCTGCAGCGCCGGCTTCATCAAATTTGCGTCCGACTCACTGCCCATAACTATTCCGACAAGTGGCATAGCTACCCCTCCTCTGCGGCGATGTCCTTCCGGTAATGACAATTTTCAAAACCGATGCGGGACAGGTTAAGATAAACCTTTCCTCGTGCTTCGGCAATAGATTTCCCCCTGGCGACTACAGTGAGTACTCTCCCCCCGGCCGTGCATACCTTTTCCCCGTCCAATTTGGTACCGGCATGGAAAACGAGTATATCAGGATCAATCTTATCTAAGCCAGTGATGGGAAATCCCTGTTTATAGCTGCCGGGATAGCCTCCCGAAGCCATTACCACCCCGACACATGCTCCATTGTCCCACTCAACCCTGGTTTTAGCCAGATTGCCATCGCTCACCGCCATCATTATGTCCACTAAATCGGCCTTCAACAAAGGAAGCTGCACCTGAGTCTCAGGGTCACCGAATCGAGCGTTAAACTCCAGGACTTTCGGGCCTTCCGCAGTCAGCATCAGTCCGGCGTAGAGCACCCCTTTATAGGGTTTACCCTCCTGAGCCATCGCCTTCACCACGGGCTCCACAATGGTCTTAATAGCCTTGCTGCTCGATTCCTTATCGAGGAACTTCGAAGGGCTGTAGCAGCCCATTCCTCCTGTGTTTTGCCCTTTATCGTAATCATACGCCCTTTTATAGTCGCGGGCAGTTACCAGAGGAACAACGGTTACGCCATCGGTGAAAGCGAGAAGGCTGGTCTCACGTCCCACAAGGCACTCCTCAACAAGCACCTGATTGCCGGCATCGCCAAAGACACGCTTTTCCATGATATCGGAGAGCGCCTTCAAAGCCTCGTCCATAGACTGCGCGACGATAGCCCCTTTGCCCGCAGCCAGTCCATCGGCTTTGATTACTACCGGGATGGGCTGCTTTTTGACATAAGCCTCAGCCTCTTTGAAGGAAGTGAAAACAGCATCTTTCGCGCAGGGTATGCCGTACTTATGCATCAGCCTCTTGGCGAAGACCTTGCTCGACTCGATAAGCGCAGCCTCCCCGGCAGGCCCGAATGCAGGTATGCCCAGGCTCTGGAGCTTATCCACAATCCCGGCAGCCAGAGGGGCTTCAGGCCCCACCACCACCAGGTCAATCTTATTATCTTTTACCGCCTGTGTTAAAGCATCCAGGTTGGTCGGAGATATATCAAGGTTGACGGCGAGCTGAGCTGTGCCGGCATTGCCGGGGGCAACATACAGCTTCTTTACCTTCTTACTGCGGGATAGCTTCCATGCCAGCGTATGTTCCCTGGCTCCCCCACCCACGACCATTACCCTCATCGATTAACCACTCCCCCAGCGAGCGTCGCTTTTTTTCTAGCCAACTTCAAGACCCACACCTTTTCCAAAAGAATTAAATTAGTCTGCCTTTCCTTACCGGAGGGTTCACTCCCACTCTATAGTTGAGGGGGGTTTCGAGGAGATATCGTAGACCACGCGGTTTACCTCGGGCACCTCATTGACTATGCGGTTGGAAATTTGTGCCAGCACATCGTAAGGCAGCCGCGCCCAATCGGCAGTCATAGCGTCCTCTGAAGTCACTGCGCGCACCGCCACCATATATCCGTAAGTCCTGGAATCGCCCATCACGCCCACGCTTCTCACCGGCGTCAGCACCGCGAAGCTCTGCCACAACTGGCGGTACAGCTTTGCCTTCTTGATTTCATTCATCACAATCCAGTCAGCAGAGCGGAGTATCTCCAATCTCTCCTTGGTTACTTCACCGATTATGCGAATAGCAAGCCCAGGTCCCGGAAAAGGCTGACGATAAACCATGTCCTCTGTAAGTCCCAATGCCAGCCCCACCTCACGCACCTCGTCCTTAAACAAATAGCGCAGGGGCTCGACCAGAGAGAGCTTCATTCTGCTGGGTAAACCGCCCACGTTGTGATGGGTCTTTATGATGGCTACCGCTTTGCTTCCGGAGGATGCGCTTTCGATAACGTCGGGATACAGGGTGCCCTGAGCCAGGAAATCGACCTGGCCGATCCTGGCCGCTTCTTCCTCGAATACCTTGACAAACTCCTCGCCGATAATATGACGCTTTTCTTCCGGGTCGATTACCCCCTCGAGCCGCTTCAGGAACCTTTCGCTGGCATCCACATAGACCAGATTCATCTTCATATTCTTCTGGAAGGTATTGAGCGTGCGTGATACCTCTTCCCGGCGCAGCAAGCCGGTATTGACGAAAATACAGGTCAACTGGTCGCCGATGGCCTGGTGAATCAGGGTAGCTACCACTGAAGAGTCAACCCCACCCGAGAGTGCGCAGACAACCCGACCCTTACCCACCTGCTCCTTAATCCGCTCTATACTCTCGGTAACAAAGCTTCCCGGTGTCCAATTACCACTGCATCCACAAATCTTGTACAGAAAGTTCTGCAAAATTGCTTTGCCTTGAGGGGTATGAGCTACCTCGGGGTGGAACTGCAAGCCGATAATCCCGTATTCATTGCCCATGGCAGCAACAGGAGAATTCTCGGTATAAGCCAGAGAGGCAAACCCCGGAGGCATCTCCTCGATCCGGTCACAATGGCTCATCCATACCGGTATCTCTGAAGGAAGGCCGGAAAATAAAGGGGTATTCGTCGAGTTCTGGTGGAGGATGGCGAGCCCGTACTCGCGTTTCACCCCTTTGGCTACTTTCCCACCGAGTTGGTAGGCGATAAGCTGCATCCCGTAACAGATGCCCAGCACAGGGAGTCGGCTTTCGTAAACATAGGCTTGAGCTTGGGGTGCTCCAGACTCATAAACACTGCTGGGCCCACCGGAGAGGATGAACCCCTTGGGGCGCAGGGCAGCCACCCTATCCCAGGGGGCATCGTGAGGCACAACCTCACAGTAGACCCGACATTCCCTCACCCTGCGGGCAATAAGCCAGCTATACTGAGAGCCAAAGTCGATGACCGCCACCGCTTCCCGCTCCACCCCCAGTTTCTCTTGGGGTTCAGCTTGGGGCTGCGCTCCTTTTCGCTCCTTGGCAATTCCCAAGTAGGCAGATACCTCGACATCACCGCTGACGGCAACACGGTGACTTTCCTGCCTGTCTTTTTCCGTAGTCAAGACCTGCCTCCTGTCATCGTCACAACCTTATCTACGCGGTATCCACACGTCCGTTTTAGCTTCAAAAATCGGTAAAAAGGTCGAGACAATGAATGAAACAATTCTACACAAACCCCAGGCGATAGTCAATTTGAGGAAGGATAAATTCAATCTCAAAGAGGGCATTCGTGGTCAAGTAGTTTACGGCGACCTGAAAATTAAAAACTGAACGGAGGCAGGTAAACTATTTCCCGGATTTACCGAAAATCCCTGCGGGACTAGTTAGGATAGGTTAACTGCTAACTGCTCAAACGGCATTAGGCCTTGTAGTGGCTACGACAAAATCGTTTCAGATGACCCTCTAATTATGAATGCGTACGTCTGAGTTATCTTTGGCACGTTTCCCGTTCTTATATATCCTGCTAAGAAAGTCCGGCTTTTCATACTGGATTCCTATTTTGCTTGCCGATTCTATCAGCTCTGTTTTAGACCTTTTCTCCAGTTTTGACATTGTCGCCGCCATCAGGAATACAAATTCGCCTCCGTGCCAACATCGTGACAATCCGTAATACATATATAAAATTGCATGTATCGACTCGTGGCAGCATAGCCACAGATTATTCTGCCCTTTGTTGATTGATATCTTATTTGCCCCGTAATCGAATCCGGGATATAGATATCCGTTATTCGAGAAAGCTATTTCCGGGGTTAGCTCTTTGGGCATTTTGTAAAGTTCACATATTTTCTTTATCATCTCTTCACACTCTTCGTGTGTAAGAACCCTCGATTTTGAGAAATTCTTTCTCTCCCATCGATAAACTTTAGACCTTTGAAAATCCCGTAGCTCTATCATTATATGTTTAACTCCGTTTAAATAATATATTAACTTACTTATCACTAGGAATCCGGCCGACATTTCCCGGAGAGGCTTACTGTTTTGACCAGCACTCCCTATTTTACCACAGGGCGGCAGAGGGAGCAGCGCGATTTTATATCAAACTAGCTTCAACTTTCCTATAATATTTTATATGCTAGATGCTCGATAGTGATTAGCCTATATTGCTTTACAATCTTTGACCTGTCCTGCATGGCTTGGTAGAATGCTTACAACTGGTACTGTAAGCTGGCGTGAGGCGGAGCTCGCTATGGAATACAAACAGATGACCTCTCCCTGTGGACTGGATTGTTTCAATTGCCCTATGTATCTGGCAACAAAAGACAGCAAGCTCAAAAAAACAATTTCTAAGAAAAGGAATATCCCGCTTGAAAAAGCGATGTGTCGCGGATGTCGCAATGAGAAAGGCATCATAACCGCCTTCGATATGTCTGAACCTTGTAAAGTCTATAAGTGCATCGAGAGCAAAGGAATCGATTTCTGTTACGAGTGCTCTGATTTCCCCTGTGACTACCTTCATCCGTACGCCGACAAAGCTTTGGAGGTAGCTCACAACACAAAGGTCTTCAATTTGTGCCTGATACGAAGGATGGGATTGGCATCCTGGGCAAGCACTAAAGCCGCAAATGTAGGCGATACATATTTCAATGGCAAACTCGAACTCTAAAGGGCTGACTTCAATCGTTAAGAAGAAATGAGCCTGTGGAGGCCGAGCGGACGTAAGGATACCAAAGTGTTATACTAAAGTCAAGTGGGGAAAATTGAGTGTGCACATAGCCTGGAGCCGAAGCTCCGGGCAATTCATAATCCCACTCACAGGGCCATATCCAAATGCCAGAGCAATCTGCCATCGAAAAGCAAATCGTACTCGCCATATCCATCCTCAAAAAAGGCGGGGTTGTCGCTTTCCCCACCGATACCGTTTACGGTATCGGTGCCAACCCCTTGAATGCACAGGCTGTCGCCAGAATCTACAGGGTAAAAAAACGCCCCCCCGACCTCCCCCTTCCCCTACTGCTGGCTGAGAAATCTGACCTGCCGAGGGTTGCCAGCGTTGTGCCCGATATAGCATGGCAACTGGCCGAGAGATTCCTCCCGGGCGGTCTTACGCTGGTCTTGAGGAAAAGCCCGTGGGTGCCCAGGGCCGTGACTGCCGGCGGCGATACCATTGCGGTAAGAATTCCCGACCACCCAATTCCCGTCGCGCTCATTCGAGGGCTGGGCAACCCTATAGTTGGGACCAGCGCCAATCTTTCTGGTAGACCCAGCCCGGTAACCGCCGAGGAGGTTCGCCAGCAATTAGACGATGCGGCAGACCTCATCATCGATGGCGGCAGGTGCCCTGGCGGCACCGAGTCCACCGTGCTCGACGTCAGCGGTGAAGTTCCTACCCTGGTCAGAGAAGGTGCTATACCCAGGTCAGAGCTGGAGAAGGTTTGCGGTCCCCTTCTGGCAGGGATGTAATATCAAGGCTTTCCGCTAAGCCCTTCGTTCACTGCATCGTTTGCCGGCGGATTGTGATATAATATTTGTATTTCCCTTAAGGGTGCCGAAACTAGAAAATAAAAGAAATGCGCATCGCAATTGGCTCAGACCATGCCGGGTTTGTCATGAAGCAGGCGATACTCGGTTTACTCTCCGAGTTGGGGCATAGCTACGAGGACTTCGGCTGCTTTGACAGCAGTTCCGTAGATTACCCTGACATCGCGCGGCCCGTGGCCGAGGCGGTATCCCAGAAGAAATTCGAGCATGGCATTCTGATTTGCAGCACTGGCATCGGCATGTCCATTGTTGCCAACAAAGTGCCCGGGGTCAGGGCTGCGGTATGTCATGATACCTTCAGTGCCCGGCGCGCCCGGGAGCACAACAATGCAAACGTGCTGTGCCTCGGCGAGTGGGTTATAGGTCAGGGGCTGATGCGCGAGGTTGTTAGTACATACTTGAGCACCGACTTTGTGGGTGGCAGACATGCCCGGCGTGTGGAAAAGATACAAGACATGGAGCGCTAGAACTTCCAGCGTCCTTTTAGAAGGTCTATGACAGGGAGACAGGCACTGTGGCGAAAATACTGGACAATATAAAAAGCCCCGCCGATTTGAAGGGGCTCACATACCCTGAGCTCAGCCAGCTCGCCGATGAGATCAGAAGCGAATTGGTAAACACGGTGAGCAACAATGGAGGCCATCTGGCCTCCAGCCTGGGAGCAGTGGAACTCTCTATCGCCCTGCACAGGGTATTCAATACTCCTGTCGATAAAATCATATGGGATGTGGGACATCAGAGCTACGCCCACAAACTGCTTACAGGCCGAAGGGAAAGATTCAATACGCTCCGCCAGTACCATGGCCTGTCGGGATTCCCCGACCGTTTGGAGAGCCCCCACGATGCTTTCAGCACAGGACATGCCTCAACCTCGATATCCGCAGCTTTGGGCATTGCCGTGGCCCGAGATTTAGCCGGTGAGGATTTTCACGTAGTCGCTGTCATAGGCGATGGCTCGTTGACCGGAGGCATGGCCTTTGAGGGCCTGAACCAGGCAGGACACCTGGGCAACAGGATGATAGTCGTCCTCAATGATAATGCCATGGCTATTTCGCCCAGCGTTGGCGCGATAGCCCAGTCGCTGAATAAAATTACGCTCGACCCAAGATACTACCTGGCCAAAGAAGGAGCCGAGCGCGTAATCCCGATGCTCCCCGGGGGCAAAACCGTCTGGTCGGGGATGAAACGGTTCAAGGCAGGCATCAAAGGCGCAGTTCTGCCGACCATGCTCTGGGACTCCCTTGGATTCAAATATATCGGTCCCATCGACGGACATAACATAGCCGAACTAGAAGCAGCCCTGACCAAGGCACGTGACTATACTCCCGGGCCTGTTTTCGTCCACGCTATTACCACAAAAGGAAAAGGTTATGAGCCCGCTGAGGAAGATAGCATAAAGTTCCATGGAGTATCGGGTAAAAATGGCGGGAGCAACGGGATTCCCTCATACAGCGAGGTCTTCGGCAAGGCTATGCTGCGCCTGTTCCGGGAGAACGAGAAGTTGATAGCTATCAGCGCAGCCATGACTGAAGGTACAGGCCTGAGCCTGGTAGCTCAAAAGTTCCCCAAAAGGGTCTTCGATGTCGGTATCTGCGAGCAACATGCAGTAACCTTCGCCGCTGGCCTTGCCACTCAGGGCTATATTCCCGTTGTCGCCATCTACTCCACCTTCCTGCAGCGCGCATTCGACCAGATTATCCACGATGTCTGCATTCAGAACCTGCCTGTTGTTTTTGCACTCGATAGGGCCGGCATTGTTGGTGAGGACGGGAAGACTCACCAGGGAACCCTCGACCTTTCGTACCTGAGCTGCATCCCCAATCTGGTAGTCGCTGCGCCCAGCGATGAAAACGAGCTCGGGCATATGCTCTATACCGCAGTAAGACACGGAGGCCCTATAGCCATCCGTTATCCCCGGGGCACAGGCAGGGGCGTACCTCTCGATGAAAAGCTCAAAGAGTTGCCCATAGGTAAGGGGCAGATTATCAAGAGTGGAGACGATTTAGCTATCATTGCCATCGGTTCTGCCGTAGGCACTGCCCTTGAAGCAGCCTGGGTCCTCAACAAAAAGGGCGTAGATTGTACTGTAGTGAACGCCCGTTTTGCCAAGCCCCTGGACTCCGACCTCATTCTGGAAACCGTGAGCAAGAATAAGAGATTGGTCACCGTGGAAGAAAATGCTCTCGCCGGCGGCTTCGGAAGCGCAGTGCTGAGCCTTCTTTCCAGTATTGCTGGCGTTCGGGCCTTACGCATAGGGATTCCCGACGAGTTCATTGAGCATGGCCCGCAGGAACTCCTCCGTGCCAATTACAGCCTTGATGCCGAGGGTATAGCGCAGCGTATCCTCTCCTTCTTCCCTGAGCTTGCCCGTAATCATTACAATTCTAAGGCTAAGGGGTAAGCGAAACGTATCTGTTCCCTAACAAGCGGCATATCCGGCACCTGGCAAGCCTAATCTTTATTACCGAGAGGGGAAATGGCCGATCTTGATACTATCTGGCGGCGATACAGGGCACAGCTAGAGGCGGAACTAAGGTTCGCTGTGGGTGAAGCTTCCTTACCTATGTACGATATGATGCGCTACCATCTGGGGTGGATCGACGAACGAGGTAATCCTCAATCGGCAACAATAGGCAAAAGGCTTCGCCCCGTCCTCTGCCTTCTTGCCTGCCAGGCAGTGGGAGGGGAGTGGCATCAGGCGCTCCCTGCGGCAGCAGCCGTGGAGCTGGTCCATAATTTCTCCTTGATCCATGACGACATCCAGGATAAGAGTCCGGCGAGGCGAGGACGGGCCACAGTGTGGCACGTCTGGGGCCAGTCTCAAGCGATAAATGTTGGCGACGGCATGCACGCCCTGGCGCTATCCTCATTATTGAGACTCGAGGATGCCGGCATACCACACCAGAAGGTAGTACGCGCTGCCCGTATCCTCGGTGAAGCCAGCCTCAAACTCTGTGAGGGACAGTATCTCGACATCAGTTACGAGAACCGCCTCGACATCGGGATCAACGACTATCTGGAGATGATAGCCTGCAAGACCGCTGCCCTGTTTCGCTGCTCATTGGAAATCGGTGCAAGTCTGGGCACTGACGACGAAGCCCTGTTGACGCGTTTGAAATTGTTCGGCCATGATATCGGGATGACATTCCAGGTGCATGATGACGTCCTGAGCCTCTGGGGTGACGAAAAGGTTACGGGGAAACCCAATACATCCGACATCCAGATGAAGAAAAAAACACTACCTATAGTCTATGCGCTGGAGAAAACAGAGGGGGAGGACAGGGAGCTGCTGTGGTCCATCTACAAGAAAAAAACGATTGGCTCTGCCGACATAGAAAACGTGCTGCATATACTGAACAGGCTGGATGCGCAGGGCTATGTTCAAGGCATGAGCGACAAACACTATCGCCAGGCGCTCTCCGAGTTGAACGCTGTTAATATACCGGCATCAGCCAAGGAAGAGCTCAGGGCAATCGCTGCTTTCCTGTTGAAGCGCCAATACTAGCAGGGCCGTATTTCAAAATCCCTCCTTTACTAAAGAAGGCAAGGGAGATTAGGCGCCCGGACTCGTCTCTCCTGCCACTGGAGCCCTGAAACACTCCAGCTCTGAATTTGCCGCTAGAAAAATCATAAATTCTCCCCCAAACCGTAGCACTTTTAACTAAGCCATTGTATAATCAGCACGTCACAAAAGATTGCAGGCCAGAAGGAGGCACAAATGTTGAAACTGGCGATCACAGGGAAGGGCGGAGTAGGCAAGACCACCCTGGCAAGCCTCCTGGCCCGCCTTTACGCTGCCGAGGGCAGCACAGTGCTGGCCATAGACGCCAACCCGGACGCTAACCTGGGGACAGCCCTGGGCATTTCTCCGAAGGAACTGCAGAGCATCACCCCCATCGCCGAGATGAAGGACTTGATAGCGGAACGCACCGGAGGCAAGCCGGGCACCACGGGGGGTGTCTTCAAACTCAATCCCAAAGTGGATGATATCCCCGACCGCTTCTCAGTAAAGAAAGACGGCCTCAGGCTGCTCGTTATGGGCACGGTAAAGAAGGGCGGCGGCGGCTGCATGTGCCCGGAGAGCGCCCTGCTCAGGAATTTGCTGAATCACCTCGTTCTCCGCAAATCTGAGATCGTTATTATGGACATGGATGCCGGCATAGAGCACCTGGGACGGGCTACGGCAACTGCCGTGAACGCCTTTATAGTAGTGGTGGAGCCCGGCCAGAGAAGTGTCGAGACGGCGAGGGCCGTAAAAAGACTGGCTGAGGATATAGGTATTAAAAAGTGCTACGTCGTTGGCAACAAGATTGCCAGCGATGCCGACCGCCAGTTCATTACAGAGAACCTGCCCGATTTCGAGCTTCTCGGCTACATCAGCTTCAATCCCAAGATCGCCGAGGCAGACCGCAAAGGCATCAGCCCTTACGATAACGACACCAAAGTGGTCTCGGAGGTAAAAGCAATAAAGGAGCGGCTGGAAGCTATCTCGAGGTGATATTATGAATAAGCAAACAGTGCGCGACATCGAACTCAAAGGCAAGAGGGTGCTGGTCAGGGTCGATTTCAATGTGCCCTTCGACCTCCAGACCAAGGCCATCAGCGACGATACCCGCATCAGGGCAGCGCTGCCTACCATAAAATATTTGCTCGATAAAAAGAGCAAGGTCATCCTTTGTTCTCACCTGGGCCGCCCCAATGGCAAGGTAGTGGAAGATATGCGCCTGGCTCCGGTAGCCAAGCGCCTCTCCGAACTGCTGAAGTTACCCGTGCCCTGCACTAAGGACTGTATCGGCCCTGAGGTGGAGGAAGCGGCCTCCAAAATGAAGGAGGGCGACATCCTCATGCTGGAGAACCTCCGCTTCCACGCTGAGGAGGAGAAGAACGACCCTAACTTCGCCAGAGCGCTTGCCAAATTGGCTGATGTTTATGTCAACGACGCCTTCGGCACCGCACACCGTGCCCACGCCTCCACCGAGGGTGTAACTAAGTACCTCCCTGCCGTAGCCGGCTTCCTTATGGAGAAAGAGATAGATTTCCTGGGCAAAGCCCTGGCCGGAGCCGCCCGTCCTTTCGCCGCCGTCATCGGCGGGGCCAAGGTCAGCGACAAGATGGCGCTGCTGGATAATATCCTGAGCAAGGTGGACTACCTGCTCATCGGCGGCGGTATGTGCTGTACCTTCCTTAAGTCTCAAAACTACGATGTCGGCAAATCCCGGGTCGAAGATGACAAACTCAACGTCGCCCGCGACCTCATGAGCAAGGCCGCCAAAGCTGGCGTCGAGCTGGTACTGCCCCAGGATGTCGTGGTCGCCGATAAATTCGCCACCGGCGTCCAATATAAGACGGTTCCCATAAACAGCATACCTTCAGACTGGTACGTCATGGACATAGGACCTCAGACTGTTAAAAGCTTCAGCGACAGGCTCAAGAAATGCAAGACAACCTTCTGGAACGGGACCATGGGCGTCTTCGAATACAAAGAGTTCAAGTCTGGTACCGAGGGCATAGCCAGGCAACTGGCAAGCCTCAAAGCCACCACTATCACCGGCGGGGGCTCCACGGCTGAGGCTGTGATGGAACTTGGGCTGGAAAAGAAGATGAGTCATGTCTCCACCGGCGGGGGCGCCGCTCTGGAATTCCTGGAGGGCAAGACCCTGCCCGGCGTAGCCGCCCTGCTGGACAAAAAGACCTAGCAAAGGAGTCCTTAGGAACAGAGGGAGGGAGAAGGTTATCCTACCCGATTCCTCTCCCTTGACGGGAGAGGCTAGGTGAGGGTGAAAGATACGTCCAGTAACCCAAGACTATGGGATTTAGGGAATTGAAAAGTAGCTATACATGCCGTTCGTGGTGAGCCCTTCGTCAAGCTCACTTCGTGGCGACTCAGTGGAGCCAGGACAGGCTTGTCGAACCATCAACGGCCCTTCGACAAGCAAGGGCGAACGGAAGATGAGAACTGAAAGAGGAAGCCGATGCTCAGCTTAGAGCAACTGAAGGAAATAACGAGGCAATCCGACTCGAAGATAGTGCTCCTGGTAATAGATGGGCTGGGCGGGCTGCCCAGGCCGGAGACCGGTAAAACTGAGCTGGAGAGTGCTCATATTCCCAACCTCGCTGAACTGGTAAGCAGGGGTACCTGCGGCCTCAGCGAACCTGTGTCTCCGGGAATCACGCCGGGCAGCGCGCCGGGGCATCTCGCCCTGTTTGGCTACGACCCCGTGAAGTGCCTTGTAGGGCGGGGCATACTGGAGGCTCTGGGCATTGACTTCGACCTCAAAAAAGGTGATGTGGCGGCCCGGGGCAATTTCTGCACCGTAGACGGGAAAGGGCTCATTACGGACCGCAGGGCAGGCCGTATCTCAACCGAGGAGAACGCCAGGCTGTGCGCAAAGCTGAGCAAGATGAAGCTCGAGGGCGCTCAATTTTTTGTAGCGCCGGTCAGGGAACACCGCTTTCTGCTGGTGCTTCGCGGCGAAGGGCTTACCGGCGACGCCAGCGACTCCGACCCCGAGCAGGTAGGAGTAGCTCCGCTGAAAGTGGTTGCTCATTCGCCTAAAGGTAAGAAAACTGCCGGGCTGGCCAACGATTTCGTAGCTAAGGCCAAAGCGGTACTGGCTGATTCCCATCCCGCCAACATGGTGCTGCTGCGCGGATTCTCTCAGCATCCCAACCTGCCCACTATGAACGAAATCTTCAAGCTGAACCCTGCTGCCATAGCCGCCTATCCCATGTACCGCGGGCTGGCCAAGCTGGTGGGCATGAAGCTTCTCGACACAGGCGGCAGCATAGAGGAGGAGTTCGACACACTGGCTAAGCACTACGCTGAGCACGACTTCTTCTTCGTCCATGTCAAGAAAACGGATTCCTCGGGCGAGGACGGCGATTTCGACGCCAAGGTTCACGTGCTTGAGGAAATAGACAGGTTCCTGCCCAAGATAACAAGCCTCAATCCGGATGTCCTGATAGTCACCGGAGACCACTCCACGCCGGCGATGCTTAAAGGGCATAGCTGGCATCCTGTGCCGCTCGTTTTATACTCTAAATGGTGTCGCGCCGACCACGCGCGAGAGTTCGGGGAGACAGCCTGCGCCTCCGGCGGTCTGGGAAGGTTCCCTGCTCTGGAGGTTATGACCCTGGCGATGGCTAACGCCCTCAAGCTGACCAAATTCGGCGCCTAGGAGGAAAGCCAATGCGGACACCTATAATCGCTGGCAACTGGAAAATGAACACCACCGTCGCCGAGGCTGTTGAGCTGGTCAAAGCGATGAAAGAGAAGCTGCACCAGGTAGCAGGCGTAGAAAAGGTGCTCTGTCCTCCTTTCATCTCATTGACCACCGTCAAGGAGCTTATCAAGGGCACCTCTATCAAACTGGGCGCCCAGAATATGTACTTCGAGCGTAGCGGCGCTTATACCGGCGAGATATCACCGGCAATGCTCGCCGGGCTCTGCGAGTTCGTCATCCTGGGGCACTCAGAGCGAAGGGGATACTTCGGGGAAACCGACCAACTGGTCAACAGTAAGGTTAAAGCCGCACTCGGAGTAGGGCTCACCCCCATCGTATGCGTCGGCGAAAGCCTGGAGCAGAACAATGCCGGCGAGACCGTCGGTGTCATTACGCGGCAGGTCAAAGCAGCCTTCGATGGTATAGCCTTACCTAAAGGAACGGTCATAGCCTACGAGCCCATCTGGGCTATCGGCACCGGCAAGTCAGCCAGCGGTAACCAGGCCAACGCCGTTATCAAAGTTATTCGCAGCATAATCGCCCAGATTTACGGAGACTCCATTGCCCAGGGGATGCGTATCCAGTATGGCGGCAGCGTCAACAGCGCCAACATAGCTGAGTTTATAAAACAGCCCGAGATCGATGGGGCACTGGTAGGTGGTGCCAGCCTCAAGGCACCTGATTTTTTAGGTATCGTGGAGCAGACCGCCAGGATAAAGAAATAGGAGAGTTTAACCCTTCGGAGAACGCAGGGCGCTGAAAGAGCCAAATGCTCTCATAAAGCAGGATGACCCCACTGTTTGCCATAGTAGGCCCAACCGCAACAGGCAAGAGCAGCCTGGCTCTTGAGCTTTGCCAGACCCTCAACGGCGAGATAATAAGCGCCGACAGCCGTCAGGTCTACCGATATATGGACATCGGCACCGCCAAGCCCACCGTAGAAGAGCAGGCTGCAGTCCCACACCACCTCATCGACGTAGTTGATCCCGACGAGGATTTCAGCCTTGCCATGTATCAAAGCAGGGCGCTGGAGGCAGTGCAGGATATTCAAAGAAGGGGAAAGACAGCGTTCCTGGTAGGCGGCAGCGGACTCTATGTAT
>Ga0172366_10002151_pt1 | contig 15402 bp, 13 predicted proteins | sample LakKivSesite69cm_FD_114533 | JGI IMG/M metagenome (GOLD analysis project Ga0172366, IMG submission 114533) | Sediment microbial communities from Lake Kivu, Rwanda - Sediment site 69cm | ecosystem: Environmental > Aquatic > Freshwater > Lake > Sediment | place: Rwanda: Western Province, Lake... | reverse complement strand
GAATATCAATATTCAAAATAGTTGTGTCCGTTGTCCAGGATTCCACCGCTATGGTCGGGGGCGTTCCCGGTGCCGCAGTGTCACCCAACAGTGGAACCCACACTGGCACCGCAAATGAAATATTTACAACGGTGACATAAAGAAGAACAATCGTAAAACCAAATATAATGTTTTTTATTTTCATATTACTCCACCTCCTTGTGGAATCTTTTTTTTGAGGAAAGATAATAAACGTGATTATTCTTAATCATATTTCACAAACCAAATTTTAACCATATTTTATTCACCCAAATCAAGCTGTAATTTTTCGCGGACTTCCAATAGAAAATCCTCAGCATTTTCAATTCAGACTGCTCAATTACAAGATGGTTTCATATGATTTTTAACTTATGAAAAAGGCGGAAAAGAAAACTTGAACGGAGCTTTGAGATATATGCCTCCTGACGCTTGGTAGTTTCCTGCAGGCGTTTCTGCTCTCTTTCCTGATAGGCAATAATTTCCTCCATCTGCCTGATATATCGCGTTGTGAGAATGGGGCTTGTCTGGTTTGAATCGGAAAGGAGACAGAGAATTTGTCCTGCAATTTCATGACTGAATTCATCAAGTGCGCGCATTTTTTTCAAAACCGCATCCTCATCCATTGGCGGCAGGGCTGGCGGGGCAATGGGAATGGGCGCACCTGTCACATCTGCAACAAGGATATGACGATATGCGGGTTCACGGTCGTCATCCGCCGCCCAGAGTCTGCTGAAGCGAAGACTCAGAGATGACTTGACAGGAAAAAGCATGGGAAAGGTTTCAAGGAGAATCTGCACCGTCTCCATAATAAACCATGAGATAACGGCACCATTGGGGAAAATGACCACCGATGCACCGCTCCCCTCAAGCGCCCCCCGCACAGCATCAATCTCAGGCAAAACATTCTTGATATGCTCCGCAAGCCAGCTGTATGGTTTCCCGAAACATCTCTGATAAAGGGTGTTCACCCTTTCCTCCGCAAATTCCACGGGCTTGCTTTTGAACGGCGCACCAATTATGACCCAGCGTCGGCTGACTCGCATCATCTCTTGGATGGCGGGCATTCTTGAGTCGCAGTGTAAATGTTCAAGAGTATCCGATGCGATTACTGCATCGTAACTTTTTTCTTCAAAGGGCAACGCCGTTGCTGAACCGACAACGTAGCCCGGTCTGTCGCACGGGGGGACATCCAGCGTCGTGCATTTGACGTCAGGGAAGATGGCGGCGAAGGCATCTGCAAGCGTGCCCGGATATCCACCAATATCAAGGACCGCCGCGCCCTTCTCCAACCCCAGCGCCGCAATGATGCGGCAAATTGCGCTGAATCTCTGGTAAACATCAAAGCTCTGAGATTCAAGAGACTGGAGATTCACGAACGGCAAACTCAGTTCAGGAGATTGAGGCGGAACGCCGGCATTTTCTTGCGGCGCGGTGGCTGGCGTCTGTGGAGTGCTGGATGCAGGGCTATCCGATTGTGGCGCATGTGGATGTTGTTTGTGCCTCTTCTTCTTAGACATCCGCTACTTCTCCTGATAGAACCAGTAATGATATGAATGGAATGATGGCGCGCGGCTGGATGCACGGTCAAATTCCACCTTCACAATGCTTTTTTCAGCCGTGATGACGTCCGCGGGAATATTGATAGAAATCTCCTGCCAGTTGCCTTTCTCCCCCGCCGCGGCAAGAAGAGTCCCGACCCTGATGCCATTGACGAATACATTGGCGGCGGAGGCATCCGCACTTTCCGTGCGAGCGATGAGGCGTGCAGGGCGTTCGGGGGCAAGGTGGACTGTGAAAGACTCATATCCGGTCAAATCACGCCCGCCATCTGCAATAATTTTCTCCCCTGTCTTTGCCTTGAAAAAAAAGTTGCGCGGATTGGGAAATTTCCACCCAACGGGGCGTTCTGCCGCCTCCCGCCAGACATATCCGTGCGCCTCCTCATCCTGCAGGTCAGCCACGTCAAGACTATCTGCGAGCACCATGCCGTCAGGCAGAAATTGCGGCGCATTTCCACTCTTTAAAAAAGACCAGTCCTGCTGATACACAACAAAATCATTGGACATCGTGGTGATATTTTTGCGCAGTGGGGCATTATGTATAGGTTTGCCCAGAAAGTTCATCTCACCCCAGACATAAGGAAACGTCACAATGTAACCGGGCAGAGATTCAGTCGGCAGATGTTTGAGTCGTTCAAAGGCGGAGCCCAGACCCTGCCTCCAATGCCGAGCCTGCTCAGGCGTTGCCAGACCCACAAAGTCATAAATGCGGCATCCGCTGAAATAACCAATGACACCCGTGTCGGTCACCCCGATGACGGCATCCGTCGGGGTGGAGTCCTTCAGCCACCATGAGGTGCGCCGGTGCTGTTCAAATATATCGTTGCAGTTTTCACCGTAGACGTATGCCCAGTAAAAAATTGATGGCGCAATTAGAATCAGCATGATTGCCCCAGCAAGACGGAAAATTTTGACCGCACTGGCTTCAAATAATTTGGAAATTTCATACAGTCCGATGGCGGCGAGAATTAAAAAGATCGGCTGGAATGGTGCAAGGTAGCGGAAGCAATGAATCGGCACCACCTCAGAATTGGTAATGGCGGCAAGTCCGAGCAATAAGCACAGGGACAAGAGCAGTACCGTTCCAGATTGTGCACTACTGCGCTCACGTGCACCACAAAGAATCACGCCCGCGCATGCCAGTAGAAAAATCCCGGGGGGAAAAAGTAGGAAGGGATAAAGGGCGCCGGTTGGGAAACCCGGGAACATCGCCCAGTCCGGGAAATAGTTGTTGGAAAGATTATGGTAGTAAGCGGAAAAGATATAGGCGAAGTTATCCACGAGGCGTGCAATCTTTTCCCAGAAGGTATAGTAAGGGGCGGCACAGACACTCTTGGCAAGCACGCCCGCCGTGGCAAATCTCCCCGTTTCAACGCGAACAAGGAGCATGTATAGAAAAAAGGGCGCCGTGGAAAAAAGAGTTAACAGTGCGCGTCCACCATGAATGTGCCATGCCCGCGCTAAAAGATAAATAATGACGCCCACCAGAATGATGAATCCCTCCGGGCGCGTGAGGGAAGCAAGGGTAAGAAAGACAAATCCCCAGCCCAGAAGCCCCCCATGTTTCTCCCCCCACCAGCGGACGATAAAATAAATTCCGGAAAGAATCAAAAGACCGAAAAGCCCCGTCTCCATGCCGGATAGCTGGTTCCATGCAAGATGTCCATTCAGAAGGAAGAGAAGCGCCGCAAGAATCCCTACACGCTCATGGGCAATCCCGCGCCCGATAAGATAAATCAGGCATGAGGAGAGAAAAAAGATGAAAACGCCGATTGCAAAACTTACCGGAATAATCCCAACCGCATTCACCCCAATAATGAAAAATGGGGCAAGAATGATGGGATAGAGAATGCTGGTGTAGCCGGTGGAAAAACTGCCCCCTTTTGTATATTCAAAAAAATGACCGGTGGCAATCATCCGCGCATACTGGTAATGAATATAAGAGTCATCAAGGGGAGCAACAAGATGACCACGGGTTACGAAAAGCATCCCCAGCCCGTAAATAACAGCCACAAAAATTGCAAGGAAGGCAAAAAGTCTTAAGTATCCGCGCGGAATACTATTGTTAACATTGTTCATCGTGACAATCGCTCTTATCCGTTTATATCACCCAATTTACTCAGGCAAGAAGGGATTGGATTTTCGCCTTTAGAACATCCCTGGGGCTGAGACCGACAATCCGGTCCACCTCCTCACCATCCTTAAAAAAGATAATGGTGGGAACGCTCATTATGCCATATTTGCCTGCGACTTCGCGGGAATTGTCCACATTGAGGGCTCCGATTTTGACCTGCCCGATGAATTCATCCACAAGGTCCATGACGATTGGTTCGAGTGCACGGCAGGGCGGACACCAGGGGGCGCCAAAATCCACTACGGCAGGAATATCCGACTCCAATATCTCTTTCTGAAAATTATCATCCGTGACCACAATTGGTTCTCCCATCTCTAAGCCTCCTCCCAACCCAAATTTTTATCTAATACTTTTCACCCTTAGCTGGCGGCGCTTCCAACGGGTTCCCACTCCCGTCCTCAAGACGATACTGCGGAATGTATCCAAAAAGGGCATCATCGGTTTTTACCAGAAAAAATTTGATTTCCCCCGATGCTCCAAGAACTGTTATGGCGTCAAGAACTCCCAATCTTTCCTTCACCCTTACAGAGTTTTGAAAGAGGTTATCAGGAACATTATGCCCGCCATACCTTCCCTCAATTGTCTTCTCGGGGTCCTGATACAGTGCAACCACCTCAAGACCATCAATGGAGTGGGCATACGCCGTAAACTGGACTGGTCGTTTGAGAAAATCATCCTCAATACTCTTCACCTTTAAATGACGGACAACTGTTATAACAACCACTGCGACAATGATAATAAATACAATATAATACTTCCATCTAAACATTGTTAAAAACCTCTGTATTTAATTTTTTACAATATTGAGCAATATTTAATAAGCTTATCTCAATCATGCAAGGGGAAAAATAAAGTAAAATAATGAGAGGATACCTCTCCAATTCGTGAGATGTGTCTGATTCCTTGCTTCATCGCTAAAGCTCTGGTGCATTTATGACGAGAGTGCCTCCCCGGATTTAATCCTCCTGAGGCGGAGTTTCAGTAAGTGAAACTGCTTCCTCCGATGAATTCGCGAAGTATGGAATCCTGCGGAACCTTGTCATCGGGAACATCAAGAAAATAGGATAGGAATTTCAAAAGGCGGCATGTTTCTGAATAGATGGGGTCACTTCTGGGAACTTTCCTCAGATGGGGCTCGGCGTATTTTTTCAGAACACCAATCTCATATATCAGGGCGGAGTTGAACATAACGTCGGCATTTTCCTGATAGGGAAAGATATTTATCTCCTCACCGCGGCGGACGCTGGGCCACCGGGCAACGGTCTCGCTCGCAGTATAATTCCTGAACTGGCTATCGCGAACTATCCTGCGAATCAGACGTGAATCCGATGTTAAAATGCGGTTGTGGTTGTCAATGCTCAGGGTGGTAAGAGCGCTCACATAGATGCGGAATTTCAGCCCGCATGGAATTGTGGAGAGAAGTCTATCGTTCAGCGCATGAATCCCTTCAAGGATGATAATCTGGTCTTTGTCGAGGTGGATACGGGAACCGGGCATTTGCCTGCCAGCTGAAAAGTTAAAACTCGGCATCTGGACAGTTTTCCCCTTGAGAAGGTTGCTTATCACGCGGCTGAGGAGACGGAAATCTATCGCATCGAATGATTCAAAGTCCATCTCCCCATTTTCCCTGCGAGGGGTGTGCTCACGGTCCACAAAAAAGTCATCCGTTGAGATGACCACCGGACGGAATCCATTAACGCGAAGTTGGATACAGAGTCGTTTTGAAAATGTTGTCTTGCCGGATGCGGATGGACCCCCAATCAGGATGACACGGGGTTGATTGTGATGGCGGCTAATCGTGTCGGCGATATAGGCAATCTTTTTTTCCTGAAGCGCCTCCGCCACTTTGATAAACTCCTCAACCCCGCCGGCAACAATAAGGTCATTAAGCAATCCCACGGTCTCCAGTCCAAGAATCTCTGCCCATGCCTCATACTCCTGAAAGACCTGGAACATCTTCTCCTGCTCAACAAAAGGAGGGAGCACATTGGGATTTTCAAGTGTGGGATAACGCAGGATGAAGCCGGGGGGATAATATCTCAGGTCAAAGACCTTGAGATAGCCCGTGCTGGGGACAAGGTAGCCGTAAAAATGGTTTTGTTCCGTACCGCAGTGATAAATACTGACAGTCTCACCATCCTCATTATTCCTCTGGCGATAATGTAGAAGTTTTGCCTTGTCCTGCTGTCCCCGCCTCTTGAAAATCCTGATAGCCTCAGGCAGGGGAACTTCACGCCGGATAAAGGGCTCATCCGCCTCAATAATCTCACGCATCCTTTGCTTTATAATCTCCACATCCCTCTTCGTCAGACTGAAGGTCTTGATATTGGTATAAGAGCCCGCATGGAGTTCACAATAGATGCCTTTGGATATAGGGTGATTTATATAAACCTGCAAGTCGGGATAGACTTCCTTTACGGCGCGAACTAAGACAAAAGATAGACTGCGTTGGTAAAGACGCATGCCGTCCACAGTGCCGAGGTGCATTGCGTTCAGATGCCCACCATACATGATACGGCGGTTGAGCTCAACTATCTTGTTGTCCAGATATGCGGCAACAACCGGGTAGGGATAATTATTTCCGGAGCGCTCCAATGCCTCTTCTGCCGTTATCCCGCTGGGGAAACGCACAGGCGGATTGTCGTCAATGAAAAGTTCTATCTCCTTTGCTTTCCGCTTCATAATTCCTCATCTCCATCATCAAATCTTTTGACGCCGGCAATTCGCAAGCCCTTCTCACTGTGGCTTGCTGGTCGGTGTAGGTTGAGGCGTCGGTGTTGGATAAAACTTCTCCGGCTCCTTGAGAGCCATGAGTTGTCCGCTGAAAATCACGTGGTCTGATAAAGTTTCAGTCGCCCGGCAGTATTCCTTCATCGCCTCATCCCTCTTTCCGGCTACAAGGAGGGCGTGAGAAAGGTCCAGACGCGCCGCTTTTTCCTCAACCGTGGTAGTGGGCTCAATTTCCTTTATCGTTGGACCTTCTGTTATAATTTTACTCTCCTTGGCTCCTTCAACCCAGGATGAAAGCTCTTTGCGAAAGGCATCATTCCTGAGGTCGGGTTTCGCTGGACCCCACACCAGATTCCCCTTCTCGTCCACAAGCAAAAGCGCAGGCAGATCTTTCAGGTGAAAGAGAAAAGTAAATCTGAATCCGCTGTCCACAAGGCAGACAGGTCTGGGTTTTAAAATGGATAGAAAGGGCTCCAGTCTCTCCCGTCCCTCCATTGTCTGGGCGATGAGCAATAACTGCATACCCTTCTCAGCCAGTTCACCCGCAAGACGATTCCATTGAACGAGGTCATCCCGCCCCTTGTCCCAGGGAGCCCAGCACAGTATGAATAATTTCTTCCCATTGTATTTTGATAATGAGACTTTTTCACCAGAGGTGCTGGGAAGGGTCAAATCCGGCATCGGGATGGGATGAGGGACATCAACGGGGGGTTCGGGTGTCTTATAATAGCGAATTTCACCGGACTTCTTATCAAAGGCAAAGCGCACATAGCCAAATGCCTCGCCCACCTTTGAGGCAAGTAGCATTGGCTTCGCCTTGCGCAGAACTACGGTGTGCTGAGGGTCATCCTTGTAAAAGGGCTGGCATAGATTCTCCTTGCAGAGGATGACCAGATTTTCCCCTTCCGTCTTGAGTGAGGCGCCGAAAAGGGTGCCAAGTGCCTTCTCACCCAGATAAACATTCCCATTTTCCAGAACAAGCGCCTCAACGGCGGGAAATGTGGTCGACTCATCCCGCACCTTGACAGTTACTAAGTCCTGGGCTGGCGCAAAGGTTATAAGCCCTGCAAAAATCATAAGAAAAATTACAGAACGCATCTCTTCTTTCCTTTAAAAAATACAACATAGGTTAAGTTATATAAATCCACCGGAAAGCCCGCGTCAATAAAAAAACCGGCAGGTTGATGAATCCTGCCGGTGAGAAGAGAGGAGTTACTCAATACTTGCCTTCACTATACTTCTGATTCCGTTCGATATCGCCAATACTGACCGTACCATTGGTTGGGTCATACATGATTTCAAAGTAGTCAGGCTGCATATCGCCCGCCATATTTGCATTAAAGATTAGCCGGTCGGGACCGCAAGATGTCAGGCGCCACCAGCCATATCGGTCGAGCACATAAGCCGCACCCAGCGGGATGACGCGCGCATCGTCAAAATTGCGATAATAATACATACGAGTCCACCAGTATAGTTCGCGACGCGTGCTGCGGAACGGGTCCATAAGGAGGGTTTTGCTGGTTATGTAAGCCACAGGCGTGGTTATCCATCCGGGATTCAGGGCGTTTACATCTAAGTAATCCTGATAAGGAGGCTGTCCAAATGGCGGATAATGATTCGTATCTGCCCGATAAGCCTCCAGTGCGTTGGCTGTGGTTCGCATATCGTTTCTTACTCGCGAAACCTTGGAACGAACCTGCGCCTCCAAAAAGTTGGGAATGGCAATGGCGGCTAAGATGGCAATAATGGCGACTACAATAAGAAGCTCGATCAATGTGAAGGCAGACAATTTCTTACTATGGCATGGAAAATCAGGAATCATATAGTTATCCCCCCATAGACAAAAATCTACTCTAATTTTTAAAACCGCTATATTCTATATTATAAGTTAACGGTTTAATTATAAAGATACCAATCCGGCTCACCCGACGTCGTCCGGACATTATCTATGGCGAACTGCGCACCTACTATAGAAGCAATATATGGATTACAGGAGTTCCCAAGAAGAATCAGCACGGTAGAACCATCATTAGGAAGTGTCACATTGTTTAAACCGACCGAATAAAAATTGTCAAGCGTTCCATCGGTATCCGCCGTTCCAAGGGTAGTCACATCAATATTGCAACCGGTGTATATCTCATAGATGGTTGCATTATAAAATCCGAAGATGAGCCCTCCACCCGACCAGTTGCCATCCCTTGCAACATCCGCATAAAGGGACAATGTTTGTCCCGTTGCCGTGATACCAATACCCTGAGAGAGAGAGAACCCACCGTCGAAGTAAGGGTAAAAACGGCGGAACCCGGGGTTGGTGATGTATCACCACTGGAGTTAATTGCCTGCCATGTCGCCGTTCCCTGAAAAGCATCCCAGCTCGAGACATCGTTGTCAAAGTGTCCATTAGTGATTGTGTACTGAGAGAAGCAGAGGTTGCAGGAAAGAATCATAAGAGTCGCGAGAACCAGATACCCTGTCCTTAAAAATCCTTTTTTGTTCATAATAAACCTCCTTACGGAAAAATACGCATTAATTGATTGAAACAATCAATGACATATATTTATTAAATTTCTTTGACATTTGTCAAGAAAAAAATGCATCATTTTATTAAACTATGGATACTTTTCACGCCATCCGAATGAGTCATTCCAAACAATAAAGTTGATTCAGATAACACCGGTTTGCTATAAAAAAATATCATGTGTGGGAGATTTGCTCAAACTAAGGAATTAACCCTTCTCATCAGCCGGTTTCGCTTTATTGCGGAGGACTTTGAGATTCGGAGGCGATACAACATCGCCCCCGGACAGGATGTCGCTGTCCTTGTCCTGCAAGGCGGCGAGCGAAGAATTAAGATGATGCGATGGGGTATTATCCCTTCCTGGACAAAACCGGATTATCCCACAAAGCCACTCATCAATGCCCGCACAGAGACAATCGCTGAGAAGCCGAGTTTTAAATATGCTCTGACGCAAAGGCGCTGTCTTGTCCCCGCAGACGGCTTTTATGAGTGGCGGAAAGAACCTGCCGGACGCCTTAAAACCCCTTTTTTCTTTGCGCTCAAGAATGGCGAGCCATTCGCCTTTGCAGGTCTCTGGGATGAATGGACATCGCCAGACGGCTCTCCCCTGAAAACCTTTACCATCATCACGACAATTGCCAATGACCTCGTGCGCCCCATTCATGAACGCATGCCAGTCATTCTACCCATAAAGAACGAAGAGCCATGGCTTGACCCCGATTTGAAGAAACCTGAACGTCTCCTCTCGCTCCTGAAACCTTACCCAGCGGAGGAGATGACATTATGGCGAGTCTCGTCCCTTGTCAATTCCCCGCAGAACGATTCTCCCGAATGCCTCAGGGCTGTCCGAGATATTTAAGGATTTCTTTCATGATGGCGGAGCGGGTGTCTTTCCCGCAGATGCACTCAAATGGGAACCCGAAAACGACCAGACGGCGGGGTTCTTTCATCGCTACGGCGGCGCTCCAACCATCATCCTTGTATCGGAAAATGGTCTCTGACTTTTCAAACTCCGTAGCCCCTCTTGGCTTCTCTGCAGGTTTGAGCGAATCAGGTAGTTCCACGCCATAAATTCCATCCTCACCGGTGCCGGAGCTGAAATGAAAATCGGGGATGTCTTTGAAAAGTCCCTCCGGCTGGGCAAAAACGTCATTTGTGTGACTGCCATGATTGGTCGTCCAGTAAATTCTCAGGACATCGCTCAGGAATTTTTTATCCACAGCCGTTGAGCCCGGACCATCTGCAAGGTCGGTCGCTACATAAGCCCCGGAGATGAATAGTCGCCCCCCATAATTGAGATACTTCGTGAGCAATTCCTGTTCCCTTGGCGACAGGGTCTTAAAATCAGGTTTCATCCTGTCAGAGAGACCGGAGGCACCGGTCGTGGCAACCGGCGTCGTTGCCCGTTCCTCTCCCAGAAGCCAGTCCACGAAGGGATAATCCAAAAGGACAACAAGACCATCCCGCACGGCTTCGTTGCTGGCGGAATCAAATCCCCTGCCGCTTGCGGCAATGGCGGCGCCATGGCGAATTGTGAAATCAAAGGTATTTCCGAGTTCAATCTTTGTTTCAAGGTCGCCATAAGAGGCGCCATGTCCGGGGGCATCATTTGTGCGGAAGGGAGATGCAGGGTCAAAGTCCCACTGGTCGCCCGTTAGTCCAAGATTCGTCATATATCCTACGCCGCGGTCAATGCGGTTAAAGCCGGAATATCCCTTTTTAATTATCTGTGAGGGACCGGAAAGACGGTCAAAGGCATTGACAATAAGGACACGCCCGCCCTTTACAATTCTCCTGCCCAACTCTCTATCATGGAGACCAACTGCACGGAATGCCCCATCCCCACCTGTGCGGACACAGAGCGTTTCCGAGGGAAATCCCTCCCCTCCTGCATTAAAGCCGGTAACTCGGAAGGAATAGATTTTTTCAGGGGCGAGGTTTTCAGCAAGAAAGCGGGTCTCCATGATGCGCCTGCCATTATCAAACCCGCTAACAGTCTCATCCGCCCCGATTCGCATGTAAACTATATAACCATCAGGCATGGCGGTGGGTTCAAGCGGGTCGGGCTGTGGATGCCATGTGATGAGGGCGGAAGTCTTTGACTGACGGATAACACAGAGGTGGGTGGGTGGCAGGGGCTGAATGACGGGTTGATAACCATTTTTGAAGGCAATGAAGCGGAGGAATGCCTTATAAATGGCGCGTGAGGCATCGAAGCGGAAACAGGGGTCAAGGGCATATTTCATGTCCTGAAAATTCTGGTGTGAGAGAAATTCAAGGAGAGACGAGGGCATATTACCACGTCGGGTCTCGCTGTAATCTGAATCTTTTAACTCCCTGCGCGTCCACGTTGAGCAGTATTTTGCACGAATATCAGAGACCAGCTGGGTCTGAATAAGGTCTGCCAGCATACGGTTGTCATTGAGGCGTGAGGTGCCGTCAGGGAATGTCGTCATGTCCTTATCATCCAGTTCCTTGTAAACTGAGAGCGTTCCACAAATGCCATCCTTAATGCCGGCATCGGTATGGAATGCGAAGGCAATGTCAATCGGCACGTGGAGTCCGGCAAAGGCGCGGTTGGGATTGGGTCCGAAGGGCGCCCCTTTCAGAAAGTTTGCATATTCTGCACGCGAGACATAATCCTCAGTGTAATCAGGTCCATCAATACCGCCTCTAAAAACGAGTTTATAAACAAGTTCTGGCACAACACCCGCATACTGTAGCCAGTAACGCGCGCCCTCACAATAACGCGGATAGCCGCTCGTGCGACCACCGCGGATGATGTCACCCATGCCACCACCAAACTTGACACAGTCCGCCGAGACCGTTGCGTCAACATTTTCGGACTGATTGGAAAGTTCCACAGAGCCCCTTTCTGCATTAAGCCCCTTTTCGAACTGGAAATATCCCAGAAACAGCCATGTATTGCCGCCCATTCGCTGATTGACGAGGAACTCCGTTTTGCCACCGAGATGGAAAACAGTATATCGGGCATCAGTGGCGCGATTCTCACCCATGTTGTAGGAGACATAGACGGCATATCTCCCGCACTCAGGTATGCGTGGTATCCAGCGTGCGCGTGCCGTCTCTTTTGCGGCGGTCTTTGCAATGCGGTGATGCCCCATCTCATGGGGATTCATATCATCAGGATAAGGGGCAAGTCCGTTTTTAAACCCCGGACCGGCATCCTCTTTCCATGCGGAGGATGGAGATATCTTAAAAATGCCTCTGGCGGGATATTTACCCATGTCGCCATCATCCACGAGCACCTCATGAGTCTGAGTGTCGCGTTCACGGCAGTAACATGTCACTGCGCCAGCTCCCTCCAGCATGGGCAGGAGGTATGGTAGCATGAAGGACGTGGGCAGGAGGTCCTCAACAATGGTGAACATACGTGGACGCTGCCATTCCCATCTGATGTCGGTAGCGGAGTCATAAAACCATCCATGACTTCCCCAGAGACAGAGATGGCGTCCATAAAGACCGGCTTTGGGAACCGGCGCGGCGCTGGAGATGCGGCGCACCCAGGGAGTAACAGCGGGCGTCGGCGCCTCCATCGCCAGAGGTTTCATCTCACGATATATGGGAGGTACATAAGCCGCAAGTGGGCGTCCACCCGAATAGACCACAACTGCGGCGCCGGGAATGACGGGTGCAATAACGGATTTCAGGGAATCTGAAATCTCTTTCACCGATTCGGGGCGCAAGGGATAATTGGTAATATCTCTTGATAGCTGGACGATGACGCCCGTGGTGAGGATTTCAACATTTCTCACAGTCGTTCGCGGGGGGAAAATACGGTCAAATTCTTTTTGCGTGTGACTTTTCACGTAGTCCTGAAGCGCAAGCTGAAGTGTCTTTGTAGAGACCTCCGCAACGCCGGAGAAAGATAAAGAGATAATTAAGGCAATCAAGGCATAAAAAATCGTTTTTCTCATGCGGTAAAAACCTCCATTAATCATTTGGTCGCTATAAACAACGTGCATTGAGAAAAAGCAAGGTATTTATTCGTGGGAAAAAAGATAAATACACAAATCGAAAATCTGCCCTGTGGATTATAAGAATGTTGTTTCAGATGCTTCAGGGAAAATTGCCCTTGCATTGATGAAATATCGAATAGCAATATTCATTAACTTTACAAAAATGAGGTGGTGAAGAAATGAAAAGATGGCTTTTCACGAGTCTGATGGTGATTGCGGTGTTCAGTGCGGTGGCGACAACCACGCAAACCAGCGACAATTATGCCATTCCCCTCAGTGCAATAACCTGCGGAGGCGGGGCGGCTGAAACGTCCGTTTATAATCATCCCCAATCCGCCATAGGTCAGGCGGGTGTATGTGGGGTTGCGTCAAGTGATTCATACATTATGCGAACGGGCGTTGTGCAGGTTCGTTATTCAATAAAAGGACCTCATATTCAAGGTTGGATAACATACTGATTTACAGGTATTTTTTAAAAGGAGAAACGGCTATGAAAATGAAAACGTTGGTATTGGCGTTAGTATTTATGACTCTTACAATGGGACTCTCTGCGGCGCCACGACTGATTAATTATCAGGGGATACTGACAGATAAACAGGGAAAGCCAATTACGACTCCCGTGGATGTAACGTTTACTTTCTGGGACGCCGAAATAGGCGGGAATCAACTCGGCGCATTCAGCGACATGGACATTGTTACGCCCGATGCCGACGGGATTTATTCCACCATCATCGGCGATGACCCGGGCAACCTGATTCCTGAATCCGTTTTTGCCGGCGATTCCGTCTGGCTGAATGTCAACATTGCTGGCGAGAATCTTTCAAACCGGATAAGGATTACATCGGCGGCATACGCATTAACGCTATACATGCAGAACATTCAGACACATCCACAACCGCGACCAAAGCGCTCGGGCTTGCGGGTGCCTTAAACAATCCGGGCGACAGCATGGCTCTGGGACCCAATGCATATTTTAACGTCAATGCCGCCGGGAATGTTGAATTAATTGTCAACGGGCAACGCTACCGCCTTGGAACCTTGCATTGGAAATATCCTACAAGTCTCACTGACAATATCAGCCCTGACGGACAGAATGCCAATTCACCCAAAGTGGCGATGGACAATAAAGGCAATGCAATTATTACCTGGTCCCAATCCGATGGTTCCCATACCCAAACCTTCAAAAGCGAATATCGGAACGGAATCTGGACAAATCCCTCAAGTCTTTCTGATAACATCAGCCTGGACGGACAGGATATATACGGGACACGGGTTGCGATGGACAATAATGGCAATGCAATTATTGCATGGTATCAATCCGACGGCGCGAATACTCAAGTATTTAAGAGCGAGTATCGAGGTGGGGCCTGGACTAATCCTATAAACCTCATAGATAACATCAGCCCGAATGGACAAAATGTATATGACGTCGGGGTGGCAATGGACAATAATGGCAATGCAATTATAACATGGCGGCAATATGATGGTTCATATTACCGAATATTCAAGAGCGAGTATCGTGGCGGTGTCTGGACTAATCCTGTACTTCTCACCGATAACATAAGTCCAGGCGGAACAACCGCCTATGACCCGCAAGTGGCGATGGACGATAATGGCAATGCAATCATAACATGGCGGCAATCCGATGGCGCGAATTACCAAATCTTTATGAGTGAGTATCGGAACGGTGTCTGGACTAATCCCACAAGTCTCACTGATAACATCAGCCCGGATGGACAGTCCGCATTTGGTCCTCAGGTGGCGATGGACAATAATGGCAATGCAATTATCACCTGGTATCAATCAAATGGCACGAATGAACATATTTATAAGAGCGAGTATCGTGGTGGCGTCTGGCATCATCCCACCGACCTCACTGACAGCATCAGCCAGGATGTATGGAGTGCCAATGCCTCATTTCCACAGGTGGCGATGGACGATAATGGCAATGCAATTATAACATGGCAGCAAGACGACAACGTACCGAAAACCCAAATCTTCAAGAGCGAGTATCGTGGCGGCGTCTGGCACAATCCATTAAATCCTTCCGACAACATCAGCCCGAATGGACAGAATGCCTCATCTCCCCAGGTGGCGATGGACAATAATGGCAATGCGATTATTACATGGTATCAATCTGACGGCTCATACAACCAAATTTTCAAAAGCGAATATCGGGGCGGCGTCTGGTATAATCCCTCAAATCTCACTGACAACATCAGCCCGGACGGACAGAATGCCTATAATCCCCAGGTGGTAATGGACAACAATGGCAATGCAATTATCGTATGGTATCAATCTGACGGCTCAAAAGCCCAAATCTTCATGGCGGAATACCGCTGGGGCTTCTGAAAAAACTCCTTGCGCCAGCGCTAAGGGCTCTGGCGCATCTTCGATACTAAGAATGCCATCAACCATTGCTAAAATCTTCCTGTTGACTTCACCCTGAACCATACCATAGTT